>ERZ1370068.7109-contig-6047_pt1 | contig 10799 bp, 13 predicted proteins | sample MGYA00561227_ERZ1370068 | MGnify/ENA primary metagenome ERZ1370068 (study PRJEB38410, sample SAMEA6850437) | metagenome | study: Metagenomic assessment of the ecological functions of the soil: analysis of the soil microbiota associated with the...
GCACGCCTTGGTGAGGTGGACGGCGTGACGTGAGACAGCGCGCATCAGACTGCTTTAATTTCGCCGACCATTTCCGTTCGGCGGTAGGTGGTTCACTCTCGCCGTTTTCCACCCCCTCTAAGGAGCAGGTCGAAGGTTCAAATCCACGCTGAACGCGCCACTGAAAACTAAGATAATGGACAAGGAATGGACGGCCGCACCCCTCCAAGGACGCCAGCCGGCGCCTGCGGCAGGCGGCCAGCCACTAAGCTACGCCACCACGAGCCCCTCAGGGAAAATCAGTTTTCTACAAATGGCCAAGGTACGTCGCGCTGATCCGCTTCCCACATCGTTGTGCCGGATACGAGCGTTCTCTGGCACGAAGACAAGCAACATCCGGTATGTCCAGATTTCGATGAGTTTTGGAATCTACATTCGCCCCACACGCCCCTTTGAACTCGCGATCCCAGAGACGGTATTCGCCGAGCTACACTTTCAACAAACGACCTCCGCTCTCAAGGCCGTTGACCGGATTACCGAGTCTATGACCCAACTGTCTAGCGTCGCCGCCGGATCGTACAAACACAGGATCGACCCCGACAAAGTTAAGGACCAGGTAGGAGTCAAGCTTTCAAAGTGGGTCTCAGGTAAGGCGGGGCACGCCGTTAAGACCCCGCTGAGCTCGATTGACTGGGGCTCAGTGGCCGACGCGAACCGCATGGCGGAAGCCGCCATTTACGTTTGATTCGAAGAGACCTGAACTTGAGAAGGGCTTTCGTGATTGCCTAATACTCGAGACCTTGCTTCAGGTATCTCGCGACAATGAATCCACCAACAAGAATGTCATCTTCCTTTGCAAAGACTCTCTACTGCGAGAAGCCGCTGCATCAAAGCTAAAACACCGGCCGAACGTTTTATTCTTCCGAGTCGCTCGCGGACTTTGCGTCTTATCTGGACCTGTCGAGGCAGGAATTAACGACGAGAGTTCGTGCGTCAAATTCAAGTTCGTGCTCGAGCGAAGTTTTATACATTGGGTGATAGTGGTTGCATTTATATCAAGCATCAGATTCCAAATGACATTACTGGTCAGTTCGCAGCAACTATCGCGACCCCAGATCGGCTAGCAACGTCGGGAATTCTTGGGCTGACTTTCCCGACTCTACCTTCGCTCGGAACATCGCCGGGAACGTCAAGCTGGGAGCGCATTTCGCTGAAGTACTGGCTCGGAGCCACACGATTTTCGAGGCTCGTCCGGGCCCCGGGAGTTCCATTGGATTAGCAGCATCACTTGCAGCGCCCTCTACAAACAGGAGAGCCGTTCTTCCTTCCCGGTAGTTGACCAACCGCTTGAGCCAGTCAAACGCATCCTTCTCCTAGGCGTTGATATTTCATGGAAAGCAAACGTCAAAGCTGATGGCAGGTTCCACGACGTTGAGTTGGTTTCAATCGCACTAGCCTCTGAGTCTTTCAACCTTGCAACACCCGATCTCTTGCAGAAGTGGACGCGTAACGAGAGTAGATCCCCGGAACGGAAGTAGAATTAAAACGGGCCAGGCTCGCTACATCTCTTGCAGATCGTACCGGCCTTGAGATATTCGGAGCAGTGGCCCCGTTGACGGCGGCGCGGGTCGTGTCGGACGTCTACCGACTCTGACTTCAGAAGCAACGTCACCGAGGCTAAAATACCGTTCGCCCATTTTGAAACGACGCTCAATGGTTCGCGTAGAGGGAGCGGTTGGCCGCACTGTTTTGAGGCATTGAGCGGTTCGATTGACTAGTCGCGCCACGATCGCTCGAAGCATTGCATCGGTCTTCGCCGTCCCGGCTCCCCCAGGATAGTCGGCGAGCTAGGTCATCGGAAAATGTCCCGAGTGACAGATTTGTCTCCATGACCAAGCTACCAAGTGGTGTTCTGCGCTGGTCGCGGAGCGAGGCGTTATCAGCCACACACAACCAGTAATCTTGACGCCCCTCTCGAGCGCATATTCGCGCAGACGCTCGACTAATCTGTTTGGCACCCCATCGGCGTGCGCAGGTCATATTCGCTTTGTTCGCCATTTCTCTTCCCCGCTAGGCGTGGGTCCCCAAAGAGGCTGCCGGCTGATCCCCGCCAGTACCGCGGCCAGAACGACCCAGGACTATCACCACTACAATCGCTGCTGGCAATCGTGGCAATCGCTGCCTTGACAAAATCCGACTAGATTGAAAATGGCATGTTGAATCCAACTGCGGCACGTCGGTCGGAACAGGCGCCTGATATGGTGGCCCGCCGGACCTTACGGGCGTCAGTTGAACGTCAGCCATGATGATCCTCGCCGGATCGTTGTTGGAACTGCGACCACGTACGCCTGCGCTGAATTGGCGGCAAACAAGAGGCTTGCACCAAGTACCGTTTGATACTCGATCGGGAACCTGCACTTGAGCGCGTTCGCTCACTGGTGGCGGGTCGCGAACCGATGCGCTAGGATTACATCCGCTTAATCGAAGACCTCACCGGGGTCGCCGCAGCAGGGAGAGGGGACGCGCATGTTCTGTGGCAAGTGCTGGAAGCGCAGTGTCTCCCGGACACGGACTTCTGCGTCCATTGTGGCGCTCGCATTCCCGATGTTCGGGCCCGCCACCCCGACTCCTATTCCCGCCCCGCAGACCGGGACCGGAGCCTCAGATGAAATGCTCTGGCGCGCCTATATTGGCGAGAACGCGGCATGCACTATGTGCCACGCTTTGCCAAGTATTCGCAGACCGACTTCGACTTTTCCAAGTTGGCACTGGCCCGCGTTCTTTTTCGATTTTTGGGCCCTCTATAGAAGGGCATGGGGTGCTGCAGTACTGCTTTTTCTTCCTGCCGGAGTTATCTGGATCCCCGCTTTTCATCGCCGTGCTGGCGATGACGTCAGCAAAGAACACTACGAAATGATAGGTGTCGGGGCAACATTTTTCTATGTGCTGGCGTTCCCGTTGCGGGCAATGTTAGCAAATGGACTATATTTTCGCGTTATCAAAAAACGCATTGCCGAAGCTCGGACGGTCAGCGGAGACACGACGGCCCAAGTCCTGAGCGGACGCGGGCAAGGCCCACAGCTTTCGCGGTTATCGTGACCCTCTTCGTCGGGATCGCTCTAGTTGGAATTTTGGCGGCCATTGCGTTAGCCTATCAAGATTTCACGATCCGGTCTCAGCTCGCGGAAGCACTAAGCGCGGGAGAGGCCGCTGGAGAAGTTTGTCGGCAAATACTGGCAAGAGACAACCGCAGCCTGCCGCCGCCGAGCAACGTAGTAGCGTTCGTCAACTCGGCACCACATGCCGGCGTCGCGAGGATTGACCTCAACCCTAAGGACGGCGTGCTTAAGTTAACCCTCAATGCCACGATGGGTCCCGTGGCCGGCAAGTCTCTCCGACTGATCCCCGGCGAGGACGCTCAGGGACAAGTGACGTGGCGATGTACACCTGGCGATATACCGGAGAAATATTTACCGGCGAATTGTCGAAGTGAACTGTTGCAGGAGCGGGGCGGCGCGAATCCTGACCGGATTGAACAACACCGGCAGTAACATCTGCTTCATTTTCGCAAGCGGCATCCTTTTCGAATTAACAGGGCCTGGCTCGATATATTCTTCCAGATTGCACCGCCTCTGAAATATCCGAGCCGGGCCCTTTATCCTTCCGAAAGCCTTCCGGAATTACCCAAACGGGAGTCGAATGCTATCCAGATTCATCGCCGTTGCGGTTGCTGGCGTGCACCCAATGGGTATTCGCGGCCGCCCTCGAGCCCGCGCCCAACGCTTCTCAAAGCGCTCTTCGATCGCGAATTCAAGCGTGACCTTCAGGGATTCCCGGAACAGGCGACCCATCTCGGCATCGAGGGCTACAACGATCGCTCTGCATAACGCTCTCCGCCGAAGCTGTGGCGAAGATCAACTGGGTCGAGTGGACAGTCGTCCTCCTGCTCGCCGGTCTTCATCCTGGTGACCATCGCCATGGTCCACAGCGATAATCGACTCACCTCCGCTATCGCAATGGCGTTTTCTTCCATAGGGAGCGGCGGGTTGCGTGGTCCTGATCGCTGCCCATAACCGGCCGTTCACTGGAGAAATGTCGCCAGTCCGGAGTTGCTCAGCGCAAGTCATGCCGAAGGAGCTGATAGGGTCGGTAAAGCAATAGAGGGAGCGCTTTGATGAGGCCCTCCGGCGACTCGCTCCGGCGCGTCGCGCACGCCGGCATTCGGTGCATGTCGAGCGCGTGTTCGCTTTAGCGCGTCAGAGCGGAATCACGGCGAGCGTTTCCTCGTGCGTGGCCGCCAGCATCGACCGGCGACGCGACGCTCGCCTCCAGCGCCTGCCGCCAGGTCGCCGCGCAGACGCACCAGCGATCGCCCGGCTTCAGGCCCGGGAATCCATACTCCGGCATCGGCGTGATGAGATCGTTGCCCTGCTCGCGTGCGAACTCGAGAAACTCGGCGCGTCACCTGCGTGCAGACGACGTGCAGGCCGAGATCCTCGGGGCCGGTGTTGCAGCAACCGTCGCGGTAGAAGCCCGTGCGCGGCGAGCCGAGCACGGGTGCCAGCGTGCCGCCAAGCACGTTGCGATCGCTGGTCGGCCGTCAGCGCCCATACTCCGTAAGGCCGAGGACGACAGTCAGTAGTGTTTTCATGCGGGAATTAGGACCAGGTTTGATTGTTTTTCGAGCACCAGGGCCAGACTGAGCTGAGCTGTCCCCATTTAGTCTCTGTCCCCATTTAGTCTCGCGAAAGCGATTGCCTGCGTCGCTCACGCTATTTCCCGGCATCGCGGCTAGGGCGTCCTTGAGACCGGGCACATTGCCGACGCCATCCGGCACCGCCGAGGCAGCGCCCTTCGCATCGTCGCCCGATCGGCTCGGCGCGTCCTCCGAGGCACGTGCTCAGGAAGTTGTCGGCGATCGCGTAGAACGAGATGCGATTCTCGGGCCGGGCGAAGCCGTGCCCCTCGTCGGCATAGATCGCGTAGGTGACCGGGATCTTGCGCGCGTTCATGGCGGCGACGATCTGATCGGATTCCTTTCGGGTCACGCGCGGATCGTTGGCGCCCTGGCCTATCAACAGCGGACGCTTGATCTGATCGACCTTGGTGATCGGTGAGCGCGTCAGCAGAAACTTCTTGCCATCCTCCGTGCGTGGGTCGCCGACGTGCTTGTACCAGGTCACCTCCATGAAGGGCTGCCAGTACGGCGGGAAGCTCTCGATCAGCGTCACGAGATTCGACGGGCCCGACGATGTCGACGCCGCACGCGAACGTGTCGGGCGTGAACGGTCATGCCCACGAGCGTCGCGTAGCCGCCGTAGGAGCCGCCCATGATCGCGACCTTGTCCTTCTGAGCGATGCCGTTGTCGACGGCCCACTTCACCGCGCGTCGATGAGGTCGTCGTGCATCGTGCCGGCGAACTGCATGTCGGCGACATTGACGAATTTCTTCCGAAGCCGGTCGAGCCGCGGTAGTTGACCGGAAAGCACGGCGTAGCCGCGGTTGGCGAGCCATTGATGCGTCGAGTTGTAGCCGAACGTGTCGCGAGCCCAGGGCCCGCCATGCACGTAGAGCACCATCGGCAACGCCTTGGCGGGTTTGCCGCTGCCGCTGGCATCAGTGCCGCGCGGCAGCGTCAGATAAGACACCAGCGTCAGGCCGTCGCGAGCCTTGATTTCGACGGGGTACATGGGCGACAGCGGCGCGCCTTCCGAGGTTCGGCCGCGCCGTGAACAGCTTCGTGAACTGCTTCGCACCTCGGTCATACAGCCAGAAGGCGATCGGCTCCGGTGACGCGGTCGACCTGACCGTCCACTGCTTGTCGTCGCGCGATCGTGCACGTGACCTTCCACTGACCGCGGGCGTTCGCATTGAGGAATTCGATGTCGGCCTCGATCTGCCGGATCGATCACCTGCCATTCGTCGGCGCAGGTACACGATCTGGGCAGCCTGCACCTTGCCCGTGGCTGGATGCGATCAACGTAGTCGCTGACGTCGGCCTTGCCGGATTCGGCGAGCACCTTCGGCGCGCCGCTGTCGACGTCGATCGGTCACCGAGCGCCGGCTTTGTCGCGGCCGCGGCTGTCGAGGGCATAAAGCGTGGTGCCCGCAACATCGAATCCGACGAATTGGGTCGTCAGCGCATCCTCGGGCGAAATCTTGGTGAACGACGTCATCTCTTGCCGGCGGCATCGCGCTCTGAACACTTCAAGCGCCGCCGCCCGGTGTCTGCTTTCGCGGCCATGCGCAACGCCAGGCTGTCGTCGACCACGAAAGCGCTGTACCCATCGTCGTTCTTGAACAGCAGCGTCCGCTCGCCGGTTTTGAGGTTGTGACGATAGACGTCATGATTCTGGGGATCACGGTCGTTGATGCCGATCGAGAATTTCGTCGGGCTTAGTCACGCTCGTCGCGATCATCTGCCCCTGGACCTTGCCGGCCGGTGAGATGATCGTGTCCTGCGCCGTCGCGACGTCGACGACGTGAATGCGCCAGTTTTCGTCGCCGCCCTCGTCCTGCGTGTAAATGAGCTGCCTGCTGTTCTGCGTCCAGAAAAATCCGCGGATCCCGCGCTTCTTGTCGGCGGTAACGGGTTTGGCGGCAGCCGATGTCTGTCGCGCGGCGCGACGAACACGTTGAGCACGCCATCGCGTGGGGCGATATAGGCGATGTTCTTGCCGTCGGGGCTGATCGCCGGCAGCGTGCGCGTCGGGTTGCCGGAAGATGTCCTTGCGCGCGATGAGACTGCCCTGCTCCGCCGCGTGCGACAGGCAGCGGCGAGTGATGGCAGAACGGCGACGGCGACGAGCGCGGCAGTGAAAGCGAGCGTGGGTATTCTGGCGTTCATGGAGATCTCGTGAGCAGGAAAGGCGTCGATCTTACACGCCCCATACGGGACGGGTTGCTTCGACCGTGGAATTAAAGGCGCCAATTAAAGCAATTAGCGGGGCCAGGCACCCTCTCTTTTTTAGGATCGTATCGGCCTTAAACAGATTCGAGCAAAGCCCCTTTAATATTGAGTCTTGCCCGAGGGAGGTGGTATGAAACGGATCGATGAAGGCTAGTCCACAGGTGCAATCGTACCCGCACCTGTGGCAGTCGATCGGCATCGCCGCCCTGCTTCTGCCTGGCGTTCGTCACCTTCATCCCGGCACCTCGTCGCGGCCGCCGATCGTGAAGTCCTGTATTCCAAGGCCGAGGATCTGATCCGCTACACCGACGACGTCAAGGGGCTCAGCGCGCTGATCGCACAAGGCGTCGACGTCAAGAGGCCGAGCAAGAATTCACTAGGGCGGACCTTGCTCTTCAGCGCCGCCACCGAAGGCAAGATCGCGATGATGGACGTCGCTGCTCAAGGCGGGCGCCGATCCCAACGCGAAGGATGAAAGCGGCATGACTGCGTTGCGTCATGTCGCCTGGACGGGCAAGAACCCGGTCAACGTCACCCAGGCGTCTGATCGCTGCAAGGCCGGACGTCAACCTCACGGCCGATGACGATTGGACGCCGCTCATCCAGGTCATGTACGCCGATCCCGCCGTTGCGGTGCCTGTGGCCCAGCTTCTGCTGCAAGCGGGCGCCGACGCCAGCATCGTGAACAACGAGGGCAACAGCGCGCTGATGCTGGCGTCGCACCGGGACATGCCGGTGCTGATCCCGGCGCTGGTGAAGGCTGGCGCCGATATCAATGAGCGCGGCCGCGACGGAACTTCCCTGGTCGTCGCCGCGGATGAAGGTCATACCGCCGTCGTGCGGGCGCTGCTCGACGCCAATGCAGACCCCAATCTGGGCGACAGACACGACGAGACGCCGTTGATGAAGGCGGCGAAGAAGGACCATGTCGAAATCATCGCGCTGCTCTCTTGCTCGCTGCGCGCGCACCGACCTGGTGGACAGCTTCTTCAAGTGGAACGCGATGAAGTTCGCCAAGTCCGATGCGGCGCGGAGCGCGCTTCAAGCCGGCAAGGGTGCGAACTGCAAGTAGTTCACCGACGATCTGCGTCTCGAAGTCTCCACCGATCAAAGGAAGTTCGATGTTCTCTCCAGACTCGTCGCCGTCGCCCTCGCTGGCATGCGCAGAACTCGCATGCGCGGTCACCCTCGATTCCCCGCCCGATCCTTCCCTCAACGCCCTCTTCGATCGCGAATTCAAGCGTGACCTTCAGGAATTCCCTGAAATCGCCACCTTCCATCGGCATCGAGGGCTACAACGATCATCTGCACGACGCTTCCGCGCTAGCGGTGGCCCGGCGCAAGGCTCACGTCAAGTCCGTGCTGGTCGAGCTCGCCGCATTCGACCCGGACGAAACTCTCCGCGCAAGACCGCATCTCGCATTCGATGATGGTCTACGATCTTCGCCGCCAGGATGCGCTCAACGCGCTCTATGGGAATCTTCGCTTCGGTGCCGGCAGCGATGGCTGGCTGCCATTAACCGCGTCCGACGGACCTCACGCCGACTTTCATTCGCTCGCCAAGGCGATGCCCTTTCGAAACGCGCGCGACTACGACAATTACCTCAAGCGCCTCGATGCGCTGCCGCTCCTCATCCAACAGGCAACCCAGATCATGCAAGCCGGGATGAAGTCCGGATGGATGCCGCCGCGAGCGGCGATGGTGCGCGCGCCCGGGCAGATCACGCCGTTCGCCGTGTCGGATGTCACCGCTTCGCCGCTCTACGCGCCGTTCAGGCAGTTTCCGCCCGGCGTCCCGGCGGAGAGACCAACAGCGCATCACCGAAGCCGCGCGCAAAGTGCTCAAGGATCGCGTGCAGCCCGAGTTTGCGGCGCTCCAGCAGTTTGTCGAAACCAAATATCTGCCCGCGTGCACGCGATGAGCTTGCTTCGTCCAAGCTCCCGGCCGGCAAGCGCTATTACGACCTGATGGTCGCAACGATGACCACCACCGACCTCACCGCAGATCAGATTCACGCGATCGGCCTTGCCGAAGTCGCGCGCATACGCACCGGGATGGAGAAAGTGATCGCATCGACCGACTTCAAAGGCACCTTTGCCGAATTCGTGCAGTCGATCAAGAGCGACCCGAAATTTTTCCACACCAGCGCCGATGGCATGCTCATGCACTATCGCGACATCGCCAAGCGCGCCGACGCTGCGTTGCCTGCGCTCTTCGCCGAGCTGCCGCGCGTGCCCTACGGCATCCGGCCGATGGAGGCCTACGAGGGCGACAACGCCGAGCATTACACGCGGGGAGCGCTCGACGGCAGCCGCGCCGGCTACTTCGAAGCCAACACCAACAATCTGCAACGCCGCGCCAAGTACGAGATGGAAGCCGTGCTGCTGCACGAAACCGTGCCCGGCCACCACCTCCAGATCGCACGCGCGCAGGAGATGAAGGGGCTGCCTCAGTTCCGGCGCACCGCCTGGTACACCGCCTATGGTGAAGGCTGGGGCGCTCTACGCCGAGAGCCTAGGCAACGAGATGGGCATGTACGCCGATCCCTACAGCAAGTTCGGCCAGCTCTCCATCGAGAGATGTGGCGCGCGTGCCGTCTGGTGATTGACACCGGACTGCACGCGTTCGGCTGGTCGCGCGACCAGGCGATCCGCTATCTCGTCGACAACGCCGGCATCGCCGAAAGCGGCGCCATCGCCGAGACGGACCGCTACATTCTCAATCCGGGGCAAGCGCTCGGCTACAAGATCGGCGAGCTCAGGATCAAGGCGCTACGCGCGAAGGCGCAGACAGCGCTCGGCGACAGGTTCGACATCCGCCGCTTTCACAACGCATTGCTCGACGATGGCGCGCTGCCGCTGACGGCTGCTGGAAGCGCGCATCGACGAGTGGATCGAGACGGAGCAGGCGAAAAATAACCGCCGCACGCTACGCGTCGGAAGTGTCTGGCGCGTCATGGAGTGGTTTTGACGCGCAGGGATTCGCCCGTTGCGACCCGCACGCTCGCACCGCCGCCCGGAGTCACCACAATGCTCGCCCAGAGATGTCACCTGCTGCATCATCGCCTGCGCATCTTTCGCGCGTCCTTCCCTCTGCGCGACCCACGTCGCTCCGCAGAGTGCCTGCACGTCCTGAGGGATCACTGCCAGCGCTTTGGCGAAGGCGGCCCTCGCTTCAGGAAGACGTCCAAGCTGGCGCGTTCAATAGGCCCGGCTTGCACGAGGCTGACGACGTCATGGTCAGTTCAGTACCGCTGCGCTGGTGGAAGGCCTTGAGAGCCTCGACTGGCGCCGGTATGGCGAGGTTGATCTGTCCAAGGTTTTGCCATTGCAGGAAATCGTCGGGCGCGAGCTGCACCGCTTTTGTCGCAGCGCTCCTGCGCCTCACCGTACTGGCGCAACTTGATATAGCCCGCGGCTCAGCTCTTTCCAGGCGTCCGCATTAGCTGGCTGCTTTCGATGTCCATTCCACGGCGTAGAGCACGACCAGGTTCCAATTGCCTTCCTTCTTCAACGCCCGCACCTTGCCGACAAGATCCACGCCGGCGGGTCTCGCCGCGCCGTCTCGGCCGTCGCGGGTATCGCCTGGGCCGAAGGCGTCGAGCGCGCGAAGGCGTTGAAACGAGGCGCGCGGTTGGCGGCGACGTCTTGTCGAACCGGGTCGCTCTCGGATAGCGCCACCACCAGTCCCGCGCCCACGACCAGGAAACCGAAGACACCGGCGGCCACCATCGCGCGCCCGCGATTTCGCTTTTACGATGCCAAGGCGAGGGTTGCCCGGTCCGGCTCGCGCGCCGTCGCCGTGCCCGCTCGCGGCGAGCAGCGTAGCGAACTCGGAATCGGGCGCATTGCTGAGAACCTCCACCACCCGGGCGCCCTCGTAGCAATACGTACCGGAACGAAGTACAT
>ERZ1370068.1096-contig-11000_pt1 | contig 10795 bp, 10 predicted proteins | sample MGYA00561227_ERZ1370068 | MGnify/ENA primary metagenome ERZ1370068 (study PRJEB38410, sample SAMEA6850437) | metagenome | study: Metagenomic assessment of the ecological functions of the soil: analysis of the soil microbiota associated with the...
AAGTTACGTATTGCTCGCTATACCACCGATCTCGTCCAGGATACCTGGACCGATTCGCAGGTGAGGCTGCATGTCGCCGCGACGCTCGCGCGGCACGGCATGGAGATTCCGTATCCGCATCGCGTGCTGGTCCGGCCGAAAGCAGCGCAGATCCAGCACGCACGGGAGCTCTGCCGAGCGTCTCGCGGCGCCGGCGCAGCTCGATCTCTTCATGCCGCTGACGAACGCCGAGCGCGAGGCGCTCGCCGGCGATCTCGCCGACTATCCATTCGTCGGCCACGACGTGATCGCGCGGCAGGGCGAACCGGCGGACTCGCTGTTCATCCTCGCCCGCGGCCGCGTCGCCGTGTTCGACGACAGCGCAGGAGGCACCGGCGTGCGCGATCGCCTCGCCACCGCTCTCGGCGCCGGCGTATTTCGGCGAGATGGGGCTTCTCACCGGCCAGGCTCGCGGCGCGACCGTCATCGCCGAGGAGGAAGTCGCTGTGCTATCGCCTGCAGAAGGCCGCGTTCGACGCGATTCTGCATGCCGCGCCCGGAACTCGTGGAAGCGCTTTCGCAAAGTGGTCGCAGCGCGCCAGGCCGCCAACGATGCCAAGCTGCAGTCGCTGTCCGCCGACGCCCGCGCGAGTCAGGCGGTCAGCGCCGCGCGGATCTCGTCCGCCGGATCAAGGGCTTCTTCGCGCTGAGCTGAATAGGCTGCGGACGGCGCGCGCATCGCAGCCGGATTAGCGCACGGCGACGCAGGTCGTCGCGCTTCAGCAGGAACACGCTGTCGGACGACGCAGCCGTCTCCAGCCAGACGAACGGCACGCGCGGGAAGGCGAGCTCCGACGCCGGCGCGATTGTGGCCGACTTCGACGACGAGCGTGCCGCCGGGATTCAGGAAGCGCGGCGCCTCGCTCGAGGATCGTGCGCACCGCATCGAGACCGTCTTCGCCGCCGGCCAGCGCGAGCGCGCGGCTCGTGCCGGTATTCGGCCGGCAGGTTGCCCATCGCCACGTCGGTGACGTACGGCGGGTTGCTGATGATGAGGTCGTAGCTCTTGCCCGACAGGTTCGCGAAGAGGTCCGAGCGGATGAGGTTGATCCGGTCGGCGAGGCCGTAGTCGGCGACGTTGCGCTGCGCGACCGTGAGCGCGTCGGTCGAAATGTCGACGGCGTCGACGTCGACGCGCGGATAGGCATGCGCGAGCAGGATCGCGAGGCAGCCGGAGCCGGTGCCGAGATCGAGCGCGCTCGCCGACCTCGCTCGGCGGGACCGACGTACGGGCGCGAGCCCGTCCGGCAGCAGCTCGGCGATGAACGAGCGCGGGATGAGCACGCGCTCGTCGACGTAGAAGCGGAAATCGCCGAGCCACGCTTCCTGCGTGAGATAGGCCGCCGGCACGCGCCGATCGATCCGCCGCTCGAGAAGCTGGGCGACCTGCGCGCGCTCGGCCTGCGTCGAGCCGCGCGTCGAGGAACGGGTCGAGGCGGTCGAGCGGCAGGTGCAGCGCATGCAGCAGCAGGTAGGCCGCTTCGTCGTAGGCGTTGGTCGTGCCGTGACCGAACGCGAGCTCCGCTTCGCCGAAGCGCGATGACCGCGTAGCGCAGCCAGTCGCGCAGCGTCTCGAGGTCGTGCGCGGCGTGCGTCATCGCGTCCGCGCGCTCGAGCGCGAGCAGGCGCTCGAGAATGCCGCGGTAGATCGCGGCGAGCGCGCCGAGATCGGCCATGCGCACGCGCTCGTTCGACCTGGTGAATCGACGCGTTGACGGGCCCGAGCTCGACGACCTCGCTGCAGATGTCGGCGATGAAGCGGCCGTCCGACGTGCCGCCCGTGCACGAGAGCTCGGGCACGATGCCGGTCACCGCGCGCACGGCGTCGGTCACGACGTCGACCAGCTTGCCCGCGCGCGCGTGAGGATACGGCTGGCCGAATCCGGTCCACGCGAGCTCGTAGTCGAGCCCGTGCCGCGCGAGGATCGCCTCGAAGCGCTGCACCAGCGATTCGCGGCGTGCTGTCCGGGCAGAACCGGAAGTTGAACATGAGCTTCGAGCGTGCCGGGAATGACGTTGGTCGCGCCGGTGCCCGCGTGGATGTTCGGAGCACTGCCAGGTCGTCGGCGGAAAGTACGCGTTGCCGTCGTCCCAGCGCGTCGCCGCGAGCTCGGCCAGCGCGGGCGCCGACGAGGTGGATCGGATTGCGCGCGAGCTGCGGATACGCGACGTGTCCCTGGATGCCTTTGACGGTCAGCGTGCCGGACAGCGTGCCGCGCCGCCCGTTCTTGATCATGTCGCCGAGCGCGATCGACCGACGTCGGCTCGCCGACGATGCAATAGTCGATGCGTCTCGCCGGACGCGCGCGAGCTTCTCGACGACCTTGACGGTGCCGTCGATCGACGGACCTTCCTCGTCGGACGTGACGAGGAGCGCGATCGAGCCGGGCGCGTCGGATGCGCCGCGACGAACGCCTCGATCGCCGTGACGAACGCCGCGAGCGAGCCCTTCATGTCGGCGGCGCCGCGGCCGTAGAGCCAGCCGTCGCGCTCGGTCGGGCACGAACGGATCCGACTGCCAGTCGCGCGAGCGGGCCGGTCGGCACGACGTCGGTGTGGCCGGCGAAGCACGACGAGCGGACGCGCCGTGCCGCGGCGCAGCCATCCGTTGCGTCACGCCGTTCGACAGCGAGCGTCTCGGCGCGAAAGCCCAGCGGCGCGAGGCGCGCGCCGATGAGCGCCTGGCAGCCGGCGTCGTCGGGCGTGAGCGAGCGCCGCTCGATCAGCGCTCGCGTCAGCGCGAGGTGTCGGCATGGAGGCGTGCAAGGCGGGAGGATCGGCGAGATCCATGCGGGAAGCGGGAACGTTCGCGACGCTCGCGATGCCGGCAGGCGTGCGCATGCGAGCGCTGACCGGCGGCTAGTGCGGCCGATCCGAGCATGTCCGGCTCGATCGTGCAGCTCGGTGAAGTCGCTCGTCGCGTTCGCTGCGGCTTCTTGCCGTCGTCGCCGCGCGCCATGCTGTCGACGCGGGCCGGTCGGCGCGTTCTGGTTGATGAGCCAGGCGAGGTTCGTCGACGAGTCGGACGCGGTCATCGCCTCGTCGTAGCTGATCGTGCTCGTCGATGTAGAGGCGGCAGAGCGCCTGCTCGAACGTCTGCGACCCGGGTAGAGCGATTTCTCCATCGCTTCCTTGATCTGCGTGATCTCGCCGTTCTTGACGAGCTCGGCGATGAGCGACGAATTGAGCAGGATCTCGACGGCCGGCTGCAGCCCGCCTTCCTTGTTGCGCACGAGGCGCTGCGAGACGATCGCGCGCAGCCCGATCGACAGGTCGGACAGCAGGCCCGAGCGCGCGTCGTACGGGAACATGTTGATGATCCGCGACAGCGCGTGGTAGCTGTTGTTCGCGTGCAGCGTCGCGAGGCACAGGTGGCCGGTCAGCGTGTGCAGCAGCGCGTGCTGCATCGTCTCGCGGTCGCGGATCTCGCCGATCATGATGAGGTCGGGCGCCTCGCGCAGCGCGTTGGCGAGCGCCTTCGTGTAGTTCAGCGTGTCGACGCTGAGCTCGCGCTGGTTGACGATGCTCTTCTTGTGCTTGAACAGGTACTCGATCGGGTCCTCGATCGTCAGGATGTGGCCCGTCTTGCTGCGTGTTGCGATGATCGATCATCGCCGCGAGCGTCGTCGACTTGCCCGAGCCGGTCGCGCCGGCGATCAGCACGAGCCCGCGCTTCTCCATGACGAGGTCGAGCAGGACCGGCGGCAGCTTCAGCTGCTCGAACGGCGGAATGTCGCTGCGCACGTAGCGGATGACGAGCGAGATCGTGCCGCGCTGGCGGAAGATGTTGATCCGGAAGTTGCCGACCGTCGGGTCGAGATGCGACAGGTTCATCTCGAGCTCGCTCTCGAACGTCTTGCGCCTGCTCCTCGGACATGAGCTCGTAGGCGACGCGGCGCACCGTGTCGATGTCCATCGGCTGCGGTCGACAGCGGCGCGACGACGCCGTTGACCTTCATGTTGATCGGCGCGCCGCACGAGATGAACAGGTCCGACGCCTGCTTTTCGGCCATCAGCTTGAACAGTCGGTCGAGGTACATGTTGATGCGCCCTCCGGGCTACAATGTGGTCGCCGCAGCCGGTCGATGCGCGATCGCGCGGCCGCCGATGCGACAGCCGTCGATTTGGATGATAATGTCATGATTTGACGGGCAGTACCAGTTGCGCGCCGTCGCCTCGCGCCCGCAGCGGAGCCGCGTGCACGCAAACCACGGCCAGCTGCCCGGCAGCTCGCTTCTCCAGCCGTCTTCGACCTCGTCCGACCCGTTCCATGCTCGCGATCATCGGCGGCAGCGGCCTCACCCGCCTGTCGACCCTCGCCGTCGCGCACCGCGAAGTCGTGCGCACGCCCTACGGCGAGCCGTCGTCGGCGCTCCTGTTCGGCCAGATCGCCGGCCGCGACGTCGTGTTCCTCGCCCGGCACGGCCACGGCCACACGATTCCGCCGCACCGCGTCAACTACCGGGCCAACCTGTGGGCGCTGAAGCAGCGTGGCGCGATCGGCGATTCTGGCCGTGGCGTCGGTCGGCGGCATTCGCGGCGCGGCGCCCGGCGATCTCGTGCTGCCGCACCAGCTCATCGACTACACGCACGACCGCGAGTCGTCGTTCTTCGACGGCGGCGACCAGCGCGTCGTGCACGTCGACTTCACCCATCCGTACGCGCCGGAGCTTCGCGCGAAGTGCCTCGCCGCGTCGCGGCAGCGCCGGCATTGCGCTCGCCGACGGCGGCGTCTATGGCGCGGTCTCGGGACCGCGGCTCGAGACCGCCGCCGAGATCGACCGGATGGAACGCGACGGCGCGACGCTGGTCGGAATGACCGGCATGCCCGAAGCGGCGCTCGCGCGCGAGCTCGACGCTGCCTTACGCGGCGATCGCCGTCGTCGTCAACCACGCGGCGCGGACGCGGCGATTCGTCGCAGCGAGGTCTCGATGGAAGGCATCGCGCAAGGTGCTGGAGAAGGCGATGGACAAGGTCCGCGCGCTGCTCGACCACGTCACGCCGCTTGATCTAGCGCGGAGCGACGTCGATGATCCGCGACGTCCTGCGCATGGGCAATCCGCAACTGCTGCAACGCTCGCTGCCGGTCGAGCGCATTCGGCACGCCGGAGCTCGACGCGCTTGCTGCAGGATCTGCGCGACACGATGGCGGCGACGAACGGCGCGGGCCTCGCCGCGCCGCAGATCGGCGTGCTGCTGCAGGTCGTGATCTTCGGCGTCGAGCACAACGAGCGCTATCCCGACGCCGAGCCGGTGCCGTACACCGAGCTCATCAATCCGGTGCTGACGCCGCTCGCCGACGACGATCGACGAGGACTGGGAGGGCTGCCTGTCGGTGCCCGGGCTGCGCGGCATCGTGCCGCGCTACACGCAGCTGCGCTACGAGGGATTCGATCCGCTCGGCCATCCGATCCGCCGCGAGGTCGGCGGCTTCCACGCGCGCGTCGTCCAGCACGAGTGCGACCACCTGCTGGGCATCCTCTATCCGATGCGGATGCGCGATCTGTCGCGGTTCGGCTACACCGACATCATCTTTCCCGGACAGCGCGCGCCGACGACGAGTAACGGCAGCGCATCGCGCGTGCCACCTGGCGTCAGGCAGCCGCAGGCTGCTCGTAGAGCGCGGTCTCGAGGCGCAGCAGCGCGTGCTCGTCGTGCAGCCGCGCGCCGTCGATCAGGAAGACGTCCTCGGCGCGCTCGCCCAGCGTGTTGATCTTGGCGCTCACGATGTTGATGTTCGCCTGCGCGAGCGTGTACGCGATCTGCGCGAGCAGGCCCGGGCCGGTCGCCGGCGACGATCTCGAGGATGAAGTGCGTGCCCTTGTCGTCGGGAAAGATCTGGACCTCGGGCGTCAGCGGGAAGTGCCGCAGGTGCCGGCTCGCGCGGCCGACGATCGGGCGGCTCGAGCGGCAGCTGCTCCTTCAGCACCTGCGCGAGCTCGAATTCGACGAGCTGGATCGCGTCGCGATACGACGCCGTCGGGTCCGCCGGGATCGTGCACGGTGAACGTGTCGAGCGCGTAGCCGTGCCGCGGTCGTGTGGATCTTCGCTTCGAGGATCGACAGTCCCCGGCGCCCGAAGAAGCCGCTGATCCGCGCGAACAGATCCTTCTGGTCGGGCAGGTAGACCGCGCACCTGCAGCCCGGCTTCGGCGCGCGACAGCCGCGCGCTGCACGACCGGCGCCGGTGCCCGTCGACGCGCCAGTGCAGGTGGCGCGCGTGCCACGCGATCTCGTCCGCGGTGTGCCGCTGGAAGTAGACGGTGTCGAGCTGCGCCCACAGCGCGCGCTCGGCGCCGTCCGGCACGGCGTAGAGCCGCAGCAGCCGCTGCGCCTCGCGCTGCGCGCGCGAGCAGGCTGTCGGCGAGCGTCGACGCCGCCCGCGGTTCCGGCGAGCCGCGCGCGCGTCGCGTGAAACAGGTCCTCGAGCAGCTGCGCCTTCCACGCGTTCCACACCTTGCGGGCTCGTGCCGCGGATGTCGGCGACCGTCAGCAGATAGAGCGCGATCGAGCCGCCGCTCGGTGCCGACGCGCGTCGGCGAACGCCGCGATCGACGTCGGGATCGGACAGGTCCTGCTTCTGCGCCGTCGACGACATCGACAGGTGCTGCTCGACCAGCCAGCGCGACGAGCTCGGCATCCTCGCGCGGCAGCGCCGTGCGCGCGGCAGAAGCGCCGCGCGTCGACGCGCGCCGAGCGTCGAATGGTCGCCGCCGCGGCCCTTGGCGATGTCGTGGAACAGTCCGGCGAGGTAGAGCACTTCCTTGCGGCTCGAAATCGCCGATGAGCCGCGAGCACAGCGGGTACTCGTGCGCGTGCTGCGACTCGGTGAACCGGCGCAGGTTGCGGATCACCATCAGGATGTGCTCGTCCACGGTGTAGACGTGGAAGAGGTCGTGCTGCATCTGGCCGACGATCGCGGCCGAACGGCGGGCACGACGCTGGCCCAGGATGCCGTAGAGATTCATCCGCCGCAGCTCGTGCGTGACGCCGCGCGGCTGCGCGCAGCAGCTGCGATGAAGCGCGCGCGGTTGCGCCGGGTCGCGGCGGAAGCGCGCGTCGACGCGATGCCGGTTGCGCCACAGCGCGCGCAGCGTCCGCGCCGACATGCCCTTCAGCTCGGGATGCCGCTGCATCGTCGAGGAACGCGTCGAGCATCGCCGCCGGCCGGCGCTCGAACAGCGCCTCGTCGCGCGACGTCGAGGAGCTCGTCGATCGCGACTGAACGTCGTCGTCGATCGGCGACCGGCTCGGTCGGCGATCGGCGAAGAGCCGCGCGTGCAGGTTCTGCAGCAGGATGACGTTGACCTGCCGCACGATCTTGGCCGCGCGGTAGTAGCGCTGCATCAGCTGCTCGCTCGCGCGCCGCGTCGGCGTGTCGGCGAGCCCGAGCTCGCGCGCGAGCGCATTCTGCAGGTCGAACACGAGCCGGTCCTCGCGCCGGTCCGGCGAGGTAGTGGAGCCGCACGCGCAGCGCGCCGATGAGCCGCTCCTGCCGCGACACCGTGCGCGCCTCCTGCATGCGTGATGAGCCCGGCCTGCGCGAGCTCGCGCCACGCCGCGGCCGACGCCCGGCCGCGCGCGCGATCCACAGCACCGTCTGCAGGTCGCGCAGCCCGCCGGGGCTTTCCTTGACGTTCGGCTCGAGGTTGTACGCGGCGTCGTGATACTTCGAGGTGCCGCTGCTGCTGCTCGAGCATCTTCGCCTCGTAGAACGAACGGCACGTCCATCGCCGCGGCGAACGCGCGGGCGAACGCGCGATGCAGCGTGCCGCGAGCCGGCGACGCACCGATGCTCGAGGAGGCTCGTCTTGACGCGTGATGTCGGCGGCCATCTCGTCGACGCACTCGGCGATCGGTGCGCACGCTGTGGCCGATCTCGAGCCCGATGTCCCAGAAGCATGCCGATCAAGCGCTCGACGAACGCCGTGCCCGCCGCGTCGAGCGCGCCCGGCAGCAGGATCAGCACGTCGACGTCGGAATGCGGGAAGAGCTCGCCGCGGCCGTAGCCGCCGACGGCGACGAGCGCGACGTCGCGCGGCGCGCCGAGCTCGCGCCAGACGCTGCGCGACGACGCGATCGACGAGCGCGCGCGTGCTCGCGCAGCAGCCGCGGCGTATCGGCGCGCTCGAGGAACGCCGCGCGCAGCGCGGCGCGGCCCGATGCGCAGCTCGTCCTGCCAGCGCCGCGCGGCGCCGCCGCGCGAGCCGGCGGCACAGCGCGGCGAGGCTTCATTCATGGCGAAGCCCGCTCTCGACGCCGCGTCCGTCAGCGGACGGCACGTCGGCGGCGGCGGCGGCGCGCCGGCCGACACGCGTCAGCACCTCGTAGCCGTCGGGCGTCACGAGCACCGTGTGCTCCCACTGCGCCGACAGCGAATGGTCCGCGGTGACGATCGTCCAGCCGTCGGCGAGCGCGCGGATGCGCGGCGCGCCCGGCGTTGATCATCGGCTCGATCGTGAAGATCATGCCCGGCTGCAGCTTGAGCCCGGTGCCCGGACGGCCGTAGTGGACGACCTGCGGCTCCTCGTGGAACTGCCGGCCGATGCCGTGGCCGCAGAACTCGCGGACGATCGAGAAGTCGATGGCCCTCGGCGAACTTCTGGATCGTGTGGCCGATGTCGCCGAGCTGCGCGCCCGGCTTCACGGCGCGGATGCCGCGCCACATCGCCTCGTAGGTCACCTCGACCAGGCGCTTCGCCTGGATCGACGGCGCGCCGACGTAGAACATCCGGCTCGTGTCGCCGTGCCAGCCGTCCTTGATCACGGTGACGTCGATGTTGACGATGTCGCCGGCTTTCAGCTTCTTGTCGCCGGGAATCCCGTGGCAGACGACGTGGTTGACCGACGTGCAGATCGAAGCCGGGTACGGGCGATGTGCCCGGCGGCGCGTAGTTGAGCGTCGCCGGCACGACGTGCTGGACGTTGACCTGGTAGTCGTGCGCGATGCGGTCGAGCTCGCCGGTGGTGACGCCGGCTGCGACGTGCGGCGTCGAGGTAGTCGAGCAGCTCGGCCGCGAGCCGGCCCGGCGACGCGCATCTCGGCGATGTCGTCCGGCGATTTGAGCTGAAACCGACATGATCGGTGGCGCCGATCAGGCGCGCAGCAGTTCGTTGATGCTCGTCTTCGCGCGCGTCTGCGCGTCGACCTGCTTCACGATGACCGCGCAGTAGAGGCTGGCAGCGTGCCTTCGCCCGACGGGCAGGCTGCCGGCGACGACGACCGAGCCCGCCGGCACGCGGCCGTAGCGTGACTTCGCCGGTCGCGCGGTCGTAGATCTTCGTGCTCTGGCCGATGAACACGCCCATCGCCGAGCACCGAGTTCTCCTCGACGATCGACGCCTTCGACGACTTCGGAGCGCGCGCCGATGAAGCAGTTGTCCTCGATGATCGTCGGATTGGCCTGCAGCGGCTCGAGCACGCCGCCGATGCCGACGCCGCCGGACAGGTGCACGTTCTTGCCGATCTGCGCGCACGAGCCGACGGTCGCCCAGGTGTCGACCATCGTGCCCTCGTCGACGTAGGCGCCGATGTTCACGAACGACGGCATCAGCACGACGTTGCTTCGCGACGAACGCGCCGCGGCGCGCGACGGCCGGGCGGCACGACGCGGACGCCCGGCGGCCGCGAGCTCGTCGTCGGACGAGGCCGGCGAACTTGGTCGGCACCTTGTCGTAGAACGCGAACGGCTCCGGCGCTGCCGGCGCGCCGCTCGAAGCGCATCGCGCGCGTTCTCGGCGAGGCGGAACGACAGCAGCACCGCTTTCTTGATCCACTGGTGCGTCGCCCACGCGCCGCTCGACTTTCTCGGCCGACGCGCAGGCGGTCCGGCGTCGAGCCCGGCGATGACCTCGCCGACCGCGATCGCGCACGCCGCGGTGCCGTCTGTGGCGAGCGCGGCGCGGCTCTGCCCGCGGTGTCTATCGTCGCACTCGAGATCGTTCATTGCCGTCGAAGGTCCGGCTGAGGGCCACTTGAGTGCCGGGCAAAAGCCGATATTTTACCTCGGACGCGCCGCTTGCCGCGACCCGGATGCCTCGGCGTGGGCGCGCGCCCGGCGATAAAGAGGCTCGAGCAGCGCCGGCAGCATGTACATCGGCACCTGCGCGAGCGCGAAGAACGCCGTGACTTCGATATCGACATGTCCGGCCAAGCGCGACCAGCACGAGACCCATGTTGCAGTTGCCGGACATGAGCGCCGACCGTCAGCGCCGTGACGCGCGCCGCGACGGCGGAAGTGCGAGCCATCCCGCAGGCCTGCAGCAGCAAGATTGAAGGCGAAGGCGAGCGCAAGGTGCGAGCAGGGCGTAGCCGGGCCGCTCGAGGCGCGAACGCGGTGACGCCGTCCATGATGGCGAGCGCGAACACGAAAAGGTTCATCACGGCGAGGCCGTCGATGCGTTCGCGCCGTCGACGAGCGTGGCCGGCGAGACGAGCCGACGCACGAGCCAGGCAACGAGCGAATGCCCCGCCGACCAGCGCGGCGAGCCGCGCCATGAACTCGGGCAGGCTGATCGCGAGCTCGAGGTCGAGCAATGCGAGGGCGCCAACGAAGGAAGCGGTGAATGGCACGAGCGCGGTCGAGACCACGACCACTACTGCGGCGAGCGCGGCATCGAGGCCCACGAAGAGCGCGATCGCGATGTTCGACAACGATCAGGCGACGATGCCGCCATCAGGATGAGCGCCCTCGCGCAGTCTCGCCGGGAAGCCCGAGCGCGAGGGCAGGCGTCGATATAGCAATATTACGTAAC
>ERZ1370068.10464-contig-9161_pt1 | contig 10794 bp, 16 predicted proteins | sample MGYA00561227_ERZ1370068 | MGnify/ENA primary metagenome ERZ1370068 (study PRJEB38410, sample SAMEA6850437) | metagenome | study: Metagenomic assessment of the ecological functions of the soil: analysis of the soil microbiota associated with the...
AGCTCGTCATCGACGGCGAGCTCACCGTCGGCGAGCTGGTCGCTTTCAACCTATTGGCCGGCCGCGTCAGTGCGCCGGTGCTGCGCCTCGCGCAGACCTGGCAGGATTTTCATCAGGCGCGCCTGTCGGTCGCGCGGTTGGGCGATATCCTCAATACCCCCGCCGAGCCGGTCTACAATCCGGGCCGCACAGCGCTCCCGGCGATCCGCGGTGACGTCAGCGTTTGAGCATATCACCTTCCGCTATCGCATCGATGGGCCGGAAGTTCTGCACGACATCAGTCTGAACGTGCCTGCCGGCCAGCTGGTCGGAATCGTTGGCCCGTCCGGCTCAGGCAAGAGCACCCTGGCCAAGCTTGTCCAGCGCCTCTATGTGCCCTGAGAGCGGCCGGGTGCTCGTTGATGGGGTCGATCTTGCGCAAGTCGATCCGGCCTGGCTGCGTCGGCAGATCGGGGTCGTGCTTCAGGACAACGTGCTGTTCAACCGCTCGGTGCGGGACAATATCGCTCTGGCCGATCCTGCCATGCCGACCGAGCGCGTCATCGCCGCAGCAAAGCTCGCCGGCGCCCATGACTTCGTTCTCGAACTCCCCGAGGGCTATGACACGATCGTCGGTGAGCGGGGCAGCAGCCTGTCCGGGGCCAGCGGCAGCGCATCGCCATCGCCCGCGCGCTGATTTCCGACCCGCGCATCCTCATTTTCGATGAGGCGACAAGCGCGCTCGACTACGAGAGCGAGCGCACTGTTCAGCAGAACATGGCGCAGATCGCGCGCGGCCGAACGGTGTTCGTCATCGCGCATCGGCTCTCCGCGCTGCGGATGGCGGACCGCATCATCACCATCGACCGCGGCCGCCTGATCGAGGATGGCACCCACGACGATCTAATCAAGACCGGCGGCCGATATGCAACTCTCCATCGGCTCCAGGCAGGGCTGCATGAGGTCCGCTAAAAACATCGTCTCCTTCCGAAGCAGCGCGCAGAGCGTCGACAGGACGAACTCGCGTTTCTGCCGGCCGCACTCGAGATCGTCGAAACTCCCCTCGCCGATCGGCCGCGCCATTGCGTTCACCCTCATCGCCGTGTTCAGCGCTGCGCTGGCCTGGGCGTGTATCGGCACGGTCGACATTGTCGCCGTCGCGCCGGGCAAGATCATTCCGAGCGGCCGCACCAAAACCATCCAGCCGTTCGAGACCGGCGTGGTGCGTGCGATCCATGTCCGCGACGGTCAAAGCGTCAGGGCCGGCGACGTCCTCGCTCGAGCTCGACCCGACCATGAGCGGTGCCGAGCTCGGGCATTTGAAGAGCGATCTGGTGGCGGCTCAACTCGACGCCGCCCGGCCTGCGGGCGGCCCTGGCCGGAAAGGGACGATCCGCTCGCCGAGTTCAAGCCGCCCCAAGATGCATCATCCGACTTGATCCAGATGCATCGCCGCTTCCTGCTCAGCCAGACCGCCGAACAGAATGCGAAGATTGCCGCCATAGAACGGCAAGTGGCGCAGAAGGAAGCTGAACGCGCCACCATCAAGGCCTCGATCGAGAAGCTCGAGGCCACCATTACGCCGCTGAAGGAGCGGGTCGCAATCCGCGAACACCTCGTTCAACAAGGAACTGGGATCCAAGCTCCTATATCTGACCGAACTGCAGGATCTGGTCGGCCAACGGCAAGAGATCCTGGTCCAGCAGAGCCGGTACAGCGAGACCGACGCCGCGATTGCCGCCCTGGTCGAGACGCGGAGCAAGACCGTGGCCGAGTACGAGCGCGGTCTGTTCGACGACCTCGCCAAAGCCGAGCAGAAGGCGGCGGGTCTCGCGCAGGACGTCATCAAGGCGGAGCAACGCACCAGTCTGCAGAAACTTACGGCGCCGGTAGACGGCATGGTGCAACAGCTTGCCATCCATACGATTGGCGGCGTGGTGACGCCGGCGCAGGCGCTCATGCTCATCGTTCCGGCTGAGAGTCGGCTCGAGATCGAGGCGATGATCTCGAACCGCGACATCGGCTTCGTCGAAGTCGGGCAGGACGCGGCGATCAAGGTCGATACGTTCAACTTCACGCGCTACGGGCTGCTGCACGGGAAAGTTCTCACCGTCTCTCATGACGCCATCACCCGCGACAAGCCGCAAGAGAAGTTGGTCGACAAACCGCAAGGCGCGGAAACGAGCAGCAGCGAGCCGAAAGGCCAGGAGTTGATCTACGCTGCCCGCGTCTCGCTCGACCGGACCCAGATGGATGTCGAAGACAAACGCGTCAATCTCTCCCCGGAATGGCCGTCACCATCGAAATCAAGACCGGCTCGCGCAGCATCATCAGCTATCTGCTCTCGCCACTTATTCGCCGCCAGGCACGAGAGCCGGCGCGAGCGCTGAGGCGGCCTCGCCCCCGGCGTCCAGCCTGGGCTTCATGAACTCCGCAAGCTTGAGCTGCATCGGCGTGATCGGCAGCCCGCGAGACGTTCAACGCAATGGGTTATCTATGATCTCATTTCAATTGCACCGCCGTATTCCCTTCATCCGTCGTCTCTCTTTTGCGCGGGACCTTGCCCGCCAGAGGTGCAAGAAGTGCGGGACCGTGTACCGAGCATGACGCGCTGATTGCTCACAGCCAAAGACGCAAGTCGCCGAGCTAGAGGAAAAATCGAGAACATCCGAGGCCTCTGATTGGGTCATCCTCCTGATCGCGTGGGGTGGTTCCAGGTCGAGACCACCACTATGCTCTTTGAAATGCGCAGGATGCGGCCGAACGATCAATCAAGCCGTTGGCAACCGGATCGACCAGCATATGTCTGCGGCGCGGTTTGGAAGATCATTGAGCACGCGCCGCCGTCAGAAACTATTAAGTTGTCCAAGGAGTAGGAGAGCCCACGCTCAATCCGGATTTTGAAATCGTCTCTATCGCCAGACGTTCAGGGAAATACACGAATATCATGTTTAGCACGCACGCGGATCGTGGCGAGAACTCCTCAGCTATTTCCGGCAGCTGGTCGATGCCGGTCTGACGTACTTTTTGTCTCTGTTGACAGCTTCGATCCCCAAAATGCCGAACGTCTGTTGCGGGCCGACGGACGTCGGTAAAACTGAGAAACCGCATTTCCGAAGCTTTGCCGAAGGTCACCTCCCCTTCGGCATTGCGTGATCACCGTCAGTCGCCATAACATGACGGAAATTTCCGAGACCTTGCGAATTTTAGACGGCTTGGCGGCAGCTCATCGCTTCGGCGTTCAGTGGAAAATACCAATCCGGCGGGATCATTCCAGCTGGAGTTATGGATCACGCCGAGACCAGACGGCTCAAAAGCACTACTGCCGGAATTCCCCGGCTCGCTTCCCTAACGTCGACGCATTTTATGAGCAGACCTATGACGGCACGCCTGACGTCAAAATAACCATTTGCGAGGCGCCCCGCACCGGAGCCATACATGTCAGAGTCGACGGCAGATGGGGCGTTTGTTGTCACAGCTCCATTCCTGAGTGTCCTCGGAAATACGAGCTTCTGGAGATGTTGCCGTTTCAAGGAGGCTTGGCGATCGCCGCAAGCACGGCGTTTTCTGGAGAGCTACTCGAAGCAATCGCCTCGTTTCTGCGATGGTCGTCCAGGAACCTCACGAGACGCATTTCGCTCATGAGGCGTCGCATCAGCATTGATCAGCCAGGAAGCGCAAGGCGATTTCTGATCATCAGCTATCTGCTCGCCACCGCTCGCTACAAGCATGAGAGCCCGCGTGAGAGTGATCGCGCCTCACGTGGCGTCCAAAGGCGGCAAATCCTGCAGGAGAGGCATCCCGGCGTCAACAGGTGAGGCGGGCCCCGGTCGCTCAGCTGCCGGCGTCGCGTAGTCCGTAGACGGGCTGCGGCTCGTCGATGTCCTTCAGGGCGTGGCGGCCGAGCGGCACGACTTCGCTGCTCGGGCAGCAGCGCGGCCAGCGCCGGCGGAGAGATGATCTGGCCGGTTGAGTTCGGCGCACAGCTTCTCCAGCCGCGCCGCATGGTTGACCGGCGCGGTCCGATCACCGTGAAGTCGAGCCGCGCGCTGGCGCCGATGTTGCCGAACATGACCTCGCCGACATGCAGCGCCAGCCCGAAGCGCAGCGGCAGGCTCCGTCGACCGCGACGCGCATGAGGTTGAGCGCGGCGATCATGCGCTGGGCGGCCACCGCCGCGTCGATCGCGCGCGCCGCCACTGCCGCCCGCTCGCCGGACGAGGCGATGGGCAGCATCGCCAGCATGCCGTCGCCCATGAACTTCAGGATCTCGCCGCCGGCGCCGGTGCACGGCGCCGCCCATGATGCTGAAATAGTCGTTGAGCAGGGCGATGATGGCGTCGCGCGGCAGGCGGTCGGAGGCGCGCGTGAAGCCGCGCAGGTCGCAGTACCAGAGCACCGCCTCGATGGTCTGGCCGTCGCCGCGCTTGACCTCGCCGGCCAGGATGCGCTGGCCGGCGGCGCGGCCGACATAGGCGTCGAGCAGGTAGGTCGCGGTGTCGCGCAGCGAATGCGTCTCGACGATGCGCGTGAAGGCGAACTGCAGCTGGAACATGCGGTCGAGGATCGGTCGGCCGAGAAGCCGCCGGGCCGGTCCGACACGACGCTCAGCGCGCATCGACATGGCCGGTCGTGAAGAGCAGCGGCAGGGCGACGATAGTCGGTCGCGCCCTCGGCTCTTGAGCTGCTTCGAGGAGCGGCGCCTGCGGTTCGCTACCTCGCGAGACGCACGCGCACGGTCCGGCGCTGCTCGAACACGGCTGGCAGCGGATTGTCGAGATAGTCGCTGCGCTCCAGCAGGCCGTGCGCCGCCTCGCTGACTTCGACGCCGCGGCCGCGCCGCCAGAGTATAGCTCTTGCCGGCGAGCTCCGGGATGAAGGGTGAGCTGGAAATAGGCCAGTCGATAGAGCGGGATGCCGGCGGCGCACGAGGCTGCTCGCCGGCAGCGCGGATCAACTGGCCGGTATCGGCGATGCGGTAGGCTTCGGTGACGAACCAGCGGCGCCAGCGGATCGCCGTAGACGCGGCTCGGCGATTTCGTCGTCCATCGCGCGATCATAGCCCGGACGGCTGACGGGACGCCGGATGGCCGCTATTCGGCGGCCAGGCGCTGGAGCGTTGTGCGGCGGCGGCGACCTTGGCGCGGGCCAGATCCTCGCCGCGCTTCTTGACGACGACCGCGCGCCGCCGCCGGCGGTGTCGGCGAACAGCGAAAGCTTGTCCATCTCCTCCTCGACCACCGGCTCCAGCGCCAGATCGGTGTATTCGTGGCGCTTGGGGTCGTTCTTGACCGTTCTGGCCGATGCGCCAGCCCTGCCAGGCGAGCCGCCGCGTAGATCTTGATCTTCTTCCAGCTCTCGAGCGCCAGCTTGTAGTGGAACACGCCGAACGGCTCGATCTTCATGCCGTAGCGGCGGTCGCGCCGGTACTTCAGGCGCACGATGCCGCCTTCCAGCGGATGGACGCCCTCGGCCTCGAACATGATCTTGAACATGGTCATGAACTGCGCCGGCTCGGCCGGATTGCGGCCGGGGATCGGCGCCGTGGCGGCGCGCCACCGTCTCGATGTGCTCGGGCGTGTAGTAGGTCTTCCAGGCGTCGCGATAGGTCTGCTCGTACTCGGCGTCGCTCATCTTGGGATGATGGACGACGCGATGATGCAGGTCGTACTTGTTGAGGTCGGGATCCATCCACACGCCCTTCTTCCACAGCGTCTGGTGGTCCTCCGAGCCGGGCAGCGGCGTCAGCATGAACAGCTCGAGGATGTCGAGCGGCAGCTCCTTCTTGATGATCTCCATGTCGCGCAGGATGGACTCGCGCGTGTCGCCGGGGAAACCGAGGATGTAGCCCGCCCAGGTCGAGGCGCCGCTGGTGTGCCAGGCCTGCAGCATCTTGCGGTATTCGGTGATCTTGTTCTGGCGCTTCTTGGCGGCCAGCAGGTTGTCGGGATTGACGTTCTCGAGCCCGATGAAGCACGCGATAGACGCCGGCCCAGCGCGCCTTGTGGATGAAGTTGGGGATGCGGTGGCACTGGGTGTCGACCTGGATGATCAGGGACACCTCGATGCCCTCGTTCTCCTTGAGCTCGATCAGCCGGTCGAAGAAGTCCTCCCAGTGCTTGTTGCGGGCCATGTTGTCGTCGGTGATGAAGAACGACGTGATGCCCTGCTTGTAGTTCTCGCGGACGATCGCTTCGAGATCGTCGGCATTGCGGAAGCGGCTCTTGCGGCCCTGCACGTTGATGATGGTGCAGAACGAGCACTGGAACGGGCAGCCGCGGCCGAGATCGAAGCTCGACTTGCGGCCTTCGTTGCGGGCGAGCGCCGCCGGCGGCAGGCTGGGCGTCGGCGCGCCTTCGATGCCCGGCAGATCGTCCATGTAGTTGTAGAGCGGCTTCAGCGTGCCGTTCCAGGCATCGAGCAGGATCGCGTCGAGCCGGCCTTCCTCGGCCTCGCCGGCGAAGATCGAGATGCCCATGTCCATGGCCGTCCTGGATCTCCGGCGGCACGACCGGCAGCATCGACAGGCAGCCCGGCGGCATGGAAGCCGCCCATCGCCACCGGCAGGCCGGCCTTGAGGAACTGGCGCGCAAGGTCGACGGCGCGCGGGAACTGGTTGGACTGCACGCCGACCAGGCAGATCAGCGCCTTGCCGCCGCTGCGCTTGATGTCGGCCACGATGCGGTCCGGCGCGCACCCGCGGTGTTGGTCTCGTCGAACGGCTTGATGACGATGTCGACGTCCGGCCCCAGCACGCCGCGCGCTGGCGGCAATCCTCACCCAGGCCGTAGAGCGCGGCCAGCGTATTGGACGGGATGTGGGACCGCAGCCAGGTGATCGGATAGCCGTCGTCGTCGTAGTGCGTCGGCTTGATCAAGCACGAGGTGGAACGTCGTACGCTTCACGGCACCGCCCATTGCGGACTTTCTCCAATAGACTAAACCCGCATGCGGCCCGGTCGTTAGCGTTCGTCACCGCTTGACGGCATCCTCAGGCCACAATGCTCTGAGAGACCCTACAACGCAACTGCGGCAGGGCTGTGTTCAAAATTGGCCACTCATCGAATAGAACTACAATATGTAGGGCTTTAGCGCCATCAGCCCCGCGATTGGCGAGGGCGGCCATGAGCAGGCGTTAATTGCAGTCTGCGGCCCGAGCGCGCACCGTTGGCCGTCCCCTGAGGCGCGTCAACAAGACGTCCGACGGGGAAGGGAACGAACAAGACGTGAGTCTCACCGCGCGTGTGCCGGCGCTGGCGCCGTTTCAGATCAGGAGCTTCCGCTTCCAATGGCCGGCCGACCTGCTGGCGTCCTGGGCGTTCGAGATGGAGGGCGTGATCCTGGGCTGGTTCGTGCTGGTCTCGACCGGCTCGGTGCTGGCGCTTGCGGTGTTCGGCTCGCTGCAGTTCCTGGGCACCCTGATCTCGCCCCTGTTCGGCATGGCGGGCGACCGGATCGGCAACCGCAACCTGCTCTGCCTGATGCGGGCCACCTACCTCGCCGTGGCGGCGGCGCTCGACGGTGCTGTTCCTGACCGGCCTCGCCTCGCCGGTGCCGGTGTTCGCGCTCGCCACCGATCATGGGGCTGGTGCGGCCATCCGACATCACGCTGCGCAACCTGCTGGTCGGCGAGACCATGCCGGCCGACTACCTGATGCGGGCCATGGGCGTATCGCGCACCACGGCCGACTCGGCGCGCGTGGTCGGCGCGCCTGACGGGCGCGACCCTGGTCGCCGCTGCTGGGCTCGGGCGTCGCCTATGTCGCGGTCTGCGCCGTCTACGCCGCGAGCCTCGCGCTCACGCTCAATGTCGGGATCAGGCGCCTGCGCGTCGCTGGGCGAGGCGCACGTCTCGCGCTCGATGCTGCAAGGCGCTGCGGCGAGGGCTTCGCCTATGTCTGGTCGACGCCCGACATGCGCGCGCTGATGCTGCTCGCCTTCCTGGTGAACTTCGCGGCCTACCCGCTGGTCGGCTCGCTGCTGGCCTACGTCGCCAAGGACATCTACGGCCTCGACCAGACCGGCACTGGGCTGGCTGATCGCCTGCTTCGCCGGCGGCGCGCTCGCTGGGCTCGATCGCGATCTCGATCGCATGGCGCGCGCATCCGGCCGGCCCGCACCATGCTCGCCGCGCGCCATCGCGTGGTTCGCGCCTCAATCTCGTGTTCTCCTGGATCAGCGATTCCGCTGCTGGGCGAAATCGTCGCTGTTCGTCGCAGGTTTCGCGCAGAGCTTCTGCATGATGCCCATGGCGGTGCTGCTGCTGCGCGTCGCCGATCCCCAGTTTCCGCGGCCGCGTCATGGGCGTGCGCATGCTGGCGGTCTACGGCATGCCGGTCGGCCTGCTGCTGTCGGGACCGCTGGTCGAGCATGTCGGGTTCGCGCTCACCGGCTCGCTCTTCAGCCTGCTGGGCATCGGCTTCACCGCTGCTGATCGCGCATCGCGCTGGCGCGCCCATCTCTGGCATCCGGCGCGCCGCCGCCAACGTCCGGTAGGCGCAACCTCAGGCAGTCGGCCGCGTTGCTGAGATCGATGCAAGGCAGCATCGCCAAGACCGTCGTCCTGGCGATGACGCGCGCTTCTGGCGGGCGCCGCCGTGGCGCGGGCGCAGACCAGCGACCGCCGCCGCCCGCGTCGGCGACCGAGGACGAGCAGCGCAGCATCTTCACCCTCCAGATCGAGAACGACGTCTTCAACCGGTTCAGCCCGACCGACCGCGACTACACCAACGGCGTGCGCATCGGGCTGGCTGTCGCCGGCGATCACCGACATGCCGGCCTGGGCTGGTTGGCGCTGACCACGATGCCGACCTTCTTCGGCGAGGGCCGCCGTCGGATTCGGTGATCCGCCGCTTCGGCGTGTCGGTCGGCCAGAACATCTACACGCCCGACAACATCTTCACGTACGCAGCCGATCTACAACGACCGGCCCTATGCCGGCGTGGCTCTATGCGAGCTTCGCGCTGCAATATACCTACAAGCGCCGCGATCCAGAAGACCGGCACCGACGAGCCGGTAGCGGCTCGACACGCTGCAGGTCGATCTCGGCCTGATCGGCCCGGCGGCGGGCGGCGAGTTCGTGCAGAACAACTTCCATAGCGCTGATCGGCGTGGCGCCAGGCCAACGGCTGGGCCAACCAGCTCCACAACGAGCCGACGCTTCGATCTGACCTTCGAGCGGCGCTGGCGCACCGGCGCGCACCGTGGTCTTCGAGGATCCCAAGCTCGAGTTCGATTTCATCCCGCGCATCGGTCGGCGCGCTGGGCAACGTCGCGATCTACGCCGACGTCGGCGGCACGGCGCGCATCGGCAAGAACCTGCGCGACGATTTCGGACCGACGCGGGCGCGGCCGGCGCTGCCCGGTTCGGAGGCCTTCATCGGCGACGGCAGCTTCGGCTGGTACCTGTTCGCCGGCATCGACGGTCCAGGTGGTGGGGCGCAACATCTTCCTCGACGGCAACACCGACGGCTACAGCCTGCGGGTATCGCACCGCCCGTTCGTCGCCGAGGCCCAGGCCGGCCTCGCCGTCACCTATCGCGGCGTGCGCTTCACCTATACGCAGGTGCTGCGCACGCCGGAGTTCTACGAGCAGGACCGTTTCACGCAGTTCGGCTCGATCAACGTGATTCCGCTATGCGGACGCGTATCTGCAGCGGCGTCAGTATTCGTCCCATCAGCAGCAAGATCACCATGATGATCAGGATCAGGCCGACGCCGCCGCTCGGGTAGTAGCCCCAGCCGCTGCTGTATGGCCAGCTCGGCAGGGACCGATCAGGATCAGGATCAGGATGATCAGAAGAATGGTGCCCAGCATGATATCTCCTCTGATTAGCCGAGGTTCTTCTCGGCGAACGACCAATTGGCGAGCTTGTCGAGCCAGGCCTGACGTGATCCGGCCGGCGGTTCTGGTAGTCGAGGTAGTAGGCGTGCTCCCACACGTCGGCGGCCAGCAGCGGCGTGCCGCCGTGCGCGATCGGCGTGTCGGCGTTCGACGTCGTCTCGATCGCGAGCTTGCCGTCCTTGGCTGACCAGCCACGCCCAGCCGCTGCCGAACTGGTCGACGGCGGCCTGCTTGAATGCCTTCTTGAAGTCGTCGAGGCCGCCGAAGCTCGTCGTCCAGCGCCTTCTTGATCTTGCCGGCCGGCGCGTCGGCCTTGGCGGCCATGCTGCGCCAGTAGAAATCGTGGTTCCAGGCCTGGGCGGCGTTGTTGAAGATCTTCTTGGCCTTCTCGTCCTTGGCCGACTTCTTGACGACGTCCTCGAGCGACATCTCGGCGTAGGGCGTGCCCTCCGACCAGCTCGTTCAGCTTGTCGACATAGGCCTTGTGATGCTTGCCGTAGTGGAACGAGATGGTCTTGGCGGAGATGACGGGGCCAGTGCGTCCTCGGCATAGGGAGCTTGGGAAGGGTGAAAGCGGATTTTCCTTTGTCCAAAGGCATGACGCGTAATCCTCAGGGCTGGCCCGACGCAGGGTCGGGCGGGCGGTTGATCGGACAACGAAACGCCCGGGGCGCGACCAACGTTGCGGTGCGCCCCGGTCTGCGATTGGAACCTCGGCAGAAAGGTGGCGTTGACGGGCCGCCGCTTTCTGCCGCGGAGGGAAGTCACATGGATGCAATCATCTATCTGGTCGGGCTTGTCGTGATCGTCATGGCGATCCTGTCTCTTCGGCCTGCGCTGATCATGCTGATCAGGGCGACCGTTACCATCGTCACCGGAACGGCCTGCATGGCTCGCCGCGCACATCCGCACCTCGCCCGGCCATCCTCAATTTTTCAGCGAACGGTTCTCACCGCACCTGGTTGCGTGTTC
>ERZ1370068.9916-contig-8658_pt1 | contig 10785 bp, 14 predicted proteins | sample MGYA00561227_ERZ1370068 | MGnify/ENA primary metagenome ERZ1370068 (study PRJEB38410, sample SAMEA6850437) | metagenome | study: Metagenomic assessment of the ecological functions of the soil: analysis of the soil microbiota associated with the...
AATAGCACCGTTCTGTTACGTATTGCTCAGAAGCCCATCGCGACCACCGTTCGCCACGAATAGGCAAGGGTCGCGGTTGCCAGGAAGACAAAGAAAATAGATGAACGTCTCGAACCGGAATTGCATGCCGATCGGCCAGTTCGCGGCGCTCAACGGATTGGGCACGACCGTGAGCAGGGTAATTAACGCCAGATCGCAAAAGATCAGGAAAAGCTCCGGCAGCGAAGCGCCCGACCTTGCCGACGTTGAGTTGGGCCCAGCCGATCGCGGCAAAAGGCCGAGCATCACGACGTAGTAAATCACGTCCCAGTTCGGGTTGATGATCGGCAAGGTAACGGCAATCACCGCCAGCGCGACCCAGCGGGCCCGGACAGCGAGCAAGAAGACCCTGGCGCTTGCTGTCGGCAATGGCCGGCTTCCGCGAATTTCTGGGTGTCTTGCTGGGCGCTCGGTTCGCCCTGCCGCTTCGCTCCGGAGATTTGTGATATCGGTCGTTTCCGCCAATGCGCTCAAGACACTCGTCCCCAAACTGAATGTATCGGATGATGCACCATGCCACGGCACAAGGCGCCGTTCAGCGCCGGCATGATACCACCCCAGCGCGTGCGTACCTAGCCTATTGAAAAAGTGCAGGGCGAAGCGTTCGACGTCCGACCACGAATGCGCCAGATGGACGCGCGCCGGCATCGCGCAGCTTGAGATCATGGCCTTCGCGAATGTGGCTGGCCGCGCATAGGCCGACGGCCGTCATGCCGGCGGCAACGGCCGCGCTCGATCCCGCCCGCGCTGTCTTCGATCACGAGACACTCATCCGGGCGCACGCCCGATGTGGCTTGCGGCGAACAGAAAAATGTCCGGATGCGGGCTTTCCTCGCGCGCGACCATATCGGCGCTAAAAACATGACTGCCGAATTCCGCTTCCAGTGCCAACACCGAAAGGCACAGCTGCAGACGATCAATCGAACTGGAGGAGGCGATGCAGCGGGGGATGTGGGCAAAACGCCTGATGAAATCGGTCGCCCCGCTCACTTCCTTCAAATCCGTCCGAAACCGTTCCAGCGTCGCAAGCTGAGCTGGCCGGAAGAATCGGCAGGCAGCGGCCGTCCGATCGCCGCTTCGATCTCCGCCACGGCTTCATCCCACCTGCGGCCGGAATAGCGGATGAGCGCCTGGTCAAGCGTCGTTGAATGACCGAGGCTGGTTACGGTTTCCGCCAGAACGGTGATTGGCGATCGCCTCGCTGTCGGCGATGACGCCGTCGAAGTCAAAGATCAGTGCGCCCACAATTTCAATCCCGGGAAAGATCAGGGTTCGCGCATTTAACATGCGGCCCGGCATGAAGGGACTCGCGCAGCCGAAAACAGTCGAACACTTTCCGTTGCGTGTGATACCGGATATCAGCTCGGTGTCGTCGCACGAAAATGCCCGGATCGCGATCCCGGGCATCATCGCTCCGGATGTGATCGCAGGCCTATTTCACCGAGACGAACGGCACCGCCGAGCCGGCACCATCGTGGTCGGCAGCACGCCGTTCCAGCGTTCGGCCTGCACCAGCGTGACGAGGTTCGGGTTGGTGCCGAGCGCCTTGGCGCGGGCTTCGATGGCGGCGGCTTCGGCTTCGCCGGTCAGCTTGATGTTGGTGGCGCGGGCTTCGCCGTTCAGCCGCAGCGCATCGGCGCTGGCCTGCGCCTCGGCGCGGACGGCGTTGGCCTTGGCGGTGGCCTGGGTGACGGTGATCTGCGCCTGCACCTTTTCGCGCTCGGCATTCTGCTGCAGCTTCTGCACCTCGACCTCGGCCAGCATGCGCTGCTCGATCGAGTGCAGATAGTTCGGCACTGAATTCGATGTTCTCGAGCTGAACGCTCTCGATGATGATCATCGGGTCGTCTTTCAGCGATCGCCGTGATGGCGTCCTTGATCGCGGCTGTTCAGCGGGCCGCGCTCCTGGATCGCCTTCACCGCGGTGTAGCGGCCGAACACGATCTTGACCTGCTGGTTGACGGCCGGGCTGACCACCTGTTTGACCGCGGTGTCGAGTCCGGCCGAACTTGTGCATAGAGATCGGACGACCTTGTCGGGCGAGGCGCGCAAGGTGACGCTGATCTTGAGGTCGGCGGGCTGCTGGTCGTAGGAGTAGGAGTTCATCTTGTCCCAGGCATAGGTGAAGGTCTTGACGCTGACCTTCTCGACGCTGTCGATCAGCGGGATCCTGAAGCCGAGGCCCGGCTGCGCCGTGCCGATGACCGCGCCGTAGCGCAGCAGCACGCCGCGCTCGGTCTGATCGACCGTGTACCAGCTTCCCGCCGCGATGATGAGCGATGACAATGACGGCGACGACGGCGCCGATAATTCCCCTGGGCATTTCTGTTTCTCCAGACCTTGGTGAGGTGCGGACTCACAGAATCACCGTCCGTATGCCGCGGCATTGATCTATGGTGACTTGCCGAACGGATGTGACACGCGTCACTTGGTCGGCAGTTCACCGCAATTGGTTCAGATCGCGCGCCTGCTTCGGCTGGATTTTACTGAAAACGCCGTCCACAGCAGGGAGATGCCGGCGGCGATCATGATGCCGTCCATCAGCAGGCGGAAGACGTCGGGCTCGAGCTGCAGCACGAAGCGTTTGGCGATGAAGGCGCCGAACATCAGCGAGGAGCCCGCGATCAGGCCTTTCAGCGCGATATCAGGCGTCAGCGCGCCGAAGCGCTCGAACGTCACCGATTTGCTCAAATAGAGCCCGAGCGAGCTTGCGGCTTCGGTGGCGAGGAACGCGCCCTTGGTCAGCCCGTAGAACAGAAACAGCGGCACGCTGAGCGGCCCGGTCGAAACCACGATGCCGGTGAGATAGCCGATGATCGCGCCGCCGACCGCAAGGTGCCAGAGCTGCGCTTTGAGCTGGTGCCGCGCGAGCCAGTGCCGCACCGGCACCATCGCGATCAGAAACAGGCCGATCGCGATATCGACGGCGTGCGACGGCAGCGCCAGCAAGCGTCCGCGCGCCGAGGCGCAGCGGCGCGGAATCCCGGTGACCGAATAGGCGAGACACGCGCGCCAGTCGACCTCGCGCCACCAGGCGAGGATGCGCGAGAAGTTCGCCATCACGGCCGCGACCGCCATGATCGGCAACGGCTTCCTTCGGCCCGTATTGATAGACCAGCACCGGCATCAGCATGATCGACGAGCCGGTGCCGACGATGCCTGAGATGGTGCCGGCGAGCAGGCCGACAATGAGAACGAAGATGAAGCCCAAGGATGATTCTCTGGGATGACGGCGAGCCGGTGATCATACAGCATCGCAGGATCGTCAAAGGCGGAACACCGCCGTGCCCACCGTTTTCTTCGCGGCTGCGCGGCCTACATCGCAACGCGCGTATCGAGCTGCCCCTCAGCCTTTGCACAAGCCCTTCGGCTTCACACTCGCGCTCCGGGGTCGTGGGCGGCTTGCTGGAACTATCGTGCAGGATGAGCACCAGCGCCTTGCGCTGAACCGTTCCGGTTGCCGTCAGGTGCATCGGCGGCCCGGCGGGCACGATGACGTGGTGACTGCCGGCCTTTCCGACTTGCATGCCATCAGGTGTTTCCAGACATGGTTTCGCCGGCAAGCGTGTACCAGGCTTCGGGACCGGAGTGACGATGTTCCGGGGCGGTCATGCCCGGATCAAAGACGGCTTCCATGTATTGCGCGGAATAATTCTCGCCGGCGTTGATCACAAGCGGGCCGATTTCGGCGAACGTGTTCGCCGCCGGTCGGTGCACGCCAATCCCGGTCCTCGATCGAAAGCAGCCATATCCTGTCGAGCGATGTGACGACCGCTCCGTGCGCGACCCTTGGCCTGCTGGGCGGCCGCGAGTGCATCGGATAGGTGTCCAGATGCGAGAATCGTCTGTGGCTGTGCGCGAACGGCCCGAGCGGCTGGTGCGCGATGATCCAGCAGCCTCACGGCGCTGCCGCTTCGCTGCTCGACGGGTCTGCAAATTTGCGCATTTGCGCTTTCAGAGCAGGCCGGCAGGCCGAGGCAGGCGATCGCAAAGACACGAGGACGCACTGCGCTCACCTTCCGATGTCCCGCGATAAGGATGATATTCTCTTCGCAGCGGCAGGTTGCGTGGCGAGCGGCGCTAATTGCCCGGCAGCAACTGACCGATTGCGTGCCGTAACGCCGCCGCTGACAGCATGCTGTCGCAGCAGCCTCGGCAGGATCTCGGCCGTGTCGGATTCATTTGGGAGGAACACATCGTGCCAATCAAGGAAGCTGCCATTGCGGCAACACACAATTCGAGGTGAGCGAGGCCGCCGGCTGGCGTGACACGCTGCACCTGTTCGCTGTGCTCCAAGCGCGGCGCGTTGTGGGCCTATTATACGCCGGCGCAGTTTCGCCTGACGTCGCCGCCGGAAAACGTCGCGACGTACTCTGTCGGGGCAGCCGCACCGTCAAACACCATTTCTGCGCCAATTGCGGCTGCGGCACCTATTCGGAATCGCCGGACTGGTCGACCGGCAAGCCGGACTTCGACAATCCGAAGGTCGGCGTCAATCCACGGCTGTTCGACAATTTCGACCTCGACGCCGTGCCGGTGACGGTCATCGACGGCAAGAACCGTGTGGTGAGGGCGGGCCGACTGCGCTATGCGGCGTAAAGCTCGATCGGGGCATTGAATCCCTTGAGCTGGAATGCCTTCGAGTGGCTGTCCTTCAGGTCCGGTTGGGCGCGCTGAAACACTTCCTGCGTCACCAGTATCTGGTCGGCCTCGGCAACCGACTGGGCCCGCGAGGCGGTGTTTACCACCGTGCCGATCGCCGTCAGGTCCCGATGGGTATGGCCGAACTCGCCAAAACTGAGTTCGCCGGAGTGAATGCCGATGCCGATCCCAAGTTCGCTTGCATTGAGGCCATAGGCTGCAACAAGCGCCTCGCGACGTTCGCGCCAGTTTTGCTGAATGTCGCGTGCGGCGCGCACAGCGTTCCCGGCATGCTCGTTGCGCACCAGGGGAAAATTGAAGACCGCCATGACGGCATCGCCGATTGTCTTGTTGAGGATCCCCTCATGCGCCCAGATCGCGTTCGCGCATTCGTCGTAGAATGCGTCGAGCAGGCTCGAGACGGCATCCGACGACTGCGACTGCGACAGGCTGGTGTAGCCGCGCAGATCGGCGAACATGATGGTTGCATCGATGGTGATCTTGCGGGCCCGCATTACCTTCGTGAACATCAGCTCGCAGATGGTGCAGGTATTGGGGTTCATTCGGCTCGGACGAACGCCAAACGCGCGAAATGGTACTGAAATCACACCGCGAATCGGCACCGGGACATGCATCTGTTCCCAGCACCCTTTGCAGATTCTCGATTGTTCCAACTCTGCCATTGTCAGCAGCGTTCCACGTGAGCGGTAGACGTCCTGATCCTACTAGCGGGTGTTGGCGCGAGCAAGGCAGACACCACCGCAGCGCACACCTGCCGGCTGGCGGCCGAAGGCAAAAGCTGCTAGGATCGCGTCAAAATAGCATCGAACGGAGGATCGCCATGGACGCCGTGACGCCGAAGGGCGCAGACCGCCGACACGCATTCCCATCTCGTTCGCCCGACAGACATGGAGTGGCAGAAGACCCGCTTCCCGGCTGCGAAGCCAAGACGCTGCTGTTCGACCGCAAGACCGGCCTGATGACCGCGCTGATGCGGTTCGCGCCCGGCGCGGTGCTGCCCGACCACGAGCACGTCAACATCGAGCAGACCTACGTGCTCGAAGGGTCGCCTCGTCGACAAGGAAGGCCCGGCGCAGGGCATCGAATGCAAGGCCGGCGAATTCATCTGGCGCGAGCAGGGCAGCCGCCATGTCGCCTGGTGTCCGCAGGGCGGGCTGATGCTCGCGATCTTCCAGGTCCCGAACAAGTTCTTCGAGGCCGACGGCCGCGTCGATCGACGCCGCGGGCGAGGATTGGGACGAGACCTGGGGGCACACACCGAAAGGGCTGGACCTGTCGCCTTGACTGCCCGGATCAAGGCGATCGTTTACCATGGCGTCTAGCCGTTCCCGGTGCACCATGTTAAGCCTTGTTTAGGGCGGATCGGTACCGTGCCGGGAATTGCCGGTGCCGGGGATATCGATGTCGCTCTTCCAATGCTTCGGACCGGATCTCGCCCGTCGTCGATCGGCAGGCGGCGGCCGTCCGGTTCTTGCCGTTTCTGTACGGGCTGACGCTATTCGTCTCGGCGCTGCTTCTGTTCTCGATCCAGCCGATGTTTGCGAAGATGGTGCTGCCGAAACTCGGCGGCGCGCCGGCGGTGTGGTCGGTCGCGATGGTGTTCTTTCAGACGGCGTTGCTGGCAGGTTATGCCTACGCCCATCTGTTGAACCGCGCTGCTGCGGCCGCGCCGGGCTGCGATGTTCCATCTGTGTGTTGGTCGGGGTCACGGCGATGATGCTGCCGATCGCCATCGCGCCGGGATGGGTCGCGTCCGCCGCCGGATGGAACGGCGCTCTGGCTGTTCGGACTGTTTGCGGTCTCGATCGGCCTTCCGTTCTTCACGCTGTCGGCCAGCGCGCCGCTGCTGCAAAGCTGGTTTGCCGCGAGTGGGCACAGGCAGGCGGGCAATCCCTATGTGCTCTACGCCGCGTCCAATCTCGGCTCGTTTGCCGCGCTGTTCGCCTATCCCGTCGTCATCGAGCCGTTCCTGACGCTGAAGACGCAGACCGCGGCCTGGTCGTTCGGATTTGCGCTGCTTGCCAGTGCTCCTGAGCTGTCGCCGGCTTGTTCGCCTCGCGGCGCAGTACCGGTCGTCGCGCAGGCCGATGCCGCAGGACGAGGTTCGCGATCGAGTGCCGGCGAACGGATGCGCTGGATTGCGCTTGCCGCGGTGCCGTCCGGCCTCGTCATCGCGGTCACGGCGTATCTGACGACCGATATCGCTGCCGCGCCGTTCCTGTGGGTGCTTCCGCTGGCGATCTACCTGCTCACCTTCGTCGCCGTGTTTCGCGAACGACCGTGGATCGCGCATGCCAATGTGGTCCGGTTTGTCCCGTTCGCGGTGGCGCCGCTCGCGGTGAGCCTGATCGGCGGGGACAAGGTGTTCTGGGTGACGATGATCGCGCTCAATCTCGTCGCGTTCGCGCTGCTGACGCTGATGTGCCACGGCGAACTCTACGCGCGCCGGCCGAGCCCGCGCCGGTTGACGGAGTTTTATCTTTGCACCTCGTTCGGCGGGGTGATTGGCGGAGCCGTTTGCGGGCCTGCTGGCGCCGCAGATATTCAACGGCAATTACGAATATCCGATCCTGGTCGCGCTGGCGCTGCTGTGCATGCCCGGCATCTTCGCCGGCGGCATCCGCAAGGCGGTGACCGAAGCTCTGGCCGTGGCTGCTGCCGAGCGCGGTGCTGGCGCTGGTCTGGTGCGTCACCCATCTGCAGCTGCCCGCGACGCCTGGAACTGCCGTTTCAAGTCGCTGCTGGCGCTGCTGGCGGCCGCGATGCTGTTTCAGCGGCAGCGGCTGATGCGCTTCTTTGGGCTCGTCGTCCTGAGTTTTGCGATCACCGCCTTGTGGCGCCCCGGGATAGCGCCGATCGAAACAGCTCGCAGTTTCTTCGGCGTCCACAGGGTCGCCGAGATTGCCGACGGCAAGGCTCGCATCCTCTATCACGGCACCACGATCCACGGCGCTCAGCGGTTGCGCAACGACGACGGTACGCCGGTCGATGGTCCGCCGACGCCGCTGACGTACTACTATCCGGGAGGTCCGTTCGCCGAAGCGATCGATGCCGCCCGCGGCTGCTCATGGCGGTTCTCGGTCATGTCGCCGTGGTCGGGCTCGGTACCGGGACGCTGGCCTGCCATCGCAAGGCCGGGGAGCTCTGGACGTTCTTCGAGATCGATCCCGGAAGTGATCCGCATCGCGCGGGATCCGCGTCTCTTCACGTTCCTGTCGAGCTGCGCGCCCGACGCACCCGTCGTGGCCGGCGATGCGCGCCTGACGCTGGAAGCCTCGTCCGACCGCTATGACCTGATCGTTCTGGATGCTTTCTCGTCCGATAGCATCCCGGTGCATCTGCTGACGCGCGAGGCGCTGGCGGGATATCTCTCGAAACTCTCGCCCGCGGCGTGATCGTCGCGCACATTTCCAACCGCCACCTCGATCTCGCGCCCGTGGTGGCCAACGTCGCCCAGTCCCAGGGGCTGGTCAGCCTTCCTTCGCGAAGACGACCAGCGCCGGCGATCTTCATGACGACGTTCATGTGCCAATGCCCGGGTCGTCGTGATGGCGCGCGAGGCCGGCGATACCGGAAGCGTTGCGCGGAAAACTGGACGCCGTTGCGCCCGGACCCGGCAAGCGCGTTGTGGACGGACGACTATTCCAACATCCTCGGCATCATGCTGCGCAGAAATTCGGCGGGTAGAGGCTGCTGCAGCTGCTACTTCAGCACGATCCACGCCGGCGCGTGGTCGCTGGCGCCTTCCTCGCCGCGCACCTTGCGATCGACGCCGGCCTTGATCAGGCGCGGCGCCAGCACCGGGCTCAGCAGCAGATGATCGAGCCGCAAGCCGGCGTCGCGCGGCCAGCGGTTGCGCTTGTAGTCCCAGAACGTGAACATCGGTTTTGACGGATGCAGCGTGCGGATCGCGTCGGTCCAGCCCTGCGTCCACCAGCGCCTTGAACGCGGCGCGGCTCTTCGGCTGGATCAGCGCGTCCTTGTCCCAGGACTTCGTCGGATAGATATCGAGCGCGGTCGGCGCGACATTGTAGTCGCCGGCCAGCACCACCGGGAATATCCTGCTTGAGCAAGTTTGCCGGCATGCGACCGCAGCCGCTTGAACCAGTCGAGCTTGTAATCGAATTTCGGCCCGGGCTGCGGATTGCCGTTCGGCAGATAGATGCTGGTGACGATGACGCCGTTGACGGCGGCTTCGATGTAGCGCGCCTCGTCGTCATCGCGATCGCCGGGCAGCGCGGTCCGGGTCAGCACCGGCTCGGCGTTGCGCGCCAGGATGGCGACGCCGTTCCAGGTCTTCTGTCCGCGCCACACCGCGCCGTAGCCGGCCTTCTCGATCGCCAGCAACCGGAAACTCGGCGTCGGTCGATTTCAGTTCCTGCAGGCAGACGATGTCGGGCTTTGGCCGCGCGCAGCCAGCGCAACAGGTTCGGCAGGCGGCGGTTGACATTGTTGATGTTGAAGGTCGCGATCTTCATGTAGAGCTAGCCGGCATCACTGTGCTTCGCCTGACACTTCGCTGACATTTGAGATCCCATGTCGAAACTACGCTTCGCCGTTCTCGCGCTCGCCATCGGATGCTCCGGATCCGCAGGTCGCTCAAACCGCCGACGGGCGCGGCGCCTGCAAGGCGGACTATGACAAATATTGCGCCGGTACGCCGCCCGGCGGCGGCCGCGTCGTCGCATGTCTGAACAAGCAGCAGAACCAGCTCAGCGACGCCTGCAAGAAAGTATTGGCTGGCCGGAAGAAGCAGTAATACGACAACCTCGACATGAGGCGCCGCAACGTAACCCCGGGAATGAAGAGCTGCGGAAGCCGGCAGGTCCGCTGGCGGCGGAACAGGCGGCCTGCGGCAACATTGCCGCCCTTGTAGATCCGCGCGTAGCGCCTGCCGAGGCTGGTCAGCACTTCGTAGCCGATGGTGCCGAAATGGTGGGCGAGTTCGTCGACCGTGATGCCTTCGCCGATCAGCGTCACCATGTGGCCGCGCCGCACGGCGTTCTTGTCGAGATCGGTGACGTCGACGGCCGTCAGGTCCATCGAAATCCGCCCCGCGATCGGGCAGCGCTTGCCGGCGACCACCACCTCGGCGCCGCGGGTGCCGTCGTTGGCGCTGGCGGCGCGGAAATAGCCGTCGGCATAGCCGGCGGAGACGATCGCGATCCGGGTCGGCCGCCGCGCCGTCCAGGTGCCGCCATAGCCGACGGTCTCGCCGCGCTCGACGTTGCGGATCTGCACGATGCGCGCCTTCAGCTCGACGCACCGGCTGCATCGGATTGTCGGCTTCGGGCGTCGGATTGATGCCGTAGAGCGCGCAGCCCGGCCGCACCAGGTCGAACTGGAATTGGGCGCCCAGGAAAACGCCGGACGAATTCGCCAGCGATGCCGGCACGCCGGAAAACAGGCTCGCGATCTCGCGGAAGGCCGTGAGCTGCCTGGCGTTGGCGGGATTGTTGAGCAGTTCGGCGGAGGCGAGGTGGCTCATGACGAGCGTAATGCCGTGATCGCCGGCGTTGATGCGCGGGATGATGCCCTGCGCCTCGGTGACCGTCAAGCCCGAGCCGGTTCATGCCGGTATCGATGTGGATGGCGGCGCCGCCCGACCAGCCGGAGCGGCGGCAGAACACGTCCCATTCGGCGAGTTCGTTGAGGTCGCCGATCACGGGCTTGCAGTCGATCTTGGCGTAGGCCTCGCCGGTGTTCTGGAAGAAGCCGTCGAGCACGTAGATCGCGGCCGCCGGCAGCCGCGGCGCGGACCACGCGCGGCTTCATCGAGGGTGGCGACGAAGAAGGTCTTGCAGCCGGCGCGCGGCAAGCGCGCGCGCGACCTGCTCGGCGCCGCAGCCATAGGCGTCCGCCTTGACCACGCCGGCGCATTCGGCCGGCACCGCCGTCTTCTCGAGCTTGCGCCAGTTGGCGACGATGGCGTCGAGATCGACGCGTCAGCACGCCGGTGGCGGTCGCGAGCGCGGCGGCCTGGTTCGCCTCGGGCGAGAGCAGGGTGCCTGGCGGGATGGATTTGGGATCGGGGGCGATGTTCATGCCGCATTTTACGCGGGCGGACGCGGCGGTTCAACCGCG
>ERZ1370068.11117-contig-9760_pt1 | contig 10784 bp, 11 predicted proteins | sample MGYA00561227_ERZ1370068 | MGnify/ENA primary metagenome ERZ1370068 (study PRJEB38410, sample SAMEA6850437) | metagenome | study: Metagenomic assessment of the ecological functions of the soil: analysis of the soil microbiota associated with the...
GCCGCCATGGTCGCCATGGGCGTGCGTGAACGGCTCGGCGGGCCAATGGTACGTGAAGTCATCGAGGCCGATCCGGTATCGGACCGTTCCATCGCCCCCTTGGCCCCGGCTCATGTAGGCATAGAAGTGGACCCGACCATGAGATGCGATTGTCTTCCTGAGCAAGCTGCGATTGTCGGGAGACAGCGTATGGGCCCATCCGTCCCAATGTGGTCCATGCAGCTCGAGCCAGCGCCGATGGTCATCGATGTATCTCTGGGACCAGCTCGCGATCAGTGCGACCCGTCGATCGTCCATGTAGGTTCCTCCCAAGGTTCGAAGTGTCAGGCACGAAGAGCTCGCCGCCATTGCGCCAACGCTATGGCGCGCGCAGAGCACCGTCAATATCCGAAAATCGATACAGTGACGGGAGTAGCGCACAGTTGCGACACAGGAGGAGGCAGATTGCGGCAGCTCACTGCATCAGCCGCAACCCAGCCGCAACCAGTTTCCGGTCAGATCACCGAGCGCCACCTGCGCGCCCGCCGCGTGAAACGCCTCGCTGATCTGAAGCCGATGCCGGCGGCGGCGCCGGTGACGACGACGATGTGCCCGCTGAAGTCGAACACCGTCAGACCCGCGGCAGGTTCGCGACCACCACCGAGGCGAGGATGAGGCCGAAGGGCGACGACCTCGTTCCAGCGCGGCAGCTCGCGGAGCCAGACGGCCGCGAACACGCCGAAGCCGGTCGAGGGGAGGAGCTCTGAGATCGACCGCTTCGCTGTCGCCGCGCCGAAGGGTCAGCGCTCAATGAGGTCGAGCCGGGCGGCCTGAAGGAGGAGCGGGTCGCCGGTCACCGGACGGCGTCGGTTCCGGTGAACCCGCATTCCGGCGTACGGCCTGGACCGCGGGTTGGGCCAGGAACGACCGATGCAGATCGGCGTCGTCCTTCAGGGAGGCGGCGAGCCGATCGAGGACGGCCGCGCTTCTCGTCCAGTAAGCGTCAGCCTTTACCCGGCGGCCCCGCGCCAGTTCAATACGGGCGGCCGTCGCGCAGACTCTCCACTCCGCCAGGGGAACCTCGTTTCCGTCGACCGCGTGAAGCGCCTCGGACAGCTCGCGCTCGGCGGCGGGCAAGTCTCGCTGGGCGAGCGCAGCCTCGGCGAGCCCCCGGCGGCCAAGCGCCAGGTACGTCCGCTCGCCGGACGTCGCCGCGAGCCGACCCAGCTCCTGCATCTGTTCGCGTGCGCGGCCGAACTGCCTGGCGCGCGAGCCAGTACTGGCCGAGCCCCAGCCGCAGCGGCATCTGGAGAATCGAGCGCATCAGCGTGGACTGCCCGGTGACCTCCTGGAACGCGCGCAGCGCCGCGGCGGGCCTCTTCAAGCCCAGCTGGGCGAATCCGAGGACGATCGAGCCGAGCAGCTGGTCCGCCTGGACCTCCTCACCCAGCGGCCGCTCTTGCTCGCAGAGCGCCCGAGCGCTCGCGAAATGACCAACCTGAGTCAGCAACCACGCCGTCTGAAAGCGGAACGCCCGCGCCCAGAAGCGATGCCCGTTTCGCTCCGCCATCTGGAGCCCGTCGCGGAGGACACCGCGCAGCTCCCGCCATTCGCCGAGGTGCAGCAGTGCCCACGCGCGGTGGAACTGGCACATCATGTAGTGATAGGCGTCGCTCACCTCCAGCGCCAACCGCAGCCCCTCCTCGGCGGTACGACACGCCCCCGGTAGTCCGCCTGGTGGCTCCGCAGCTGCGCGTAGCGGCCGACGTGCAGAGCTCAGCAGCCGCCTCTCCCGGCGCGCCGCACGGCGTCGATGGCGAGGCGACACGCCTCCGCGTCCTCGTCCCGCCAACCCCGCAATAGGATCCGCTGGTAGCCGCCGTAGCCGCGGACATGCGCCTGCAGCGCCTCGTCGGACAGGCTGGGGCGAGCGCGAGCGCCTGCTCACTGGCCGCCAGGCTCCGGTCTCGATCGATCCAGGAGAGCGCGCCGCCGAGCTCCAGCAGCGCCCGCGCTTCCTCGTCGGCCCGACCGTGCTCCCGCGCGTAGCTCGCGAACGCCTCGAAGCCTTCGACCGTCGCCCTCACATCGCCCATGGCCCGGCGGACTTGTCCGAGCTGCTCGAGGAGGGCGAGGCGTCCGGCCACGCGCTCGGCGACGGGAAGCCGTTCGGCGAGATCCAGGGCGCGTCCTATATAGCCGGCCGCTTCGGTGTTCGCGTTCCGCCGAGTCGCCGTGTCGGCCGCATCCGTCAGGTAGCACACGGCTCGTCGGTCGGCGCCGGCTTGCTCGAAGTGCGCTGCCAGCTCGGCGGCGATGTCCACGCGCCCGGTCGCCGTAGCCAATTTCTTCCCGCTCGCCGATCGACTGATGGAACTCGCGCCGGCGCGCAGGCGAGATGCATTGGTAGAGCGCGTTCTGGTGCAGTGCGTGCACGAACCGATATCGCGAGGCCACCGTCCCGTCAGGCCACTCACCGGCGCCTAGCGAGCGGATGAAGAGGTGCCGATGCGCCAGCTCGTCGCAGCTCTCCTCCACCTCGGCCAGCGCCCGTTGGAGGGCCGCGGCCACCGAAGCCGCCGAGAACTCCATGCCGGCTACGCTTCCCGCGGCCAAGAGTTGCCGTTCGTCCTCTTCGAGCTGGCCCATGCGACGCTCGATCATCTGGCGGAGGCTCTCCGGAACGCTGACCTCGACCTCCTCCAGCACCGCGCGGAGCTCCCACCGTTCGTCGCGCACGACGATGAGCCTGCGCGCGACCAGGTCCTCGACGACGCTCACCATGAACAAGGGATTGCCCTCGGTTCGCCGGTTGATGACGCGCGCCAACTCGGATGGAAACGCGTGTCCCGCGAAGCGCTCGCGCAGGTAGTCGGCGACCGCCGCCGCGCCCAGTAGTTCCAGCGCCAGCTCCTGGCAGCGCCCACGCGCTTTCAACTCGAGTCCGACGTCCTTGAGGGGGTGCTGGCTCACGATCACGTCGGCCGGCCGGTAGGTGCCGATCAGGAGCAGCCGGGCGGGCTCCTGCCGCTGCGCGAGCAGCGAGACCAGATCGACCGTCGCCGTATCACTCCAGTGCAGGTCCTCGAGCACGAGAACCAGAGGCGCCTCCGCCGTCAGCGCTTCGACCACCTCCGCCATCTCGCGCAGCATCCGCTCGCGCGTGGCACCCAGGAGGTCTCGCTCCAGGGCGTCTCGGTCCGCGGTGTCGAGGAGCCACGGCATCTGCGCGAGCCAGGTGGGCGCGTGCTTGCGCAGAAGGGTGACCAGCCAGTCCCCACCGCCCTCGCGGCAGAGGCGGCCGAAGGCATCCAGCACGGGCAGATAGGGCTCCGGCGTCCCGTACGTCTCGATACACTGGCCGTGCGCGATCCAGACGCGCGGATCGACGGCCACTCGCTCGAGAAAGGCCTCGACCACCCCTGTCTTGCCGATGCCCGGCTCACCGGTCACGAAAACGATCTGGCGCGTACCGCGCCACGCCGCTTCGATCCCTCTCTGGAGCCGGTCGAGCGCGGACTCGCGGCCGACGAGGTGGGCCGGGCCGCGGTATCGGGAGCCGCTGGTGGGACCGGACCCGACCGGCGATCCCTCGGACGCCCCGTCTCTCTGGCCTGGGGTCGGAGTCGGTGACGTTGGCGATGAATCGATATCCGCGGCGGTGAACCGTCGCCACGAAGCGCGGCGCGCCGACCCGATCGCCGAGAGCCTTCCGGATCTCGCGCACGCAGACCTTGAGCACCGCATCGCCCACCGTGGTCCCCGGCCACACGCTCTCGAGCAGGACGTCCTTCGTGACAAGCTGACCGTGGCGCTCGGCGAGACACTGCAGCACGGCAAAGGCCTTCGGCGTCAGGCGAATCGCCTTCGTCCCCGCCACAGAGACGCATCGTCCGGATCAAGCCGAAACGGAGGGGAAGCGGAGCGGCCGCGACGGTCTCACATCCATTAGCCCCGTCTTACCGAACTCTTACCGCGTGATTATGACCCGCCGATCCCGCCGCCCCTAAGCTGACTGTGCGATGACGGAACCAGCCCGCCGAGAGCCCATAGTAGGGCGCGCCACGGACGAAGCGCAACTCGCCGCCCGCCGCGCCCTCGTCGTCCAGTTCCACGCTGGGGGCGAGCCCGCACAGCGCCGGCTGCTCGGCCGCGTGGAGCACATGTCTGCGGGACAGGCCACCCGTTCAGTCCTCGACGATCTGCTCGCCTTCATCAGAGGCATGCTCACCCAGGTCGATGACCGGCGGCAGGACAGGCCGGCGCTCAGCGGCACGCTGACCTCCAGCCTCGATCCAGAGCATCCCTGATGCCGACCTGTCGGTCGATGGGCTGGCCCGCCGCGTCGCGATGCGTCCGCGGAACGTCTTGCGTGTTTTCGTGCGCATGGTCGGCATGACGTCCGAGCGTTTCGTGGAATGCGTCCGGGTCGAGGTAGCGCGGCGGCTTGCCCGAGGAGGACGTCGCGCGGCGTCCCGGACGTGGGCACCGCGCGCGGGCACAAATCGCGGGCTCCCCTCGGCCTGGCAGGGACGGCATGCCAACCTCAGCTCGCTCATTCGCGTCCACGCCGACGCGGTGGCCGGCTGTTCGCAGTCCATTCACCACAGGGCTAGGAGGATATGATGCGAAGAATAGGGCATTCGTTAGCGGTCTTGGCGATGGCGCTGGTCCTGGCAGGAGCCACAGCAGCCTTCGCAGATCCTTTTCCTTTAGCACAGGCGAGCCGGACGGCCGGATGGCCACGGCGTCCCGGCCGGAGAGTCACGGCAAGATCGAAATCGAGTCGGCCGATGACTTCATCCTCGGGTCGGAGACGCACCTCGATCGAGCGAGCTTCACCGGCCTGCTATTCCACGGGGGTCCTGGCGAGATCCGTCAGGTGCGCGTAGAGATCTACCGCGTGCTTCCCGAAAGACTCGGACACCACGCGCCCGATTCATGTGCCCACCCGGATGAACTCACCGTCGGACGTGGCGTTTGACACCCGCGACAGCGCGGACGGCACGTTGCGGTTCACCGTCACCGTCCTCGGCCATGATTCCGCTGCCGCCAACTCGGTGATCGATGGCATCCACCCCTCTCCGGAGCAAGCCACGAAGGGTGATGGGCCGGTCGAGGGGCATGAAGTCCGGGTCGACGTGGTGTTGGACCCGCCATTCGATCTGCCGGCTGATCACTACTTCTTCGTTCCTCAGGTGAGGCTGCAAGGTAGGGAGGCAACTTCCTCTGGTTGTCAGCGCCACGTCCGCCGCTCGCGTTCGTTGGGGATCTGCAGATGTGGATCCGCAACGCAGATCTGGATCCGGACTGGCTGCGCGTGGGCACTGACATCGTCGACGACACGTCGCCTCCGACGTTCAACGGTAGCTTTTCCTTGAGTGGGACTCCTTGAGCTGGCCACGTCGTAGCAGATAGACCTCGTGAAGGCGGCCGAGTTGCGGGCGGCGCGGTGGTGCTGATGCCGAGGACCCCGAGCGCGCCGGCGCGCCCTGATCGGCTCCTCGCTGGCGCGGAGGACGGTGTCGTGGCGGCGCCGCGCGGCGTCATGAGTGCTGTCCGGCCGGTCCATTTGCCGTCCATTTGCCGCTTGACGGCGGTGCGCGCGCCTAGCATCCCCGCTCACAGCCGGGCGGGCGCGGTCGGCGCGCCCGGAGGCTAATGTGCGCTGTGCCTGCGGCTCCAGCGGGGCTGCGGCGTGCGGGCCTGGAGGCCCTGACGGCCTGGGAACGGGGGCGCGGGGAAGGGGCGCGAGGGCGCGGAGGGCGTTGATGTCGACTACGCGCTGTGCCTGCGGCTCCAGCGGGGCTGCGGTGTGCGGGGCTGGGGGCGTGATGGCCTGGGGACGGGGGCGTAGGCGTGGGGGCGCGAGGGCGTTAAAGTTGACTACGCTCAACGCGCTGGGGCTCGAAGGCACTGCCGTCGCGCAGCCGCGCATAGAGGATGTCCGCGAGGCGGCGGGCGAGGGCGACGACGGCCCCTGTTTCCCGCGGCGCGCGGCGATGCGCAAGGTCAGGTCCGCAGCGCCTCGGCCTGCGGCGGGCGCCGGCGGAGGATCAACGCCCATAACGCATTCATCGCACCCTTGACGCCCGTGAGGCGGCAACCACCTTCTCTCGGTGAATGGGCGTGATTGTTCGGGCACCTATGCTGCTCCCTTTTCCAAAGCACCCTTGCGAAGGAGCCATGCGATGTTTCAATTCACCCGGTTGTTCTTGGCGGCCGCGTTGGTCTTTTCGGTTTCGGCGGCGTGGGCCGCGCCGTTCAGCTTCACCACCGGACAGCCCGATGGCCGGATGGCCGCGGCGACGAGAATCGAAGGCGGCGGGCTCATCGAGATCGAGGCCGCCGACGATTTCATCACGACCGCCGACCAGACCACCCTTACCTCGGCGTCATTCTTCGGCCTGCTGCCCGGCAACACCTCGGTGTCGAGCATCGCTCAGGTCGTGGTGGAGATCTACCGCGTCTTCCCGCTGGACTCGGTGAGCCCGCCCGACGGCAAAGTCCCGACGCGAAACAACTCCCCCTCCGATGTGGCATTTGACGTCCGTGATTCCGATCAGCAGGGGCAGCTCACGTTCGTCTCGACCGGTCTGGGCAACTTCTCGGCGGCCAACTCCGTGCTCAACGGGATCCATCCGTCGCCGAACCAGACGACGATGGGCGAGGGCCCGGTGTCGGGTACGCAGGTCAGGATCGACGTGACGTTCACGTCTCCGTTCCATTTGCCCCCGGCCACTACTTCGTCGTCCCGCAGGCCAGGCTCAACGGGGGCGCCACGTTCTACTGGCTCTCCACCACCGGCAACAACCCGCCGCTGTTCACGGGGGACCTGCAGGCCTGGATTCGGAACGCCAACCTCGATCCTGACTGGCTGCGCATCGGCACGGACATCGTCGGCGGCGCCACGCCCCGACATTCGACATGGCGTTTTCACTCGCGGGGACGACCGAGGTGGCGAGCCTCGCCGCGGCAGTCCTGCCCAGTAGCCGCTCGGTGCAGGTCGGGACCACGGCCACCGCCTTTACAACCGTCATCAATCCGGGAACGGCCACGGCCAACGGCGTGGGCATCTCGCTCAACACGGGGATCCCCGCCAACTTCAGCTATCAGACGACGGACCCGGTGACCAACCTGGTCGTGGGCACGCCCAATACCCCCGTCAACATCCCGCCGGGCCAGCGCCAGACGTTCGTGATCGCGCTCACGCCGGCCGGGCCGGTCGCCCCGACCGACGTGGCGTTTGCGTTCGGCGGCGGCAACGCCCCGGTGATCTCCGGCGTCGACACGCTGCTGTTCTCGGCCTCGGCCACCGCCGTGCCAGACATCGTTGCGCTGGCGGCCACCGCCAACAACGATGGCATCGTGAACATCCCGGGAGCGAACGGGAACGGGGTGTTCGCGGTGGCGACCGTGAACGTGGGGACCAGCGCAACCATCACCGCGTCCGCGGACACCGGCACCGCGCAGTTGCCGGTGATCCTGTTCCTCTGTCAGACGAATCCAGCGACCAGCCAGTGTGTGAACCCGCCGAGCCCGACGACGAATCCGGTGACGGCGACCATCAACGGCGGCGGGACGGCGACCTTCGGGATCTTCGGCGCGGGGACGGGAACTATCCCCTTTGCCCCGGCGACGAACCGCATCTTTGTGCGCTTCAGGGACGCCGGCGGTGTGGTCCACGGCGCCACGAGCGTCGCGGTGCGCACCCAGTGATGCCGCGGGCGTTGCGATCCGCCGGCTGACGATCTCGGCAGTCGCGGGGTTGTCGGGGCCGCTCCGAGCCGAGTCTCGGGCGGCTTCGACACCCGCAGGTCGGAGCGGTTGATTTCCAGTACTTGCTTGAAGGGCTGGCATCGCAGCCGCTTCTGAGTCATCGGGTGTTCTACCCGTGAACGTTCTAGGCGGGATTCAGGCAGTGTTCCGCGTCGGTGAGCCCGGGCCGCTCGCAGCAATAAGGACACCCGCAGACTGCCACCCGAGTTCTTGAGCGGAGAATGCAGGTCCGGTAGGCCGAGCTCAAGAGTCTGGCGGACGGGCACGATTCGGTCCGCGGAAGAGGCTCACCATGTTCAACGACGTGGAGATCGCTCTCAGCGTCGTCGTGGTTGTCGTGTTCGCGGCGGACCGCCTCGGTTAGACCCCGAGGATGGACTCGTCACGTATCGCATCAGCCGTTCGACGCCCACCGCCGCTCCCAACTCCACGGCCTTGAAGTCGATCCCTTATCGCGGACGGCAACGAAAGTGTGGCGAAACTGTTCGCGTATGTCTTTGCCAGCCACGACTGGAACGTGACCAGATACAGCGACGGCATGCGCGCGGGTGAAGAGCTCCGTGGCAGAGCCCACTACGACGCGGTGCTCGTGAGTTATCGATTCGACGGCATGGACGGCGTAGAGCTGATCAAGCTGATTCGCGCGCTCGACCACCGCGAAAGACGTGGCGATAGTGATGGTGACCGGAACCCTGGGCCTGAGCGTCGCGACCACCGCTCTGACCGCCGGCGCCGATGACGTGTTGTACAAGCCCATCGACCTTGCCGTTCTCGCAGCCACGGTGAGCAAGTGCGTCGAAAGGCGCAAAGCATCAGTAGCACCTCTGAGCGCCTGCCTTCCTGAGTCCTCGACGGCCGGCGCTCGTCGAACGGAAGTGAGTTGACCCTCCCGGCGCCCGCCGATAAGCTCCGGCACACCCGGATCTGATGGAGCGGAGGTGATGCCATGACGACGGGTGCAAGCGGCGGCGGCTCGGCGAGTGTCCGTACCAGCTCGACTGAGTGGGCGCAGGCGATGGGCCCCGGCGTCCGGCTCAAGCTCGTCCTCCTGAGCGTCGCCGTGCTCGTCGTCGCCTCCTTCGGCTTCACCCGCGCTGGTCGCTCAGCCTGACCCGCGGCTGGATCGAAGAGGACCTGCGCGAGCGGGCCATCGCCTTCGCCCGCGAGATCGCGGCCACCATCGGCGATCGGCACGAGCTCGAGAGCACCGCGCTCTTGCACGAGCAGATCCGGCAGATCCTCGGCATCCGGCGCAACGTGGGCCAGCCTCGACATCCTCGCCTTCGACGGCGCAGGCGCCCGCATCGTCGCCACGAGCCATGCGGACCGGCGGCTGCCGTTCACCCCGCGCGGACATCGCGCGCGTCCAGCAGGGGCAGGTGGTCTCGCGGCTGATCGTGGGCCACGAGGAGCGCTACTGGGAAGTGATGGCGCCGATCACCCTCGCCGGCATGCCGGCCGGGGCCGCCGCGGCGCGCTTCTCGCTCGAGCGGGCCGACCAGGCGGCCGGCCGCACCCGCAAGCGTGGGCCTTCGCCCTGACCGCGGCGTCGGTGCTCGTGATGGCGGTCCCTGATGAGCCTTCGCCATCGGCCAGGTGGTGAGATCGCCCCGTGCGGCGCTTCGTGGAGGCCATCGCGCGCATCCGGACGGGCGAGACGAGCGCGACCGTGCCGGTGGGGGCCGCGACGAGTTCGGGGTCATGGCGCGGCACTTCAACGAGATGATGGCCCGCATCAACCAGTTCAGCGGCGAGCTCAAGCTCCGGGTCACGGAGGCCGTCGCCGAGGCGGATCAGCGCTATCAAGAGGTGCAGCGGCTGAACGAGCAGCTCTTCGAGCTAGGGCGGCGGCTGAGCCACGCCGAGCGCCTGGCCGTCTCGGGGCGCATCGCGGCCGAGGTGGCGCACGAGGTGGGACGCGCGCTGCACTCGGTGGCGGGCCACCTCGAAAGCTGCTCAGACGGCAGCTCCCCCGCCCGAGGCGCTGACGGACGACACACGCCGGCGGCTCGACGTCATCGAGAGCCAGCTCAGGCGCGTCACCGGGATCATCACCCAGCTCCTCGACGTGACCCGCCGCTCGGCGGGATCTGCCCGCGCGCGTCGCAGCGTGAACTACCTGCTGCGCGAGACGCTCGGCGCTGGTGCGCCCGGGCAATGTCTGCGGCCGGACTCATCCCTGCGCGTGGAGGCGGCCCCCGAGATTCCCGCGGTCGACGGGCACGCGAGCCAGCTCCAGCGGGTGATCTGAATCTTCTCACCAATGCCATGGACGCCACGGCGCCGGGGGGCGGGTCGAGGTCGCGACTCGGACCGATCCCGATCGCGGCCAGGTGGTCGTGGAGGTGCGGGACAGCGGGCAGGATGGGCGCGGCGGAGCGGCGGCAAATCTTCGAGCCGTTCTTTTCCGACGAAGGAGCCCTGGCGCGGCAGCGGGCTCGGCCTCTTCATCTCCGCGCAGATCGTCCGCGATCACAAGGGCGGGATCGAGGTGAGACTGCGCGGGCCAGTGGCAGCGTCTTCCGCATCTGCCTGCCCGCCGCCGGAGCGATGGCATGACCGCGCCCGCCACGCTGCTCATCGCCGACGACGATCCGGCGGCCCTGGCGCTCCTCGCCGAGGTCCTGGCGGGCGAGGGCTACGATCGTGCGCGCGCCTCCGGCGGGGCGGCCCGTCTCGAGCCTGCCGCGCGCGAGCCTTCGCGAGCTCGCCATCGTCGACCTGCGCATGCCCGACATGGACGGGCTCGGAGTCATCCGGAGGCTCGCCGTGATCCGTCCCGGCATTCCATCATCATCCTCTACCGCCTTCGCCGGCATCGACACCGCGATCGAGGCCATACGCTCCGGCGCGACGGACTACCTGTCTCAAGCCCTTTCGGATGGAGCAGATCCACGATCGCCGTGCGCCGGGCATCTCGTCGAAGTCGAGTGCGGCTCGCGCGCGAGTAACGCGAGTGCCGCCATAGGAGCGCGCGGACCCGCTTCGGGCGTGGGAGCGTCACGTAACCAGCCGAACGCGCATAA
>ERZ1370068.10060-contig-879_pt1 | contig 10782 bp, 20 predicted proteins | sample MGYA00561227_ERZ1370068 | MGnify/ENA primary metagenome ERZ1370068 (study PRJEB38410, sample SAMEA6850437) | metagenome | study: Metagenomic assessment of the ecological functions of the soil: analysis of the soil microbiota associated with the...
AAGCGCTTCGTTTCAGTTACGTTATTGCTGGTTAACTTCACGTGTAATGCGCGAGCGTTTGGTCGATCGCCCTTAGTCGCATTTCCACGGTCTCGTCGCCCTTTTTCATGCTTTCGGTTTTGCGAACCCCGGAATTCTTGATGGCCTTCGGATCGCTTTGCTGTGCCAGCGGCAGCACGCCGGAAGATAGCGAAGAAACAGGTCTGCATCACCGTGTTGGACGCGGCGCGGCCGCGTCTATCCTTTCGCATCGCGCGCCACCTTGTTGCCGTCGTTGATGGCAACAAAGATAGGCCGCGGAGCTCAATCGGCCTCCGCTGCATTCCATCGGCCCCACACGCGGTCAGGATCCAAATGACGAATTCAGCAAGAACTTTATTATGTGTCCAGCCCTGCGCGATGATGTTATATATTTATTATTCGCATACAGAAATTGCGTGCACACGTTGTGACGTCATCGATACCGAAGCTGGCTGATGACAGGCAACGAAGTTGGCCTTCGTGATGGAGGGTACGTCGAGCGAGCTGGGCGCGGACCGAAGCGCAGATGCGAGATCGTCATCGGCGCCGGACTTCTTCGAATCGTAAACGAAATAACCTTGCGCAGAAGTAATCCGCGTTCTCGCCAATAATTTTGATCGATTCCTTAGTTCGCTCCCACCGGTGCCGTCCGATCAAGCCCGAAGAACTGCGCGCGCACAACGTCGTCCCGTTCGGTCAGAGGAATTCGGATCGCACATCGAGGCTCGTGTGCGAAAGATCGTCCTCGATGCCGACCGTGAAAATGATATCTTCAGCGATGGTCGCGCGGAGGTTGTCGAACACCGCTTTGATCATCGCGGGCGTAAATTCCTTCGAGGACAAACCGTAGCGGCCGCCGACCACTTGCACGTCACTGCGGCCCTGCTCGTGAAAGCGCATTCACGCAGTCGAGATAGAGTGGCTCGCCTCCCGCTCCCGGCTCTTTCGTCCGGTCGAGAACGGCGATCGACGCGCGTTCGCGAGGCAACATTTTGACGAAGGTCCTGTGCATCGAAATGGCCGATACTGATCTCTCACCTTCAGGACGCCCACTTTTTCGTTTTGGGAGTCGAGAAAATCGACCGTTTCATGCACGGCCTCGCAACCTGAGCCCATCAAAACGATCACGCGCTCGGCGTCGGTTTGCGCCGTGATATTCTGAACAGGCCATACACGCCGCCCGGTTAAGTCTGCGAACCCGTCCATCGTCCGCTGCACAATGTGCCGGACAAACACGCATAAAATGGGTTCACCGTCTCGCGGGCCTGAAATACACGTCCGGATTTTGCGCGTGTGCCGCGGATCACGGGGTGATCGGGCGAGAGTGCTCTCGCGCGCGGTGCTCGATCACGCGTTCTTCACCTCAGATCATCTCGAACAGCACTCGTTAGGCAGGGTGACGATTTTCGCGATCTCGTGCGAAGTGCGGAACCCGTCGAAGAAATGCAAAAACGGAACTACGCGATTCGAGGCGTGGCCGCGTGCGCGATCAACGCCAGGTCTTGGGCCTCCCTGCACCGACGCCGAACAAAGCATTGCCCAGCCGGTCGCGCGCGCGGCCATCACGTCGCTGTGATCGCCGAAGATCGACAGCGCCTGTGCCGCGAGCGAGCGGGCCGGCGATGTGAAAGACGGTCGGCGTGAGTTCGCCGGCGATCTTCATCATGTTCGGGATCATCAGCAGCAATCCCTGCGACGACGTGAACGTCGTGCTGAGGGCGCCGGTTTGAAGCGCACCATGGATTACTCCGGCAGCGCCCACGCTTCGCTCGCATCTCGGTCACGGGCGGAACCGTGCCCCACAAATTCTTCACGCCAGTTGCCGACCAAGCGTCCGCCCATTCACCCATCGGCGTGATGCCGGCGTAATCGGATAAATCGCGATCACCTCATTGAGCGCGTATGCGATGCGCGCCACCGCTTCGTTCGCATCCAACATTTTGCACGCAGTCTTCACGGTTCGGAACGTATCCGTTATTGCAGTCGGCCGATATGCGCTTCGTTGCGTTTTGTTGTGCACATTGTTGCGCTGGCCGTTGCGATAACGCTCTTCTGCTCACGCTCAGCAATCACCGCTCGTATTGCTGTTCATGCGCGTGAACACTAAATGCAAAAGTAATGGCTCCGGTCGAGAGCAATTTTTGCAAAGAAAAGCCAATCCGCGCGGAGCGACGCGTTCATGGCGCACTTAGCCTGATGACCCGTGAAAAGAACAGTTATGAAAACAGACCTCGGGTGCTAACTATCGACGAGATGCCTTAACGAATGGGGCATGGTTCCGACGCGCGTGGAACCCGCGCGGCGTGCCACGCGCCACATTCCGATCGCGAAGGAAAAGGACGTGGATTTCGAGAGAAACGCACGCAGCTGCAATTAGCGATCGCTGGGGTCATCCGTGTCCAGGCTGTGTCGAACCCGTTGTTGTTCAACACGAAACCGGACCTTCCGATTTCAGCTACCGACGAAGAAATGAGGGTAAAATATGGAATATCTAATTGTATTTAGCGTTGCCATAGCGATGATGACGGCGTATGTCTGGATTCTCGCCCGCTGCCTGCCGCACCGCGTAACCGAGCTGAGGCGAGAACGCGGATCGTGTGGTCCTCTGTGCCGGGAGGCACAGGAGTTTCGCCATGGATCAGCTAGTGACAGAGGAACGCAGTTGCAGACGTTGAACCAGCAGAGGCGAGCGCCGAGCGTGGTCGCGCGTGGCCGGCTGATTGAAGCGCATCGGACGCGAAGCAAGTGCGGCTGAACATCAGCGAGCACAGCGTCACGGTGGGATTCTGAAACGCCATCAGAGAAAACGCTAGAACCAAATCAAGACGTGACGTGCGGCGGAACTCTCCGGCGAATGGGATGTATCGATAAAGCCTGATGATAAATCGCCGACGGTTCATCTGCACAGGCATCGACAATTACACGACCGAATTTCATCGCGCTCATCCCGCCGACGAACCGCCAGTAATTTGGAGATCGATTGCGTTGCCGGCGTGGCGAAACCGTCCGTTCCCGCGACCGGTCGCGCGTGATTACCGCCTCATGTTGCTGCTGGCTGCGACTTGTGGATTGAGCACGCTTGCCGGTTTTCTCTTTGGCCGCGCGGGAATGCCGGGCGAGCTGATCGCAGCTTCTTTTGCTCTGGCTTATCTCAGCGGCGGATGGTTCGCGACTCAGGATGTCTGGCACGCCCTCAAGCGCGGCAAGATCGACATTCAGTTTCTGATGGTGGCCGTCGCGCTCGGCGCCTTTTCGTTAAGGGATGGACCGAAGGCGCGACGCTGCTCTTTCTGTTTTCGTTGAGCAATGGGCTGGAGCAGTTCGCAAATTATCGCACACGCAAATCGATCGAATCGTTGCTCAAAGTCGCGCCGAAACACGCACTGCGACGTCGAAAGCGGCTCGGTGGATGGAAATCTCGGTTGATGAAGTTGAGCCTGCAGACGAGCTGCTCGTCAAAGCCGGCGAACTTTTCCCGGTCGATGGCGTGATCGATTGAAGGTGCGACGTCCGCCGACGAATCGGCGTTGACTGGCGAAGCGATTCCGGTCGTAAACAAATCGGTGACGCGGTGAGCGGCGGCACGCGTCAATCTCGACGGGCAATCGGTCATTCGCGCGACCCGCCGACTGGAGGAGAGCGCGCTCAGCCGGATTCTTGGGCTGATTGAAATAGCGCAGCAACAGAAAGCGCCAGCGCAACGGTTCACCGACAACTTCAGCCGTTACTACACCTGGGTTCGCGCTTTCGCTGGCCGCGGTTGTCTTTGTCGTCTTGCTGGCGACGCATCGTCCGATCGCCGATGCGTTTTATCGCTCAATGACGGTGCTCGTCGTGGCGTCGCCGTGCGCGCTGGTCGTTGTCGATCCCGTCGGCAATTCTGGTCGCCATTGCCGCAGGCGCGCGGCGCGGAATTTTGTTCCGCGGCGGTGTCGCTGTCGAAAATCTCGCCGGCGCGACACAGTTTGCGTTCGATAAAACGGGAACGCTGACGAAAGGCGCGCTCGTTGTCGCGAGGATCGCGTCGTTCGATTCACAAAGTGAAGATGAAGATTCTTCGGCTCGCGGCCTCAGTAGCGCATTTCTCCACGCATCCTCTGGCCCGCGCGATTGTCGCCGAAGCGGACAAACAACAGTTGTCGCGCATTTCAGCGAAGGACTTTCTGAATGTTCCCGGCCTCGGCATGGAAGCGATCGATCGACGGAAGCCGAATTTTCGTCGGAAGCAGGCGATTGATGCGTGACCGCGGTATCGCGCTGCCGGCAGTTGGATTGACAAATGACGCGGAAGTTTGGATCGGCAACGATCAGCCACTCGGAGTGATCTATCTGCGTGATGAGATCCGGCCGGCCGCCAAACGCGTCATCGATTTCCTCAAGCGCTCCGGTCTATCGGTCGCACTGCTTACGGGCGACCGACTTGGGCCGGCTGCGATGGTGGCAGAGCAAGTGGAGCATTAACGATGTGCGCGCCGAGTTGAGCCCGCAAGCCAAGCTGAAATGCATTCACGATTGGCGCGCGTCCGGAAAGAAGGTCGCGATGGTCGGCGATGGAATCAACGACGCGCCCAGCCTGACAGCTGCTGATGTCTCGATCGGAATGGGCGCGCGCGGATCGGATGCCGCACTGGAACAGGCCGACATAGTTTTGATGCACGACAAGATCGAGAATGTCGAAGAGGCGTTCGTGCTGAGCCGACGCGCGCGCCGATCATTCGCCAGAACATCGCGATCTCTGCTCGGCGTTATCTTCTTCCTGATCATTTCCGCGCTGGCAGAGAAAATTAATCTCACCGCCGGCGTAATTGGCCACGAAGGCAGCACGGTTTTGGTCGATTCTTGAACGGGCTGCGCTTGCTGCTGCGCGCGCAGGGCGCCAGCCAGTTAGGGCTGACCGCCACTTTCAGGCAACCATTCCGCCGCGAGCGCAAAGACATCATACGCTTCTGACGATTTGATCGAGCTTGAAACTGTGCGTGAGCAGCGGCAGCGGATCGAAGCCGCTTCGATTGCACCATCGACATCAGCCGGCGCATCCGTTCTTTCCCGCCCGGGCAAAGTGTGGTCACGATTTTGTAATCGCCGAGGCCGGCTGCGAACGCGTCATGCATGGAACCTGAAGTTTACCCGAGTAAACGCCGAGGCTGCTCAACGTGCCGCCGGGACGCAGAGCAGCGCAGACGCGTTCTCGAAGGTCTACCTGGAGGCCCAGCGCTTCGATTGCCACATCCGGCGCCGCCACCGGTGAGTTTCTTGATTTCAGCGACGACATCGCACTGCTTGGGATCGAGCACGACGTGCGCGCCCATTCGTTTCGACATTTCCATTCGAACGGGATCGCTTTCCACGCCGATGATCAACGAAGCGCCCGATCAGTTTCGCTCCCGCGGTGGCGCATAAGCCGATGGGTCCCTGCGCAAAAACCGACAACCGTATCGCCGATGCGAATGTTCGCCGATTCCGCGCCGCTGAATCCCGTCGAAGCGATGTCAGCGAGTAACACCACTTGTTCGTCGCGTCAAGTCATCCGGAATCTTGGCCAGATTCGCCTGCGCGTTTGGCACAAGCAGATATTCGGCCTGCGCGCCGTTGATGGTGTTGCCGAATCGCCAGCCGCCGATCGCTTCGCACACCTTCGCCAGTGGCCGCATTGCGCCCATTGCGCAGACAAACAAGCCGCGGCATTGACCGCACGGCGTGATCGCGCCGACCAAAACGCGGTCACCGATCTCGTACCCCGGACAACCCTTCGCCGAGTTCTTCGATCACCCCGACCGGTTCGTGTCCGATCACCAGTCCAGGTTTCACCGGATATTCGCCGCGCAGGATGTGCAGATCAGTCCCGCAAATGGTTGTTAGCGTGATCCGAATGACCGCTTCGCCCGCGCCGGCACTGCGGGCGCGGCACTTCTTCGAGACGGATATTGTTCGGTCCGTGAAAAACAGTGGCTTTCATTTTTTGCATTGTCGCTCCTTCTTGTTAGGCCAAGGCCCGTTCCACTCTCGGTCCGCAAAATTCGCGAATCGCCGCGACAAGTTGTGTGGTCGAAACCGGTTTTGAAAAACAGGCAGTGGCACCGTTCGTGTAAGCCAGCGCTTCAACGTGTTTTTCGTCATCGTGAGTGATCACAATGATAGGAAGATCTTCGCGCAGCATGCTGATCGCGCTGAGCAGCGTCATTCCGTGAGGGTCCATGTTCGAAGTCAATAACGGCCAGATCGAGATCATGGACGCCACAGACGGTTTCTAACGCATCGCCGGCATCGCGTGTGAGGTGGCTCACGCCTCCGAGCTCGAGGAGCGCTTCGGCGACGGCATCCTCAATTCACTGTCGTTTGTGAGCAGAACCATAACTGTTGTCTTCATGCTCAAATTTTGCGCTGCGTGTGGAATTTACGCTTCGCAACAATTGCGAATTGCCGCGCATTTCTTGCGGCGGATTTCATTGCGATTTGGGCGCTGATTCCAAGAGCGTTCGAAATCGTGACGAGATGGAAACCGCGCCCTTGAAGGTTCGCAATGATAGCTGGCAACGCGTCAGCCGTGCTACGAACCCCGACGTGCATCAAAATGAATTGCACCATCAAGTTCCGAATCGCTCTTTCGTGTAACGCGATTGATCAGGAACTCCGGCGTCTTCTGCGGTTCGACTGAATCCAAACTGTCGATCGTCCAGTAAATTGATCGGTAGCCGAGATGGTTCGCAATTTGCAGGACCCGATCGTCTCCGCTCGCCATAAGGAGCCTCGCCATCTCGGTCTGGGATTTTGGCCGGAAACCCGAGCGATAGCGCGCTCCGCTTGCAGGATTTCATCTCGCACAACGTCGTCGGATTGTTTGGTCAGAATTGAGATGACTCCACGTGTGGTTTCCAATCTCGTGACCATGCTTGCTGATCTCTACAGCGCAGTCCGCATGCTCCTGCGTAAATTTTCCAGTGATGAAGAACGTGCTGTTTACGTGCGCGCGAGAGAGCGCGCCGATTAAATCTTCGAAGCACGCCGCGTCGGCACCGCCATCAAAAGTAAGCGCGATTTGAGATTTACCCCGTGGGCCGCGAATGACTTCACCGAATGGTCCGGCAATTTCCGGACTCCCGAGCTGAGTTCCCTTACCGGGCGCAACGCGAGTGGCATAAACGAATGACGACCCTGATAGCACTAACGCGAAAGCGATCGCAGCAACGGCTGAAACCGCAACGCCTACCGAATTTCTGCGCCAGGCGACGCCATTCATTGCGCGCGTCGAATCAGCCGTTGGCGGTAGCTTTTCACAAGCGCCTTACCTCTTGATGATTGTTGTGGTTGCGGCTTGCCGACCGGTGTATCCGCCTTGGCGCCGGCTGATTTTGCCAGGTTCGCCGCTCTGACGCGAGGATGAGACGGCACCACTAAAACCGAGCAGGGCGCGTGTCGTGCCACCTGCTCGGCGACGCTCCCAATCAGAACATGCGTGAAACCGGTGAACCCGTGCGTTGACGTAATGATCAGATCGACATCGTGATCTTTTGCAAAGGCGCAGATATCAATGACAGGCGATCCATCCGTAAACGCCGTTTCAAATTTGGCGGCTCCGAAGTTCAAGGAGCGCACGAGATTGCGCATTTTGCGCTCGGCAGCTTGCCTGGCAGCCTTTTGCAAGCCGGGAATGTCGTAGATCGGTGTGCCTTCTGCGGCATAGATGTATCCGAGATACGTGGCATGCACCAAAATGATCTTGGCCCCGAATTCATTCGCGAACGCAATCGCGTAGCGAAGGCCTTCCCGTGAGCAACTGGAAAAGTCGACCGGGACAAGAATCGTTTTCATTCCGGCCTGTGAACCGTTCCGCGATTTCACAGTTTTCCCGCGCGTCACGAGAACCGGACACGATGAATGCTGCACAATTCTTTCCGCTGTGCTGCCAAGAAAAACATGTTTCAACCCTGTGCGCCCGTGCGTTGGCATCACGACGAGATCGGCGGGAATAGTCTGCGCCAGTCGACAGATTTCATCGAAGGGCGGTGCGCCACTGAGCACATCGCAGGTCGGCGGATGAGACGCCGCATTCACTTGCCACCTTCTTGAGCTCTTCGAGCGCGGTTTGTTCTCCAACCTGCTCGTATGTCATGAAGTCAAATGGGAGATCGGCGCTGGTGCCACAAAGTCCGCTGCGTAATTGAGACTGACGAACATGGGCGAGATGGATTGAAGCGCCAAAACGCCGAGCCAACTGCCTGGCGATTTGGATCGCTTGCACCGACATTTTCGAGAAGTCGATCGGGACGACGATGTTTCGAACGTTCAGCGTTTTCATGCACACAGCATGAAGTCTCTACAACTGGCTGGCTCGGCATTGCTTGCCAAAAGCCACGCATTTTTTGCGCTGCGCTTAGCCGCGATGCAGATCACGTTCCAGGGAACCGTCGCCCCAAGAATGACAGTCAGACAGCTTTTACGTTAGATGTTGGCCGGAGGAAACCCGCGCCCGGAATTCGGTGGGTGATTGACCAAAAACGCGTTTGAACGTGCGATTGAATTGCGTCAGCGATTGAAAGCCGACGTCGTATGCGATTTCGCTGATGCGGAGATTCGGGTTCAGCAGCCGGTTGCGCGCGTCTTCCAGGCGCACGCGCGCGACGTAATCGGTGAACTTTAGGCCGGTGGCTTTGTGGAAAACTTTGCAGAAATGGAAAACGCTCGCGCCCAGCCGCTTTGCCACATCGGCCAGAGATAATTCTTCGTTCTTATGTTTGTCGATGTAATCACGCGCCTTCAGCACAAGGGGCGGCTCGGCATTGCTTTTCTCGTGATCAACTGGTTGCTCAACGCTGAAAGCTGATCGGCAAAAAATGCGAGCAGCCGCACAATGGCATTGTATTTTTCAGGTGGGAGCAGCGGATTTTTCTCCCAGGCTCTGCGAATTTCACCCGTAAACTCGGACGCCGCATCGCTGGAGCTCCCTGCTAACCTTAGTCGTATTCATCTTCGCCGGGATGTGCCGCAACACCTGTCCGATGCGGAGGTAACCGACGATCTGCTCGCCCAGCTTGATTGGCACCGCGGTCTCCGTTAAACCGAACGGACACGTTACAGTGTGGGGCAGCACTCCAGTGTGGTCGATCATGTCCTGATGCGCCCGCAAACAAACCGAAAGTGTGGCTGGATTTTCAGCTAGCAACGCGCAGAACGGGTTTTCGTGTTTTTTGCCGTGATGTGCCAGTTGCCAAAATTCCAAAGGCCTGATCGCGAGAGCCAGCCCGGTCGCTTCGCTAAAAACGCGCTCGTAATCCCGAAATAATCGGGACCGGCGCAGCGTATCGATCAACTGCTTGCTTGAATCTGGAACTGCTGGCGTATCGGCCATAAAGGCTGCCACCACAATAACATTGCGAGTTGCCCTCGTACCCAAGCCGATTCTGTTCCGTACGTCTGGCAGAATCGCGTCGAATGGTTAATCGTATTCCGATAAATCCACCACTGGCGATGGCTTCAGAACTTCCACTCCCGATTGAATCCCCAGCATTTTGCGGCGCGCCGCTTGCATTCGTTTGATCATGACCGGGGCCATGCGTTTGAACAACTCGTACCCGAGCGAACAATCGCGTTCACAATATTCGCGCAAAATTGTTCCGTAGAAGAAAATCGCTGACGTCGGCTCGACAGCGCGTGCCGTCAAACGCCATGTGTATGGCGGAAACATCCACGACCAACCCAACAAATTACCGCGGCCGATCGTGTCGATTATCACTGGGTTGCCGAGTCGCTCGCTCGATTCGAGAACTACTTTTCCGGTTTCGATTAAATAAAATCGGTTGGCCATTTCGCCTTCGCGGAAAATTATCTGCCCTTTTTCGAAGTGAACAGCCATCGCGCAATCTGTAAGCAATGCGACCTGCGAACGATTCATTCCGGCTAGGAACGGATGCAAAGCCACTCGTGTTCTCATTGGTTCAATCGCGGGTTCAATTTCAATTTCTGCTTTCATTCTGGTTCTCCTTAGACAAAGTCGTGCTCCTTTTCGCGCACGACAAAGACTGAACACGGCGCCGCTCGCACCACGCGCTCAGCCGTGCTGCTGATGCACAGATGCCGCCAACTGGTATAGCCGTGGGTCGCGATCACGATAAGATCGACGTCCAGATCCTTGGCCGCTTTGGTGATCTCGTTGGGTGCATGCCCACTGCGCACCGCTGACGCAACGGAGTTCAGACGGTCGCGCGAGCTTGCTGCCAGGGCTGCCAACTCCGCTTTCGCTGCAGCCATGTCGTCCTCCAGGTCCGCAAAAACGTCGACGGCAAGCGGCGTGCCCGCGATGACCGTTTCTGGCTCGACGACGTGCAGCAGAACGATTTCGCATCGGAACTGTTCGGCAAATCGCAACGCGTGCTGAAACGCGTGTTTCGACATGTCCGAAAAATCAATAGGCACGAGAATTTTTTGAGATTCAAAATCTGCGGGACGAATTCCACCACTTCTTCGGGTTCGAGAACTTGAGCTTTCATATGCGTTGATTCTCAGCGCTCCAGGAATGATCCGCTCGGCATCAATTGTTGAATCGTGTGCATTTCTTGCGCTTGGCTTTAGAAGGGCATCGCCGTCTGCCCTGACTTATCGCGACGCGGCAATGCGCCCGCGTTTCAGGCCCGGCAATAAATGATTCCAAAATCGAAAACCATGCCAGGCACTCCGCATGCTCCGGTAGGTTCAAGCTGACATGGCAAACAAACGCCTCAGGTCGTTGAAACGACCGGCGACAAATACCCGGCGCTCTGCGCGAGA
>ERZ1370068.4630-contig-3690_pt1 | contig 10781 bp, 14 predicted proteins | sample MGYA00561227_ERZ1370068 | MGnify/ENA primary metagenome ERZ1370068 (study PRJEB38410, sample SAMEA6850437) | metagenome | study: Metagenomic assessment of the ecological functions of the soil: analysis of the soil microbiota associated with the...
GCGCCCGCTCCCCTGAGCTGTCATCCGCCGGCAATAAGCGCCCGGCGGTGGACGGCACAACGCACCGTCGTCAGAACCTCTGGCCGGCGGGACTGTCTTCCTACCATCGGGGACACTGCATGCCGGATCCTCCCAGCGACTCGGGCCGTGAACACTCGGACAGGTGGTCCGAAGGTAACTCCTCGATCACGAGCGTCAAGCGCGCCAGGCCGTCCTCAGGTCTTCTTGTGAATCTCGTCGATGGTGACGGTGGCGATCCGATCGCGATAGGCCAGGCCGGTCAGCCATCTCACCTTGTACCGGCCATCGGCCACGATCGCGATGATCTCACCCTCGACGTGCTCGCCGCTCTGGCGCAGCACGACAACGTCACCTGCTCGCAGCTGGGGGCGCCCAGGCGGCTTCGGCTTGGCCGCGATCGCTGTCCCTCTCGTGGCCCGCGAATGGCTAGGTCTTCCCGCTCGGGGCATCAGCGCTCATCGGGCAGCGGGCACAACTTCGGACGCCATGCAGGACGAAATCCGTTGCCGCGATCTCGGTCGGGATCTCCACGTCGCGTTCGCCCACTGGGTCGCGGGCGGTCTCGAGTCGCGGACCGATCACCGGCTCCGTCGCGCGGGCTTGCCTCGCCCGCATCCTGCGAGCACACTGCACTCGTGCGGATCCTCCCAGTGGAGGAGAAGGGGAGGCCCCGATGCCCATCCTCACGAAGCTCCGAGAGTTCCTCGTGCAGCCCCGAATAGGCTACACCTTCCTCGGCAGAGCCGAAGGCACGTGGATCGTCCCCGCCGAACGGGTCGCCCATGAGGCCTTCACCGTAAAGGTGGTCCCACTCAAGTATGCGCGGGCTGGCGAGATGGCTTACACGCTCTCGTGGGTCGCACCGCCCTCGGTTCGGATCGCTCCTCATTACTCCACCGACAGCCTCATCATCTCCGGACACCCGGCAGCGGTTGAGGAGCTGGTCGACATCATCAAGTGATGGCGCCAGTCAAGGCTCCTTGACTGGCTGACTCGAGAGGCATAGGGTCTGATTTGCTCCTCGATATGACCCTCAGGGGAGGCGGCAATGCCGCTACTCCGGGTCCTGGCACAGCTTTTCGGCGCCCTCGTTGACCATCTTGATGGCCGGCGGAGGCGCTTGTGCTGTCGTGACCCGCCCCACAAGCCTCGCTCCCTTCACGTCTGCCGCGACGACATCGGTACCACTAACTAACAGGAGGATCGCCATGGGTGCCTATTGCACGCTCGACTCCATCCGTCGTCACCCCGCTGGACTCGGCGAGATCATGGAGGTGAGGCGCCTCTCTACCTACTACGATGCGGCCATGTTCGGTGACCGAGGCGAGATCGCTTGCATCCCCCACAAGGGCTGTTTGCTCGAGATCGTGGCCGCCGGTGAGGCCCGCATCCCGAGGTGAATCGGCTCCTGCCCGGGCAAGTCATCCGTTACACGCGCTCGTTCGTCTTCGGCGACCGGTTCGAGCTCCCGAGCGGCACGAGGGTGCGCCTGCCCCAGCTCGTCGGCTTCAAGCTGCAGCTCGCGCCCCCGGATCGCTCCGCTGCCCGAGGAGGACACCATCGTCCAGCGTGCGACTCGCGGGAAGGCGTGCGTGGCCGAGGCGGGCATGGACACCGCCGCGGCTGCGCGGAGGTGACCGGGCGCGTCGACGTGAACCTGCTTTTGGAGAGCCCTGTGCACGCAGAGTGGGTTGATGCCCTCGTTGACCACGCGGATGGCGGGCAGGCGCGCTTGTGTGGGCGTGGTCCGCCCTGGCGCCGCTCGGATCTGTTGCTCGGAACAAGGGAAGGAGGAAGTCCATGCCTACGTACGAGTTCATGTGCGAGATCTGTAGGAAGAGCTTTGAGGTTGTGCTGACCGCCGCAGAACGGGCCGCCGGGAACGTTCACTGTCCGACGTGCGCCAGCGGAGAAGTCACGCCCCGGATGGCGATCTTTACTGCGAAGACCTCTCGGAAGAGCTGAAGCCCACGGGAGGACGACCTCCCGAGGACGAAGAGACCACGCGTCCGCGGACGACGAAGCGGAACGCCGCAACGTGCCCCACTTCGCACTGGAACGAGCCAGAGGCGGCCGGGCACATTCGGCTCGGCTGAGTCGCGCCCTTTATGTCGCCCATCCGCCGAAGGCACCAGGGCATCCGCGCACCCTGATGCCTCCGCGCAACGACATCGCCGCAAATCGGCCTGCCTGGAGGCAGGCGGGCCGAGATCGATCACCTCCTAGCCGCCTGTCGGAGGAACCCAGCTAGCCCCCACCCACCGCGGCCACGCCGGCCAGCGCGCACTGGTGATCCTCCTCGCCGGTGCCGCCGCCGCAACCGATGGCGCCGATCACACGGCCCCCACCTTGAACGGCACGCCGCCCGTGCTCGGCAGGATCTGGCCCGGCGCGAGTCCGGGCATGGCGTTCCAGAACGCCGGATGCTCTCGGGCCAGGTCGACCATCTCCTTGGTTGGGCGGCGGAAGGCGACTGAGGCCATAGCCTTGCCGCGCGAGGTCTCGGGGGTGAGGAATCCGGTGCCGTCACCACGCGCGCACAGCACGAGGCGGCCGGCCTCGTCGACCACGGTGACGGTGATCGGCGTCCCGAGTTCCCTCGCCTTGGCCTGCGCCGCTTTGACAGCTTTCTCCGCCATCTCGAGCGTCATCTCGATCATCGAATCCTCCGAGTTCAGGGTAAAGGTTCTGGGTGCGCAGCAGGATGCTCAAAAGGTCCAGCTGCGAGGCGGCGCCCGACGGCGCGCACGCGAGGCGTAGTCACGTAAGGGGAGTGCGGGGCCATGTCTGGGCCCCGCAGACGAAAGTTCGTCCATCCGACGATCTCGCGCGTTACGTGGCACGGCGGTCGAGGGCGCCGCACCTCCGCAGATGGGCGCTTATCATCGCTCTAGTCGCCGAGGACGCGGCGGCGTAGCGAGGCGCAGATCCAGCGGCACGAGCACGCCGAGCATGAGGGCGGAGAGCACGGTCACGCCGGCGAGGTGCCCGGCGACCGGCCCGCCGAGCAGGATACCCCGGAAGGCCTGGGCCAGGTGATAGAGCGGGTTGGCGAGATTGAGCGCGACGAGCACCGGATGCTCGAGCGGGAAGTACGTCGACGACAGGAGGCCCATCGGCAGGACGAGGAGGAAGATGGGCAGATTCAGAGATGCTTCACCAGGCCACGGGCTTCGAGGAGCAAGGACATAGACCCCCGATTGTACGGTCTCGGTTTGCCGCTGCAAGCGCCCAGAGCGGCACGCGCCTCCGTGGCCGGCCGAGTCTGGCATAATCGGCCACGCGGTCCCACCACCCGAGCCGGAGGCAGGCCAATGAAAAGCGGCTTCAAGGTCCTCGACAGCGACCTTCACACGATGGAGCCCGACGGGCTCTGGGAGCGGTATCTCGACGAGCCCTTCAAGAAGTTCGCGCCCCGGTTCGTCCGGCGCGAGGACAATGCCCCGAACCAGCCGGTGATCAAAGTCGGCGACCTCGACATCGCCGAGTTCTCGAAGCGGCCGGTCACCTCGCTCGTCGGCAAGAGCCTCCAGGAACGGGCCTTCGCGCGCCACCCGCATTACGCAGCGGCGCACGCGCGCGGCTATGACGCCGAGACGCATCTACAGGCGATGGACATCGAGGGCATCGACGTCGCCGTCATCTACGGCACGCGCGGCCGGCAGGTGCTCATGCACGACGACCACGATCCCCAGGTCGCGGCGGCGCTCGCCCGCGCGCACAATAACTGGACGCGCGATTTCTGCGTGCAGGATCCCGCCCGGCTCAAGTTCGCCGCGCAGCTCGCGTTTCACGACGTGCCCTCGGCCATCGCCGAGGCGCGCCGCGCCGTCGGCGAGCTCGGTGCGGTGGCGGTGATCGGCAATCCGAACCCGATCAATGGCCGCCACGTCCACGACCCCTCTTCGACCCGCTGTGGGACGCGGTGGAGGAGCTGGGCGTGCCCGTCGGCTTTCATCCCACCGGGCAGTCGTCGCTCAAGGACGACATCGCGCGCCGCTACGTCGACACGCCCAATGGCCGGGTGATCGGCGTGTCCGGGCGCAATCCCATCGAGCTGATGATGGCCTTCGGCAGCATGGCCGCGGGCGGCGTGCTCGAGCGCCACCCGCGCCTGCGCTGCGCGTTCCTCGAGGGCACGTGCGGCTGGCTGCCGTGGTATCTGTGGCGGCTCGACGAGGCATGGGAGAAGTTCGGCCCCGGCTCCGGAGGTGCAGATCAGCAAGCTGCCGAGCGAGTACTTCTTCGCCCAGTGCTACGTGGCGACCGACGCCGACGAGAAGCCCCTGCGCCAGGTCGTCGAGGCGATCGGCGACGACAATATCGTCGTGTCCACGGACTACCCGCACTCCGACGGCCTCTTCCCTGTCGCCATCGAGGAGTTCGTGCGCCTCGAGGGCGTGAGCGACAAGACCAAGGCGAAGATCCTGTGGGACAACTGCGCGCGGCTCTACAACCTGGCGGGGCGATGAAGGCCGAGGAGCTCGCGCGCTACGACGGACTGGGACTGGCCGAGCTGGTGCGCCGCCGCGAGGTGGGCGCGACCGAGCTGCTGGACGCCTCGATCGCGCGCGTCGAGGCGCTGAATCCCGAGATCAATGCGGTCGTGACGCGGCTCTACGACCAGGCGCGGGCGGCCATCGCCGCCGGCCTGCCCGCGGGACCCTTCACGGGCGTGCCGTATCTCCTGAAGGATCTGGGCGCGCACTATGCCGGCGCGGTGACGAGCTACGGGAGCGCGCTGTTGAGATAGGGACTGTCAAGAGGCGCGCCCTCAGCGCGGGGGCCGTGCCCGCTGCCACGCGAGCAACGCTGCGGGGTTCTCCGGGAAGCGCCTGACGCGGCCATCGCCCTGACGGGCGGCGACAGGCGAGTGGCCTATCCGCGGGCGGGAGCCTGCGCCGCGCGCGCCTCCGCACCCGCCGGCGCCTCGCCGGGCAGGAGCGAGACGAACAGCGCGCTCAGCATCGAGATGCCCGCCATCGCCGTGAGCAGCACCGTGAATCCGGCGGCTCTTCACCACCGGGCCCAGCACGTAGACGGCGAGCGCGCTCACCCCGAAGGAGACGGCCAGGCGCATGCCGCTCACCCGCGAGCGCATCCGGTCGTCCACGTACACGACGATCATCGCGTCGATGAACGGGATGGCGCCGAAGACGAACAGCATGAAGAGCACGGCGACCGCATAGAGCGCCCAGCCATTGGCGTAGGCGGCGAGCAGGAAGAGCGGCACCTGCGCGGCCACGATCGGCAGGTAGATCCGCTTGATCGGGTAGCGGTCGATCAGCTTGCCCACGACGAGCTGGGCCAACGACGCGATCGTGTAGACCACGGCGAGCAGGATGCCGAGCGTGGCCGGGTCATCCACGATGCCCTGCAGGCGCTCGGCGAGGAGCCGGCCATTGCCGTTGGTGGTGAAGTTGAAGATCAGGCTGCCGGAAATGGCCGCGAGCGTCATCACGAAGAAGACGCGCGCCATCGCGCCGGGCGGCAGGTCCACCTGCTTCCGTGTCCGCTTGGCCGGCGCGACGGCCTCGCGCGGCACGAGCATCGCGAACAGCACGCCGCACACGATCGCGATGGCCGCGGGCACGGCGAAGGCCGCGCGCCAGCCGATGAGCTTCACGAGAAAGCCCGTGAGGAGCGCCGCGAAGGCGATGCCCAGATTGCCGGCGAGCCCGTTCACGCCGATGGTGAAGCCGGGATTCGTCGCGCCTTGCACGATCATCGGGATCCCCACCGGATGGTAGATCGCCGCGAAGGCGCCCATCAGCGTGAGCGCGGCGGCGAGCCACCACGGCCCGCTCGCGAAGGCCACGAGCAGCCCGGCCGCGCCGATGCCGATGAAGAACACGATCATCATCGCGCGCCGGCCCCAGAGATCTCCCAGCCGTCCGGCGGGGAGCGAGCCGAGGCCGAAGAGGACGAAGGCGCCGACCGTGTAGGGCATCAGGTCCTGCCAGGCCATGCCCCATTCGGCGGCGATCGCCGCTACCGCGGTCGCGAAGATGAGGAGGAAGAGGTGATCCAGGCCGTGACCCACGTTCAGCAGGAGGCTCGTCGGGCTCGTGTTCGACATGTGACCAAGCCTAAGGCATGCCCCAGGTGCCCCGCCTGCTATAGTGGGCCAAAGATCGTCGAGAAACGGACATGACCCTGGCACGTCGCCCCCGATCGACCGACCCTGCCGACTACCAGCGGGTGCCTCGCCCTGTGGCCGCCATGGCCAAGGACTTCTCCGCCGGCCATCACATCGTCCCGCACAGCCACGAGCGCGCCCAGCTCATCTTCGCGGCGCACGGGGCCATGCTCATCGCCACACGCGAGGGAAGCTGGGCCGTGCCGCCCCAGCGCGCGGTGTGGATGCCGGGCGGCGTCACGCATGAGATCCGCATGGCGGGCGACGTGGCGATGCGCACGCTCTACGTTCGCGGAGACGCCGCCGCCCGGCTGGCCCCCACCGTCCGGGTGCTCGCCGTCTCGCCGCTCCTGCGCGAGCTGATCTTGAGGCGTGCGCGCTGCCGCTCTCCTACGACGAGGCGGGCCCCCGCCGGCCGCCTCATGACGCTGATCCTCGACGAGATCGCCGCCCTGCCCACGGTGGCGCTCGATCTGCCCCTACCGCGCGATGCGCGCCTCGGCCGGATCTGCCGCGCGCTCTCGGCGGAGCCCGGCGCGACGCGCACGCTCTCCGACTGGGGCCGCGAGGCCGGCGCGTCACCGCGGACGCTGGCGCGCCTCTTCGTGAAGGAGACCGGCCTCACCTTCGCCGCCTGGCGCCAGCAAGCCAGGTTGCTCGCCGCGACGGCGATGCTCGGCGCGGGCGAGCCAATCACGCGCATTGCGCTGGACCTCGGCTACGAGTCGCCGTCTGCGTTCACGGCAATGTTCAAGCGCGCCCTCGGCGCCCCCGAGCCACTACTTCGGCTCCGGGGTTGCGGCGCTGCGTTCCGCTGCAGGCGGTAGTGTTTCCGCCAATCCACGCCGCGGGCCATCTGACCGCAGTCACCGAGGCGCACCCGAAGGGCAGCGCGCGGCGAGTAAAGACGTTGCGTGGTCCGTCGAGCACAAGCTGGTCACCCGCGCGCGGATCAAGCTATAGTCCTGCGCATGACCGGCGCATTCGCGGTCGATCATCGCGATTCTGACGGGACTACACGGTTCCGAGCAGCTCCACTCAGGGCCCGTCGGCGGGTAAGGATGCCATGCCCCATGCCCGGATGCATCGTCGATCTCCGATCATTAATAGGGTCTTCACGGAATCGAGTGGGTAAGTTGACGGGGTAGACATGGCTGGAAGCCGCGTGAATATTGGCTTTCAGGCATTTCGGATCAGGGCGGATTTGGCATCATGTCTGGATGGCCAATCCAGCGAAGAGACGGCGGCGACTTTGGGATGCGTACGCGTTCCCCGGATGTCGTCCGCGCCCGACGGTGCGTGGCGTGTTCGGTGATCCGAACGCGCGCGTCATTACCCTCACGCGGCTAACTTCTACTACAAGCCGCAATACTCATCCCCCCAGTACAGTCAAGCATTTGCTGAATGGCTGGTGGATCAGTATCGTCAGGACCCAACATTTTCTCCAAGGCCCGTGAGGCCGCCAAGCAACATGCGGCTCCTTGAGCGTCTGGACTCTGCGCGTCAGAGGCGTTGGGACGACGAGATCTGCGTCGACGAGATCAATGGCTGAGTGCTAGTGCGTCCAACCGGTGATGGAGCCCACTTCTGGTTCGCATGCTCCCTGCACGGCTATCAGCGGAGTGCCGGAGCGACCAGGAATCGAAGTCTGGCGTGAGCGATCAGGGTAGTATGTGGTGGTCAAGGAGGCCATATGCGTACCTTTAACGTTGTTTTGGAGCGGGATCCGGACACCGAGCTGTACGTCGGCCACGTGCCCGGCTGGCCGGGCGCCCATAGTCAAGGGGCGACCCTTGACGAGCTTCGGCAAAACCTTCGCGAAGTTCTGGAAATGCTGCTCGAAGACGGCGAGCCGAAGCTCGAGACCGAGTTCGTCGGAGTTCAGGTTATCCAGGTAGCGTAAGCGTGGGTTCGGTTCCCGTTCTGAAGCCGCGTGAAGTGGCCAGGCTTCTCGAACGGCTCGGGTTTGTGGAGACACGCCAGCGAGGCTCGCATCGTCAGTATCGACATTCCGATGGCCGAGGCACGACCGTCCCATTCCACCCAGGCCGTGACATATCTCCGACGTTGCTCCGCAAGATCGCACGCGACGTGGGACTGACGGTCGAGGAACTTCTTGATCGTGAGTGAGCGGCGGTTCGACACCACGCTTCAGCCGGGCGCGAAACCCAGCCGCCGAGCGTCTGCGCTACGTCGCGATCGGCGAGGCCTGGGCGGCGAAGGCGGTGAGTAGCTCGCGATCGCGCTGGTAGGTGAGCAGGCTCAGCGCCGCCTCGATCCCGAGCCAGCGGACCGCGGCGATCTCGTTGCGCGGCTCCGCCTCGCCCTTCACAGCCGTCATGGCCCAGTAGCGGACCACCTTGGAGCGCCCTCGGCGGTCGTGATAGGAGACGGGCGGCAGCTCCCAGCCGAGCGCGCAGCGCAGGTTGGTTTCCTCCCACACCTCGCGGAGCGCGCACGCCTCGTCGGTCTCGCGGGGCTCGACCTTGCCCTTTGGGGAAGGACCAGTCGCGCTGTCCGCCCGCGCGATAGACGAGGAGCACCTCGATCTCACCGCGCTCGTCGCGCCGCGAGATCACTCCCGCCAGCCGCTCGGACCATGCCACCGCTCACCGCCATGCCTTGAGACCTCTCTTTTCGAGTTTGCGCCACCGTTTGGGGAACCGCCTAAGAATTTCTGCGCGCCGGGCCAGTTGGCGCTCCAGCAACCGCCCCGCGACGAACCCGCTGGCGGCGCTGCGGCGGCGGGCGGCCAGGGTGCGGATGCGCTCGCGGGCCACGACGGCGTCCTGGTACTCGCCGAGGACGTCCTGGAACTCCTTGGCCCGCTCGATGAAGCGCTCGACGAGCTTGCCGCCTGCTGGCGCGACCAGCTCGGCGGCGTACCTCGCGCGCTTGGCCTTGATCCTGACTTCGTGCAGGGCTTCGTCGGACGGCTCGTCGCCCAGCCGGCGCACGGCCTTGCGCAGGCGCTTGAACGCATCGCGCGCCACGCCCTCCAGCGAGACGTCGGGATCGGCGATCTGAGGCTTGCGCGCCGCGTCCTCGAGCGCGCCGAGCAGCTTGAAGTAGCGCTCGCTCCGGAGAGCGGCCACGAGCTCTTCGCGCCTGCCGCCTCGCTCTGCTTCGAGGGCGCGGATCAGCAGGGCGCCGCCACGGGCGTCGGCGGGATCGAGGGCGGCGATCTCGTCACTCAGGTGCTGGCGCAAGACGTCGAGATCGCGCACGGCCCCCAGCTCATCGCCGAGCCAGCCGATCTCCTCGCGGAGTGGCTCCACCCACTCGGGATCCAGCATGGAGCCGGCCTCGCGCAGGAGAGTGCGCAGGCGCCGGCAGGCGACGCGCATCTGGTGGAGCAGCTCGGGATCCTGCCCGAGGCGCGTCCCCGGATCATTGGCGATGATCTGGCGGACCTGGGCCTCGATCATCGCCCGCAGCTGCTCGACGGCCGGAGCCTCCGGCGGCGTCGGTTCGGGCAGCGGCGCCGGCTCGATGTCGAGCGCGCGCAAGAGCTTGGGACGGCCGTCGCCGTCGGTGGCGCCGGCGGCCCGAAGGGCCTGCTCGAGGCGCTCGAGATCGGCCTCGTCGCCGCCGGTCAGCTCCACCTCGATCTCCCGGAAGCGCTTGACCGCGCTCGGCCCGCTCAGCACCTGCACGGAGTCGAGCACGACCTCGGCGACGGGCCCGCGCGCGTCGCGGACCAGCACGCCCTGGCGTCGCGACCGCAGCGTGGCCACCGGCACCAGCGGAGCACCGCGCGCCAAGACGGCGACGAGGTCGACCATCTGGGCAGGTGGGGACGTCGGCCCGGGCGCGCCCTCGCGGGAGCGGCGCCGACCGGCCTCATTCGCGTCGTCGGCCAGCTCGAGCTCGAGTCGCGCTTTGCCCTGGGGCAGCTTGAGCTGCCACAGGCTCTTGCGGCCCTCGACGCGCCGGCGGAGGGTGACACCCGCCACCGCCAGCCGATGGTCCGGCGTGTCCAGGTAGATGTTGGTGAGCGTGCGCGGGGCCAGCGGCTCGCCCGGCAGACCAGGGAGGCGAAACCGAGGCCCGGCGCCGAGCTTCAGCTCGCGCTCGAGCGTGGCCTTCATCTCCCCGGTCGACGCCCGCGCCACCCGCGGCCATGACTCACACTAGCACCGCGCCGGGCGCCGGCATGTCCACAGCTTCGCGCCACGTTGCCCGAGGCCGAGCCGGTCGAAATATCGTCATTCAGTGCGGCAGCGCGGCGAGGGCAACGAGCAGATCGCGATCGGTCGCATGGCTGAGAAGCCTCGCCGCATCCGCGATGCCGATCCACCGCACGGCGTCCACCTCGTTCTGCGGCCGCGCCTCGCCCTCGGTCGCGCTCATCGCCCGACTAGCGGACGCATCTGGCGTGCCCCTGGGCGTCGTGATAGGACACCGGCGGCAGCTCCGGGCCGAGCGCGCAGCGCGGGCTCGTCTCCTCCCGCACCTCCGGAGCGCGCACTGCGCCGTCGGTTCTGCCCGGCTCGACCTCGCCCTTGGGCAGAGACCAATCGTCGTGGCCGGGTCGGTGGATGCAGCAGCACCTCGACCTCGCCGCGCCTCATTGCGCCGCGAGATGATTCCACCTGCCGCCCGCACCATCGCCGGGCCC
>ERZ1370068.6533-contig-551_pt1 | contig 10777 bp, 19 predicted proteins | sample MGYA00561227_ERZ1370068 | MGnify/ENA primary metagenome ERZ1370068 (study PRJEB38410, sample SAMEA6850437) | metagenome | study: Metagenomic assessment of the ecological functions of the soil: analysis of the soil microbiota associated with the...
ATCCCGGTCAGCACGATCAGATATCCGATACCCGAAGTGCGCGGCGCGAGATAACCCAGATCGATCACAAACAGAAAAGCCAGCACGATATAGACTAAGGGCACCAGCGGATAGCCGAAGGTTCGGTAAGGCCTCTCAACATGTTGCTGGCCTTTCGCCGCATGACGATCACTGCCGCCTACCATCAATCCGTAGAAGATCATGTCGGCTGAAGTCAGATACTCGATCAATTGCAGTGTAGACGTTTCCGTACCCGACCTTGCCCGGTCTTTGGGTCGAACGTCGCCGTGCGCGGCAGCGTTAGCAGGGCGGCCCAGATGCCCTGCGTGATCAGCGCGACGGCCGGAACATGTCTGGAATTGACGGTGCCGACGCGCTTGAAGAATAGATTGTCGCGCGCCATGGCGTAGTAGACGCGAGCGCCGGCGAGTATCAATCCGTTGTTACAGCCAAAGGTCGAGATCATGATCGCGACGGCCATGATGATCTTTCCGGTGGGGCCAAAGATTGCCCTGCATCGCCGCCGTGCCGACACGATTTGAGTCGGCGTTCTGAATTGCTCCCAACGGCAGCACGACCACGTACGCAAGGTTCGCCAGCAGATAGAGCGTGACCACGAGCCCGCAACCAATCAAGAGTGCGCGCGGCAAATTACGTCCGGGGTTTTCGACCTCGCCGCCGGTGAAGGTGACGTTGTTCCAGGCCGATTGCGCGAATAACGGTCCGGACATCGCGCGGCCGAGAAACATCAGCAAGGCGAGGGCGAGCGTGCCTTTGCTGCGCAGCTTCGAATCCGAGTTGCGACGCCTGTGGCTTCCATCCGTTGAGCGTGGGGTTCCACCAGGAAGACGTGAAGGCCGCACTGCCGTTTTGCATTCCAACCTTCCAACCGATGGTCAGTCCGACTACGACCAGACCGAGCAACGCCGCAGTCTTCGTGAAGGTGAAGGTGTTCTGGATGATCTTGCCGGTCTTCAAGCCGCTCAGGTTGGTGGCGGTGAGCAGGAGGATCATCGCGATGGCAATAAATTGATTAGTCGAAAGACCGATGGCGTAACCACCCAGAGCGCGCGGCGCGATTAGATAGTTCTCGCTGGAAATTCGCCGGGACGAGCACGCCCATGAAATTCGCAAAGGCCACCGCCACCGCGGCGATGGTCCCCGTTTGCACCACCAGAAACAAAGCCCAGCCGAACAGGAATCCAATCGAAGGTCCGTAGGCCTCGCGCAGAAAGACATATTGTCCGCCGGCACGCGGCATCATTGCCGCAACTCTGCGCAGGAGAGTGCTCCGGTGATCGTAAGCACACCGGCCAGCGCCCAGGCGACTAATAACCATCCCGGTGAAGCGACCAGACGTGACGATTCGGCAGAGACCAGGAAGATTCCGGAGCCAATCATCGAGCCCACCACGATCATAGTTGCATCGAGCAGGCTGAGACCGCGGACGAGTAGACGCTTCGGTTCGTTCGTTGCGTTCGGCGGTTGAGCAGACGCTTCCATCCCGAGACTACCTCCGTCAATTTTGAGGAAAGCCAGGCGGTAAGACGCGCGGACAATATGTCAAACGCGGATAAAGATCAATAAAGATCAATACAGGGCCTTTTCGGAGCATGCACGCCAGAGGCGTGCTTCACTCAGTGTTTCTGCAACCGAAGCCTCGCTCGAGCGTGTTGGCAACGGTAGGCGGCGGGAGCGTCTCTAACAAGTTCCCGTCATGCCGCATGGTATACTCCGACCTGGAAAATGGCTGAATTTACTGTTCGTTTAGGGACGCCTGCGGGCGAGATAGTCACGCGTACCGTCGAAGCTTTGGCGGCGAACGAGGCGCGCGCGCGTCTGGAGCGCGAAGGCTTTAAGGTCGTTTGCGGTCACGGCGCCCAAAGGTGAAGGCGTTGGTGCGCTTGCCAAAGCAGCTGGCGGGGGCGGACGGATTCGTCGTTAAGAGCCAACGATTTTCTGCTTTTCAATCAACAACTCGCGGCGCTTTTGCGCGCAGGCATTCCGATCCTGCAGGCCATATCACGATGCCTGCGGCGCAGGGCCACGGCGTCACGTCTGCGCGCTGTTTTAGAGAGCGTGGAAGAAAGCATCCGTGGCGGCGCGGCTCTGTCCCAGGCCTTTGCGGCGCAGGGGGCAATGTTCCCGCGCATCTACACGGCTTCAATTCTGGCCGGCGAAAGATCTGGCGCGCTCGACGAAGTGTTGTCCCGCTATGTGAGTTACATGAGGCGGTCCGTGGGACTGCGGCGAAAGATTCGCGGCGCGCTGCGCGTATCCGATGTTTTTGCTGATCGCTTGTCTGGGCATGGTTGTGTTTCTGACTACCTTTGTGGTGCCGCGCATGTCGGATTTGTTCGCGGGATTTGGAAACAGTCTGCCGACGCATCACGGTGATCGTTCTGGGGATTTCCGGTTGGATGATGCGCAACGCACTTGTGGGTCGGTGCCGGTCCTGATTGTTAGTTCGGTGTTGCTCGTTATCTGGTCCCGCACTCCGGGCGGCCGTTTGGTGATCGATAGAACAATCTTAAGCATTACCGTTGACCGGTAAGTTGGTCGATGCAAATGACCACGTCCCAGGCTTCGCGATCGCTGGCAACGCTTGCTTGCCGGCGGCATCACCATTGTCGAGTCGTGGGAGATCGCCGCCGAATCCATCACAAATGTTGAATTGCGGCGTCGTAGTTCGGAAATTCTCCCGTTGATACGCGAAGGCCGGTCGTTTACCGAGAGTCTCGAGACGGCGAACTGGATGCCGGAATTAGCGGTTGACACGATCGATCGGAATCGGCGAGCGTTCGGGAAGTTTGCGCGAGATGCTGGACGAAGTCGCCACGTTCTATGGAAGCCGAATCGGAGGTGCGTTTGGAGCAGTTGACGACCACCCTCGAGCCTGCGATTCTGATCGTCATGGCGCGGCGTAGTAGTGACGATCTCTGCTGGCTATTTACTTTGCCCATCATTCAATCGATATCGGCCGGCCCGATGGCGCATTGAGTCGCGCCAGGTAGTGAAGGCGAAAGACAGCGAGCAAGTTGCTCGCGTACCTTATGAAGCAAAGTTACTGACGAACAGGTTGACGACGCCAATCGCTGATGCGGTCCAGCGCGCAAATCGCCGGGGCGGACGATGATCTGCCCGCCGCGATTGAACCGCCTGAGATGAGCGAAGCGAAAGACCTGGCCCGTCGCTATCGCTTACCATTCGTAAATCTTCTGCCGCAGGACGGCGCCTCGCCAATCGATTACTCATTGCTCTGCAGAAGTCCCGGTCGATCTGATGGTGCGACATCAGTTCGTGCCTCTGCGGCGCGAGAATGGAAATTACATATCGCCATGGCCGATCCGACCGATCTCGATCGGTTGGACGAGACTGGCCGGCGCTTTGCGGATCCGTCTGGTTCCTTCAGTTGCAACCGCGGGCGCAATTGACGTCGTGCTGCGTAAAGGTGATGCGACGCAGCGGGTCTTGCAGGAAGCGGCGTCCGGTTTTCGCATTTCGCTGGTGCGCGAGACCGAGCAGGGCGAAGAGGTCCTCGACCTCGATCGGCTGGCGACAGACAGCGAGATGTCGCCAATCATCAAATTGGTGGACACCATCATTTACAACGCGATGGAGTCGCGCGCCTCTGATATACACATCGAAACCTCGCGACACCGAGGTGCAGGTCAAGTACCGCATCGATGGGGCGCTGTATCAGAAGGTCGACCCGATTGATCTGGCTTATCATCGGACGCTCATCTCGCGCATCAAGGTCATGTCGGAACTCGGATATTGCTGAACGTCGCGTGCCGCAGGACGGACGCTTTCGCGTGCGTTACAAAGGACGCAATGTCGATTTTCGCGTTTCGATCATGCCTACCGTGCACGGTGAAGATGCGGTCATTCGTATTCTCGACAAAGAGCAAATCAACGAAGAGTTTAAGAACCTGGATTTGAACGTCGTGGGGTTCGATCCCGAAGACTTGCGCAAGTTTCGCCGTTACATCGCTGAGCCTTACGGCATGGTGCTGGTCACCGGACCTACCGGCTCAGGTAAGACGACTACGCTGTACGCGGCGCTCAACGAGATTCGCAACGAAGAAGATAAGATCATCACGATCGAAGATCCGGTCGAGTATCAGTTGCACGGCATTACGCAGATTCCGGTGAACGAGAAAAAGGGTCTGACCTTTGCGCGCGGGTTGCGATCGATTCTGCGCCACGATCCTGACAAGATCATGGTCGGCGAAATTCGTGACGACGAAACGGCGCAGATCGCGATTCAGTCAGCCCTGACCGGCCACCTGGTCTTCACCACCGTGCACGCCAACAACGTGATCGATGTGATCGGGCGATTTCTGAACATGGGCGTTGAGCCTTATAACTTCGTTTCGTCCCTGAATTGCGTGCTGGCCCAACGGCTGGTGCGCATGCTTTGTACGTTTTGCCGGCGGCCCATTCATCCCTCCGACACTGAGTTGCTTGAATCGGGTTTGCGTCCTGAAGAGCATCGCAGTCAGGTGTTTTACTCGGTTGTCGGCTGCGACGCCTGCAACCACACGGGTTATCGTGGTCGTACCGCCATTCACGAATTGCTGGACCTGAGCGACAACATTCGCGAGATGATTGTCGAGCGGCGGCCGGGCTCGGAAGTTCGCCGCGCGGCCGAGGCCGAAGGCCTGACCAGCCTGCGCGAATCTGCCCTGAAGAAAGTTTTTTCGGGCGTTTCCACTTTGCACGAAATTAATCGGGTTACTTTTGTTGAGGAACTGAAGCTAAACGACCGGCCCTGACGGCCCAAACAGCCCGGCAAAAGGGGATGTTGCCTGACGCCTCAAAGTCTCCTGCTCCTTAAAATTAGCCCGTTTTTCATGTTAGACTGCTTGAGTTTTTGGCATTGCGGAACTGGTTCAGACTAGTTGCGTGTAAACAACAGGCCGCCGGAGTTTTCCGGCTGGACCGTTCCAAAAGCCCGACGTTTCCAAATGAGGTTACCTATGAAATCAAGAAACCGTTGGCACTCGATTCTGGCGCTGATGATTGTGACTTGCATCTTAGCGCTCCCGATGACCGCGTTCGCCAAGAAGGGCAAAGAGCACTACAACCGCGGCATGGATTTCGAGAAGGCCCAACAATGGGAGAAGGCCGCGCAGGAATTCACCCTCGCGCTGGCCGCCGATCCGGGAAACGTCGATTACCAATTGCACTACCGGCGGGCAATTTTCAATGCTTCGCAGTCGTTCATGCAACAAGGCCGGGCGCGATGGCCGAACAGCGTGATTACATCGGGGCCTATAACGCCTTTCGACAGGCCTTTGGCTACGATCCGGTAAACCAACTGGCTGTTTCAGAGATGGAGCGCATGCTGAGACTGGAACAGGTTAAGCGGGAAATACGCGCGCGGAAACAGGCGATGGCAATCCGAGAACCGACGTCGCGTCGAACGATGGCACGCCATCCCAGACGGCGCAGGCTCGCGCACCGGAACAGGATCCTCAGACCAAGCCGGAAGCCAACGCGCGTGATCAATTTCAATGGCGTCGATCTGAAGACGGTCATCAAGAATCTGGCGGCGGACCTGAACCTGAACGTCATGTTCGACCGGCAATCGTTTGCGCAACCGCGTCCGGTTGAAGTCAGCCTGCGCGATGTCACCGCAGCCAGGGCCCTGGATTACATCTTCCTGCAGGAGAATCTGTTCTTTCAGAAACTTGATCGCCGAACGATCCTGGTCGCCGACCAGACGCGCCGGCCACAATACCAGCAACTCGTCGTGCGCACTTTTTTTCATCGCCAATTCAGATCCTGACAAAATTAAGGCTCTGATCGGCGCGGCGTTGCCGGCCTCAGTTGGCCGCCCGCAGCCAATAGTTGTTTCCGACAAAGACACCAACAGTCTGACCGTGCGCGACACGGCTGAGAACGTAAAGCTGATCGGCGAACTGCTGCAAAGCATCGACAAGGATCGCGCCGAAGTCGTGATGGACGTGGAAATCTATGAGGTCAACCGCAGCGATCTGCTTACGTTTGGTAACCAGATTGGCGCGGGAAACTTCAATATCGGAGGATCGCCTGGTCTGTCGATTCTGAGTTCGAACTCCACCACCAATCCCGAATCAGAGTCCAGGGCGTGGATATTCGTAGCATTCTCAACGGCGTTCCGACTGGGCTTGCTGCCGCGCTGGTTGTGCCGCCGATGGTCTTCAATGCTTTTCAAAGCAAGAACAATGCGAAGCTGCTTGCTTCAACTCAGATTCACGCCTTCAATAACGAGGAATCAAGCGCTCGTATTGGTCAGCGCGTGCCGGTGCAGACGGCACAAGCTTATCCCTTCGGAGTGCAGACGGGAACCAATCAAACCAATCCGAGTGGGTTCCCCACCGGTGGTTTCCCGGTAATCAACTACGAGCCGACCGGCTTAACGCTTAACTTCACGCCGATCGTTTTCCCAACCTCGACGTGCAGGTGAAGATGAAGATCGAGACTAAAGACGTGAGCGGCGCTAACACGCTGACCCCGACTTTCACCGAGCGGACTCTAAACGGTACTGCGCGCGTGCAGAATAACCGGACGATGATGCTGGCCAGCGTGTCCACCGAAGTTCAGTCCAACGGACGACAGGGTCTGCCCGTTCTCGGCGGTCTGCCGTTTCTCGGCAGACTTTTCAGTGCGCCAACGAAAGAAAGTCGGCAGGTGGATATTGTGATCGCGGTAACGCCGCGAGTGCTGCGCGCGCCTTCTTTGACACCGCGTGACGACGAGATGCGTCCGAGCGGCACCTTGCAGGCGCCGACCACCGGCTCGCTGGAAGCGATGCTGCGCGAAACAGAACGTGACGAACAGATTGCGGCCGCGCGAAAGCTGCCCAAGCAAGTCAACATTCAGCTGCCGGATGCCCCGCCCGTTACTTACGAGCCGGCGAAGAATGTGGCAGCCGATGAGGCCACCGTCGCCTGCTAATAAGACTGAAGCTGCAAACTCGGCTCCGGCTGGTAACAGCCCACAAAACACAAACGTAGTTTCACCTCCGGCCCAGGCTGCTAAAGTGCCGCCGACAGTCCCGGCTCGGACCGACGTGGCCTTTGCAAAACGACGGCGTGCCGCAACCGAAATCCGCTGCTTTAACGACGATCACGCAGTCCGCGGCTACGGAACAAAGGACAGACGTAGCGACTGCTTTAGAAGAGCCTGGTCTCTTCCCCGACAAACGTGGCAACCGCGGGCCTGAGTGCAAAGCAGAATCTTGCGCCCGCGACGCTGACCGAACCCCCGCGGCCACGACCGATAGTGCCGTGCCCGGTCCCAAGTCGATTGAGCCAACGCCAGGTTTGATTGAGTTGAGCTTTGCGTCTGATCAAGGTGAATTGAAGATCGGCGACAAGCGACAGCTGGCTTTGCAGGTCAAATCTGATGCGCCGCTCGGGTTGGCGGTCATTACTCTGCGGTTCGATCCAGGGATCTTGAAGATCATTGGCGGGTCGGCTGGCAGCTTGTTCGCCAGTGCCAAAAATCCGCCGACCGTTACGCAGTCGATCGATGAACATGGCATGGTGTTGTTGTCGATTGCGCCGGCCAGCGGTTCTGTCAATTACGGCCGACGGGTGCTGCTGAATCTCGACGTCGAAGGCGTCAGCGCGGGCGACACTGCGTTGTCGTTTGATTTATCAAATGTGCATCTGGTCGCCGGCTGATGGTCGCACTCTGACAGTTCAAATCGAACCGATTAAGTTGACGGTGAAGTAGTGTTACCGAAACACGGAGAAATTGCAGACGCGGAGACGCGGCGAAATTGTTTTCTCCGGTGTCACCGCGTCTCTCTGCCCGGCGCGGCCAGCGGCTTCTCGCTCATTGAGCTGATCATTACGGTTTCGGTGCTGGCGATTCTCACGCTGGGCGTCATTCCTCTGGTCCAGGTTTCAGTCAAGCGGCAAAAGGAATACCAACTGCGAGCTGCTCTCCGCGAAATGCGGGAAGCCATCGATCAGTTTCATCGCGAAGCACTGGCCGGCGCGCAAATGCAGGTCAACCAGCAGGGTGCAGACCACGGCGCAGCAGGAACAGGCACCGCGCAATCCGCAGACCCAGAACCCGCAGCAAGCGCCCAACATCTTTGGCGATCCGCGGGTGCGGGTCGCCATCACCGACCAGTCGCTTTTTTCCGCCGACAACCCGGATCGGTTCCCTCCCGATTTGGAGACCCTGGTTAAGGGCGTTGACGTGCTGCCGATATCGGCCGGCAGCCTGGGTCGGAGAGGTAATTTGAACTACAGCGCGACCGAAGCGGCCAGCGGCGATTCAGTGGTTCCGAAGACGAAGGTCTATTTGCGACAGATCCCGATAGACCCGATGACTGGAAGAGGCCAGATTGGGTCTTTCGGTCATGCTATGACCCAGCTGACACAAGCTCCTGGGAGGCGAGAACATCTTTGATGTGCATTCGAAGTCGCAGGGCACGGCGCTGAATGGAAAGGATAAGTACAGTGACTGGTAAGACGGCAAAGAGCAAAGAGCAAAGAGCAAAGAGCATGAAGCGGCATTCAGGGTTGGCCTTTGCTCTTAGCCCTTCGCACTTTGCGCCGAAGGGTTTCACCCTGCTCGAGTTGATGATCGTCATCTCGATCATCATTATTCTGGTTTCGGTGGCCCTGCCGCAGTACCAGAAGACGATCATGCATGCGCGCGAGACGATGTTGCGCTTTGACCTCGACCACCATGCGCAAGCTTATCGACGAGTATGCCGCCGACAAGGGCAAGCTGCCGCAGTCGCTTGATGAACTTGTCACGGCGGGATACATGCGCGAAGTGCCAAAGGATCCAATCACGGATACTGCGGATTGGGCCATTGCGACGGGTGACGATCCTACTCGACTGAAGGCGGTACCGGAGTAACGGATGTTCATAGTTCTTCCAGCGAAGTCTCAACCTCCGGGACCCCTTACAGCGAATGGTGAAGTCAGTTGTTCCCGAGGTAAGGGTCGCAATTGATCATTAACCACTGACAACGAACGACGAAATGGCATCGAATCCCCTCGACAGACTATTAAAGCCACGATTTCCTGCCGCCGCAGTGGGGATTGAGGGCGGTGGTGCGTCGGTGGTGCAACTCAGATCGCGCCAAAGGCGGGTTTGTCGTCAAGCGGGCCGCGTCAGTAACTCTTCCGTCCGGCGTAATCCAGCCCGGCTTTGATTCGACCAACATTAACGCGCCGGTTGAGCTGGCCACCGCGCTGACGGATCTAATCACCAGCGCGGGATTGTTACGCCAGCGCAAGTGGTCAACCGCTTTGCCGGAAGCCTCAACCCGATCGGCGGTCATTACCATTGAAGGCGCGACGGCTTCTCGCCGCGAAATCGAAGAAGTCTTCGAATGGAAAATCGAGCGCAACTTTGGCGCACCTTCATCCCAGTTGCGAGTGACGCGCGAACAGTTGGCGCCGGATGCGCAAAAACAGTCGCGCTATCTGGTGAACGCAATTCGCCTGGAAGTGCTGGCCGAATACGAAGCAGTTTTTGCGTCGCTTGGTTGGCACGTAGGTTTGGTGCTGCCCCGCCACGCCGGCGAAGAGCAGTGGCTGCGCAACGGCCATCGGGGTGACGGTTTGCTTCTGACTGCTCATGACGAGGGGTTCACGGCGGTGCTGGTGCGGAAATCGCACGCTGACTGTGCGATCAGTTTTCTGCGATGCGCAGGAACGCGACGATGAGCTTCATCGCCTGCTGCTGTTTTATCGCGACCGCGCCGGCGCCGGTAAACAGAGCGGGACATCGGCTCTCGAAAGGTTGTTGGTCGTAGGTGAACAGCTGGACAAGGCTCGGGTGACGGAAATCGCTGAAGAGACGTTTGGCGTTCGGCTCAAGCCCTGGCCGCCGGTGACGTGGGTCTCATGATTCCGGGCGATTTGGATTTTGACGCAATCGCGGCGCCCGCGGGGCTGGCCCGCTTGGCCTGGTAAACGGGTACGCACGCTGCGAGCGTGCTGCCTCTGAAGATTAGAGCACGCTGGAAGCGTGCGTACCTATCTTGAAACTTTCCTGATTCACCGGACGTAAACTGGGCATTAACACGCGATGAAGGCGGCGATTTCCCTGACAAATCCTGGCACATTGGCTGACGGCGAGTTGGTTCTGACCGCGGTCGCCGGACGCGAGTCCGCGTTCGAAGAACTGGTGCGCCGCTACCAAAGACCGATTGCTTCGTATGTCTATCGCATGGTTGGCGATTACGATGCGGCCCTCGATCTCACGCAGGAAGTCTTCATCAAAGTTTACAATTCATTGGCCCGCTATCGCTCCGAGTTCAAATTCTCGACCTGGATTTACAAGATCGCTCACAATGCCGCGATTGATCACCTTCGCCGTCACAGTGTCCGCGATCAGATCCTGACGGCTGGAGTTGACGGCACGCGATCGGAAATTGCGATCGAGAGCCGCCGGCTCACCCCCGAACAGGAAAGCGAAAGAGAAGAACGAAGATCAGAAATAGAATCTGTGGTGCAATCACTGCCGGCTGCCTATCGCGAACTTATTGTGCTCAGGCATTCACATGACTTGAGCTACGACGAAATTGCCGAAGTCACCGGGTTGCCGTTGGGCACGGTAAAGAACCGTCTGTTTCGGGCCCGTGAGGCGATGCGTGACTTGTTGGTGCCGCGAGGAATCACCAGCGCTTAAAAATTGGCATGAACGATTTCAGCGAAAACAAATGTCAACTCGAAGACGTCGCGGCGTATCTCGACGGCGAGTTGAGCGAAGCTGGAATCAATCGTTTTGAAGATCACCTGAGGTCGTGTGG
>ERZ1370068.3149-contig-2270_pt1 | contig 10773 bp, 15 predicted proteins | sample MGYA00561227_ERZ1370068 | MGnify/ENA primary metagenome ERZ1370068 (study PRJEB38410, sample SAMEA6850437) | metagenome | study: Metagenomic assessment of the ecological functions of the soil: analysis of the soil microbiota associated with the...
GCTACGCATACCCGGTGAACGTGGACCCGGATCGTCGTCGCGTCGACCGCGTCCCTGAGATCGAATTCCGGACAAGGTGACGCTGTCGGTGACGCGGTAGCTCCCATACGCCTGGATCTCTCTGGTTGGGGCGATCCTGCGGGAGCGGCCCGTAGGTGTTGACCGTCAAGGCCGGAACGTCGAACGCCTCGGTCTGATTTGATCGCGCTCTTCGGTCTCGGCGAAATATCGCCGCGGTAGTTCCCGCGTCTTCGAGTGCAGTGTAGGAAAGAGAAGACCGGTCGCCGCCGTTTTTCGCGACGCGCGGAACGGCTACGCCGCCAGGCAAGAGCGATGTGGACGGGTGGACGCCATTTTCGCGTCGACGCCGGATCGTAGTTCGGATTCCACAGATCGGGATTTTGCGGATCGACGAAGAAGTGGTAGGGACCGCCGGGATTCGCGATGATGAACGTGTGTCCCAGGTCGAGGCTGATGTCGTCGATCGCATCGTTCAGGCGGCGACCGATCATACGTGCGCCGACCGTCCACGACGGCATGAACGTCCAGTCGTAGCCGATCATCACCTCGTCGGTCGAGGCCCCTTGAGGTCCGGGTCGATCGGCGACCGGTAGAGCGATCCGGAGTTGACGACGACCTCGGGGCGGAACAGTCCTCGCGGGTTTCCGGAATTCAACAGGCCGTTGGGCGAGTAGACCTTGTCGACGAACCCGTCGTTTGGGACGGGTTCGCAACCAGATCGGCGCTCTCGAAATCCCAGCAGGTCGGGACGTTGAAATCGTCGGCCGGCGTATTGGTGGCGCAGAGCCGTAGGCCGACTGCTCCGGGCCGACGTTGAAGCTGCTGATGAAATCCTGGTAGGCCCAATTCCGCGTCCTGTAAAGCCGGCTCATCGTGATGCGCGAGCGCGAACGGCGCGGCTCATCACCTGCAGCGGGACGGAGTCGTAGTATCGGCCTGCGCTTCCGTATAGCTTCGATCTCCCGCCACCGAGGAGGTCCCACGTGAATCCGAGGCGTGGCGAGAAGCTGCCGTCGATCGTAACCAGCTTTTTCCCGGTTGAATCCGCGATCGTCTGCGAATCCCAACGCAAGCCCGTAGTTGAGCGCCAGGTTGTCGGTCAGTCTCCACTGGTCTTGCGCGAAGGCGCGGAGGGCGCTCGTCTTGGCGGTCGCGTGTCACCTGGTGCGACCAATCGAGGCAGTTCCCCTGTCCGTCCCCCAGCAGCGGCGGATCCCGACGAGCTGCTCGGGTTGGCTGCTCGTCGCGGTCGTCGCTTCGCTCCACTCCATGGAGATGCCGGTTCCATACCCGTAGTCCAACGTCTGGTCGAAGTCCGACGGCTCGAATTCGACTCCGAATTTCGGCGTGTGCTTGCGGAACGATCCCTCGAGCGACGTTCGCAGGAACAGTCGAGAGCCGCTCGTCGTCGCCGCTGAATAGGCGTACGGACCCGACTTGAGCGACAGGTCCTCCGGGCGCCGCCGCCGGCCGAGGTCGTGTCTGCGATGCGCACGCGGATCGACTGGTAGGACAGCCGGCGATCCGTCCCGATGGGGTTGGCGCGCGCCGGTCGATCGTCGGCGATGTGCGGCGGCCGTCTCGTCGTGGTACCCGCCGGACGCTCCGAGCACCCAACGGTTCCCGAGAATCGACTGGAGGTCGACGGACGCGCTCTTGCGTTCCCGATTTCAGGTCGTAGTCCCCGCCGTAGCCGCCAAGCTCGTCGCGCAGGCTGGCCGCGCGCGGGTCGGAGAAGAACGTCGCGGTCAAGCGGTGGTTTGGAGTCACCTGCCAGGTCACCTTGGCGGAATAGAGCCCGGAGTCATCGCTGTCCTCCGCCACGCGCCGGCCCGTCCCCGAGGGTCCCGTGTTCAGAAGGTCCAGGTAGCGCTGCTGCGAGAGGCCCGAGTAGACGCGCGACGAGACGGCCGCGAAGAAGTACGCCTTGTTCTTGACGATCGGCCCTCCCAAGCGTCGCCGAGATCTCGCGGCCGCCGGGACGAGGCAGTTCCGTTCCCACTTCGTTCGTCTCCGGTTCGGACGCCAGACGATCGGAGGAGTACAGGAGGTTGAACGTCCCTTCGAAGTTGTTGCTGCCGGTCTTGGTGGTGACGTTGACGACCGCCCCTTGTGCGCCGCCGAACTCTGCGTTGTACCCGCCCGTCTTGACCTCGATCTTGTCGATGAGGTCGTAGTTGATGTTCGTGGAGGGGCGGCCGGTATCGATCGACGTCGTGTTGACGCCGTCGATGATGTACGAGGACTCTTGGGCCGAGGAGCCGTAGACCGAGATCCCCGCCGGAGCCGTCGAGATTGCCTCCGCTCGTGTCCTCCGAGACGCCGGGGGCGATCTTGAGAACCTCGGTGTACGAGCGCGCCGTGGGGATGTACTCCAGCTTCGAGGCTTGGAACGTCTCGCCGGTCGTCGTATTCCCGCGGACGGGAACCTCGTCGGTCTTGGCGTTCACCTCGATCGTCTCGACTTCGACCGAGAGCGGCGCGACCTCGATCGCGCCGCCGTCGGCGACCGCGAAGGGCGCCGACGCAACGGGGTCGCTTCCCGCGAACGATGCGCTGACGTTGTAGCGACCGGCCGCGACCGCGTCGAAGGAGTAGCGACCATCGGCTCCGGTCATGACGGCCTTCGGCGCGGGTCCGGCTTCCGAAATGATGAGCGCGACCACCGCGCCGACGACGGGGCCGTCGCGATCGACGACCATTCCCGAGACGGAGCCGCCTGCCGCGTGGGCGCTACCGATCGCCAGCAGCGCGCAAATGGCGCACGCGAAACGCTTCATGTCACCCCTCGATGCCGCGCCGAGCGCGCGCGACGTCATCACCCCCACCTTCGAGCGAACGAACTGGGGCGCGCGGAGAGGAGGGGTGAGATCCCCCGCGCGCCCCTCATCGGGCCGGCCAAGCCCGAATCTCGTGACTACGGGCAGGACGGAACGGTACGGACCGGTCCGTTCTTGCCTTGGCCCAGCGGTCCATCGCCACAACCGGTCTGAGCCCGAACGATGTAGAGGAAGGGAAGCGCACCGACGGTCGGCGACGCTCCGTCAAGCACCGACGCCCCGCGCCTGGTTGGGCGAGAGGCAGGTGTAGACCGGGATCGCCCCGATCGAAGGCTGCTGGCCGCGGAAGACGTCGTACTGCGGAGACGATCCGAAGAAGACCGTCGGCGCGGTCCAGCTGATCGTCGTTTTATCGGCGGCGATCGTCAGCGCGCGAGGCTTCGGTCGGGACCGCTCCCCACACCGCGGGGTTCCCTTCCTGGCAGTCGCACGGCGCCGCGTGGTTGTCGGCGTCGGCGTCCGTGTTGTCGGTGCTGCTGACTTGGGGACACTTGTCGGCCTCGGGGTCGGTTCCCACGGCGACATCGGGGAGGAGATCGCCGTCGAAGTCCGGCCAGTACTCGGCCGTCCCGTCGGTGTACGCTTTGAAGTAGCCGATTTGACTCCGCGAGCTGGTGCCTGCCGAAGGGTTGTTCTGCGAGTCGAAGAACTTGATCTTCGCCGTCGCCGTCCGCGTTCCGGCGGTGTTCGACAGCCTCGTCTCGACGTTCCAGACGAGGTTTCCGGAGATCGACCCCTGGGAGACGCCGTTCAGCGTGTCCTGGTACGATCCGAAGACGCGTCCCGGGAAGGTGCCCGCGTTCAAGTGGCACGGCGGCCCGCCGATCTCGTTGGCGAACTGCGGAAGACCGGTCGCCCACGAGTCGATCTGCTGGGCCGCCCCGATGATCGAGCTGTTGTCGAGGGCGAACTGATCCTTCGGACCGTTCGCCGCGACGATCGCGTCGCGCGTCACGGGGTTGCGGACGCCGAAGAAACCGACCCAGAGATTCGGCGCCACGGGAGAGAACACCATGGGGACGTCGCCCGCCCGGATGTCCGGAAACGTCAGCTTCGTCGTCGCGGTCAAGAACTGGTCCTTGGTCCCGAGGTCCACGATGTACTCGGGGCCGGCGGGGCTGTTCTGGTACGAGGACGTAGTAGACGTCTCCCGGATCGGGCGTGAAGCAGGTGTCCACCGCCCGAACCGGGCCGACGATCGCCGCGAGTGCGGCTGTCGCGACCAGGAGACGCGCTGCCGCGCGCCTCATCGAGTGCAAGTTGCGCTTCATCACGGGCTCCCGTTTACGGCTGGTCGCAGAAGACGTTGTAGGGCTTGTTCGGGAATGGCGCGGCGCCGTCTCGAGCCCGCGTGAAGTACATGTCGGTGCAACGGAACCAGCGTCGGGTCGGTTACGTCGCGTCGACGACGACCTGGTTGATCAGCTCCTTGATCGCCTTGTCCCTGATGCTCCCGGCCGGGAAGAAGTATCCGACCCTGCCGTTGATCGCGACGTTCGCGTCGTTGTCGTAGTAGTTCTTCTCGATCGACCAGTAGTTGTACCGGCCGCAGCGTGTGTTCGCCTTATTGAACGTGACGCCCTCGTACTTGATCGGGTCGTAGTTGTCGGCCACGTTGTTCCGCGCGGGGACATCGTCGTGCGGGTCGGCGGGCGTGCCGTTGTCCGCCAAGATCAGCCGATCCACTCCGATGTAGCCCATCGCGATCGTGTTCGCATTGGTGCCCGTGCAGGCCGCGGAGACCGCTCCGCCGCCGGTGACGCCCGGTGGCCTGGTTCTCGCCGCATTTCGCCGCCGGTGTTGCCGCACCACAGGTTGGTGTTGACGTCGGTGACCATGCCGCCGCTTCCCGCTTCGTAGATGTTCCCCTGGCCCGGGGCGCCGTTCTGCAGGACGGTGACGTTGAAATTCCGGCGCGTGCCCGAAAGCCGGTTCCGCATCACGGTGCCGATGTTGCGGGCAACCGAAGGATCGACGTCCTTGCTCATCCAGCGGCAGTCGCAGAGATTGTTGTTCCCGAAGATCGCCTGGCCGCGGGCCGCGCTCATGGTGAGGTCGGGCTGAACGCAATCGCCGACGCCGTACGGGCAGGAGGCGCCTGGGGTGGACTTGCCTCGTGGGTCGAGGACCGCCTCGATGCCGCGGTTCACGATGAAGGCAAACCCGTTGACGAAAACGTTTTGCTCGGTGTCGTCGAAGACGTTCGGACGCTGAATGACACCGCCCGTCGACACCGGCTCGCAGAGCGGTAGTAGGACACATCGGAGCCCGAGTAGTTCGCGTAGAGAGGGTGTCGCGGCCTCGTCGTTGAGCAGGCCTGCGGACTTGAGCCCGCCGCTCCCGCTGTTGGGGGCGCCGGCGGCGGCAGGGTCGCAAACGTTGAACGCCGACGACTTGTTGTCCATGGCGTCGACGCCTTCGCACGATCCCTTGTTGTCGCCGACATAGGCCTGAACACAGGTCTCGGGAGTACCGTTCAAGTCGAGATCGCGCATGCACCGGTACACCTTGATGACGCGCGGTGCAGGTGTTGATCGGGTCGCCGTACAGGCTCTTCATGGCCTGGTTGATCGCCTGGTTGGGCGCGGTCGCGCCGAAGTAAACGATGTTGACCTGCGGCACCGCGCACGGATTCGCGCAAGCCTGCGCCCATGCGTCGCCGCCCCACGCCGCTGCCGCCAGCGCGATGACCGCTCCGACTGCAAGTTTCTTCACGGACTCTCCTCCTGTGGATGAAGTGTTCTGCCCGCGACAAGGAGACGATTCGTGCGAGACGATTCGCTGAAGGATGTGTGACCGTTGCGTGAACCCGCGCGTCGGTCCGTCGCGCGGTCGTTCCCGGCGTGTCACGAATTCGTGACATGGCCGACTCTAGAGTCCCGCCCGGCCCGGTCGGGCGCCGCTCATGCGCGAGCGGCGCCACGGCCGGTGGGCGACGAGGTCGTTTCCGATGACGTTGCGAGGGTGTGGGGATTCGCGGCCGCTATGGGTGTGCTCGCGGCAGCTCAGGGGCCGCGACTCATGCGCAAACGACGGTCGAGACCGATGCGCCGGGCCAGGGCGTGACGATCGCTCCGCAGGACGGGAACACCAAGATCAACGTCAGGTTTTACGGGCAGTTCCGGTTTCAGGAGCTGAGCCGCGACATCTGGCGGCGGTCGGACCTCAATGCCAGAACGTTTCCGCCCGTTCTCCGATCGAGAACGACGGCCGCGACGGAGCCGACGCTTCCAGGTCATCGCAGGCTGCGCCTGGTCGCGCGACGGGATCCGTCTGGAAATCGTGGATGCGGTACGCGCTCGAAGCTCGACCTTGCGCGGGAAACGACGAAGGACTGCGGAGCATCTTCATCCCGCCGGTGTTCACCGTCGGTGGGGCCTGTGCAGAGTTTCCCGGGGTCAACGTCTCGCCAAGGCGTCCAGGACCAGGACGGCCGGACGCGTCAAGCTCCTCGATTGGTATCTGGATCTGGCGCCGACGTCGGCCGCTCGGGCGCGCATCGGCCAATTCAAGGTGCCCTTCGGACGCCAGGAGCTGGTTTCGGACAACAAGCTCCAGATGACCTCTCGCGCGGTCGCCTCGGATTTCTTCGTTCCGGGGCGCGACCGTGGCGCGATGTTCCTACGGGGGCACCGACACACAGAGGGTCCAGTACAAGTTCGGTGCTTTTCAGCGGGAACGGCCTGTCGCGGGCGCAGAATATCGACAAGAGCCTCGGCTACGCGCGCGCGACTGACCGCGACGTCGTCCGGCCCATTCCTGGATGTCGAAGACGTCATCGACCAGCCGCCGTCGCTCGGCGTGCGCGTTCCAGGGGGCGTTGCCTGGTTCCAGACCACCGACACTCCCGTGCGCCTGAACCCCCAGATCCCAGAGCGACATCGCAGCAACACCCGCCTGCGAGGGGGACGTGGGGATCTTCTTCCGCCATCGAGGGAACTCTCTTCCTCGACTACTTCCAGCGGAAATACGAGGTGGAACAAGGGTTCGACCTCCCCGTGTCGTGCTACGGGCGCTCTACATCCGGGGCCGGCTGTCCTGCGATCCAGACCGGGTACGCGGTGCAGGGGGCGTGCTCCTCGAGGCCGACGGAGCATCACGAAGCGTCGGCGCGTTATTCGTGGATCGACAACGATCGCGACTTGAACGACGACGAGATCGGTGAGGGACGCTGAATTACGCGTACTACTTCTTCCGGCCACACGATGCAGTCTGTTCACGGCGTCTTATCTCACCTACGGGACTCAACGCCGCGGGCTCGTCCGCATTCCTCGTCAAGGCCGCGAACACCGCGGCGGACTTCCTCGACGATTCGGCGTTCCCGGGACTGACGGGCGACAACAACTACGTCGCGATCATCCAGTTCCAGTGGACGTTCTGACCGGCAGGCGACTCTCGTTCCGTCACCGATTTAACACCCGCGTAACACCGCCGTAACACGCGGGAAATCAGCTAGACTCCTATATAAACCCGTCGACTCCGTCCGATGCACAAGAGGGTGATCGGATCGCGAGCCGGCGAGGCATGGAGGTCTTAGTGGAGCAAAAGCATGGATCCGAGTGATCGGAGGGGTGATCCTGAGCGCGGCGCTCGTTCCGACGGTGCTTGCGGCCGACGCACCGGCGCCGTACGCCGCGCCGGCGCCGCCGACCGAGACGACGGTTGACCCGATGAAGGGTTCGTCACGTTCAAGTCCGGCGACAACAGCTTGACGTTGGGCGCTTGGGGACAATTTCGGATGACCGTCGACGACCGCGAGATTTCAGCGCGGATCTCGACCCGGCCGGCACAGGATCCTGGTCAACGACGGCGTTTCGGCGGCGTTTTCGATCCCCGCTTGCGGTTCTACATGCTGGGCACGGTCGTTCAAGCCGTGGATGCAGGTACAAGTTCGAGATCGAGCTCGGCGAACCTCAAGACCGACGCGACGACCAACATCAACAACGGACGGGTGACCGACGCGTACGTCGAGTTCGCCGAAGCTACCCGGTACGCGACCGTGCGCGCCGGGCAGTACAAGATCCCGTTCGGCCTCGAGGAGCTCACCCCGGACACGAAGCTGCGAGTTCGTCGAGCGGTCGATCGTGAGCGCGAAGTTCGCCCCGCAGCCGCGACATCGGCCTGATGCTGCTCGGGGCTGTTCTTCAAGAACACGTTCGGCTATCAGGTGGCGGCGTTCAACGGCGCAGGACAGAACAACCCGCAGGACGACAAGTCGTTGCTCTACGCGACGCGTGTCGTCTACGACCCGCTCGGCGAGTACAAGCTGATCGAGGCGCCGCTCGACGACGCCCCGACAAGAATCTCCTGCACTTCGGCCTCGCCTATCGCGTTCGGCGAGGTCCCGCGCGGCTTCGTCGATCGGTCGGCGTCTTCCAGGATCGCCAACAACGAGACCGCGCTCGGCTTCGAAGCCGCGTGGAAATACAAGCGGTTCTACGCGATGCTCGAGTACTTCCTCCAGACCGACGCGCAGGAGAATCCGACCGTGGGTCCCGACATCCACGCGAACGGCTTCGACACGCAGTTCGGCGTCTTCGTCGTCCCGAAAACGCAAGAGCATCGGGCTCCGCTACGCGCAGATCGAGCCGGACGAGGACGTGGCCGACGCCAAGCAGACCGGAGATGCGGCTCGTCTACGGCTACTACTGGAAGGTGCACAACATGAAGGTCCAGGCCGACATCGGCGAGATCAAGTACGACCAGAACTTCGCCTCGCTCTCGACGCTCGCGCTCGAGGGCGTCTCCCCACTGCCCTCGCCCGACTCACGGCTCGTCCCGCTCCCGGGGCAGGACATCACCGACAAGCAGGCTTCGCGTGCAGTCATCGTGGCGGCGTTCTGAGCGAGCTCAACACACCTCAAGGAGACGGACGTGATGAAGACGAATGCGAGTCCTCGGACTGATCGCGCTTGCCGGCGCGCATCGTGGCGCTCGATTCCGGCCTCGGCGCCAGGCGGTCGAGGTGGAACAAGAGCATCCCGGGCCTACACGACAGGCGAGGGTGTGAGCGGGAACCTGACCGCGATCGGGTCGGACACGCTCAACAACCTGATGACGCTGTGGTCGGAGGCCTTCAAGAAGCAGTATCCGAAGGTCAAGATCCAGGTCGAGGGCAAGGGCTCGACGACCGCGCCGCCGGCGCTGATCGCCGGGACCGCGCAGCTCGGGCCGATGAGCCGCCTGATGAAGCCGGAGGAGATCGACGGCTTTCGAGAAGCAGTACGGCTACAAGCCGACCGCGGTTCGCGTCGCGGTCGACGGCATCGGCGTCTTCGTCAACAAGGACAACCCGCTTGAACGAGCTGACGATGCCGCAGGTCGACGCGATCTTCTCGAAGACGAGGAAGGGCGGCGCGCGCCGACGACATCATGACCTGGGGCCAGTCGGGCCTGACCGGCGCCTGGGCGCCGAAGCCGATCAGCCTCTACGGCCGCAACTCGGCCTCGGGGACCTACGGCTACTTCAAGGAGCACGCCCTCTACAAGGGGGACTACAAGGACACCGTCAAGGAGCAGCCCGGCAGCGCCGCGGTCGTCCAGGGCGTCACCGCGGACAAGCTACGCGCATCGGCTACAGCGGGATCGGCTACAAGACCTCCGACGTGAAGGCGCTGAAGCTGGCTGCCAAGGACGGCGCGCCGTTCGTCGACGATGACGCGGCGAACGTCTACAGCGGTAAGTACCCTCTCGTCCCGCTTCCTCTACATCTACGTCAACAAGGCGCCGGACAAGCCGCTCTGCCCGCTCGTCCAGGAGTTCCTGGCGTTCGTGCTCTCGAAGGATGGCCAGGAGATCGTCGTCAAGGACGGCTATCTGCCGCTTCTCGGCCAGCACGTCGCCGAAGAGCTGCCGAAGCTGAAGTGAACTGAAGTGAAACGGACGTCGCCGCGCCGCCTGTTCGCCGACAAGGCGGCGCGTTGGATCGTCACCGCCGGGGGCTCGCGATCATCGCGAGCATCCTCGGCATTCTTTCTTCATCGTTCACGAGGTCGCGCCGCTCGCCGCGGCGCGCGGTCGACGCCGAGAGCGTCCACGCGCTCCCGGGCGGCTCGGGCGCTCGCGGTGCTCGACCGACGAGTACCGCGAGCTCGTCGCCGCGCTCGACGCCGACGGCCACGTCCGCGTCGCGCGGCTGGCCACGGGCGAGCTCCTCGCCGACGTCGCGGTGGCTCCGAGGCCAGTCGCTCCCGCGGCGGTCTCAGTTCCTCCCGGATCGACGGCGTTCGTCCTGCGCCACGAACGACGGACGGGTCGTCGTCCAGCGCGTCGCCTTTTCCGCGACCTCGTTCGCACGCGGGCGCCGCGTCGTCGACGGCAACGCTTCCCCGCGCCGACGGTGGTCGACGTCGATGCCGCGCGGCGTCCGATGACCGCGCGCCGCCGCGCAGGTGTCCGCCGACGGAGAGAGCCTCGTGGTCGCCGGGCGCCACGGCCGACGACGCGCTCGTGCTCGTGCGCGAGACCGCGACGACGAACGCGATGACCGGCGAGGTCATGCGCGTCGTCGTCGCGCGGCACGGCGCGTTCCTCCCCGCGGGCGTGACGTCGCTGCTCCTCGACGTCGCCCAGCAGAACCTCTACGCGGGGCTCGCCGACGGACGTGATCGGCTGGTTTCCGCATCACGGACGACGGGACGCCGTCCGATCTCCTGCTCTCGCCGCCGCTCCCCTCGCCGATCTCGGCGCTCACGCTGCTGATCGGCGACCGCTCGCTCGTCGTCGGGCGCGAGAGCGGCGCGATCGAGGTGTGGTTCCCGCAGCTGCGCGGCACCGACCGCTCGCTGCGCCACGCGCGATCGTTCCCGAGCTTCAGGCTCCCGTGCGCGCGCTCGCCCTCCCGCGCGGCAAGGGTTCCTCGCGCTGGACGCAGCAGGCGGATGGCGCTGATGTACTCGACGTCCGAGCGCGT
>ERZ1370068.7905-contig-6797_pt1 | contig 10767 bp, 18 predicted proteins | sample MGYA00561227_ERZ1370068 | MGnify/ENA primary metagenome ERZ1370068 (study PRJEB38410, sample SAMEA6850437) | metagenome | study: Metagenomic assessment of the ecological functions of the soil: analysis of the soil microbiota associated with the...
GACGCTCATCGCCGGCATCTTCAATCGCAAAGGCCACGCGCTGGCCGATTCCGTCTGCCGCGAACTGGCGCAGTCTGTTTCGCGCCATCCGGACGACGTTGTTGAAACAATCCGCAAACCAAACGCATTCTTTGCCAAGCTCGATATTGGCGCATTCGGCTCGAACGGCGTGCTCGAAAGCGACGACGCGATATCGCTGTTGACCGGTGAACCTTTGCTGGAAAGGGCGAGCGGCTGATCGTCATGACGATCTCAGGAATCCTGCATGAGGGCTTGATGGAGCGTCACCTCGATCGACTAAGAGATGCCAGCGGCGCTTTTACTCTCGCGCATTATCGATCCCGGCCAGCATCGCTAACGTTCATCGGCGACAAGTGCGCGCTCCGGCCACTGTACTTTTGGATTAGCGATGAACTCGTGGTCTTTGCCAGCGCGCTCCGCATTATCGAAGCTTGCTCGCTGGTGCCAAAGAAAATGGACCTGCGCGGAGTGACGGAGATCGTCGCGCTGAATACGACGCTTGGGGATCGCACGCCTTACGTTGATGTTCATCGACTGACGCCGGGGCATGATAGTCGAGATCACCCGAGATCAGGTCCAGTACAAATCCTATTGGCGCTGGGACCGGATCGACAGCACCGGAGAAAGCGAAGCGGCGCGACTCGAAGCGGTGCACGATGCATTCGCTCACGCCATCGCGCGGCGCATGGGCAACGAGCAATCGACCTCAGCCTTTCTCAGCGGCGGTCTCGACTCGCGTCTGATTGTCGCGGCCTTACGTGAACGCGGCACCAGGGTCCACACGGTGAACTTCTGCCCTGACCGGAACGCAGGACCAATTTCTGGGTGATGAATTCGCCCGACAAGCCGGGTCGATTCACCGAAGCATTCCGCGCGAAACCGGTGACCAGGTGCCGGACTATTCGTCGCTCATGGCCGGCGTGCTTAAGAACTGGAACCGCGATTGTGAGCGGCCGAGCGTCGTTTGGTCTGGAGAAGGCGGCAGCACGACCTTAGGGTTTCGTGCGGTTTACAGAATCGATCGTCGAACAACTGCGCTCAGGTCAGGTAGATTCTGTGATCGACTGGTTCGTTCGCGACGAAGCTACCCAGGTGCCGGCGAGAACTGTTTCGTCCACACGTGCTCGACGACGCGATGGACACTGTGCGACAAGGCGTGCGAGAGGAGTTGTGCAAGTTCGACGCCGCTGATCCGGCGTGGAATCTTTACCTGTTTCTCACCTTGAGCGATCAAGCGCGCAAGCTTACGCGACATTTTGAGAATATTGATTTGCATCGCCTGGAATTCCAGGCGCCGTTCTTTGATCCGAATCTGCTGCAGGCAGTGTTGGCGTCGCGACTTGATTGGTTCCTGCGTCACAAGTTCTACCACCAGCTGCTGCCGCACTTCGGGGCAGCCGCCGCGCGCGTGCCGTGGCAGTCTTATCCGGGACACGAACCGTGTCCGCTGCCGATTCCGCGCGAACCTCACCTATCAATGGAACCAACAACACTGGGAGAGCGAACGTTCAGTGAAACGGCGAAAACATCGTCGCCCGAGCGCTGCGACTGCTGCGCGAGTCTGATTTTCCGAATCACATTTTGGATCGACGAAAACTCCGGGTCGCGGCCTGGATTCATTCAACCGGCTGGCGGGATTACCAATACGCGATTGAAGCCGCCGAGACTTATTCACGGTATTCCTCAATTTGTAACGGCGAGTTCAGCGTGTCGCTTTCGTGATCACGCCACGTTCCTTTTCACGTCACTCATGTTTACCATTTTCAGTCACGCGCAAAGTGATTTTCAGTCTGGTACTGACAATCATCGTTCCTGTTTGGGCCGAGAGCCAGAGTTATTGGGCCGAGAACCGTCCTCCGGCGGGTACCGCGCCAGTAGTATTCCGAGCATGACTTTAACCGACTCCGGGATCGGGCCTGAGCCGAATGGTTACCGTCGAGTCCACCGGGTTATTCCGCCTCGTCTTCGAGGCGGCTGATAACTGGGGACTCGCTCAATGGTACGACCTGGTCAATGATCCGTCCGCACAAACCAATCTTACGGGACCCGCTACGGCGTGACGAAGGATATTTCCACCGCGGAACCGGGGCTTTTTCAGCAAGTCTTCTACGGGACGAAGCCGGATGACCCCAAGCTATATACACGCGCGGCCAGTTACTACTTCCCAAACAGCCCACGCACTTTCAACATCCTGAAAATTCCAGTTCACGCAGTGGTGGTGCAAGCCATATCGAGTCCGGTCGCCAATGCCGTCGGCGTGTTAAGCAACGTGACCGCGGATGTAACGTATTACATCTACCCGAACGGGAAAATCTATGTCCACAGCGTCCTCCAAGTCGCCGCCGCGCAGACCGCGAGCGAGTGGCGTTGCGCGACGCTCGGCTTGAGTGATCCCACGAGCGGGGACCCTTATTCCGGTCCCGATTCGACGGGCTGGATCCGCTCCAGCACGACCCAAAATCCCTACAGTTCAGTCAGCGCGCCGGAGAGCTATATCTTCGCTTATTGGCGAGCGAGCACCACGCCCGCGCCGTATACGAACTTTACCAAGGCTAGCGTTCTGTTAGTTCCCAGGCCCGGCAATCCCAATCAGGGTCAACAAGGCAGGCACAACTGGGGCGGCTGGAAGCGTTGGTACTATGGAAACGTTTCGCTTAACCTCTCCGCGCGGACAGAGCCTGGCCCAGGACTACCTGATACAACTCGGCACTCAGGGGAGTTCCGTGCTTCCGAATATCAACAGCAGTGCCGTGGCGAGCCCCATTGCCCAGGCGTACTTCGCCGATCCGACGCCACCGCCTGTGCTCGCCCTCGCCGACACAGTCCTCCTCGTGCCGCGAGCAGTATGTTTCATTAGATGTTCCGACGATGTTTTTCGGGTGCATCGAGATTTCGCTGGACTTGGGAGTTCGTTCTTCCTGTATAATGACTGCGGCGTTAAAAGCCCACCTTGATCAAGTGGCCCCGCCCATGGGCCACGGAAACCTACTACAAGTACGCAAAAGCGGGGAGGCAACCTTAGTTTGTCTCTTTCATAGTAAGCGCATGGATTACCTTTCGACCACATCATCTAGTTCTAAATCAGCGAGCGACGATCGCGGCGGCCGAGTCTTCGGCCAGAGAAAGGTTTTCATCTGATGCTCCGGCCATCAGCGTGGTCATTCCTGCCTACAAAGTCGCGCCGTTCATCGACGAAACCGCTCAAATCAGTTTTTGCGCAGACTTTCACGGACTACGAAGTGATCGTCGTCAATGACGGTTCGCCTGACACCGAAGAGTTTGAGCGGGCAATAAAACCGTATTTGGACCGTATTCGTTATTTAAAACAGAGAAAACTGGCGGTGCCAGTGTGGCCCGCAACTCGGGATTGCTGTCTGCCCGGGGAGAATTCGTCGCCTTCCTGGATGCTGACGATCTTTGGCTGCCGACATTATCTGGAAGCGCAGATGAAGTTCATCCGCGAACGTGGCTGCGACCTTGGTCTGTGCCGATGCGACATTTTTGGCGACGCGGCAAATGAAAGTCGAACCTACATGGAGACACGCTGATGAACGACGCGCCGCCGGCGGACGACGTGACCTTTCTGCAATTAGTGGACGCTGAACGCAGCCTGATTACCTCAGGGGTGGTTGCCCGGCGCGCGCCAATTATGCGAAGTTGGATTGTTCGACGAAGCGCTACGGAATGCTCAGGATTTGGACTCTGTGGCTGCGACTGGCGCGTCACGGCGCGCGCCTTTCTGTATCAGCGTCAAGTGCTGTTGAAGTATCGCTGCCGTCCCGACGGACTGACCGGTGACGCAGTGAATTCGCATCGCCGTGAGCTTGCGCATCTTTGACAAGATCGAGCAGTCATACGATTTATCGCCGCAGGAACGCGGAAGAGGTGCTCGGAAGTCATCAGAAACCGGCGCGCCCTGCTCGAGTTTGAGTTGGGCAAACTTCACGCTGCGCAGGGCGATGAAGTTCAATCCCGGGAATCATTCGTACAGAGCCGATCGTTTGCGACGAACATGGAAAACGCGGGTCGCGCTTTGGCTCAACCGCGTATCGCCGAACCTGCTGAAAGCGATTTGCTCACGACGTGTCTGAAGTGTCGCCCAGAAATCATGAAGCGCTTTAGAGAAATCGATACTCATCCTGAAATCGCTCGCGGACAGAGCGTGCGCATGGCCTCTGTCGATGCGTTGGCCTCCGAGTTGGAGACCAACGGTCTGGTAGTCCTGCCGCCGCTTCTGTCTGCCGATCAACTGCGGGAAATGCAGGAGGCATTTGCCGCGCGCTTGCGGCGCCTGCGCTGGAACAACTTTGACGGCTATCAAAGAACCGAAATCTATCGTCACATGGTCGAAGACGTTTTACTGCTCGCGGCAAGGCTTCGTTGATCTCGCCGTGCATCCGCTGGTCAAACAAATCCTGTCCCGCTATCTCGGACAGAGCTACCAATTAACCGAGGCGAAAGGATGGAAGTCGCTGCCGACCAGACGGGACTTTCATGGCTGGCACGGCGACATGTGGTACGAACAAAAGGACGACACGCCGATTCATCGCGAGATCAAGCTGGCGATGTATTTGACCGACGCGCAGCGGTGCCTTCAACTTCATCAAGGGCACACATCAAAAACAGCATCCGCATAAGTTTGAAGCGTGACGAAGTAAGTGCGCTTCCACTTTCCGAATTAATCGAGTTGAAGGGTGCAGGCGGGAACGGCTCTTTTTTTCGATCACGTCGATCATTCACCGCCAGGGTATTCCCATGCTCGAGCCGCGCCAGGCGATTTTTACGCCTATCACGATCCCGGCGTCAGGCTGCAACAGGAGGATATCGATTATTACCGTTATCATCCGATGCTGCTGAATGCGGCTTTTCTCGGGAACTTGTCTGGAGGAGGATCAACGAGTCCTCGGCTTCGGCGACAAACGAAATTTCCAGCCGGCCTTTGTGCGCGAGGATCAGCCGTCACTGATTTATCGACTTTATTCGGCCTCGCTCGGTGCGCAAGTGCGCATGCTGGATCTGAAAGAACGTTTCAAGGCCCGGCTGAATCGCTAAAGAAAATCATGCCAACTCTGGTTTCAGTATTCGGCGTAGCGCCCCGTCGCATTGGCGGGACGGAGATGTTTGCGCGCGAACTGTCGGCGCAGCTTGGACGCCTCCGGCTGGCAGCAGCGTGCTGTGTTTTCTGTCCGAGCCGACAGAAGAAGTTCGTCGCTTTCTTGAGTTGCCGAACGTCAGCTTTGAAGTGCTGCCAGACTCGACAGACGGCGACCGGCAGGCGCGACGAGATCTTGGCTCGGATTTTAAAGAAGCATCAGCCGGAAATCCTGCATCTTCACTTCGTCAGTTTTCTGACGCTTTATCCCTGGGTAGCGAGGTTCAATTCCGTCCGCAAGGTTTTCTTTACCGATCATCACTCGCGCCCTGCCGGACACATACCAACGCGCGCGCCGCTGTGGAAACAAGCAGCCGCCCGCATCATCGGTCTGCCACTGAGCAAAGTAGTTTGCGTGAGCAACTACGGCTATCAGTGCATGACTGGCGTGGACCTATTGCCGCGCAAACAGGTTCGAGATGATCTACAACGGTGTGGATATTTCGCGTGTCGGCCCGGACGACGGCGCGGCCTGCGACATTTCGCCGCCGCTTTGGTATCCCCGAAAGATCGCCAGATCGTGACGCAGGTTTGTTGGATGATTCCGGAAAAAGGGATTAGCGATTTTCTCGGCATGGCGCGTGCGGTGGCCGCCACAGAATCCCAACGTGCAATTTGTCCTCGTAGGCGAAGGCAGTCATCGCGAGCAGTACATGAAAGATGCCGAAGCGATGGGCCTGTGTAATCGAATTACCTGGACGGGAATGATGGACGATCCATTTGGCGAAGGAGTTTTTCATGCCGCCGGATGTGGTCTGTCAATTCGTCGCAGTGGGAAGAAGTCTTCGGCTGGATGATCGCCGAAGCGATGGCCCACGCCAAACCGGTGGTGGCCACGCGGGTAGGCGGCATACCCGAATTGATCATTGATGGTGTGTCCGGCTATCTCGTTACTCGCGGCGACACCGAATTGATGAGCGAACGGGTGCTGGATTTGTTGCAGGGATCGCTCGAGGCTCGCGCGCCGCATGGGCCAGATCGCCCGCGAAATCGTGCAAACAAAATTCGATCTGCAAAGGAACGTCACGCAATTGATCGAGTCATATGGAATCAAACCGTCAGCAGGCCAACTCATTAGCAGAACATGGCGACGAAAACTCTAAGTCTGCCCAATCTTGCTGCCACCGTCCAGACTCAGGAACTCCATCCGGATTAAGCGTTTATTTGCTTATCAGCGGGCAGAATCCCGCGAATTAATAACCAGTCAAAAGGTTTCGATCGCAGAGATTGCCCCCTCTAACCCGAACCACCTACAAACGATGAGTGTCACTCTCCGCCAATTCTACAAGCCTTTAGCCATCGCTGCGGCGCTCGGTTTTCTCTATTTCACGGTCGCCGTGAAGCTGGGAAATGACTGGTGGCACGACGAAAACTACTCGCATGGACTGCTGATACCCTTCGTGATCGGATTCATTCTGTGGCAGGAACGCGAGCGTTTCCGTGAATCGGAATCCAAACCTGCTACGTGGTGGCTGGGAGCATTCGGCATCGGCGCATCAATGCTCGCGCTTTGGGCCGGCACCGCCGGAGCAGAGCTCTTTGTTCAACGGGCTTCACTGGTGATGATGTTGGCCAGCATCGTAATTTACTTCTTCGATTTCGCTTGCTGCGAGTTGCGGCTGTGCCCTTGATGCTGCTCGCACTGGCAATTCCGATTCCGCAAATCATCTTCAACCGAGTCGCTTTTCCCCTGCAACTGTTTGCCTCGCGGTGTGCCGTCGCGGCAATGTCTTTCTTCAGCATACCCGTGCTGCGCCAGGGCAACGTGATTGAACTGATGCCGCTGGGCGCGACGCAGCCAAAAAGCTGGCGGTAGTCGAAGCCTGTAGCGGAATTCGATCGCTGATGACGCTGGTGACGCTCGCAATGATCTATGCGTATTTCACGCGACCGAAATCCGGGAACAAAGCATATGGCGTGATGCGTTTCGTCATCCTGGTGCTGGCGGCTGTGCCGATTGCGATCCTGACGAATGCGCTGCGAGTCAGTGGAACCGGAGTCCTGGCGCGTTATTACGGCACCGGCATCGCCGACGGTTTCTTTCATTCATTTTCGGGATGGGTCATCTACATTGTGGCCGCCGCGCTGCTCCTCGCGACAGGATGGATTCTGGATCGGGTCGCGAGCTTGTGGAAAAACCCGTATCTCAGAGGCCGTCACAATCCGGCACTCACCCGCTTAACGAGGCAAGGCTCTACTCATGAAACGGTCATCAAATCTCCGCTTCGGGCTCTTGTTGATTGTGCTTCTGCTTGGCGGCGCGATCATCAACGTCTGGGAGAGCGCCGGCGAAGCGAGGGTTTCGCGCAAGTTGCTGAAAGAATTTCCGGCTCAGATTGGCTCGTGGCAACAGCTGGGCGAGGATGTTCGCTTCGATGACGAAACCGAAAAGGTCCTGCGCGCTGACGATTATGTCTCGCGCCATTTTCAATCGAATGGTCGCGTTGCGTCTTTGTACGTTGGTTACTACGCGACGCAGCGAAACGGTGCAACCTATCACAGCCCGCTGAATTGCCTGCCCGGCTCAGGCTGGGTGATGAGCGACGGCGGCAAGATGACCATCACTCCCGCGGGCGCGCCCTCGTTCGAAGCCAATCGCTACGTAATTCAAAACGGCAATCAGCGCGCGCTGATGATTTACTGGTATCAGGGTCGTGGTAACGCCGTGGCCAGCGAGTATTGGGCGAAGATTTACACTGTGCTCGACAGTGTTCGCCGCCGCCGCTCTGACGGCGCTTTGGTTCGAGTAATGACTCCGCTGGGCAATTCACCGGCGGACGCTGAGCAGTCGGCAATTGAACTTGCCACCGAAGCTGCCGGGAACTCCCTGCTTTTGTTCCGAATTAGCTTATGTTTGAGTTCCGCCTTTAGGCGGCTGTTTGGTGCACAACTGCCGAACTCCAAACTATCTTTCCTGGGAAAAATCCTCGATTAACCCTTTCTTCTCTGTGACTCGCCGGTGCGTGCGAGTGACGTTTTTGACACCTTATTCAATTCGCTGAAAACGGCCTTCGAGAGCTTTGCCCGCCGACGAAGACAACCGTCAACGCGACCCAACCACAGTCCCGATTTATCGGGACTCACGGAGATCAGTGGTAATGAAAAATCAAGAGTGCCGCCGGAAGTTCTATACCCTTCCTCTGCTCATCCTAATTGTCGCCGCCGTATTTATCGGCGCGTGCACTTCCCCGAAAAAGCCAAAGCCCAACACGTGGCCCGCGGTCAGGCTCTTCTGAAAGACAAAAAGTTTCAGGAAGCCGCGCTGGAGTTTCGCAGTGCGCTGCAGATCGACGAGAAGTTCGCCGATGCTCACTGGGGTTTGGCCAACGCTTACGAAGGATTGCAGCGTTACCAGGAAGCGTTCGAGGAAATGAAGCAGGTGGCGGAATTGGACGCGAACAATCTGGACGTCCGCGTCAAGCTCGGCAATTACTACCTGCTGGCCGGCAAGCAGCAATCCGCGGCGGCAATCTCTGAGGCCGAACGGATGGCTAAAGAAGTCCTGCAAAAGAACCCCAACCACATCGAGGGTCACATCCTGATGGGCAGCGTGCTGTTCCAGCAGAACCACAAGCCTGAAGCCTTCGCTGAATTGAATCGCGCGATCGAGATCGATCCGCAGCGGGTTGAATCGTATTTGAGTCTCGCCCGCTTCTACGCTCTGACAAAGGACACGGATACGGCCGAGGCAACCTACAAGCGCGCGATTGCCGTTAACAATTCGTCGGCGATGGCCCACTACGAATACGCAAAGTTCCTGGTCCAAACCAATCGTGTCGATGCTGGCCGAAAACGAATTCCAACTCGCCGTTCAGGTTGAGCCACAACAACCGCGAAGCGCGTTTCGTGCTGGCAAGTTTCTACCTGGTTAACAAGCGATACGCCAAGGCTGAGGATGCGTACAAGGCTCTGGCAGAACTGGACAAAGACAAGCCTGAAGGACGCTCGGTGCTCGCGGATTACTACGGGTCGACGGGTCGTCTGGATGAAGCCATTGCAATCTACAAAGAAGTCGTTACGAAGTCGCCCGATTACACACAAGGTCATTACCGGCTGGCCGAACTCCTCCTGAATAAGAACGACCTGGTAAATGCCAAGGCTGAAGTCGATTCAATCCTGAAGAAGGATGCCAACGATCGTCAGGCAATGATTCTGCGCGCCCGCATTGAAATGCAGAGCGGCGATCAGAACAAACTGAAAGCAGCGATTGCCGATTTGCAGGAAGTGTTGAAGCAGGAACCCAATTCGCGCGCCGGCCTGTTCTTTATGGCGGAAGCAAACTTCCGCTCGGGTCAGATTGATCAAGCTCGCGTGTATGCCGGCGAGCTTAATCGTAACTATCCGAATTATCCGCCTGCGAAATTGATGCAGGCGCAAATCGACCTGACCACAGGCGACGCCAAAGGCGCGCTGCAAACCACCACGCAATTACTCGATCTGATTGCCAAAGCGACCCCGGACCGCGACACCTCGCCGCAAATGCTGGCCGATCTGCGCGCCAACACTCTGGTGGCTCATGGTTCCAGCCGCGTTGCAACTGCGCGACACGAAAACTGCGCGCCAGGATTTCATGATGGCCCACGATGCTTCGCCCAACAGCACGGACGTTTATGTAAATCTCGCGGCGGTGGCGTTGGCTGAAAATAAACCCGACGAGGCGGTTAGCTTCTATGCAACAACGCCCTGGCAATCGATGGCGCGAATTTCAACTCACTGCGCGGGCTGATCAATATCTACGCAGCCCGCAATCAGACGGCTGAGGCGCATGCGCGTATTGATCAATCAATCGCCGCCCAGCCCAGCAACGCCAGCCTTCATTTTCTGAAGGGCCAAATCTATGGCTTTGAAAGAAATGCCGCGGCTGCCGAAGGCGAATTTCGGCGCGCGCTCGAAATAGACGGTAATTACCTCGCTGCGTATTCCGCACTGGGAGCTTTGTTCGTCAACACCAATCAGCAGGATCGCGCGATCGCTGAATACACCAAGATCGTGGAACGTCGTCCTGACAACGCGGCGACTTACACGCTCATCGGCATGCTGGAAATGAACCGGCAGAACATCGATGCGGCGATCGACAACTACAAAAAGGCTCTGGCTAAAGACGAGAACGCTGTGTTCGCCGCGAACAACCTCGCCTGGCTCTATGCCGAACATGGTAAGGGCAACATAGACGAAGCGGTCCGGCTGGCGCAGGGCGCGGTGCAAACCAATCCCGGCGTACCAAGTTTCTCAGACACGCTGGGCTGGGTTTACTACAAAAAGGTTTGTACAGTGCGGCAGCTGAACAACTGAAGAAAGCAGTTGCAGTTGATGAAGAAGCGGCGCGCCGCAGTAACGGCCTGCCAACGCCTTCGTACCGCTTTCACCTGGGCGTGGCGCTGGCAGCGACGCGGCGACAAAGCTGGAGCGCGGAGAGAAATTGAAAGCGCTTTGCGCTTATCCGCCAAGGCGAGTTTTCCGGAAGCCGATGAGGCGCGAAAGGCTCTGGCCACGCTGTAAGTGGCACAGACTTTCAGTCTGTGGTCCGCAAGGGACGATGGACTTGAGAACGTGCCGCTAATCACAGACTGGAAGTCTGTGCCACAAGGAGCAAT
>ERZ1370068.5619-contig-4639_pt1 | contig 10764 bp, 19 predicted proteins | sample MGYA00561227_ERZ1370068 | MGnify/ENA primary metagenome ERZ1370068 (study PRJEB38410, sample SAMEA6850437) | metagenome | study: Metagenomic assessment of the ecological functions of the soil: analysis of the soil microbiota associated with the...
GCCCCACCTGCGCCGCTCACGGGCGTGTAAGTCAGGTTGTGCCGCCGTCATTTGAATACTCGAAGGTGGCCAAGAGGCCGCTCGTGCCGGGAATACTGGTCATTGAACCCACTTTGAAATCAACGTTGTGAAAGACTCGTTCGAGCGGATCAGTGTTGGCCGGGTTCGGATCGACAAGGATAAAGCTGCTCGCCGCCATTCCTCACTGTTGGTGTAAACGATTGTGTAGGTGACATCGGTCCGGGCTGCTGAAATCCGTTTGGGCTGACGCTCTTGACCAGGCTGATGCTGGGCGGGTTGGAGTTAATCGTAGTCGCGTCGTTGGCGCTGTTGTTCCCCGTGTTGCTTTCAGTACCTCCGGACACATTCGCGGTATTTGTCACACTGGCCGGGGCGTTAGCGGCGACATTCACCGTCAAGTGATAACCGGATAGCCGACCCGGCCGCGAGTGCATCGCTGCGAGTACACGTTAAGGTTCCGAGTACGCAGCTCCAACCCGTTCCGGCAATCGCGGTGGCGGTTAAATCCTGAGGGCAGAGTATCTGTGACCGTGACCGTGCCGCTGCTGCCTGCTGATCCGGAGTTCGTAACGGTGATTGAAAGGTCGCGCCGATCTGACCCCGCGTAAAATCTCCTGTGTGTAATTTGGCGATGATCATATCAGCCAGTTGATTAATGGTTGTCGCGTCGCTGGCCGTGTCGTTCGTCGTATTAGTCTGACCACCGCCGGAAACCGAAGCCGTGTTGGTGACACTGGCGGGCGCATTACTGGCGACGTTCACCGTCACCGTGATTACCGGATAGCTCGCGGCGGCAGGCAATACATCGCTGCGCGTACAGGTCAGCGTGCCCAGAACACAACTCCACCCAGTGCCGGAAATCGCGGTGGCCGTCAACCCCGCTGGTAGGTGTGTCGGTGACGGTCACCGTACGCTGTCGTCGCGGAAGTTCCGATGTTTCTGGCGGTGAGTGGATAAGTCGCGCCGGTTTGTCCCTGCGAAAAGTTCCCGGTGTGCGACTTGGTAATGGTCAGGTCGCGGGTTTGATTAATCGTGGTCGGGTCGGTGTCGGTATCATTCCAGGTGTTGGTCTCGCCACCGCCTGAAGTTGTAGCCGTATTCGTGACACTGGCCGGAGCGTTGGCGGCCACGGTTACGGTGACTGTAATGGCCGGAAAACTCTGACCTGCTGCGCGGGTTGTCGATCGCGTGCAGGTCAGCGTTGCCAGGGCGCAAGTCCAACCGGTACCGCTAATGGCTGTGGCGGTCAAACCTGCCGGCAAAGTGTCAGTGACAGTAACGGTGCCGCTGGTGGTCGCGCTGCCTGAGTTGGTGACCACGATCGAATAGGTCGCTCCGGTCTGTCCCTGCGAAAGTTCCCGGTGTGACTCTTTTGCAATTGTCAGATCGCGGCAACTGCGTGACCGTCGTGGGATCGGTGTCGGTATCGTTCGCAGTGTTGGTTTGTCCGCCGCCCGAAACAGTGGCGGTATTCGTAATGCTGGATGCTGCGTTGCCGGCAACGTCAACCGTCAGCGTGATCACGGGATAGCTTGCACCCGCGTGCAAGGGGCATCACTGCGCGTACACGTTAAGCGTTCCCAGGACGCAACCCAGCGCATGTGCCACTGATCGCGGTGGCCGTTAATCCCGCCGGCAGCGCATCGGTCACACTCACCGTTCCACTGGTGGCCGCGCCGCCAGGGTTGCTAACCGTCAATGAATAAGTAGCCCCAGACTGGCCCTGACTGAAATTTCCGGTGTGCGATTTCACAATCGTCAGATCCGCAACCTGATTGATGGTGGTTACGTCACTCGCCGAATCATCGCTCTGCATCGATCTCAGAGCCGCCGGACACGTTCACCACGTTGGTTACACTTGCCGCAGCATTAGTCGCGACATTCACGGTCACTGTGATCACCGGATAGCTCGCGCCCGCCGCCAGGGTTGTGCTTCGGGTGCAAGTCAAAGTTCCGAGGACGCAACTCCATCCCGTGCCGCTAATCGCCGTAGCTGTGAGTCCCTGGGCAGCGTGTCAGTGACAGTCACGGTTCCACTGGTGGTGGCGTTCCCTGAATTTGTCACTGTGATCGAGTAGGTGGCCCCGGTTTGTCCCTGGGTGAAGTTGCCGGTATGTGATTTCGCAACCGTCAGGTCTGCGCTGTTGACCGTGACGTCCTCGGCCGTGCTCGATCCCGAGGCATAGCTCGAAGTTGTGGTGCCTCCGGAACTGGTTCGGACAGGATCAGCGTAAGTTGCCGTGGCTGGATTCTGATACGTGCCGTTGGCCACCGTAGATGCGACTCGCGGTGAATGTCAGCACGACGCCTGCCGCCTCCTGGAATCGTAAAAACGCCCCAGTTTGGAACCGTATCGCCCACGGTGGGATTCGTGGGTTGAAGTCCTCGTCGCTCTCGCCGTTCAAGGTGACGGTGCCGGTGGAATTGAAAGTGAAGCCCGTCGGCAGAGTATCCGAGATATTAATATTTATGGCTGATCCCTTGTCGGCGGCGTTGGCGACAGTCATGGCGTAGGTGGTAGTCGTTCCCGAAGGGGTATTGGTAGACAGTGGCAGTGCTCGTGCTCTTCGAAGTAGTCAGCACGGAATGCACTGCGCGCCTGAACTTGCGCCGGGAACGTCTGTCGAAAGAATCGACAAAACATTTCCGTTCGAACCGAGACGTTGCTCCGTATGCCGTCGCTACTGGTCGTAGTTGTGCCATTCGTGCCGCCGGTTACGTTAGTGCTAGCCGAGCCGTTGATGGCGATGAATCCACCACCACCACCGCCACCCGGTCCGTGGCGATTCCCGGGAGTGCCCCCCGCCGTCTGTGAAGGCCAGGCGTCGGCACCCTGACCGCCGCGCGCGTTGATACTTAGACTACCGAGGCCACCGCTGTTCGCTACGACCAGAACACTGCCGCCGGCGCCACCGCCGCCACCGCCGTCATTTTCCGCGTCTTTTCCGTCGGCGCCGTTGGCGGAGATGGTGCCTGAGCCGCTGATGGTTCCAGCGCGGATCGCTGACAATTCCACCGCCGGCACCACCGCTACTCATCGTGCCCGAAGAGTTATTGCGCGTACCGGAACCGCCACCGCCCATGGCCCATGATCAGGCCGGTTGGCTGCGGCGTTGGTAAACTGCTGCGCCTCCATACCCGCCCCGATCCTGGTTTGTTTGCCAGGTCTTTCCTCCCTGACCACCGGCGCCCCAAGTTGCCGCCGCCGCCTGCCGCCCCGAGTTCTCGCTGGTTTGCGGCAAGGTCAGTATCACTCTCCACCGCCGCCTGCGTTACCGGGAGCGCCGCGTGCGGTAGATCCATTCGATACCCTTCGGCGCCGGTGTTTACCACAGTGTCAGTCGCCGCATCGTAAACATACCGGGGTGTTCCGGCAATGCCCTCTCCCTTGTTGCCATGAAAGTTGTTGGTCGAGACGTTTACGTAGTCGGTTGAGGTGCCGCCGCTGGTGCCGCCGCTCATGCTCAGCGCGCCGGCGCCGCGAAATCCCATTCCTGATAAGTTGACCGTCGCGCGCTTCCCAGACTCAGCGCACCAGCGACATCAAAAACCAGAATGCCGCCCGTCGACCGTTCCACGCTAGAGCCGTCAATCCTGATCCGAGCGTGGCACTTGAATCATCGCGGCACGCGTCACTACCTGGAAACGCCTTTTTGACCCTGCGTCCCGCTGGCCGCGCGGCATTTTTGTATAAGAAAGCCCGTACCAGACCATTGCCGGAGCCTGCTCCGCGGATCGCAACCGGCCGCGCCGGCGGCACTGGTGGGCAACCACAAACTCGTATACCCCCGAATTGTTGACAGCAGTCCAAACCGCTGGCGGGTGCGCCGCCTCGCCACCATCACCGTAGGAATCGGTATTGGCGGAGTTGATCGCGGCATCCTGCATTTGAATCACCAACAGCAGGTCGCCGCTCGCGATCGCAGTGCCTGAGCCGGTGGCGGTGCCGATGGAAATCGAAGTTGCTCCGGCCGAAGCACTGGCGGTGCCGGGATAGTATGTATTGATCACGCCCGAGAGAGTTCCGCCCGGGCCATCTCTGCCGGGAACTGGCGCACACCTGCGCCTGTCCGCGCGTCCACAGAAACGGAATCAGCATGGGCGAGAACTATTAGCCGAAAGTGGTGGGCGAGCTTTGGGAGCATGCTTATTTTTGTTCTTTGCTATCAGGGTTGAGCGTCCGAACCAGGCCCGCCTTCGACGTCCGAATAGATCAAAAAGATTGAAATCTCGAAGAGACGGTGAAGTAGAATCCACGGCGGCCGGGGATAACATCCGAACCGGCGGGCTCTTTCATCGAAGTGAGATTATAACCTCCACCCAGCCGAAGATCAGGAAGCACCCAGAATCCCAACTCGGTCGCATAGGTTGATCGCGCGGTGCCCGACGAAGGCTGGATCAGCATGCGTGTCTCCAGCGCCCAATCAAGCCGGCGCGTCAAAAGGTACTGGGCCCGCGCCTGAGTCAGGAAAGAAAGCGTCGAGACAAATGGCAGTTCAGGTTGGCCGTTGGCGCCCAGTCGTAATGCAAAACGCCCGTAGAGTTCCAGCCGTTTTGGTCAGCTGATGATAGCCGTCGGTTGCGAGGGAATCGCTGCGATCGCGCGTCGGAGCAATTCCGTTTGTCTCCTGGGTCATCGAACGATGAGTGTAACTGAACAGCAGTCCGGAACGATCCGAATGCGATCGGGCGAATTGCCAGCGCCGCCATGCCTTCGGTCGTTTCGTTTGATCTGCCTGCGAACGAGCCACGCGAAAACTGAAAACGTGAAAGCGCCGTGATGCCTTCCCGCAACTTGCCGGCCGCGCCCACCGAGAATAATTGTCCGACACCACCGCGGTCACGATATTCATAACGCGCCGAGGCGCGGAAGTCTGAGTTCGGCTGCCAGCCAAAGCCAACTGTCGCGCTGTTGAAACTTTCGTTGGGACCGGCGAGATGGAAGCCGCGCTCGAATCCGACATCGAGCGACAGTTTCTTATTAATCGGCAGCCGGTTCTGCAAGCCGATGACTGCAAAACTGTCAGTACCGTTGATGCCGTTCTCCAATTGATAGCGGCCGGTCATGGCAGTGTATTTGCCGAACCGCGTCTCAACGCCAATCGCCGTTTCCCGGCGTGATTGAGTGCCGGCAAAGCCGTTGGCGGTGAAATCGGCAATCGGAACAATCGGGGCCGCGGCCAGTCTTTGGGTAAAGAACAATTTGGTTAACGCGTTTACCTGATAAGTAGCGCCCAGGGTCGTCTGGGTCGGGTACGTCGGATCGGCGTCGCCCAGGTTCTGCTCGCGCTTTACTGAAAACTGGAGCTTGTCGGTGGCCTGAATTTCAGCTCCAATCGTTACCAGGTTCGAGTCAGTTTGTTTGTCGTTCGAGGTCATCAGTGAGCGAACGATGATCGAAACCAAAGTGCAGCTTTACCCGTTCCTGAATTGTTTGATCCATCGCGGCCGAAGAGTCAGACGGCCATTGTCTACGTTCTCTGTCTGGTTCCGTTCGGTCGTAACGCCAAAGCGCAGCACCGACTTTTTGCCCGGTTTCATTTCGACTGAGACTTCGCCGCGGCGCGAACCGGGGTAACCGTGCCGCCGAATGGATTAAGAAATCCTTCCGACGCGTTCTGATAGCGCGCCCGCACAGTCGATCCGAAAAACGGCAGCGGCTGTGACAGGGTGAGTTGATAAGCGGTGCCGTCGTGCTTCAGATCTGTTGGTTTCGATGAGATTACCGCTGCCGAGAATTTCGCCCTGGCTGGTGGCCCAGGCCAGTTGCAGCGAACCGCCGCGCGGCAGGGTCTTTTCGACATCAACACCGCCGAGGAAGAAATCAGGCTCAGTGCTTTCGCGTTGCAGGGCCGCTGAAAATCCGAGCTTCAATCCGATCTTCTTGAAGTTCTTTTGCGCCCGCGCCGTGTAGACCGCAGAGCTCATACTGGTGGCGCGATGCTCGTAGGTTACGACCACTTGCATCAGGTTCAGGACCCGATCAAATGTCGAGACGTAGCGCAGGAAGAAACAGACGGCCCGTCAACGGGTCCAGGTTGTAATCAACCGATCGCACCAGCGTTTCACGCGAGATGATGACTTCCGGGTTGCGCCGGTCGCGCAGTTCCAGCGTGACGATTTCCGAGCCCGGCAGGATCTCTGCGTTGGAGAGCTGAATGATTCCCAGCGTCCCGCCCGGAAACACGTCGCGGGCAAACGCAGTGTCCGGGCGCGCGCCGGTGACCGTGATGAAATCGCCCTGTGAATTTTCGAGGATGCGCTTGAACGCCCGTTAGTTTGCGCGCATAGCCGGAGAGCGGCGCGTCCATGCCGGTGTCGAAAGTCACCAAACATCACGAACGAACGTTTGTGATCGAGAGCGCGCGTAGACTTTTGAATTTGATGAGGCCGCCTCAAAGCGCGTCGATGAATCACCGAACAGCGGATAGACACGATCGAGCGGATCGAGCTGGAACAGGCGGTCGCGTCCCGCGGTGCGATTGATTGGCCGCTGCGAATCGTAAGATAGCGTCAGCATGTTGTCGCCAAAGACGCTGGCCGCTGTAGAAGAAACTGACGACGGCTGCGATAGTTTCCCTGTTCGTTGCGCAAGTTAACTTCGGGAATGCTGTTCCCAAAACTCATCTCGGCAAAGCCAACCAGAATCGGACGACGCATCTCTGAAGTTATGCGGATGCGTTCTTCCGTCTCAATCTGTCCGGTCTGCGCGTGCAGGCGGGCTTCGCCAGGCGCGCCGGAGCCGATGAGCTTCAGCACGGCTTCGCCATTCTCAAGTTGAATAACCATTTGCGAACCGGTTTGATTCAGTCGTGCCGGCGAATTCGTGATGCTGGCCGACGGCGTCGGGCGGCGGCGAGGGCGGGAGGCCAGGGGCACTTCCGGACTTTTCGTTCAGCCGCATCAATTGTCCGGCTGAAGTTTCAATACCGACCTGACCGTCGAGCGCGGGGTTGTTCCACTCGTCCAGGGCTTTCACGCGCACGATTGTTGCATCGCTGCCACCGCTCTGAATTTCAGATTTCTCGGAAACGATTTGCAGATGCGTCGCTGGTCCGCGGCCCATCACCATAATTTCTGCCGACTTACCGGGGCGCCGTCAGGACTGATTGCGGTGCACCGGATCTTGTTTGCGCCGGGCTTGAGATTGATTCCCACAAACGTGAACGTGGCAACCTGGTTCTTGTGATCGAGACTGCGCGCACGCCAATATTCTTTCGGAAATCTCTTCGCCGTTTATTTCCAGCTTTGACGTTCCAGTTCAGCGCCGTGCGTGCTTCGATCTCCGCTCCGGGCGACATCGATACCGAATTCGGCGCAGGCGAAATGATCCGGACCTCGCCGGGCGCCACCTGGTTCGACATTGTCTGAGGCGGCCATTTCGTACAGTACGTTGACCATTCTGGTCAAGTGGTTCCTGCGGCGGGCGTGGGTTTGGTTTCCGGCCTGGACGCGACTGCGGGCGTTTCGGTGGCGACTGGTGTTGGTGACGGCGAGGCAACCGGCGCTGCGGATTTGGTGGTTAACGCGGTCTTGTCCTTTTGCCGTGAGGACGAAGTTTTGCCGCAGCAAAGCGCCGCCGCCCACCGGTGTCCGCAGCAGTCGGGTCCAGCCTTTTCCTGATTCTCGACCACCATCAGTTAACGCGTAACCGGGCGGCAGACTCACGGGATCGAGTGAAATCACCTGAGGGTCCATCACCAAGCGATGGAAAGTTGTGCAAGCCTTCGGAATCAGTAATCACCGATTGGCCGTTGCTCAGGTACAAGCGCACGCCCGGCATTGGACGATCATCGTCATCGAATTGCTGGTTGCCATTAGTATCGACAAAGACGCGGCCGACGATGACCTGACGACTTGAGAAAACGCCGGCGGAAACTCTAACCACAGCCCGAGCAGTGGTGCTGGTGGTTTTTCTCCGGACGGAAACACTCCTGAAGCTACGGCGATGTTTGTTTGATCTCCCTCAGATGCGTTTAGCGCCAATGCGCACGACGATACAACAGACGCGCGGTGGCGCCGGCCGCAATTTCGGCGATGCGAAACTGCAATTCACCGTTCAGGAGTTGCGGGCTCGATCGGCGTCTCGGGCTCTGAGCCAAGACTGATTCCGCGCTGAGCCTTCAGCGAAATGAAATGATGGCGGGAGCTTATCGTTGATGACTACGTCGCGCACCGGTGCTGAGGTTGGGATTATGAACCTCGATGCGGTAGGTAATCGTGTCGCCGATTTCAGCCTGCGCGCGATCCGCCGACTTCACAATTTGCAGTCCGGTCGGCTCGAACATCGGAATGTTCATCACCAGCGCGCCCAGGTCGTTGATGTTGACATCTTCACGAACGAGTTCGAATCCACCGGCGACGGCCAGGGGCTGGTTATCGAGAGCATGGACGCTCAAAGAGAAGAGTCCCGTCGGCGTCGGACGGATACTGAGTTGCATCGCGCGATCCATGTAACCCTGCGCCGAGACTCTCATGAAATAATCGGTATCTGTCGTGAACCGATTTGCGGCCAGCATAAAAGCAAAGTGGCCCAGGCCATCGCTCACGAAGGGGTTAACGTTCTTTCGTTCGGTGCATAACCTTCGTCTGACAGTAGCGACGAACGAGGGCCCGCAGGTTTAGATCAGTGAGAACCTCGACCCGCGCACCGGCAATCGGCGCAGAACTGCCACTGCGGCCGGCGAACACCAATCCGAGCGGATCGACGATCACGGTTCGCTCGCGCTGGTCGAAATAGGTGGCGCATTGTCAGCGGTGAGCGACGCTGATGTTAACGAGACCCGATCCCGCGGGAACCATGCCCGTCAGTCTGGCAGCGAAACGCGATGCGGACCGTTTCTCCAGGTTCGACCTTAACCAGATTCACCCGGACGACGCCGGACTGCACTGAACCCTCATCGCTGTCGACCGCATCCGAAACATTGCGATCGTTGACTTGCAGTGACGCCGGGTGAATAGGCAATCGCGGTTGGCAGTTGGATCCTGAAGCAGGACATTACGCGCGGCCCGTGTCGCCGCTGTTTTTGAAAGCGATGGTGTAAGTGAATTCACCCGCCTGATTAACCACGGTTCTGGGCGACCGCCGTTGATCAGTTTGCTCGGCGCGCGAGACTCGCATGCAGCTGGATCAGTCCGACGCGCGCCCAGGCCGACCGCGTTGATGATGCGTTCCTTCATCTTCGCCGCGGCCGTTGGACTGCATTGGTCGCATTCGAACGCGCAGTTGTCGTAATGTGTCAGGAGTGCTTTGCGAGGAATGTCGTTGGTGTCGATGACGGCCAGCACGCCGATGCAGCCACGCGGGGACAACTGCGGCGAAGCAGTTTCACTTCAGGCTGATCCGTGCATCACCGTTTGTGAGAGTGCCACTGCCGTCGTTATCGAAATACAGCGCGGTCAGGGTCGCCGGCGCCGTGACATTGAACCGGGTGAGCGAAATCGGTGTCACCACCGTGTTTGCCGGTATTGCAGACGCCGAAGAGACGGGTGATTGGTCGTGGGGCGCGACGATTTCCGACGAAGCAGTCTCGTCCGGCGTGACTATCAGAGTCGCAACCGCCAAGCACGCGTAACGGTAACACGTCGGCGAGAACAGTCGTGTAGTTTTCGCCAGTCTCGTCAGAGTAGAAGCTTCGGCGCGATTGCGTGATTACACTGCCGGCGTCGGTTGCCGCCATCGCCACGACCGCGCCTGACAAAATTGTCGCGAAGGTCAGCAGAACGAGCCAGCAGCTTTGCCAGGGCTGAAATCTTTTGTGCGCGTGAAGTGAACATACGCAGTTAGGGCGAAAGACAGGCCAGACGAATGAGGACTGCTATATATGGCTCAGACTTCAGTCTGTGTTAGTGCCACAGACTGAAGTCTGAAGAGAAAGTCCGAAGACTCGATGTCCGTGCCACGGACGGCGCCTGATTAATTGAACGCATGAACGTGGAGATACACCTGACGCGCCGGCGGCGAGGGAAGCAATCGTGTCGCGTATTTCTGTCGCGCTCACCGTGACCACCGTGCCGGAGACCGGAATCCGCTGGGGAACCGCTATTCGCGGTGGAAGTACCCCCGGTTGTTTGGCGTCGCGGCGAGGACGTCTTCGAGTGATGACCACGTTGCCGGCCGTCAGCTTGACGCAGTTCGCATCGCCGATTCGACGTCAGAGACGTTGGTGTGGGTGATGTCATAGGTGATGACCGCGCCGGAACCGGGTCAGTCGCGCCGCCGACGCCCGTGCCGTTGCTGACACTGAACGTCTTGTCGAGGCGAACAAAGCCGGTGTAAAGCCGATCCGATTGTGCTGTTCGAGGCCGTGGGCGTAGCTCCCGAAACGTGGCCCGGATCACCGATGCTATAGCCATATCAGCACAGTCTGGCCAGGCCGGCTCGGTGATACGAACGTTGATGTTTGAGGATGACCCGTGAGCGATGGTCAGGTTTACTGAGCCGCCACCATGAGACGGTTGTGTGTAGAGACCACCGCCCGTTGGTTGAGACCTCGACGGTGAAGCCGGCCGGAACGGTTGGCGCATCAATCGTGAAGGTATCGCGTAGTATTACCGGTGTTCTGCAGGTGTTGACGTAAACCAGCCTGTCCGGAAGCCGTGGTGACTCCACCCGGCGCCGCTCGGCAATACCGGTGTTGGCGCGCTCTTGTTGGTGTAGTCATCGTTGTTGTCGGTGGGGCCAACCGCGGCGGGGCACCGCTGGGGCCGAGGAGGACCGCGCCAACTTTCCTCAAGGTCGTT
>ERZ1370068.1687-contig-11606_pt1 | contig 10749 bp, 13 predicted proteins | sample MGYA00561227_ERZ1370068 | MGnify/ENA primary metagenome ERZ1370068 (study PRJEB38410, sample SAMEA6850437) | metagenome | study: Metagenomic assessment of the ecological functions of the soil: analysis of the soil microbiota associated with the...
GAAGTTCGCCGAGCAAAAAATTGTCGTCGAAAGCATCAGCAACTAGCGTCTTCGCTTTTTGCTCGACTCAGCACAGAAGATTTTATAAGACTTCGGCAGACGCCGGAGCTCAGATGAGCAGCAGAGTCAGCTGGAAACAACTTGCGATCCTTAGCACGGTACTCGTTTTTGCGTGAGCACGATGCCAGCGCGCGCAGCGAGCCATTACGGTTACAAACACAAATGACAGCGGACCAGGCTCGTTGCGTCAGGCGCTCAGGGGCGCAAATGATGGGGACACGATTAACTTCGCAGTCACCGGCATCAATCACGCTGACCAGCGGCGGACTCCCGGTCAACAAGAGTCTGACGATTTCAGGTCCTGGCAAGTGATCAACTCTCAATTGATGGCAACCAGGCGTCACTTGTGTTCGGGATTTTTCCCGACAAAACTGCCACGATTTCCGGCCTGAGCATCAGGAATGGCCAGGCTGGGATTTGGAACGAGCGCGGAACGTTAACTGTTAGTAACTGCGCTGTCAGCGGCAATTCGGAGGTCGGGCTGTTCAACGATGGGATGTTGACCGTCAGCAATTGCGTCGTTAGCGGCAACTCAGGCGGCGGAATTTTAGTCACATGGCCCTGGCGTGTTAACGGTAATTTATTGCGACGTTAGTGGGAACTCATACGGGATTTATAATGATCACGGCGAAGCAAGCGTCAGTAATTGCATCGTTAGCAGCAATCAATCACGGCGGCGTCTTCAACGATGGCGCGACAGGCGGCCCAAATGACCACATTCTTGGCGATCGCCTTAACAATCGCCGATAGCATTATCAACGACAACTCTGGACCCGGCGTCGACAACAATGCGGGCTTCGTAACGATTATCGACACAGCACATTGAGTGGTAACTCCGTCGGCAAGACTGGAGGCCAGTCCGACCTAGGCGGCGGTGTTCACACGTATCAAGGCGGTGGGAAAACTCCGGGGAACCTCACCGTTATGAACAGCACGATCAGTGGTAACTTCGCCTCTTCCGATGGCGGTGGCATCGCTTGTGGCAAGTCGGGTTTGACCATCGTTAACAGCACGATCAGCGGCAACTCGGCTGGCGGCTTACGGCGGCGGAATCGCGAGCGGCAGTTTCGGTATGATGATTGTCAACAGCACCGTGAGCGGCAACTCGGCTGCTACTTGCGGCGGCGTCTGCGGTGAAAGTGGAAATTGCAAACACAATCCTGAACGCGAACGCGTCGGGAAACATCGATGGCACTGTCACTTCGCACGGCTACAACATCAGCAGCGATGACGGCGGCGGTCATTTAAACGGTCCAGGCGATCAGATCAACACCGACCCGCTGCTTGGTCCGTTGCGGAATCACGGTGGACCAACGCTCACGCATATGCCGATGCGGGGCAGCCCTGCGATTGACGCAGGCGATCCGAGTTTTACTCCGCCACCTGATCACGACCAGCGCGGCGCGTGTTTTCTCGGGTGTTCGGTGGTCGCATTGATGTCGGTTCAGTCGAGACACAGCTACGGCCGCGGTGCGTGACTCCAGCACCACGCCCGACTCCACACTGAAGTGAATAGTGATGAATAAGTGAGTGATACCTGTTACAGTTGTCGATGCACGGTTCGTCTATGCATTTTAGTTTGGTTCGCACTGCATCTCTCATTTGCGACCCAAACGCTCGCAGCGACGATTACGGTAACTAACACCAATGACAGCGGACCTGGCTCATTACGTCAGGCGCTAACGATCGCGAATGATGGCGACACGATTAACTTCGCAGTCACCGGAACCATCACGCTGACCAGCGGCGGACTGCCGATCAATAAGAACATCACGATCTCAGGTCCCGGCGCTGACCAACTCTCAATTGATGGCAACCAAACCATCGCTTGTTTTCGGAGTTTTTAATGGCAACAGCTGCCACGATCTCTGGTCTGACCGTCAGGAACGCTCAGTTTGGCGTTTTGAATGAGGGAACGTTAACTGTCAGTAATTGCGACGTTCGCGACAACTCACAGGTCGGGCTGTTCAACATTGGGATCTTAACTCGCCAGCAATTGCGTCATTAGCGACAACTCAGGCGACGGGCTCTACAATGATCACGCGATATTAAGCGTCAGTGATTGCGTTATTACTGCCAACTCATACAGCGGGATCTACAACTATAATTCGCATGGTCCGTCATCATCAGTTGAACACGGCAATGATCGCCGCGATGCCAAGAAATTGACGGGCCTTCACCGGGTGATTTGACAATCGCCAACACCATTATCAGCGATAACTCCGAGCACGGCATCTACAACGATGGGGGATATGTGATGATTCTCAACAGCACGTTGACCGGTAACTCGGCTGGACAGGACTGACGGCGGCGGCATTAGCATTGGTTCATTCAAAACCCCGGGGCGTCACAGTCATCAACAGCACTATCAGCGGCAATCTCAGCATCCGGCGGCGGTGGCGGTATCGGCATTTCCTATGGGGCGTGACCATCGTAAACAGTACTATCAGCGGCAACTCAGCCGGAGATGCGGGCGGAGGCATCGCCAACTCTCCGGAGGGTTCAAGTTGCTAACAGCACAATCAGCGGTAACTCCGCTGGCAAGATCGGCGGCGGCATCGTCCAGCTCCGGGGGTGACCTTACTAACAGCACAATTAGCGGCAACTCGGCAGGCTCTGCTGGTGGCATCTACGCGCGGGGCAATACCCGTACCAGATGAGATCTCGAACACGATCTTCAACGCCGGCGCAGTCGGGGAAAACATCGTCAACAACGGCGCCACCGTCACCTCGCACGGCTATAACCTCAGCAGTGATGACGGCGGCGGTCATTTTGACTGGTCCCGGCGATCAGATCAACACCGACCCGCTGCTTGGTCCGTTGCGGGATCACGGTGGACCAACGCTCACGCATATGCCGATGCGGGGCAGCCCTGCGATTGACGCAGGCGATCCGAGTTTTACTCCGCCACCTGATCACGACCAGCGCGGCGCGTGTTTTCTACCGGGTGTTCGGTGGTCGCATTGATGTCGGTTCAGTTGAGACACAACCACGGCCGCAGTGCGTGACTCCAGCACCACGACCGGGTCCACACCAAACTGAATAGTGATTGATAATCAATGAGGAGCGTAATGAGCTTGGACCGTCATCCTCAGTCCGACGCGGCCCTCTGCCCCGACCGACTCCGGCACCACGTCGGTTCTGAAGCCACCACCAAGCCCTTACGCTACGCCCGCACTTACTCCGGCACCTCGCCAAGCCCGTGATCGTGAGTGAAAGCATAAAGCACACGCTCACGTCGACCCGACTGCGGAATTTTATTTTGTTTATGCTGCTTATTGCAGGTGCCATCGCAAGCGGGCCAAGGGTAGCGGGATTCGCCCCAGACCCGGCCGATGTCCGCCGTGTGCCGGCCTGGTGACCTCGGTTGAGAACTTCGACAGCGTCACAGTGCCAGCGTTGCCGATACAATGGTTAGCGACAAACGCTCTCGGCCCACCGCCACTCTGGGTCACATCCAATACCGGTCAGCCCAGTCCGCCTGCGGATACACCGCCGAATGCCGCGTTCATTGATGACCCCGATGTGATAAGTGACAAACGACTAGACTCAATGCTCTTCTCTTTTTTTGAAGGCTGCTGCCCCAGTTGTCATTCCGGCACAACTTCAATCTTGAAGCCTCTGATGTTGATCCCAGTGTAGGTTTCGACGGGGGCGTGCTCGAGCTCAGCACTGATGGCGGAAATACATTTCAAGAAGTTCCCGCCAGCGCGTTTGTGATGGGCGGTTACAACCGCACAATTAGCACCGACCGAGGTAGTCCCATCGCCGGTCGTCAAGCATGGAGCGGCGACTCGGGAGGCTTCATCACGACGATAGTGAACTTGCCAGCCATTCAGAACACCGGCAGGAGGTAGGCTCCGGTGGCGAATGGCTAGCGATAACACTGGGTCCGGTCAAGGCTGGCGTATTGATACGGTGACTATTACTTGGTGTCACCAGGCGACAGCCATGCACCCCCAATCCCTCGGCCTACGCCGGCACCACGTCCGCTGCCATCCGCCCCGCCAAGCCCCTCACGCGTACGCCCGCGTTTACTCCGCACCCGCGCCCAAGCCCGTAGCGGTTTAGCGCGGTGAAACCATCCTAACCAATCGATGAGCCAACGGCCCCATTGCGAAACAACCATAGTGTGTTTGCCACGACACCATGCCGTGGCTTATCTCTGTCCGGCCTTAGGGATTGTTGACCACTTGCGGCGCAGGTTTGCTCGCTTCAAGTCCGCCACCGGACGGACTCGCTGCGGCGAGCTGTGCGCTCACCTTCTGCAATCCACGCAGTAAGCGCATCAATTTCGTCTTTTGCTTGCTGGACAGACGATCGTTCTTCGAACTTCCTCGCATCACGCCCAGCGGACGCTGAGCTATCGCGATTGCGGAGCTAACGGCTGACTTCTCGGCCAGATGCCCAACTGTCGTTTGTATCCACTCTGGCCAGATGCTTGCTGTAAATGCAAGCGCCGACGAAGCGACTGTCCCAATTGACCGTTTCCATCCACGACAACAGGGTCGCCCACGACGGCCGTTCCGCTAATACCGGCGATGAATGCTGCGGTTTGAGGGCCGATCCCAAATACGCCTCCCCCAATACGGATGGTGTTGCTCTCGCCGGCCACACCTCTGTTGCCGATGACGATATTGTTATCGCCTGTGGTGAGATCGCCGGCGTGAAACCCCAAGGCGATGTTTACGATGCCGGATTGGTTACTAGAAAGCGCTGAGGCACCGACGGCCGTGTTGCCGCCACCCGTGCCGTTATTATAGAGCGTCCCGGAGCCGGTGGCCGTGTTGCCGTCGCCGGTAGTGTTGTTATAGAGCGCAACAGAACCGCTGGCCGTGTTGTTGTCGCCAGTGGTGTTGTTACCGAGCGTCGAGTCGCCGACGGCAGTGTTTTGGAAGCCGACGGTGTTGCTAACAAGCGCAGAATAACCAACGGCCGTGTTGACATTGCCGCTGGTGTTGCTGAGGAGTGCGAGTGCCCCATTCGCCGTATTCTGCCGGCCACCGGTATTGTTTAACAATGCGAAGGTGCCGGAGGCGGTATTTGCATCTGATCTGTTCGCACGCAGCGTGCCGGATCCAATCGCGGTGTTGTAGCTGCCAGTGGTATCACTTTTCAGTGAAAGAAAACCAACCGCCGTGTTGTGCACACCCGCGGTGAGGTGCAAAAGAGCATCTTGTCCCTCCGCCGTGTTGCCGCCAGGAATAGCCCCCGTCCGGCGCGGGACTGACCGCTTGCGCGTTTTGAACCAGAGGCAAGGCAGACGAGTGCAAACTGTGATTAGAACTAGTGAAATGCGTGTTTCCATATCCCAGGGAGTTTCGGACAAATCTCGCCAGCTTGTCGAGGCTATTCGCCGCAAGCGCAGATCGCCGCTTCAAGTGCCACAAACGCAGTCACCTTCTTATCCGCATGCACGAAACGCTTTCCAGCATCACAATGCGCGTCTGCAATCCAGATCGTTCGCCCGTTGGAATCAATCGCTGAGACACAGCCCCAACTCGAACCAGCTTTGGTGAGATTGTCAGCGATGATTTCCCAGTGCTTTGCCCGATCAATCATGCCGCTTTTAAATCTTCACTGCAATCACAAGGTGATATGAATGGTCGTAATGATGCGGGCGACAACGTTTGCGATTAGCGTGCTGCTGCTGTGCGCAGTCGTAATTCCAACGCACGCAGCAACGATTACCGTCACGAACACAAACGACAGCGGGCCCGGCTCGTTACGTCAGGCACTCAACGATCGCGAATGATGGGGACACGATTAACTTCGCAGTCACCGGCACAATCACGCTGACCAGCGGCGGACTGCCGATCAATAAGAACATCACCATCTCAGGTCCCGGCGCCGACCAACTCTCAATTGATGGCAATCAGGCCATCGCTTGTCTTCGGCGTTTTTCCCGGCAAAGCTGCCACGATCTCTGGTCTGACCGTCAGGAACGCTCAGTCTGGGATTTGGAATGACGGAACGGTTAACCGTCACGTGATTGCGTCGCTGAGCGGCAACTCATACGCCGGGCTCTCCAACGTTGCGGATGGCGGCCGCGAGCTAGCTGCGTCTTACGCGACAACTGCAGGCGACGGCCTCTACAGTTATCGAGGCGAAATCAACCGTCAGTAACTGTGTTGTTAGCGGAAACTGCAGACGGCGAGGTCTCAACGTTTAATTACCGGCGTATTTTCGGTCCTAACAATATGCCGCTGCTTGACGGCCGTCACGGTGCTATGACAGTCTCGACAGCATTATCAGCGATAACTCCGACCAGGCGTCTGCGACATTACATGTTGACGATTCTCAACAGCCACGTTGAGCGGTAACTCGATAGCGACTAGACGGTGGCGGCATCAGAAGCGGGACATTCAAAGCCCCGGGGTGTCACAGTTATCAACAGCACTATCAGCGGTAACTCGGCGTCCGGTGCGGGTGGCGGAATCGCGATTTCCTATTGAGTCGTGACGATCGTAAACAGTACTTATTAGCGGCAACTCGGCTGGAGATGCAGCGGCGGAGGCATCGCCAACTACTCCGGCAGGACGTGCAGAGTTGCTAACAGCACAATCAGCGGCAACTCAGCTGCTTCCGGTGGTGGCATCTACAACGTAGCGGGGCAATTGGAGGAACAATTGAGATCTCGAACACGATCTTCAACGCCGGCGCACTCGGAGAAAACATCTTCAACAACGGCGGCATGGTCACCTCGCACGGCTACAACATCAGCAGCGATGACGGCGGCGGTCTTTGACTGGCCCCGGCGATCAGATCAACACCGACCCGCTGCTTGGTCCGTTGCGGAATCACGGTGGACCAACGCTCACGCATATGCCCGATGCGAGGCAGCCCTGCGATTGACGCAGGCGATCCGAGTTTTACTCCGCCACCTGATCACGACCAGCGCGGCGCGTGTTTTCTACCGTGTGTTCGGTGGTCGCATTGATGTCGGTTCAGTTGAGACACAACCGCGGCCGCGGTGCGTGACTCCAGCACCACGGCCGACTCGGTGACGCTGTGAAATTCGGAGCGGGAATGCCAATCAGAGCTTTTTGCAAAAGCGGCGTCAAACCGCCGCATCTCAGCGCGCTTCGCGCGCAAAAGCCTCACTGTCGCCTGTCTCGTGCTCTCACCGTCACTGAGTTGGCTTCTCGTGATTGTGACTGCGGCCGTTCTGTTACCCGGGTTGTTAACAGGTTGCGGCAAGAAAGGTCAGGAGGGCGAAAAGAAAACCGTTCAAAAAAGCGAGGATGACTTTTTAGACAAAGACGCCAAACCGGATGAACGCAAATATCTCCTGGCGGCGAAACCCTTCTTTATCGCCGTCGCCAGCCGAAAATACGCGGACGCTTACGCGCTACTCTCCAGTCACGCCAGGGCGCGGATGTCCCTCGATCAGTTTACGCCTGCTCAGCAGGACTCTGATTCTCAGCAAAACCAATCGTATGCATTCGACAACGTGACCGCGGAACAATTCGCCTACTTGATGCAATACGTTGAGGCGGCGCATGGGGCACCTCGCGCGCCCAAAATGCTGCACGTGTTTTCGACTGATCCCGACGTTTTGAACCGGCGCAGCAAGGAGCAATTCGGCGCGATGGACTCCATGTTCGCCATCGGGGCAATGCCTGAATGGATTCCCGCCGATATCCGGAGGGCGAGTTTGCGCGGGCAAATCCATACTGAACTGTCGCCGCAGGAACTTGAAAAGGTGGCCGCGACGGAGGGAATCACGCGTAGAAGAGTTGAAGAAGAGCGACGATTTTGATCCGTATTTCAATCTCAAGATCGTTCTCGTCGATGAAGGCGGCCAACTGAAGATCGGCTACTTCGAATTCCTGCCGCCATCCATGCTGGACTGACGCTGTCGCCTGACAAGCGGCTGTCCCGATTTCGGATACTTAGTTGTTCCCTCCCGAGACCCGAATGATCAGCGAGGAGATTGAAGCATCATTGCTGACAGTGTCCCAACTGGATTTCGATCTCGACAAGCTGGCGGAGATTCTTGCGAAAAGGCGGATCTATGAAAACAAACATTCGATCAGTTCTCACCTTATTGGCATTTCCTCTGTCTGCCGGCTGCCGGGCCCCAGGCGCAAGCGGTCGTCCCGCCGCCAGATGGAGGCTATCCCGGTTTCACTACGGCAGAAGGGCAAAAGGCCCTTTATAGCCTGACCACTGGCTCTGCGAACACAGCAGTTGGTTGGTTTTCGCTCTTTAGCGACACAGAAGGCAGCTTTAATACCGCGACCGGCGCGGGAGCGCTGCTTCTCAACACCGCAGGCGAAAATACGGCGTTTGGCACGGCGGCGCTGTTATTCGACACCACCGGCGGCGGAAACACAGCCGTTGGAACGGCCGCCCCTTTTAAACAACACCGAGGGCGGCAACAACACCGCCTGCGGTCGTGTTGCGCTCAAAACTAACACAACCGGCAGCACCAACACGGCCACCGGTAATGGTGCGCTCTTTAGCAACGACAACGGCGACGACAACACTGCCAACGGTGCTAGTGCGCTTGTTGCCAACATCAGCGGCAGCGGCAACACGGCCATCGGTTCCCAGGCGCTCTTTTTCAACACCACCGGCAGCGGCAACATCGCGTTGGGCGAGAGCGCCGGCGACGGGGTGAGCACGGCGGATAACGTTATTGCTATCGGCGCCGGTGGTGAGAACGTGAGCGGCACCTGTTATATCGGCAATATTTTCGGTGTTACGTCTGCCTCAGGAACTGCCGTTTTCGTTAATTCAACCGGTAAACTTGGCACTACTACTTCGTCGCGGCGGTTTAAAGAGGGAATCAAGCCAATGGAGCGGACCAGCGAAGCGCTTTTCGGACTGAAGCCGGTCACCTTTAATTACAAAAAGGAGATTGATCCTGCAGGTATATCGCAGTTCGGACTTGTGGCCGAGGAGGTGGAAAAGGTGAATCCCGATCTGGTCGTGCGCGACAACGAAGGAAAACCCTACAGCGTGCGCTACGATCAAGTGAACGCGATGTTGCTGAATGAGTTTCTCAAAGAACACCGCAAAGTCGAGAAACTGGAAGCGACCGTTGCGTGATCCTCGCAGCCCAACCGCAGAAATTAAGCTCGCGCGGTGGAAATGAATACTTCCGTCGTAAAATCGCCCGGTAAGTAACCGCTCAAAACTGCATCGGCAGATTAATGCTGTAGCCGGCATCGTTGATGCCGGTGTCTGGCTCCGCGTCTTCTCGATCTGTGCGCGGACATTTTGTGCCTCGACAACGCGGCGAGATGCTTGCAACACTCGACGCTAAGTCGGTCTGACTCGGGCTGAGGACTCTTTCCCCGCCGAGTTCTTTCGCCTAGCTCTTTCAGACCCGCAGTCGTCGCAATCCAAACCCGAGCGGGGACAAAAAGAAAGATGTTGTCATGAAATCAATAATTCCAGTTCAAAAGAGCAACTCCACCACTTCTCATTACACTGTTGCTCCTCTGTTTTGGGCCTTAACCGCGGTGCAAGCAGTCGTCCCGCCGCCGGATGGAGGTTATCCTAACTTCAACACGGCAGAAGGGCAAAACGGCGTCTTTAGCCTCACCACCGGCCCCTGCGAACACAGCGCAGTTGGTTGGTATTCGCTCTTTAGCGATACAGGCGGCTACTAACACCGGTGTTGGCGCTGGATCTCTTGTGTTCAACAACAACGGCGAGGAAATACGGCCATTGGCGTTGCAGCGCTTTTGCTGAACACGAACGGCTTCCAAAACACGGCCATTGGATCGCTGGCCCTTCTTAACAACGGTATCGGCATACAAAACCACGGCCATTGGTGGCTCTGCGCTCAGAACAACGCCGGAGGCGGCGGCAACACGGCCACTGGGTTTTTGTTTTCCAGCAACATCGACGTAACCTCACCACGGGTACGGTGATCACGCTCAAATTCAACACCAGCGGCAGCAACAATATCGCCTAGGTAATTCTGCTGGAAATAATGTCGTCACGGCCGACCACGTAGTTTGCATCGGGGCCCTCGGTGAGGACGTGACGACAGTTGCTATATCGGCCAGATTTTCGGCGCGACCTCTTCGAACGGAATTGGGGTCTTGGTTAACTCGACGGAAGACTCCGGCACTACCGGCTTCCTCTCGCCGCTTCAAGGAAGAGATTAAGCCGATGGACCAAGCCAGTGAAGCGCTCTTTGCGCTGAAGCCGGTCAGCTTTCGCTACAAAAAAGGGATTGATCCGGCAGGCGCGCGCAGCTGGGATTGGTGGCCGAGGATGTGGAAAAGGTCCATCCCGATCCTAATCGTGCGACAAGGAAGGAAACCCTTATGGCGTGCGTTACGATCAGGTGAATGCGATGCTGCTCAATGAGTTTCTTAAGGAGCACCGCAAAGTGGAGCAACAGAGGCGACGATCACCGAGTTGAAATCAACGGCTTCGCAAAACGGAAGCGGCATTGGACAGCAGCGAAAAGATTTCGAGGCGACGATCACTGAGCTGAAGAAGAGATGGAAACTCTTGTTGCGCGCTCCAACGGAGCAGGATGCAAAAATCCAAATAGTGAGTGATCGGATGGAAAGTAGCAGCTCGGCCCGGTTAAGCAGTTAGCAATCGCTAGAAACGCTCCAACAAGGAGAGGCAGTCTCTAGGCCGCCTCCCGGAAATATTTTGCAAGCGGGGACGCTTGCGCTACCGCGGAACAGCGGACTAGAGACCGCCGCTCCTTG
>ERZ1370068.3620-contig-2726_pt1 | contig 10729 bp, 19 predicted proteins | sample MGYA00561227_ERZ1370068 | MGnify/ENA primary metagenome ERZ1370068 (study PRJEB38410, sample SAMEA6850437) | metagenome | study: Metagenomic assessment of the ecological functions of the soil: analysis of the soil microbiota associated with the...
GCGCGTTGACGTAAACGCTCTCGTCGGAGATGAAAAACAGCGCCGCGTAGGCGATTTCCCAGCCCGTCGCCATCCGCCCGAACGGCACGCCCGCAGCGCTTCGCGACGGCCGGCCCGGCGCTGGTGTGGCGGCCGAGCGGCGTATCGACCAGGCCCGGGTAGATGATGTTGGCGCGAATGCCGCGCCTGGCGCCTTCCTTCGCGACATTGCGCATCAGGCCGCCGAGCGCCGCCTTCGACGCGTCATAGGCGATCAGCCGCGAGCCGGAACGAAGGCGCTGCGATCGAGGAGATGAACACGATCGAGGACGCCGTCGGCGATATGCCTGAGCGCCTTGCGGCAGCAGAGCATCGGGCCGGTCAGGTTGACCGCGAACGTGTCGTTCCACTCCTTGAGGTCCACGCCGTCGAGGCCGAGTGCGCCGACGCCGATGCCGACATTGAGCACCATGCCGTCGAGCCCGCCGAGACCATCGATCGCCTCGTCGACCATCCGGTTCACGTCGTCTTCGCGCGCGATGTTGGCCTCGATCGAAAACGCCCGGCCACCCTCGGCCTGTGATGCGCTGGACGGTGTCATCGGCACTGGCGCGGTTCGACGTCGGCGACCGCGACATGAGCGCCCTTCCCTGGCGAACAGCAGCGACATCGCCCGGCCGTTGCCGACCGGATCGGTGGCGGCGTCGAACGTCCGCTGTCCGCCGCCGACGACCAGAATCCTGCGGCCCTGAAGGCGCCCGCGGCCCGGCGCCTCGCCCGCGGATTCCGGACTGAGCTGGCGGACGTAGCGAATCTTATCGGACATCTATTCTCTCCCGGCTGCGCACCATGGCCTGAACTGCGCTATGCGCAGATGTCAGCCACGGCGCTCTCGCTTTGCCGTTTTTTGTTTTGTGGCCGTCCTGTCCGGCTTCGGCTGAATCAAGTTCGGCAACGTCCTTTGCCGCCAGCAATGACAGGAAGAATGCGAGGAAGCGATCGACGGCCTCGATGACCTTGGCGTGCGGCGACGGCTCGGCGCCCATCGACGTAATGTTCGAGGCGGATGTAGATCAGGCCGGCCGACAGCATCCGCGCCATCTTCGCGCGGATCGTTCGTCGAGATCAGGCCGGCGAGCGCGAAGCCGCGAAAGTAGTCCGTCATCAGGCGCTGTTCGCGCGAATAGAACTGATCGGCGAATTTCGCGCGGATACCCGGCACGCGGTTGCGTTCCGCCGTGATGACCTTCTGGAACTGGTGCTCGCGCGGATCCGACCACTGCGCGACGAGATCGAGCGCAAATTGCCTGCAGAAGGCGGCGGGCTGCCGGCTCAGCTGCCGATAGCGCGGTTCTCCGAGACGGCTCGCCGAACTCGCCGGGCCATACGCGCTGACGATGGCTTCGAGTATCGCCGCCTTGCCCGCGAAGTGATTGTAAAGACTGCTTTCCCGGACCCCCACCCGGCGCGCCAGTTCGCGCATCGAAGCGCCGCCATAGCCACTTTCGGCAAACAGCTGGAGCGCTTCCGCAAGGATCCGCTCGCGGGTCGAGAGCGCCGCCATGTCGGCCGCACTGGAAGCAGTCGAGGTCATCCAGTGTTGACTAACGAACGGCCGTTCGATAGTCAACAGACGAACGATCGTTCGTTCAGTGCTGGACGGACGATCGAAGAGCCGCCCAAAGAGGCGGAAAAACACGGAGGAGTACCGATGCGCCGTTTTCCGGAATCCAGTTGAACGCCCTGGGCATCGCATTTTCGATGCTCGCCGGGATCCCCGCACAGGCGCAATCCGCCGCAAAATACGACCCCGGCGCGACCGACAAGACGATCAAGATCGGAACCACCGCCCCGCTGAGCGGCCCCGTTTCCGCCTTTGCGCAAATCGCCAAATCCGCCGAAGCCTATTTCAACAAGGTCAACGACGAGGGGCGGCGTGAACGGACGGCGCATCCAGATGATCATCGTCGACGACGCCTACAGCCCGCCAAAGACCGTCGAGCAGACGCGGCGGCTGGTCGAAAGCGACGAGGTGCTGCTGATCTTCGGCGGGGTCGGCACGCCGACCAACAGCGCCGTGCACAAATATCTGAACGACAAGAAGGTGCCGCAACTGTTCCTCGGATCGGGCGCGGCGAAGTGGGACGATCCGAAGAATTTCCGTGGACGCGTGGCATGGCAGCCGACCTACCGCGACGAGGCGATTGCCTACGCAAAATACATCAAGGCCAGCCATCCGCAGTGCGAAGGTCGGGGTCCTCTATCAAAACGACGATCTGGGAAAGGACTATCTGAAGGCTCCTGGAAGAAGGCTTGGGCAGCGGCGACAAGATCGTCTCCAAGGCGCCCTATGAGACCACCTCAGCCCACCATCGATACCCAGATCCTGCTGCTGAAGAGCAGCGGCGCCGACGTGGTGCTGGTGGCGGCGCACGCCGAAATTTGCCGCGCAGGCGATCCGCAAGATCGGCGAAATCGGATGGAAGCCGACGACCATCATTTCAAACGTGTCGGCATCGATCAGCGGCGTGCTGGAGCCGGCCGGGCGCGAGAATTCGATCGGCGTGATTCTCCAGCCAGTATCTGAAAGACAGCACCGATCCCGGCCTGAAGGATGATCCCGGCTACAAGGAATGGCTGGCCTTCATGAACAAATATCTGCCCGACGCCAACAAGAGCGACTGGCTCAACGTCTATGGCTACAACCATCGCGCAGACCCTGGTCGCAACGCTCAAGGCCGCCGGCGACGACCTGACGCGCGCCAATGTGACTGAAGCAGGCAACCAACCTGAAGGACCTCCGCCTGCCGATGTTGATCAACGGCACAGCCGTGAACAATTCGCCGGAACGCTACACGCCGATGACGAGCCTGCAACTGATCCGCTTCGACGGCACGCGATGGGTCGGCTTTGGCGACCTGCTGCGGAATTGACGAGCCTCAGGTACCCTCTTTCTCGCGACGCGAGCCTATCGGATGGAAGAAATTTCGATGCGACAACTGAAAATTGGCGACATGCGGATCGACCGGCTGGTCGAAATCCCAGCACTTCCGCTCGAAAAGGAATTCCCTGTTCGCCAACGTCACCGACGAGGTGATCGAGGCCAATCGCGCCTGGCTCGATGAGCGTTACATCGAGCCAGGGACGGGCCGCTTCATCCTCAGCCACCATTCCTATGTCGTGCGCACGTCCCGCTGGACTGCGATTGTCGATACCTGCTGCGGCAATCACAAGGAACGTCCGGGCGCACCGTTCTGGCACCGGCTCAATCAACCCTATCTTGAAAACATGGAGGCGCTTGGCGTGCACCCGCACGAGGTCGATTTTGTCATGTGCACCCACCTGCATGTCGATCATGTCGGCTGGAACACTCAACTGGTCGACGGAAGCTGGGTGCCGACTTTCCCGCGCGCGCGTTATTTGATGGGTCGCATGGAATACGAGCATTGGGAGAAGCGAGCACAGGCTGCACCCGGGACGCGCGATCAACCGCGGTTCATTCGCCGATCTCGGTCCTGCCCGTCGTTGCGACAGGACAGGCCGAGTTTGTCAGCACTGATCACTGCGTGTTTGACGATCGCGAAGCGACCCTCCGCTTCGTTCCCGCGCCCGGCCACACCATAGGGAACATGATGATCGACCTCCGCGGCAGCCACGATCACGCTGTCATGTCCGGAGACGTGATCCATCACCCGATCCAGTGCGCAGCACCATGGCTGTCGAACGCGGCAGACTTCGACCGCGAGGCCGCGCTAGCCACGCGCGTCAAGCTGCTCGAACAGCTCGCGGATACGCCGAGCATATTGCTTGCGGCACATTTTCCTGCACCGACGGCCGGCCGGGTGATTTCGAGCGGCGCGGCCTTCAGGTTCGATTTTCACTAGATTGCAACGGTGACGCCAGAGCGCGGATCGAGATCTCGACACTGCTGTTTTTTGCAGGATCACCCACCGTCAGAACGGCGGTTTCCGAACGCAATCATCTCCGTCAGTCGGCGACAACAATCGCGACCTGCTGCCGTTGTGGGGGTTCCTTGCGCATGGATCCCCCTGATCACCTCGATGCGGGCCCGCCCAGATTGGAGCGCACGAAACAAGGCGGTGGTCGGCGGTCCGACCGGACTCAGTACACGGCCGTCATCCGAGAGCACGCTGGTCGAGAAGACCCCCAGCAGTTCGGCGGTCTTCTCGCCTTCCCAGAAGGCGCCCGCCGCTTGCCCCAGAACATCAGCAGGTCTCCCACCCGCACATGCAGCACGGGTGGGAGGTCCTACACGCCTGTATCTCGACAAGGTGGGGCAAAACGTTACTGCGCCGCCTCCTCGTACACTTCCACGTCCTCCGATGACGGCCATTCATCGGCGTGATTCGTGTCGGCCTGAATCGACGGAGCTCTTTCCGACATCTTCGGGTAGATCCGGCCGGCGAATGCGGCGTCGGTGGCGTTGATGTCTTTGCCTCCGCGGATCGGTTGACCGTTCTTCGTAATTGATCCCGGAAGCTGATAGCAGCATGATCAGATCCTGGTCTGCCGGGGTGCCCATGATCGAACTCTGGCTCAGCGGCGTCAAGCACCTGCTCATTGACCGTCTGGCGAGACCACCCCTGTGTCCGCAGGAAGAAATCATACGCCTTCTCTGGATCGATGCGGGCAACCAACTCCTTGCGCATATGCTCATGCGGAATCCGAGTGTGTGGCCGGCTTCATGACGAACGACCCGATGAAATTCACTGTCCTCCGTGTCCATCGTGAAATCTTGGAGATTCAACGTCGGCCGGTTGGTCGGGATATGCAGGATGTCCGTGCCGAGATAGACCAGTATCCGGCCTGGTTCCGGGAGACGCGCACTCTTTCCCACACCGCGGGTCTCTACGAACGAGACCCCGGCGGTTTGATTCCAGGCGTTCATGTGCGCAATGATCCGGCGGCGAAGGTCGCTCGGTCCGCCATCCAGGAAGCTGACCGTGAGCTGCCGCGGTTGAGGACCCCAGTACTTGCCAACGAGAACTGAAATCGCTGCCGGCGGCAGCGCCAGACCGCGACGCGCGACCGTGCCGATCGGACCGAAGTTGACGCGATTCACCGGGTTGATCGACATCGCGGTTTTGCGGCCTCTCGGCCAGGCGGCCGGGCAAGTTGCTTGATCGAGCAGTGTACGTTCTTCCCGCCCTGCGTCGACATGGTAGTGCCCTGAATGCCCGCCTGCCTGCGCCGTTCTTGCCGTTGTCCTCGTCCACATACTGCCCGTTATCGACCGCGGCCTGGGCCGCCTCCGCAATTTTCATCAGGGCCTGGCGGAGTTTCTGTTCGCTGTCGCTCATATCATGCTCCTCCTTGCTGTTGCTTTCCGGGCCCGTCGACTTTCAGCCCGAAGAGTTGGCACTTGCTCGACCGCGGCAGGTGACGGCGCCTGCCAGCGTTTCGTTCACCCGTTCCAATCATCTTTGCTGTCAAGGTAGTAGGCTTGCAGCGTAGCTAGGCCGCATTGCCCCGCCGGCTGCCGAACCGGGTGAGACCGGCGCCCTCTCAGGCTTCACGGTGTCATGCGGAACGCGTTGCGTCGTATTGTCCATGCAGCGACTCCCCAGCACAAATCAGCAAACAAGTGCGATCGTAGGCGAGCGTCAGGCGAGAATTACTGTTTCATCGATAGACGATGAGCGATTCTGGATCGAAGCGTCGGCGATACCGCACGGCGAATATTGTCTCGCATAACATTCTGCCGACGCTATCTCGCCGCCGGCGTGTGAACTGGTTCACGATGCAAATAGAAATATCAAGGCCGGTTTATCATCGCACAGACTTCCTCGGTCCGAACTGGTCGCTGGTCGTGAATAGCGATCGTAATTTAGGGCTAACCCGTCCACCCAACGGTGGAGCGCGATCTCCTCGTTAAGACACTTCGCGCTCAGCTACGCTTGTCGTGCACGCCTCATTTGGATCAGGTCACCGATACTGTCTTATGGCTGCGCAGCTTGGCCCAAGTTTCAACTGATCGTACTTTGCCTCGCGGACAAACCTTGTCAGACAACGGTATTCCAAAGCTGCTGCGGTTCGCGCTGACTACGCGTTCAAAGCATCGCGTCGAGAAACCGCCGCAGCGACGCGAGGACGACGATCGAGCCGGTCATGATGCAGCCAGTGACCGGCACCCGCGATTTTCTGCAGCTCGGCCTGCTTGAAATGCTTGTCCAGCAGGCCGGCGGCTTCGGGATCGGGAAGATAGCTTTCGTCGCCCCACATCAGAAGGATTGGGACAGGTAATCCGCGACCACAAGCCGGTGTAGTCATCGGCGACAGCCGGTACGGCGCCCTCGCCCGCAGATGATGATCGAATTTCCAGCGATACAGGCCGCTCGGCATGCTGCCGGAGGCCGTGGCGAGCCAGATGCAAGGCCTGCTCGGGCGTCAGACGCTTGTTGCGCGTCGAAAGCCGCTGCGACGCTCTCCTCGATGGTCTGGAACGTGCTGGCTTCGCGTTCCCCGATGCGATCGAGCTGGTCGATCCATCGCGACATCTGCTCGTGAATTGGCGTAGCGCCGGGCGCCAGCCAGAAAGATGCCGTCCAGCAGGCCGAGGCGCGACACCTCGCGTTGGATAGGTTCCGGCATAGGCCAGCGAGACCATCCCGCCCATCGAGTGACCGACAATGGCCGGCATCCCGCAGCTCCGGCAGAGCGGATCAAGCCGGCTGAGATCGTAGACATGGATCGGCGAGGCTGTAGCTGCTTCCCCTTCGCCCATTCGGAATCGCCGTGCCCGCGCAGGTCCGGCGCCACCACGTGGAAATGCGGCTGCAATTCGCGCGCGATCGCATCCCAGTTGCGGCAATGGTCGAGCCCGCCATGGACCAGGATCAACGGCGGCGCGGCCTCATTGCCCCAGTCGACATAGTGCAACCGCAGCCCCTGGGACTCGTAGAAACGCGCTGCCGGTTCGGCCGTCATGGGATCGTCTTCGCGGAGTGGCGGCCTATTTCGGCGTAAATCCGAACGTCCGCTCGAAGCGCTTCACATAGGCCGGCCACACCTCGGGATTGATCGATGCGCGGCGGGCGCTTGCCGTCCAGCGCGTCGAGAGTCTGCTCGGCGGCGATCTTGCCCATGTTGATGCGCGCTTCCCTGGTGACGCCTGCCGTGTGCGGGCTCGCCAGCACGTTGTCGAACTGCAGCAGCGGATGGTCCGGCGGCGGCGGCTCCTTGTCCCAGACATCGAGGCCGGCGCCCGCAATCCGCTTGTCGCGCAGCGCCTCGTACAGCGCCGCCTCGTCGTGAATGAAGCCGCGCGCGGTGGTGACGAAAAGGCGTGCGGCTGCATCAGCGCGAATTCGCGGGCGCCGATCATGCGGCGATTGTCCTTGGTCAGCGGGCACGAGATCGAGACGAAAGTCCGAGCGGCGCATCAGATCGTCGAAGCTCGACCTTCTCGCCGCGCCCGCGCGGCGATTTCCTCCGCGGTGAGATAGGGATCGTAGGCGATCACCTTCATGTGCAGCAGGCCCTTGCACAGCTCGGCGATGCGGCGGCCGACATTGCCGATCCCGACGATGCCGATGGTCTTGCCCTGCGCCTCGTTGCCGATCAGCGCGTTGCGATTGACGTTGGCCTCGCGGCGCAGCGCGCGGTCGGCTTCGAGGATGCGCTTCGACAGCGTCAGCATCATGCCGAGCGCATGCTCGGCCACCGAATTGGCGTTGCCGCCGGATTGATTGACGACGAGCACGCCCGCCGCGGTGCAGGCATCGACATCGACGGGATCGAAGCCCGCGCCGTTGCGAGGAACGATCAGCAGGTTCGGCGCCCGCTTCAGCAAATCCTGATCGACATGGAAATGCTTGCGCCAGTCTCGTCGCGCGCCGCGCCGATCTGATAGGCATGCGCGGCCGACAGGATCGGCGCTGCGACCGTCATCGGGGCTTTCGTTCTCCAGCCGGTCGAGCCGCACGTCGGCACGCGGCCTTGAGGATCTCGGCGTAGATCTCGTGGGCGAGATATTTGACGTAGAACACGCGCTTGTTGTTGACGGTCATTGTTGCCTTGGCAACTTTCAGTTCGGGAAGCCATAGAGCTTGGCGGGATTGGTCGACGAGGATGCGCTGCTGCGTCGGCCTGATCAGGCGTCCACGCCTGGAACAGTTCGAGCAGATGCCCGGCGTCGGGCATTTCGCCCTCGACGCGCGGATGCGGCCAGTCGCCGCCCCAGACCAGCCGCTCCGGATTGGCCTCTGACCAGCGCTTCATGGAACGGCCGCGCGTCGGGATAGTCGGGCGCGTTGCTGGCTGAGGCGATGCGCGCCCGACAGCTTTGCCCAGCACCAGCCCTCGCCGACGCAGCGCAACAGGCTCTGAAAACCTTCGGTGCCGGTGCCGGCGCGGGCATCGGTACGGCCCATGTGGTCGATCGACGACCGGCAGCCGCAGCGATTTCAGCATGCGGAATCGTCTCCGGCAAATCCTTGACGTCGATCCAGAGCTGCAGATGCCAGCCGAGCTCGGCCATCACAGGCGCAAGCTTCTCGGCCTCGCTCAGCGGCACGCCGCCGCGATAATGCAACTGGCCGTCGCGGAAGAAATGATTGAAGCGCAAGCCGCGGACGCCGAATCGCGTTCCACGCGCGCAATGTCGTCGGGCGAAACATCGCATCGGCCACCGCGACGCCGCGCAGGCGTTCCGGCTGACGCCTCAGCGCATCGAGCATCGCCGAATTGTCGCGGCCATGCGCGCTGCCCTGCACCAGCACGCCGCGCGCAAAGCCGATGCGTGTCGAGCATGCCGAGATATTTTTCCAGCGGCGCATCGGGCGGCGTGTAGCTGCGATCGTCCGCGTAGGGAAAGCGATCCGAAGGACCGAACACATGCGCGTGGGTATCGCAGGCGCCCGGCGGCAGCGGCACTTTGGGACGGCTGACGGCGACGCGGCGGCAGACAGGCGGGGATCATCGGGACATCTCACGACGTCATTCCGCCTTCATTCCGGCGGCCTTGATGATCGGCCCCCATTTCTCGTAATCGGCACGGATCTTGGCGTCGAATTGCTGCGGCGAGCTGCCGATCGGCTGCGCACCGAGCTTTGCAAGCCGCTCCTTCACCGCGTCGGTATTCAAGCGCCGCGACGAAATCATGCGAGAGTTTTGCCAGAACATCGGGCGGCATGCCGGCCGGTCCGAGCAGGCCCCACCACACGCCGGTGTCATAGCCCGGCACGGTCTCGGACATGCTGGGTACATCGGGCAGGAACGGCGCACGCGACGGCCGTGGTGACGGCGAGCGCGCGAAGCGTGCCGGCCTGGAGCTGGCCGACCGATTCCGGGCCGTTGTTGAACGACATCGGAATTTGCCCGCCGAGCAGATCGTTGATCGCGGGCGCGCCGCCCTTGTAGGGGATGGCGTTGAGATCGATCCTTGGCGAGGTTCTTCAGGAGCTCGCCGGCGAGATGCGTCGACGTTCCGGTGCCGGCATGGGCAAAGGAACAGAGCTGCCCGGTTTAGCCTTCGCCGCCGCGATCACATCGCCGACCGTCTTGAACGGCGAATCCGGCCCGCACCAGCAGGATATTGCGGCGACGACGCCAGCAGCGAAATCGGCGTGAAATCCTTGAACGTGTCGTAGGGAATTTTGGGATACAGGAACGGATTGGTGGCATGACCGCTCGCCACCATGATCAGGTGTAGCCGTCGGGCGGCGAGGTCGCGACCGCCTGCGAGGCAATCACGCCGCCGGCGCCCGGGCGGTTCTCGACCACGATCGACTGGCCCCATTGCTTGGAGACCACATCGCCCAGCGTGCGCGTCAGGACGTCGACGCCGCCGCCGGGCGGGATAGGGCACGAAAATATGCACGGGCTTTGACGGAAAGCAGCTGAGCGGATGCCGCGCCGGCCGCGGCGAAGACAGGACATGCTGCGACGGCAGCCATCCGGAACCAACCTCCCATGGCAGCCCTCCCGATGTTCTCGTTATCTCACATTGTGGCATGCCGACGGGCTGCAGCACCGCTGCGACGCAGAGCACGGTAACGCGCGGGCATGTTGACAATCCCGCCGGTCGGCGTCAAGTTTCGGCGACAACAAGACGACCGCAGATCAGCGGAACAGTCGTCGTGAGGAACGAGGAGAACACAGATGGCGGTTGCGGAGGACAAGACCTCGCCCCAGGCTGCTCAGAGAAGCAGCTGGCACGGCATCGTGCTGCAGACGCTCAAGCGCAACGATATCCGCCTGGTGCCCTACGTGCCCGATCGCGTGCTGACGACGCTGATCAAGAACCTGCACGCCGATCCGTTTTTCACGACCTTTCCGACCGCGCGCGAGGAGGAGGCCGGTCGGCATCGTCTCCGGCGCCTGGATGGGCGGCATGCGCGGCGCGGTGCTGATGCAGACATCGCGGTTTCGCGACGCTCGCCAACGTGCTGGCGTCGCTCGCGATCCCCTATCAGATCCCGCTGATCATGTTCGTGTCCGAACGCGGCACGCTCGGCGAGTTCAACTACGGCCAGTCGCTGGTCTGCCGCACCATGCGCCCGGTGCTGGATCTGCTTGCGATGGAGCATCACACCGCGACGCGGCTCGACGAGTTCGAGTTCATCGTCGACCGCTCGATCAAGCAGGCCATCACCACGCAGGCGCCGGTGGCGCTGATCCTCTCGCCGCTGTTGACCGGCGGCAAAGTCTTCGACAAGTGAGCGATCCTTTGGCGAGCAACGACAATCCGGCCCGCAATACAGCAATACGTAACCGAACGAAGTACTAA
>ERZ1370068.3110-contig-2231_pt1 | contig 10722 bp, 15 predicted proteins | sample MGYA00561227_ERZ1370068 | MGnify/ENA primary metagenome ERZ1370068 (study PRJEB38410, sample SAMEA6850437) | metagenome | study: Metagenomic assessment of the ecological functions of the soil: analysis of the soil microbiota associated with the...
AATGACGTTGCCCAGCGCATTTATGCGTCGGCTCGTTGCCCATTGCGCGGGCGACAAGAATATCGAGGTGCTGAAGCCGGCGGCGCGGCCCTCGGACAGCGCAGTGAAGCTGCGCAGATCGGCGTAAAGCAACGCGGCCCGGATCGTTTCGCCGACATCGCGCCGCAGCGGTCCTGCCAGCACGCGCGCCGCGCTGCGCCGGCCGAGATAAGCCTCGAGCGCCGCGGTCAGCGTCGCGCGCGCCGAAAGTGCTGCGGAGTGGCGCCGCGGCAAAGCGGGCGACCTCGCGCAGCCGGCCGGCCTCTGCTTCCGTGAAGGGGCGCGGACCGATCCAGCCGAGCACCGGTCCATCCGATCCCGCACCCACGACGTCTTCATGCACCGCCCCGCCCGCGAGTTCGGCCAACCAGCGGCGACCGGCATCGCCAGAGGAATCCTGCTGCCCTGCGCCTGCAGATCCCGCCGACGCAAATCCCACCGCCTCGATCACCACGCCGTTCTCGGCCCGCCACAGCCAGGTGCGGCGGGCAATGATCGGGTGCGGGACGGCGAGGGTCAGGGCACCGCCGGCGAGCGGCAGATCATCCCCGATCAGTTGCGCACCGAGCTCGGCGAGGAACCGGTCGGCGCCCGGCGAAGCGCCGGCCGCATCGACCAGCCAGGGCAAGCGTCGAACACAGTTTCATGGGCCGATCATGTGGCAGCGCGCGCGTCATTGTCATCCACCCGCACTTGGTAAATCGTCGCGCGGGCATATGTTGGCGTCATGCCAACGGCCAACGAGGTTTTCGATGACTGAATCGTTTGTGGTCCAGCGGGAGACCCACATCGCCGCGCCACGCGCCAGCGTGTTCGCCTTCCTGACCGATCCCGACAAGATCGTGCAATGGATGGGGACCGAGGCGACCACGGAGATGCATCCAGGCGGGCTATACCTCCTGAAAGGCGTTGGCAGGGCCACGGCGCGTGGCGCATTCCGCGAGGTCGTACCGGTGCACCGCCTCGCCTACAGTTTTGGCTGGGAGACCGACGAGGAGGTGCCGCCGGGATCGAGCCTGATCGAAATCGATTTGCTCGAACAGGATGGCGGCACGCTGCTGCGCATGACCCATAGTGGCCTTCCCAGTGCCGCGCTACGCGATGCCCATGCCAAAGGTTGGGCGCATTACCTCGGCAGGCTGACGAAAGCCGCCGCCGGCCAGGATCCCGGTCCCGATCGGGGGCCAAGCGGCACGCGCAACGCGGCGTGACGCGCTTGCTCTCTCGCCGGGGAATTTCATCAAGGTAGCTCCTCCGCGGCCGGCGATCAGACAATTTGCATCCCGGCTGCGGCGCGATCTGTCCAGCGAAGCGCCGGACTCTGGTCAGCGAAGGCAACACCCGAGAAAAGCCGTAGCCTCATGTCTTCTTGCTTTTGCGTAGTTTCGCCCGAGCACCCGCAGGCGCTTTCTTCTTCGATTTGCTCTGATTGTAATCGATGGCGGCGCGGACGAGATTTTTCAGCGCGCGCTCATTGATCTCGTTACCTTCGAAAAAATCGATCGCCCGTCTCGCGTTGCCTTCGAGGCCCGCATTGAAGAGCTTGTCGGGATCCGGGAGCTTCGCCCCGTACAAAAGGTAAGCTTCACCTTGCCCTTGTGGGCGTTGGCGACCGCGATCATTCCGTCGCGATACCACACCGGGCTTCCCATCCACTTCCATTCCTCGATGATCTCCCGGTCGGCTGCAAGGATGCTCTCGCACTGGGAGCCGACGATCTGATTACAAGTTCGCAATCACGTTGAATAGCGGCTGCCGACCATCATCTTGGCCCTAAGCAGGAGCGTTGAACCTGCCCCTTCAACTGAAACCCAGCGGCCGTGCTCAGAAATGGGTGTGCTGGGTCGTTTGGTTCCCGCAGCCGCGCGGCGCTGCTAAGCGCCTAAAAACCGCGCCCCCAGAATCACTTAAGGCTCGCCGGGCAAGTTGCTCCTTCCGCGGACCGCAAAACCTGTCCTGGGCCGTGCGTGACCGGCTCGCTATCCAGCGTCACGTTAAATGTGCCGGACAGGACAAGGCCACGGATCGCGAAAAGATGCTCGGTGCCGGCTTTGCCGGGTCCCAGGCTCAGGTTCTGCGCTTCGATTTCGGTGTACACTCCCGCTCAATAAAGCGCTTCACCAACGGATGGCGCCGCGCGTGTCCATTGCCTCGCCGATTGGCGAATTAAAGCTTAACCTAACGAAAGCGGTGTCGTCAGCGAACCCTCCAGGTGCCGATCCGGATCAGATCGCGCGCATGTGAGGAGGGATGTCGTAATGGGCGTCAAGTTGGTCACGACCCTTGAGGTCGGACCTGTCATGGTCACGGTCGCGGACGCGGGGCTGGCGGACCGCCACCGGACCGGTGCCGGTCATGATCTCGCGCTCTGGCAGATGCCCGTGGCGCACCAGGCGCCGGTGACCGGCCTCGGTCTTAAGATCGATATGCCGGCGTAAGAAATCGGCGACCTCCGCCTCGACGGCTTGCGTCAGCAGTGCACGGGCGCCACTACGCGAAATCTCAGTAAGCGAAGATCGGTGAAGGTCCCTGGTTGCGCAAGCTTGAAGACGTTAGTGTCGGTCACGGCGTATCACTCCTTCGGTGGAGAAGTGGAGGCGTCGAACACCCCCACGATACGCCGCCTTACCCCTTCATGCCGTCACCAACTTCCGCGCATAGCTCGGTCGTCAATTTGGATAAGTCAATCTCGATCTTGAGCCAGAACTCACCCGCTGCTCTGGACAGGGCGCGGCGACTGAGCGAATATCTCTGGTATCCCATAAGGAGCGTGACTATGAACGTCCGCGAGCGGCTTCGCGGTCGCGGCCTGGGTCAATACGAGGGAAATGTTTCGCGACAATAAGATTGATCTGGATGTGCTCGCCGATCTCAGCGATGGCGACCTCGAAAAAGCTCGGCATCCCGCTCGGCGATCGCAAGCGACTACTGAAGGCTATAGCGGAGCTTGCCTCCGCGAGAGCCGCTTCCAGCCCGGGTGCCGCTGGCGGCGGCCGCTCCCATTTTACCGACGCAGTCTTTCGCGCACCCTGATGCGGCCGAGCGCCGCCCGATCACCGTGATGTTCTGCGATTTGGTCGGCTCGACGAGCCTCAGCCTCACGACTCGACGCGGAAGACTGGCGCAACATGGTCAACGCCTATCTCGACGAGGCGTCGAATGCAGTGACCGGGCTTGGCGGCCACGTGCTGAAGAAACTCGGCGACGGGCTGATGGCTCTTTTTGGCTACCCTCAAGCCGAGGAAAACGACGCGGAACGCGCTGTACGAGCCGCGTTAGCAATCGCAGCGCGCGCTTGAGGAACTCAACGCGCGCAACGCCGGCGCTGGCCTTCCAGAACTGGTCGCCCGCATTGGGTTGGAGAGCGGCCCTGTCATCGTCGACGCCGCAGGCGAGGTGTTCGGGGAAGCGCCCCACGTTGCCGCGCGAGTTCAGGCTGCGGCCGAGCCGGGAACCGTGCTGGTCAACGTCGACCGTCCAGCGGCAGACCGCCGGGCTCTTCATCGTCGAGGACAAGGGCGCGCACGAGCTCAAGGGCGTCCCGGCGCCAGTGACGCTCTATCGGATATTACGCATAAGCGGCGGACGCCGCAGAAGGGCGCCCGGCTGCTCACCTCCGTTCATCGGCCGCGAAGAAGACGTCGGCGTCCTAGCCCGCCGCTGGGAACGCGCCCGAGCGGGGATGGGCAATTTGTGATGATTGTCGGTGAGCCCGGCATCGGCAAGTCCCGGCTGGTCGAGGAGTTTCGAGCGCAGCTTGCCGAGGCGCCACACTCATGGATCGAATGGAGTTCGTCGCAGCTGTTGCAGAATACGCCGCTGCATCCTGTCCTGGGCTGGGGACGGGCTCGGTTTGGAGGTCCCGAGGTTGCGCCGGAGCGGCGGCTCGCCGAGCTCGAATCGGTCCTCGCGCACATCAAGCTCGACGCAGCGGAGCATGCGCCGCTGGTCGCCCCGCTCGTTGACATTCCGGTTCCACCTGAACGCTTGCCAAGCATTCCGCCTGATGAGGTTCACGGCAGGCAGTTAGCGGCGATGGTCGCTTGGGCGATAGCTGGCGCGCGAGCGCAGCCGCTTGTTCTTGTCTTTGAGGATTTGCAGTGGTTCGACCCGACCTCGATCGATCTCGTGCGTGCGCTCAGCGATCGCGGCGCGCAGGCGCCCCTCCTGATTCTGGCAACGGCGCGACCTGAATTCCGGCCGCCCTGGAGCCTGCGGCCGCACCATAGTGTCATTTCGCTGACGCCGCTCGACGATGCGCAAGTTCAGCTCATGGTCACCGAACTCGCGCACCAACGCACGCTGTCAACGGAGGTGATCAAGGGCGTTAGCGAGCGCGCGGGTGGCGTGCCATTGTTCGTCGAGGAGGTGACGCGCCTGCTTCTCGAGCGCGGCGAACAAGGGGCGCGAAGGCGATCCCGCCGACTTTGCGACAGTCGCTTGCGGCGCGCCTCGACCGCTTGGGATCGGGTCGCGAAGTCGCGCAGATCGGGGCGGTGTTGGGGCGGAGCTTTTCCTATCTGGCTCTGCGCAACGTCGCTTCGCATGCGGCCCTCGTCGACCCTGGCCATGTCGGTTTTGGCGAAGCCAGCTACAAGGAATTCGATGAAGGCTTGCTCCAGAACGCTTTGGGCCGTCTCCTGGACGCAGACCTTCTTTTTGTGGAGGGCGTCCCGCCAGAGGCGATCTACCGTTTCAAGCATGCGCTGATCTCGGGACTCGGCATACGACAGCCTCTTGAAGAGCCGCCGCCAGACGCTCCACCGGCGCGCGGCGGAGGCGCTTATCGAGGCTAACGAAGAACCCGAGGCGATCGCCCGTCACTTTACCGAGGCCGGGCTCGACAATCTCGCGATCGAGTGGTGGAGCAAGGCGGGCGAAGACGCTCTGCGCCGCTCGGCCTACAAAGAGGCGATCGCCGACCTCGGCAGGGCGATCGCGATGGCCGAAAAAGCGGAGCGAGCGGCAACGCAGCAAGGGGCCGGAGACGCAGGCGTTTCGAGCCGACTGCTGAAGTTGCATACCGCCTATGGTCATGCGGCGATGTGGTTGAATGGCTTTGCCGCCACCGAAATGGGCGCCGCCTACGCGCGCGCCAGCGAACTCGCGAGATCCGCAGACGGAGTTGATGCGCGCTTCGTCGCCTACTACGCGCAGAGCCTGACAGGCTTCATGCGTGGCCAAAATCGCCAAGCGCGTGAAACAGCTGAGGCCTTCCTTCGGGAAGCCGAATCCGAAGGGCGCCCCACGGAAGCGGGGGTGGCTCGCCGCGTTCTCGGTTTTGTCTTGCTCAAGCTCGGCGACTTGCAAGCGGCGCGATCCGTCCTCGAGCGGGCTTTGGGCGATTACATCAATGAACGAGACGCAGAAACGCTGTTTCGTTTCGGCAATGACACTCAAGTGAGCGCGACGAACTTCCTCGCATTGACGGAATGGCATTTGGGGGAGCTCGAGCACGCTCGACAGCTAACTGACAGGTCGAGCCGACGCGCCGCCGAATTGGGTCATGTCGCAGCTATTGCCAGCGCGCTTTACTTCAAGGTCGTTCTTGAAAGCCGCCGCGACGACTTCGCGTCTACGCGTCTGGCCGTGGAGCCTTTACTCGCACTGACGGAAGAGCACAATCTGAAGACTTATGCTGACGTGTGTCAGGTGTTTGCGAATTGGGTTCGGGGCCGACAAGTCGATCCAGAGTCGGGGTGCTTGGGCTCAAGCAGGCGCTCGGAGTCCTATGTAGGTCTAGGCAACAAGAGCGGCGCTCCATCCTTCTACGGAATGCTTGCAGAACTTGAAGCCATGACGGGTGGTTACGACAGGGCGCTGATGCAGATCGACCAAGGGTTGGCAATAGCGGATGAGACGGAGGAGCGTTTCACTGACCCGTACCTCCATCGGCTGCGCGGCGAATGCCTGCTGAAGCGAGAACCCGGGAACTCCGCTCCGGCCGAAGAGGCCTTCAAACCTCCATCGCGGTCGCAAAGCAGCAAGGCGCTCGTAGTTACGAGCTGCTCGCCGCGCTTTCACTCGCCAAGCTCTACCAATCGACCGGCCGCGCCGCTGAAGCCTGCGCCATTCTCACGCCAGCCCTCGATGGCTTTTCGGCGACTGCGGAAATGCCCGAAATCAATGAGGCTCAGACTTTGCTCGAGCTGTGGACGCATGGCGCTTAAGGGTTTCCTGCTGGCTTGGATAGCTTTGGGCTCCGCCGCCCATCTGCTGAAATGTCGTGCCAATCGTCCTGCTGCCGACGACAATCCACCGATACCGGCTCTCCAATTACCACGGCTCGTCAACCAATATGATTCTACTGCCGCCCATTCCTCGGACGGCGATCAGCTCGTCTGTTTCGCAGAGCTTCGTGAGACGCACAACACTGTCGTGATCGATACTCGTAGCACCGCAAGTGCGCCGACGCAGAGCTTCTGGCAACGATGCAATCACTCGGGACGCTCGCGTCACGCGGATGCGCGTGAACGGCATCGATGGCTGTCACATCACGCATGACGCCGACCAACCGCGGGTGAGCCGCGTGCGAGCCAACGGCCGCGGGTGTTCCAAGATGGCGCTAGAAGTCGCCGCACCCGAGCGTGCCTACTGCAAGTTGACAGGATGACCGGCCTGTCTGATCACCTATGCGCACTCCCGATCGCGACCTGCCAAGATCCGACATAGCCAGACGCGCAGGTCAAGATCGTCGAGACCATTCACGACACAAGCAGAGCCTGCATCAGCTTTCGCCGGCAAGCCTGGTGCGGACGCCGTCATTACCGGCGACATGGTCCACTCGCCGCTGCAAGCGCGCTATCCCGAACTGGGCATGATGTCGGATTACGACTCGGCGCAGGCGGCGGTATCGCGGCGCGAGTTGTTCGGCCGCTTCTGCGATACGTCCACCAGCTGATGTGCACGGCACTTTCCCTCGCCGTCCACCGCTCGCGTCGTGCGCTGGAAGGATGCGCTCGACTTGATTGACGTGTAGTAATGCCCGCCGCCAAATGCGGTCATTCGTCCGGGGCACCGCCGAAGCCACTTTCTCGCGAAGCTTGATTCAGAAACGCCCGGCCAGATCAAGGTCAAATCGGATTAGTCTTTATACCCGTGATGGACTTCTGGATCGCTCGGGGATCGCGAACTGGCCAACGCCCGCAGTCGACCTGCGTAATGAAGCTGAAACGATCCGATTAAACTCGTCCGGCTCCTCGATGTTGATCGTGTGTCCCGAGTTCGGCACTACCGCAAGCGCCGCTGACGGAATACTCTGCTTCATCAAAATCCCCGGCAGAAGGCACGGCCAATCTTCGTCACCGGTCAAGATCAGCGTGGGAACCGTCAGCGATTTCATCGTCGACGAGGGTATGAGAGACGGCCGCTCGCGCTGGACCCCGCGCTGCGTGTTAACGGACCCGAGCCCGTTGTGTCCGGCGAGCATCCGGCAGAACTCAAGAAAGCCGCGCGGATCCTTGTTCTCGAGCTGTACGCGCGTCGGCCGCTGTAGCGCTCGGCAAATGCGTTCATGCCTTGGGCTTGAATGGCGGCAGCCACCACATCGGCCTCGTCTTTGAATTTTTCCTGCTGATCGGGCTCAGCGCCGTGAGCCGCATCCGCCGACGCACAGAGACTTCGCACGCCGCGGATGACGAAACCCCGAAATGCAGGGTTGCGAAACCGCCCATGGACAGCCCAACTATATGGGCCTCTGGAATGGCGAGATGATCGAGAACTGACGCAATATCGTCCTGCAGCCCGACCTTGCGAATATGAGGCTCGCACTCAGGGGATATCACAGCGGAGCAAACCCACGCCGCGAATGTAATGGCGCGCATATCGCCTGAAGTGGCGCACCTGCGGTTCCCAACTGCGGTGATCGCCTGCAAATTCGTGAACAAATACGACAGGTATGCCGGAGCCTGTTTCTTCATAATACAACAACATTATCGTCCGTTAAGGCATAAGCCATTGCACCATTCTCCTTGTGCGGTGCGTCGATCAGCGGCGCGGTGCAGTGCAGTCGCGCAATCCCGCTCTTGACGGTAGACCCAAGCGAAAAGCTTGCTCTCAGCGCGGACCTCTCGCGTCAAAACCCTTTGCTCCGACGAGCTTGCCGGCCGCTGACGACGCACCGGCGCGCACCATCGTGAGTTCCGGCCAGCTCAAGACCTTCATACGCAGGGTATAGTCCACGTCCTTCAAGAGCGCGTGCGTCAACGTCAGCTTTTCTTCGGGTCCCAGATGGCGATATCCGCATCGGATCCAACGGCAATCGTGCCCTTGCGCGGATAGAGACCATAGGTCTTTGCGTGATTGGTCGAGGTCAGCGCGACAAAGCGATTGGAGTCGATACGGCCCTTGACGACACCTCCGAGAATAGAATCGGCATTCGGGGTCGCCACGCCCGGGATACCATTCGGCACCAGCGAAAGCTTGTCCTGCCTTTAGGGGTCAATTTGCCTTGGGGATCGTTACACCACCACGATTTCGGTCCGATGGCCGCGAGCGAAACGCCGCCAAATCGAACTAGGCCTTCTTTCAACCAATCATCGAAAAGCAGGAAGCCCATCCAATGATCGACACAAAAGATCGCTATGGCCGCACCGCGGCACGGATCCACGATGCGGACGGCCTCGCCCGGCGGCCGTCATCCGTAACGATCGATATCCACGCTCACATCGTGGTTCCGCAGGCCGCCAAGCTGGCTCAGCCGCATGTCGATCTCGAGCCGCATTCCGCTGGCGCATTTTGCCGATGCTGCCACCAGGGAAATCAACGCGCAGCAGGAAAGGATATCAGCGAGGTCATGACCACGATCGATCGCCGACTGTCCGATCTCGACCAGGATGGGCATCGATATCCAGGTCGTGGCGCCAGCGCCGGGTCAGTGCTACTATTCGATCGATCCGAAAATCGCCGAAGCGGCCCACCGGATCGCCAATGACGGCGTCGTCGAATATTGCGCGCGCAAGCCGGACCGGTTCGTCGGCCTCGGCGTGGTCACGCTGCAGGAGCCGGAGCTCGCGGTGCGCGAGCTCGAATACGTCATGGGCGAGTCTGAAGTTGAAGGGCGTCGAGATCCTGACCAATGTCGACGGCCAGGAACTGTCGGATCCGAAATTCCGGCCGTTCTTCGCCAGGGCCGAAGCAGCTCGGCGCATTCATCATGATGCATCCGAACGGCTTCACCCATGGCGAACGACTGACTCATTTCTATTTCAACAACGTGCTCGGCAATCCGCTCGATACGACGCTCGCGCTCCACAACCTGATTTTCTCCGGGACGCTGGCGCGCTTTCCGGAACTGAAGCTGATGGCCGTGCACGGCGGCGGCTATCTTCCCGGCTATTCCGGCCGGATCGATCATGCCTGGGGCGCGCGGCAGGATTGCCACGGCGACCTGCCGCTGCCGCCGACCACCTATCTGCGGCAGGTTTATCTCGACACCGTCGTGTTCAGCTATCACCAGCTGGCCTACATGCTCGACCTGTTCGGGCCGGACCGTATCCGTGATGGGCACCGATTACCCGTTCGACATGGCCGAGTACAATCCGATCGGACCTTATCGCGGGACTCCGGGGCATCGACGAGGACTTCCGTTGCGCAGCTGGCCAGGGAAATGCCGTCCGCGTGCTTGCCCCGCGGACATCTGACGGGAGCTTGGCTGCTCCAGATCGCCCAGTTATTGAAAGGCTATGGTGCACGCGTCAGGGCTCTGGGGCCCGATAAATTAGAGATTCTGACGCATCGCGACGACATTCGACAGGTTAGCTGTAATTGATCTCGCTTTAATGTGTGACACGAGACCAATGCGTTACCCGCAAATTGTGCATCCCACTTGTGACATTCGAGTGCATAAGGCCTACCGAAAGACCGCTTTGCGCATCGCGCAAGGATCGATTTCACGAACGGCGGTCGCGGTGAACCAGAAACAACACAAACATCTCTCGGCGATATGTCCGGTGCAGCAAGTAAGATTTGAGGCTTTAGGCCGGCCGATTTTGACCGCCTCCTGCTACTGCATGCGAGGCGCCGGGAAGCCGGACGCCGGTTTGAGGGACTGGCTTCTGCGCCACCCGCGCTCAAGGGTGGAACCGGTTGCGATCCTGTATCGAAAGGATCGCGTACCTACGGTGTAACGGGGCCGGAGTTTCTTGAAGAGCACCGGCTCAGACACTGATTCTCCGACCAGGCGGGTGGTTGCCACATGCTGCAATTCGGCAATGGTCCTCGACTTCACCAAGGGGCACTGGCTCCCCAACAATTTATCCGGGACCGCTTTCCAACCGATGCACCGCCCCTTCAAATGCGGCTCATGACGGCAGAGCGACGAGCAGGCGTCGAGCTCGCTGGTGACTTGCCGAGCTATGCTGGGTCACGCCGGCGTGTTCGTGTGGAAGCTTGTAACAGCCTGGATTGCTATGGGCCTGCGCAGGCCCGAAATCACTTTGGGAAAAGGCGGTCCGTAGAAATCACAATGGGCACTTGCCGTTAACATGTCCGTCCGCGCGATATTGCTGCAAAAAGTCTTTTGGGAGTGGCGAACGAAAAATTCCTAGAGCCGCTGATGCGCCTTACGCGCGGCGACGTAGAGGGACCCTAGTCGAATGTCCGCCTTGCGCCGCCAGGAGCGGACATTCCGCAACCAACCGCATTCTGCCAACGGATGGACCGCAACGCCAATACGCTTCGGAC
>ERZ1370068.2433-contig-1586_pt1 | contig 10698 bp, 19 predicted proteins | sample MGYA00561227_ERZ1370068 | MGnify/ENA primary metagenome ERZ1370068 (study PRJEB38410, sample SAMEA6850437) | metagenome | study: Metagenomic assessment of the ecological functions of the soil: analysis of the soil microbiota associated with the...
CGGGCACGAACAGCTTCGCGTCGCCGTGATAGCGGCAGCTCGAGGAATTCCTGGACGATATCGCCGCCGGCGATCGAGATCTGCTTCAGGCCGATGAACTGGCCAATGCCGTGATCGACGTGGACGATCAGATCGTTGACCTTGAGATCGCGCAGGTCGGAGAGGAATGCAGCGGACGCCGATCGCTTCTTGCCCGCGCCGGTCTTGCGACGTTCCTCGTCGAAGACATCGTGTTTCGGCGTATGACGTTTGCAGTGCGACGCCGTCAGTCTGATCGCTGGATTGCGTGAGGCGAAATCCCTTGGACAGCCATCCTTCCGCAACGATCACCGCGCCGCGGATCACGTCGCCAGCGTCCGACGCCATCACCGCGCGAGACGTCGTAGTCGCTTCAGCAAGTTCGACGGTGCGCTCGGCGCGGCCGTGCGAACCGGCGACGAACACGACGTGATCGCCGTTGGCCTGCGCCGGTCTTGACGTCGTTGATCCAGTCTGGGAATGCGTCCGTGAAAGTCGCCGTAGGTTGAACCAGGATACGACAACGGCCGTGTCCCGGAGTCCCGACCTCCGATCGTCAATCGGCTAGTTCTTCGACGACGACCGCGTTCGCCAGACGCTGCCGCGATCTCGTCTTCCGCGACTATGAGACTCGGTCGGCTGCGGCGGCTCGAGCTCGCTTTCGCTCTCTCGCACCGGCGTCGCGTACGACGTGCCGATCTGTTCCCACGCGGTCTTGATGTGGTTTTGCACATCGGTTGGCTCTGACAGCCCACACCTGCGAGTCGCGGTGCGCAGGAACTGAAACAGATTCGGCGTGTAGCAGGTGCCAGTCTCCGGAGCAATCCCTCGCGGACCGGGACGATGCCGAAGCGGTCGAGGGTTTCGATCGATCGCTGCGTGCCGGGATCGAAGCGGCGGATCGACTCGACGGTGTCGCCGATGAACTCGATTCGGATCGGCAGCTCTTCGCCGGCAGGAGAACACGTCGAAGATGCCGCCGCGGCGCGTGAACTCGCCGTGCGCATCAACCGGATCCACGCCGGCTCGTAGCCGCCGAGCACCAGCGTGTTCGCGCGAGCTCGTGAGGATCGATGTCGACGCCAGGCTTGATCTCGCACGACGACAGCGAGGATCGTCGCCGGCTCCGGAACCTTGGTGAGCAGCGCCGCCGGCCGACGCGACCACGACTCGCGCGCGTGCCTGTCGCCGAGCGCGTGCAGCACGCGCGCGCGGGCCGAGGCGACCTTGAGGTGCGGCTGAAAGCCGCGATACGGATCGACCTGCGTTGATGGGAAACGGCAGCACCTGCCGCTCGACCACGGTCGCGTGCGGAGCCTTCGAGCACCGAGAGAAAGAAGGAGATGTCGCCGACGGCGTTTTCGATGTCGGCGTCGGTTGGAACGACGAGGAGGACAGTGTGCCTCGGACAAGTCGCTTCGCGGCGGCTCGCCACCGCCAGCGCGCGTACAGGGGAGGTCGCGCCGCTGATGCGCCGGAGGGGGATTGCAGCCCCGTTTCCCGAAGAACGCCGGTCAGCAGCGACCGTAACGCGAGTGACGGTGCGCTCGACATAGCTAAGTCGGCTGACAATGGCTGTGTCAGCCGAGCTGCTCTATTTCTCACACGCACCGGATGAATCTGGAGTTCGTCCTGGAGTGGACGCGCTCAATCAGCCAGTGCGGATAGCCCTCGAGCCAGCGCGTGCGCACGACCGCGCCGCGCTGTCTCACAACGTCGCGTCCGACGATCGCGTTCTCGCCCCAGTCGGCGCCCTTTGACCAGGACGTCCGGCTGCAGCGCCGAGATGATGTGCGTGCGGCGTCTCTTCGTCGAAGATCACGACCGCATCGACCGACGCCAGCGCCGCCAGGACTTCGGCGCGCTCCTGTTCGGAATTGATCGGACGATCCGGCGCCTTGCCAAGTGCCTTCACCGAGCGATCGCTGTTGACGCCGACGATCAGCAGATCGCCGAGCGCGCGCGCGTCGCGAAGGTATCGGGACGTGGCCGGGATGAAGGATGTCGAAGACGCCGTTCGTGAACACGATGCGTCCTGCCTTCGCTCGCGCGAGCGCGCTCGACGAACGCGTTACCGCTGTCACTTCTCGTCACCTGAAAACTTGATCTGTTCCCGCCGAACGACCATTAGTGATCGGGACGGTAGATGCCGACATCGCGGATGCGTGATTTCACGCGGAACGTGTAGCAGCAGGCGATGGTAGTCGTACGGATAGCCATCGGCCTTGTGCGCGGCCAGATCGAGCCGATACGTGCCCTCGACGAGATCGAGCTTGTCGATCGTGAAGGTCACGATGCCGTCGCCGTCGATCTCGGTCGGCTGGAACTCTTCGAGATTGGTGTTGGTGCCGTAGACGCAGACGTTGTCGGCGTTGAAGAGGCCGAGGCCGAACACGAAGTCGGTGATCGTTTCCTTCGACGTCACGTCCATGCGGACCTGGATCGCATTCGCCGCTCTGGAACACGTGACCGGCTTCGCCGTCCGGACCGCTGATCGTGACGTTGGTGATCTCGACCTCGCGCGTGCCCCAGCGGCCTTCTCTCCGGACTTGAATCCGTCCTTTGGGCCCGGTGGCTTCCGAGGCCATCGGAGCCCTCACCCGTCTCGGCGGAGCTCACGGAGCTCCGGCCTTCTCGGCCGTATCTTCGGCTCGCGTCGACCGTCTTTCGCGGACGCGGCAACTCGCACGGCTTCTGCCTTCGCGAGCGCGTTCTCTTCGGCGTCTTCGACGTCGATCACGTAGGCGGCGACGACGCGCTTGGGATCGCCTTCGCCCTTGGTCACGCCGTTGTTCGAGCCAGTGGGCGGCGTCGCAGAACTTCTCGACCAGGTCGAGCGAGTGCGTCACCAGCAGGATCGATCTTGTTGCGCCGGCGGAACTCGCGCGAACTTGTCGAGGCACTTGTGCGTGAAGCCCTCGTCGCCGACGGCGAGCACTTCGTCGACGAGCAGCACTTCCGGATCGACGTGGATCGCCACGGCAAAGCCGAGGCGCATGTACATGCCGGACGAGTAGGTCTTGACCGGCGCGTCGATGAAGTCCTGCATCTCGGCGAACTCGACGATCTCGTCGAAGCGGCGCTGGATCTCCTTCTTGGTCAGGCCGAGCATGATGCCGTTGATGAAGATGTTCTCGCGGCCGGAGATCTCGGGATGGAAGCCGGCGCCGAGCTCGATCAGCGCCGAGATGCGGCCGTCGACCTTGACGTCGCCTTCGGTCGGCCGCGTGATGCCGGCGACGCACTTCAGCAGCGTGCTCTTGCCGGAGCCGTTGCGGCCGATCACGCCGTAGGTGCAGCCCTTCGGCACCGTGAACGACACGCCGCGCAGCGCCTGGAAGGTCTCATCCGGCTTCAGATCGCCGAGCAGGCTGCCGTCGAGGATCGCCGACTTCGAGCGTGGCGAACTGCTTCTTCCGCGCGTATCGGCGGTAGACCTTCGAGACGTTGATGACGTCGATGGCGGAGCGTCATCAGCTTCCTCCGCGAAGCTGTCGCGCAGCCGATCGAACACGAAATAGCCGACGAGGAACAGCACGACCGACAACGCGCCGACCATGCGCGACCAGCCACTTCTGGTGCCCGAGCGGGCCGTCGAAGAACAGCACCTGCTGATACGAGAGCATGATGTGCGTCATCGGGTTCAGGTTCAGCAGCCACTGCCGCATCGTCCGGCCGGCGCCAGGTGCATCGGGTAAATGATCGGCGTCGCGAAGAACCACAGCTGTCACGAGGTTGCGCGAGCAGATCCTTCAGATCGCGGAAGTGCACGGTCAGCGCCGACAGGAACAGCGCGAGGCCGATCGTGAAGCACGAGCTGCACCAGCACGATCACCGGGAACCAGAGCAGCTTCGAGCGCGATCGACCGGACGCTGGTAGTAGATCAGGAACGCCGACCGAGGATCGGCAGGCCCAGGAAGAAGTGCACCATGTTCGCCAGCACGGTGACGATCGGCAGCACTTCGGCCGGGAACAGCACCTTCTTGATCAGGTTGCCGCCGGCGATCAGCGTGTTCGACGACTCGAGCAGCGACGAGGAGAACCAGGTCCACGGCAGGATGCCGCAGAACATGAACAGCGCGTACGGCTCCATCTCCGGCGGATGGTCCTCGGCATCACCTTCGTGAACACGAACGGTGTAGATCAGCAGCAGGCAGCAGCGGATTGAAGAACGACCAGAAGAAACCGAGGACCGAGCCGCGGTAGCGCGCCTTGAGATCACGGACAACCAGCGTCTGGATCAGCCGCGCGGATATCGAGAGACAGCGACTGCTGCAGCATTTCCGTAAACGTGACCACCGCCTCCTGCCCGGCTCTCCGCCTGCATCCGCTGCAGCGTCGCGCAGCATCGGCGCAGCCGCGCGCGTTCGAAATCGATCTCGTGCGGCGCCGACGCGACAGCACTTCTTCGGCGCGCTTCATGCCCGCCTCGGCGCGCGCCTGCATCGAGATCCTCCGGCGCGCTCGGCCACCTGCGCCAGCACCGACACCGAGTCCGGCAGCACTTCGACGAAGCCCATCGCCACCATCAGGACGTGCTTCTCGGCGCCCTGCCGGTACCACATCGTCCCGGGCCGCAGCACCGTGAAGAACGGCGTGTGGCCGGGCAGCACGCCGAAATCGCCTTCGGTGCCGGGCAGCGAGACCGTCGTCCGACCTCCTGCGAGATGGACGTGCGTCGGGCGAGACGATGCTGCAGTGTCGAGCTTGGTCGGCAGCGCCATTGCCGTTCGCGCTGACTACTGTTTAATCGTCTTCGCCTTGGCGAGCGCTTCTTCGATCGTGCCGACCAGGTAGAACGCCTGCTCCGGCACGCCGTCGTGCTTGCCGTCGACGATTTCCCTTGAAGCCGCGTGATCGTGTCGGCGATCGGCACGTACTTGCCCTTCGATGCCGGTGAACTGCGCGGCCACGAAGAACGGCTGCGACAGGAACTGCTGGATCTTGCGCGCGCGCGACACCGTCGAGCTTGTCTTCTTCCGACAGCTCGTCGATGCCGAGAATCGCGATGATGTCCTGCAGGTCCTTGTAGCGCTGCAGGATCTGCTTCACGCTGCTGCGCGACGTCGTAGTGCTCGTCGCCGATGACGCGCGGATCGAGAATGCGCGACGACGACGCCAGCGGATCGACCGCCGGATAGATGCCCGAGCTCCGCGATCTGCGCGCGACAGGTTCGTCGTCGCGTCGAGGTGCGCGAACGTCGTCGCCGGCGCCGGGTCGGTGTAGTCGTCGGCGGGCACGTAGATCGCCTGCACCGAGGTGATCGAGCCCTTCTTCGTCGACGTGATGCGTTCCTGCAGCTCGCCCATTTCGGTCAGCAGCGTCGGCTGGTAACCGACCGCCGACGGCATGCGGCCGAGCAGCGCCGACACTTCCGAGCCCGCCTGCGTGAAGCGGAAGATGTTGTCGATGAAGAGGAGCACGTCCTTGCTTCTCGGCGTCGCGGAAGTACTCGGCGACGGTCAGCGCCGACAGGCCGACGCGCAGGCGCGCGCCTGGCGGCTCCGTCATCTGTCCGTAGACCAGCGCGGCGCGCGATCTTCGACAGGTCCTTCATGTCGATGACGCCCGACTCCTGGAACTCGAGCCAGAGGTCGTTGCCCTCGCGCGTGCGTTCGCCGACGCCGCCGAACACCGACACACCGCCGTGCTTCATGGCGATGTTGTTGATGAGCTCCATGATGATGACGGTCTTGCCGACGCCGGCGCCGCCGAACAGGCCGATCTTGCCGCCCTGCAGGTACGGCTCGAGCAGGTCGATGACCTTGATGCCGGTCTCGAACATCTTCGAGCTCGGTCGACTGCTGCTCGAGCGTCGGCGCCGGGCGATGAATCGGCCAGCGCTCCTTCGACTTGACCGGGCCGATCGGGAAAGTCCGACCGGCTCGCCGAGCACGTTCAGCACGCGGCCGAGCGTGTCGGGACCGACCGGCACCGAGATCGGCGCGCCGGTGTCCGTGCACTTCCATGCCGCGCTGCAAGCCGTCGGTCGGCTTCATCGCGACGGTGCGGCGCGCGGCCTTCGCCGAGGTGCTGCTCGACCTCCGGCGACGATGTCGACCTTCTCGCCCGTTGCGGCAGTGTCGCCACGATGCGGACGGGCGTTGTAGATGGCGGGCAGATGCCGCCCTCAGAATTCGACGTCGATGACAGGCCCGATGACCTGGATGACCTTACCGACTTTGGCTTCAGCTGTTGCTGTCGCCATATTAGTCAGTCGCCTGCGCTCCCGAAACGACTTCGATAATCTCGCGTAATCGCCGCCTGACGGACCTTGTTCATGTAGAGCGTCAAGCGCGTCGACCATTTCCTGTCGCGTTGCGCGTCGCGGCTGTCCATCGACTGCATGCTGCGCCGCGTAGTTCGGCGGCCGTTCGACTCGAGCAGGCGCGCTGCACCTGCACGCCCACGTGCATCGGCAGCAGCAGAGTCGAGCAACTGCGTCGGATCGGGCTCGAACAGGTAATCGACCGCGGGCGATGCCGAGGCATCACCTGGCTTGTCCAGCATCGGCCCGCGACGGTTTCGAGCCGGCGTCATCGCAGCTTCGGCGTTGAGTCGCGGAATCGGCAGCAGCTTTTCGATCGACCACGCTGCTGCGAGATCACCGGACTTGAACTCGTTGTAGACGAGATACACGCGCGACTGATGTCCGGACCGAGGAATTCCTTGATCGCCGTCTGCGCGATCGCCTGCGCGTGCGACCACTTGATCGTTCTGGAACAGGCCGACCTCTTCGTAGAGCACGTCGAAGCCGCGGCGGCATGAAGAAGTCGCGGCCCTTGCGGCCGACCAGCGCCATCGCCGCGTCACGGCCTGCGGATCCTCGGGCTGATCGACGTGAACTGCAGCGCCGCCTTCGACGACGTTGGTGTTGAAGCTGCCGCACGGGCCGCGATCGGCCGTGATGACGATCAGCAGCGTGCGCGGCCGGCATGCGGATCGTCGTTCAGCAGCGGGTGCGCGGCGTGTCTCGGTGCGCGTCGCCAGGTTGTTGAACACCCGCAGCATTTCCTTCGGCGTAGGGCGCGGCTCGTGACGATGCGCTCCTGCGCGCGGCGCAGCTTCGACGAGCGAGACCATTTTCATCGGCCTTCGTGATCTGCTGCGTCGACTTGACCGCGCGGATGCGCCGCCGGATATCGATCAGCGAAGGCATCGTTACGCCACTGCCGGCGGTGGCGCTGGTCGTCGACTTGAAGTGCTTGCCGGAATTCCTTCGAGCGCCGCATTCAGGTCGTCCTTGATCGCGTCGTCGAGGATCTTCTTCTCGTCGATCGCCGTGAGCAGGTGCCGATGCGCGTCTCCATGAACTCGGTACAGCTCGTCTTCGTAGCGCCGCAGTCTCTCGACCGGCAACGTCGTCGAGGAAGCCGTTGGTCGCGGCGTAGACGATCGCGACCTGCTGTTCGACCGGCAGCGGCTGCGTACTGTGGCTGCTTCAGGATCTCGACCAGCCGGCGCGCCGCGGTTGAGCTGCGCCTGCGTCGCCTTGTCGAGGTCGCTGCCGAACTGCGCGAACGCCGCCAGCTCGCGGTACTGCGCCAGGTCGAGGCGCAGCGTGCCCGCCACCTGGCGCATCGCCTTGATCTGCGCCGATCCGCCGACGCGCGACACCGAGTTGCCGACGTTGATCGCGGGACGGACGCCCTGGTGGAACAGGTCGCGACTCGAGGAAGATCTGGCCGTCGGTGATCGAGATGACGTTGGTCGGGATGTACGCCGACAGGTCGCCCGCCTGCGTTTCGATGATCGGCAGCGCCGTCAGCGAGCCGCCGCCCAGCTGCGTCGTTCAGCTTCGCCGCGCGCTCCAGCAGGCGCGAGTGCAGGTAGAAGACGTCGCCCGGGATACGCCTCGCGGCCCGGCGGACGCCGCAGCAGCAGCGAGATTTCGCGATAGCGCCTGCGCGTGCTTCGACAGGTCGTCGTAGACGCAGCAGCGCGTGGCGGCCGCTGTCGCGGAAGTACTCGCCGATCGCGCACGCCGAATACGGGCTGATGTAGAGCATCGGCGCCGGATCCGACGCCGTCGCCGCGACGACGATGGTGTAGCGCATCGCGTCGGCTTCTTCGAGCGTGCGCACGACCTGCGCGACCGTCGACTGCTTCTGGCCGATCGCGTTGTAGATGCAGATGACGCCGGTGTCCTTCTGGTTGAGGATCGTGTCGATCGCGACCGCGGTCTTGCCGGTCTGGCGGTCGCCGATGATCAGCTCGCGCTGGCCGCGGCCGATCGGCACCATGCCGTCGATCGCCTTGAGGCCGGTCTGCAGCGGCTCCTGCACCGGCTGGCGATCGACGACGCCGGGCGCGAGGCGCTCGATCGGCGAGAACTGCTTGGTCGTGGATCGGTCCCTTGCCGTCGATCGGCTGGCCGAGCGCGTTGACGACGCGGCCGAGCATCTCGTCGCCGACGGGCACCGAGATGATGCGGCCGGTGCGCTTGACCGTGATCGCCTTCCTTGATCTCCGTGAAGTCGCCGAGCAGCACCGCGCCGACGCTGTCCTCTTCGAGGTTCAGCGCGATGCCGAACACGCCGTGCGGGAACTCGAGCATCTCGCCCGCCATCGCGCGCTCGACGCCGTGCACGCGCGCGATGCCGTCGCCGATCGAGATGACGCGTGCCGACTTCCGCGACGTCGACCGTCGACGGCGAAGCTGCCGATCTGGTCGCGGATGATCTTGGAGATTTCGTCCGCTTTGATGTCCATAGTCTTATGCTAGCTCCGTGAGCGTCGTGTCTCAACTGGCCAGTTGCGTCGCCGACGCTGCCGTCGATACGGTGCCGCCGATCCGCGTCGACGACGCCGCCGATGATGGCGGGTCCACGCTCGTGGTGATGTCAACGTCGGCCCGGTGATGCCGGCCAGACTGCTGTCGCAACTGCGCGGCACGCGATCGGCCGACAGCGGCGCCGCGGTCGTGACTTCGGCACGCACCACCTGCTGATGCTCCATCAGGCGCTCGCGGTAGACCGCGAGCAGATCGGGAACGACGCCGAGGCGATCGCGCTCAGCGAGCAAGCAGCCAGAAGCTTGTGCACGGGCGAGGCGATGCTCCAGCCGCGTCGTCAGCGTGTCGGCGATCTGCCCGCTTGCCGGCACCGGCACGCGCGGGATTGGTCAAGGCGCCGTGCAGAGCTCGGCGTTCGACGACATCAGGTCCGGCGAACGACGCGAAATCGCGTCCGTCTCGAACCGGATCCGATTCTTTCAGCGCGACGTCGAACAGGGCTCTCGCGTAGCGGTGGCGGAAGCGCGTGTATCGTGTCAGGCTGATGACGTTCTGCAGTTCAGGCATGGCTTACATACAGCCGATACCAAAGGCACAAACTCCTATTTATATCAGAGCTTACGAGAAGGGGCGAACTTGGCCGGATCCCGCCGAGGCAACCAGGTATCGAGAGTCTGGATCCGGCTAGATTAGTGCACGTCGGTGATTTGCTCGTAAATCTGGTTCAGTTCGGCTTCCGATCCGAACGCTGATCTCGATCGTGAACCGCCCTGGGCGCGCCGCAGGATGCGGACCTTGGTGCCGAGCGCAAAGCGCAGACGATCCTCGGCGGCGCGGGTGTGGACGTCCGCTGCTGCCGTCGGCTCTCGCGCACGCGCGGCGCCGGCGGCGATGCAAGCCGCTTCACGAGCGCCTTCGGTCTCGCGCACGCGAGAGCGCAGCGCGAGATGACTTCCCGGGACGCCTGCTCGCTGGAGCGCGCGTGATCCGCAAGCGCAGCAGCGCACGCGCGTGCCCCGATCGCCAGCGCACCTGGCTGCGAGATCGGCGCGCACTTCGTCGGCGAGCTTCAGCAGGCGGACGTAGTTCGCGACTGAGCTGCGATCCTTGCCGACCGCAGCCGCGATCTGATCGTGGTCAGACCGAATTCGTCTGGCGAGCCGCTGCATGGCAGCCGCTTCGTCGACGGGATTGAGGTTCTCGCGCTGGATGTTTTCGATGAGCGCCAGCTGCAGCGACCTGCCTGATCCGAATCGACTGGCATGTCGCGCACGACGACCGGCACCTTGAGCAGGCCTGCGCGCTGCGCGGCCCCGCCATCGACGCTCGCCCGCGATGATGCGATAGAGATCGCCAATCCGCTGCACGAGAATCGGCTGAATCACGCCGTGTTCCTTGATGGATCGCGCGAGCTCGTCGAGCTTTGCGTCATCCATCTGGACGCGCGGCTGCTTCGTCGTTGGGCGCGATGCAGATCGATGTCGACTTCAACGGCGCCCTGCCGCGCAGGCTCCGGCACGTCGGGAATCAGCGCGCTCAATCCTTTGCCGAGAGCCGGTCGTCGTTCGAGCATCAATCGCTCCTGACTCCTGACACCTGATTCCGGACACCTGAATCACGCCGCGTGACGCGACAAGCATTTCCTTGGCGAGCGCAATGTAGGCAGCGGCGCCGCGCGACTTCGTGTCGCATAGCACGCCGGGCGTGCCATGGCTCGGCGCCTCGCCGAGCCTGACGTTGCGCGGAATGATCGTGTTGAACACTTTGTCCTTGAAGAAATCGCGCACGTCGCGCGCGACGAGCTGGCCCAGGTTCGTCCGATCGTCGGCACATCGTCAGCAGCACGCCCTCGATGTCGAGCGACGGATTCAGCGCGCCTCGAACGCGCCGCATCGTTCCGACGAGATCTGGCGAGTCCTAGCAATACGTAACTGAACGGCGGCA
>ERZ1370068.7195-contig-6126_pt1 | contig 10687 bp, 7 predicted proteins | sample MGYA00561227_ERZ1370068 | MGnify/ENA primary metagenome ERZ1370068 (study PRJEB38410, sample SAMEA6850437) | metagenome | study: Metagenomic assessment of the ecological functions of the soil: analysis of the soil microbiota associated with the...
GGCCGGATCCGCTGGCCCGTTGACCGGCCCGGGAGTTCTTTGAGGGGCGGTCTAGCTCACCCGCCGACCGTCCCGAACGAAGCGCTCCACCTCGGACTCGTCGTTGTAGTAGTGCACGCTGGCGCGGACGAGCGCGTCGACTCCGCTCGTGGGCGGATCGAGCCGCGACAAGCGGGCCTCGTGGACGTTGATGCTCACGCGCGCGCAGCCGGTCGCGCGTCTTGCCCGCCGCTTCGCCGTCCTTGAGAAAGGAGACGATCCCGCACTGCTCCACGCCGCGATCGTGCACGCTCACGCCGGGTCGCTTCGCGAGCTCCCGCCGCAGCAGCGTCGCGAGCGCTTTGACCCGGGCTTCGATCGCGTCGATGCCCAGCCGCATCGCGTAACGGGCGGCGACGCCCAGGCCGATCTGGCCGGCGATGAATCGCTCCCAGTTTTCGAACCGGCGCGCGTCGTCACGGACGACGTAGGTGTCGGCGTCGGTCCACGACGCGGCGTGGAGATCGATGAACGGCGGCTCGAGCCTCTCGATGGTGTCGCGCCGCACGTAGAGGAAGCCCGTGCCGCGGGGCCCGCGCAGATACTTGCGGCCCGTGGCCGAGAGCATGTGGCAGCCGATCTGCTCGCACGTCGACCGCGAGCTGGCCGACCGACTGGCAGGCATCGAGCAGATAGAGGACGCCGTGGCGCGCGGCGATGCGGCCGACGTCGGCCGCCGGATTGACGAGCCCGCCCTCGGCCGGGCACGTGCGTGATCGCGATCAGCTTCGTGCGCGGACCGATCGCGCGCTCGAGCGCGGCGAGGTCGATCTGCCCGGACGCGTCGCTGTCGACCACGTCGATCTCGATCCCCACGCGCGCCTTCATCTGCAGGAACGCGAGGTAGTTCGACAGGTACTCGGCCCGCGCGGTGATGACGCGGTCGCCCGCCCGGAACGGAACCGCGTAGAACGCCATGTCCCAGGCGCGCGTGGCGTTTTCCACGACCGCGATCTCGTCCGGGCGCGCGCCGATCAGCGTGGCGACGGCGTCGTAGACATCCGCGATGCGATCGGCGGCTTCGGCCGCCGCCTCGTAGCCGCCGATGGCGGCCTCGCGCGCCAGGTGGCTCGTCACCGCGTCGGAGGACCGGGCGCGGCGGCAAGGCAGCGCCCGCGTTGTTGAAGTGGAGGACATTGGCCACACCGGGCGTGTCCGATCTGAGCAACGGCACGTCGAGCGTCATGACGGCCTTCCTCGTCAGCTCGCCCGGCTCTGTCAGGGATGGCACCCGAGCCCGTCACTCGATCACTCGATTGGCCCGCAACAGCATCGGCGCCGGGATGGAAAGGCCGAGCGCCTTCGCCGTCTGCAAATTGACGACCAGCTCGAACGTCGTAGGGCTGCTCGACGGGAGATCCGCAGGCTTGCGCCGTTGAGGATCTTGTCCACCAGACGCCCGCCTGGCGTCCGGAGCTGATCGCTGTCGGCCGCGGAGTAGGCGGCCAGTCCGCCACGTTCCGCGAAAACAGTCCGTGGAATATGGTCAGGCAGCCTCTGCTTTTGCGCCGTGTCCAGGATGAACCGCGGAATGTTCAGCGAGAGGAACCGAGGCGCGAAGATGCCGTCCCGCGTCACCTTCGAATCTTCGCGAGCGCCGCCTGCGCTTCCTCTTCGGTCCGGCAGCGGTCGCTCGGCGAGCGTGAGGCCCAGGGGCGCCGCGTCCCGATACGCCGGCAGCTGCGCTGACGACATAGGTGTTTGTCGCGTCATAGGGCAAGAGCATGCGCTTGAGCCTGGGCACCAGCTCGCGGAAGATCTCCATCCGCTTCGGGCCGAGGTCGATGTCCAGATCAGCCGTCCGGTGATGTTACCGCCAGGACGCGCCAGGCTCTGCACCAGACCGATTCTAACGGGATCACTGCCGCCCATGAAGATGATCGGGATTTGCTTCGTCGCCGCCTGCGCGGCCTTCGCCGTGTTGCCACCTTCGCCCGTCGCGATGATGTCGACGCCCCGCCGGACAGCAGGTCACGCGCGGCTCCGGCAAGCTCGCCGGGTTGCCGTTGCGCGGGCGCACGCCGATCACGAACTGCTCGTTCTCACGGTAGCTGGCTCTCGAGCAGCCGTCGCGCAGACCGATGATCGCGGGTGTCGGCCCCCAGGATTCGGTCAGCGCGCCCGATCTTGACTCAGCCGCGCCGGCGCTGCCGGCGGTACGCGCTGTTTCGCACAACCGTGATGACGCCGACGGCTACCGCGAGCCCAGCGAAGCCAGCGGCCGCTCATCGGCTGTCTGGGTTCCGGAGCCGACTCGGCCAGGAGGGCTTCGACGATGGCGCGGGCCGTCGGGCTCATCCACTCTCGAGTGCCTCGACGGCGAGCGCAACGGCGCGCCCGTCGCGCGCGACGAGAAAGGTGGTCGGAAGACCCACCACCCCATAGGACGCGTTGATTCTGCCGCCGGGATCGAGCACGAGCGCGAACGTCAGGTCCAAATCCTGGCGTACCGTCCGAACGGCTTCTCATGTCTTCACGGGCGTTGATGCCGACGACGGCGAGGCCCCGTGGCGCGAGCTCGCGGTGGAGCCGCTCGAGCGCCGGCATCTCGGGCGACATTCGCGGACACCAGCTCGCCCAGAAGTTGACGAGGAGCACCTCGCCCCGGAGATCGGTCAGCGAGAGACCGGGCGCGCGAGTGTGGACCGCTGAAGGGCGAGGCGCGTGCCGGATCGATAGCCGCGCGAGATCGAGAGGCTTGAGGAGAGACGTCATCGCCGGCGATTCGGCTCCCGCCGAGACTGCAGACGGCAAACCGAGACGGACAGCCCCCCGGCGAGTAGGTCGACCCCACGCCCATCGTCAGCGCTTGTCTTATGATCTCTCGCGATATCCCGCAGCAGGGTTTCGCTGGTACACGACCGTCGTCGGCCCGTTCTCGATGATCCACTTCTTGCGGATGATCCCCTCGCGGATCGATGAGAAAGAACGACCGGTTCGCGTTCATCGTCTTGTCGTTGAGCACCCCGTAGGCTGCGCATGACCTTGCGGTCGGGAAAGTCGCTGGAGCAGCGGAAACGGGAGTTTCAGCGATTCGGCGAACGTCTGCTGCGAGAACGTCTGGTTGGCGCTGGCGGCGAGGTTCTGGATGCCCAGGGCTTCGAACCGCTTGTAGTCGGCCTTCCTGGCCGACAAGCTGGCCGCTCACGGACGGAACGAAGTCGGCGCCGCAGAACTCGAGCAGTACCCATCTCTTCCCCCGAAAGTCGCTGAGGGAGATGTCGCCACCGGTGGTGCTGCCAGGCGTGAAGTCGGGCGCCGGATCGCCGGCCTCGATCGCTCCAGCCGGTCGTGGAACGACGACGATCGAGGTAGCGGCCGGGGCGAGAGCCGCCAGGGCCGCGACGAACCTGCGCGTTCAGCGATTCTCGCTGCGCGCCTCCTTTGTGGCGACCGGGATGCAAACGCTACCACAGCGCGAACCACCAGCCCGAAGGATGCCATTACAGCGCGGCCTGGACCCGGATCGAGGCGTAGCTGCAGCGGCGCGATAGCTCCGCGGGGTTGAGGATACCGTGGTCCCAGCTCGAGCAGTTTCTCACACGCCGTCGATCGGCGGCCAGGGCCCGCGCAAGAGCCAGGAGACGCGGTCGCTCGTGTCAGATCGCGCCGTAGAGCCTCAGCAGCGACGCGCGTCCGTGCGCGCGTCGGCGCGAAGGTCCTGCCAGCCGAGCTCGACGTCGACGTCCGCGGCGTGCGCGGCCAGCCGAGCTACCCAGCGCGACAGCGCGCAGAGTCGATCGTAGTCCGCGGTGCGGGCGTGTCGGCAGCCGTGGCAGGTCTCCGTGCGCCCGGTCGTGAGGAAGAGGAACGGACGCCGCCCGTGCTCGCGCAAGCCGTGATAGTCGCTGCGCGCGAACCGGGAGCCCGGCCGATAGGCATCACTTCGATCATCGGCAGACTGCAGCCGACGGACTTCACGCGGCGCCGCGGCGCGACTGCACGCACGAGCGAGAAAGGAGGCTCGTCGCCTCGGCGCCGAGGACGAACAGCGCATCCGCCAGACCGGCCGCGCGAATCTCTTGCGACGCGCGCCCGCCCATGAGATCGAAGACGAGCGCCAGGTCGAGCCGATCGGTCGGCAGCGGCGGATGCTGCCAGAACCACGACGAACCCATCCGCTCCGTGCGGACGTCCGGTGGCCCTTCTGCGGCGTCGCGGGGAACAGCAGGACGATACGTGGCGCGCGGGAGCGACGGCGGTGCGCGGCCCAGCGAATGTCCAGCGCCGAGACCAACGCCACCGAGCTCGCATTGTCGTCGGCGCCGGCCGGACTTTGCCGCCGAGCACGCCCCGGGTGGTCGTAGTGGGCGACAGTGACGATCCAGCGCATCGGGCGCGGACGCGCGGTAGATCGCGCCGACGTTGACGGCGTAAGGCGCCGAGTCGGGACCGTTCGGGTAGGTCGGCTTGCTCGAAGCCGTCGCCGAAGAGCGGCGCGAGGCCCGCCGCCTTCAAGCTCGCGACAATGTGCGCGCGCGCCTGGCGCTGCCCTCGGTGCCGCGGAGCCGCCCTTGAGCTCGGGTGCGGCGAGATAGCGGACGCTCGGGCTCGACGGCGGAGACGCGTCCACACGCGCGGCGATGCCGTTCGCGTTCTGGGACACGCGCGACGGCCCGGCGGCGGTCGAGGCGTCATCGACGAACTCGTAGGACAGCGCGAGCGGGCCCATCGCACACCCGCGCGAGAGACACTCCGACGGCCGTCACGACCGCCGCGATCGCCCTGGGCCTCGCCGCAGCCCAGGCCGTCGCGGTCAAGCTAGACCGTCTGGAGAATCTCCGCCGACGCCATCTCCGGCGTCAGAGATCTCGCGCCAGTCGGCGTCGCGCGGCACCACGCCCTCGGAGGCCCGGAGCGGGTAGTACGTCGGGATTGATGCCGCGCGGTGTGCCGCCGTCCTGAACCGTCGTCACGGCCTGCAGGAGCAGGCGCCGGGCCTGGATGATGGCCTTGTCGGCCGGGCCCGAGGTGCTCCGCGGCTGCGATCGACGATGCGTCCCATGCTCTCCTGGATCGCCGCGGTCCTGCGATGTTGATGCCGTCGATCCCGGTGAAGCTCTCGGTCTTCTGGACCTGCCGATCCAGGAGGTAGTTGTTCTGGCGATTGGCGCTCGACGCGGAAGGTCGTCTGGTCGACGTCGAGCCGGACCGTTGCCGGAGCGGCGCTCGAGCCGGTCCTCTACGGTCGAGCGGCGCCTCGGTCGGCGCTGTACTCCCAGTTGTAGACCATGGTGTTCTCGTCATCCATCGGCACCCAGATGTGGCCGGCCACCGCGGGAAGCCGCCCTCGGTGCGTCTGGTAGGGCGGATCTGGTGGAATGGCAGGACGAAGTGGTAGGTGCGGATGTGGATGCTCGTCTGCGTCGAGCGGCCGAATGCCCGCGTACTGGTAGCCGTAGTCCGTGAGGTCGACGACGAGCGCCGGCGCCTTGCCGCGCACGAACGGGTTCGTCGGGCTTGAAGCCCGGCCGCGTTGGTGTTGGTCGTGAGCAGCCGGTGCAGGATGGGCGCGTGCGAGGTGTCGATGCCGCCCTCCAGGCCCTGCAGCCAGTTGCTCTCCTGGATCACCTTCGACACGTGGACGGTGCGTCGCCGGCACCTGCGGTCCAGGCGAACCGCGGGCAGGCGGCGGCTGCAGCTCCGGCGGCCCCATGTAGGCCCAGATGACGCCGCCCATCTCGACCGTGGGATAGACGGCTGGCGAGATCTTGTCCTTGAAGCTGCAGCTCCTCCGGCTCGTTCATCATGTCCACGCAGCGGCCGGTGACGTCGAACTTCCAGCCGTGGTAGACGCAGCGCAGCCCACACTCCTCGTTGCGGCCGAAGAACAGCGAGGCGCGCCGATGCGGGCAGAACTCGTCGAGGAGCCCGACGCGGCCCTCGCGTGTCGCGAAAGGCCACCAGGTCCTCGCCCAGGAGCCTCACGCGCACGGGCGGACAGTCGGGCTCGGCAGCTCCCGACGCGAGCAGCGCGGGGATCCAGTACCGGCGCGCGGCGCCCCATCGGGGTGCCGGACCGATGCGCGCTGATGAGCTCGTTCTCTTCGTGGTGGGTCAGCATGGCGTCTTCCTCCCCGCTGAACGTCACCCACGGCCGAGCGCCCGCCCAGAAACGCCATGGACTGATTAGGCTGCGACCGGCCCGCGCCCCGTCCGGCTGGCGTCACCGTTTGCGCTTTTGACCTCGCTTTCCTGAACGGGCCAATGTCCGGTGATGCCGAGATCGGTAAAGACGCGCACGTCTCAGCTCGTAGCGCGGCGTCGCACCCGCGACTCGCGGCGCCTGGCTCGGTTTGATGGCGTCGTCGCCGGAACCTCCGGGGCGCGCCGCCGCAGTACTGGCGCTGGTGTGGGTGCACGGCCTCCGGGTCGGCGTTCTCCGCCGGGCAGCGCGCGCTCACGCCAGCGAAGCTCTTCCACGCGCCTCAACGCGGCAGGCGTCGCCTTCTTCAAGCTTCCTCATCAACCGCGGCCACGACGCTCGTCGTGGCCGGTCGCGGCGCCGCCACCTCGCCGGCGCGGCGTTCCAGCTGACGCTTCGGGCCAAAGCGCATCGAGGACATCAGGACGATGGTCGGCTGGCGCCGCAAGTGCAGATCCTACCGCCGCATCGTCCCGCGCTCGGCGCCACTCGACCGGCGCCAACAACGATCCGCCGCTACTGGGCGGCATGGAGCTGACCGGACGACGCGAGCTTTGGACCGTCCTACGGCCGGCCCGGTGTCGAAGCGCAGTGGCGGCCGAAGGCTGAGGCCAGGCGGCTGGAGCGCTTCGCGCGCTGCGCCGGCGCGTGGCAGGCGCAGAGGCGGATCGCGCGGTGCGCGATCCCCGACAGGTCTCGTGCCGCGCGCCTGGGGCTTCTGGGCGCGCCCATAGGCGCTACCATCAGCCTCTACCGCCCGGAGAGGTCTGAAGATGTCTTCCCCCGACTACCGGTCGAACGGCCACGAGGAAGGTGGACCACGTTGCAGGTCCGTGCGCCTCCCGGTCGCCGATCCTCAGGGGCCGCGACGAGTTTGCTTTGACCGCCCGGCGCGCGAGGTGATCGAGGCGTTCCGTCAGCGAGGCGGTGCGCGCGCGCGGCTGTTCACGAGGCGCACCGTCGTCCCCCGCGCTCGGCACGGCTTTCAGGGGCCACGAGCGCGCGCTGGTCGGTCTCCTCGTGAGCGGATAACGCGCGCGCCAGCAGGTGCAACGATTACCGGGTAGCCCTGCCCGAACTGGTGGAGCCGAGCGCATCGCGCGCGCTCGACTCGTGTGCCCGCTTCGCCCGCGCCCGCCGCTTCGAGAGCTTCACGAAAACACGCCGCGACCGATCGCCCGAACAGAGCATCATCGCGCGTTCCGACGGCACCCCTTGCCTGCTGCCATGCAGGTCGGCTCCGAAACTCACACGAAGTGCGCCGACCAGGAGGGTGCATTGAAGAACGAACAGGTCGCCGAGCTCTTGTATCCAACGCTGGAGACCGAAAGAGGCGGTAACAGTTTACACGGCGGCGCTCAGCTGCGGTGTCGTCGACACGCCGACCTTCAAGAGAATGGAGTGGAGGAGTACCTGGGAGCAGACCCGCCACCACGGCGAGGCGCATCGTGCCGAGGCTGATGAGACAAGCTCGGGCTCGATCCCGATCTGGAGACGCGCCGGGCCGGCTGGTCGTCCGAGTCCGCCACATCGGCGAGGCGCTGGTCAGCTGCCGGGCGAAATGGCGTTCGAGGACGTGTCCGCCGCGCAGCGCTCGTCGCGTGCGAGCGTGGTCGAAGCGGAGACGAAGGACCATCACGAACTGGGGCTGGTCCACGATGGTCTGCCGAGAAGGCGAAGGGGCGAGCTCATGCTGACCTTGATGGCCGCCTGCGACCAGGTGGCGAGGGCAGACGGAGGACTGGAGCACCTCACTCACCAACACGTCTGGCTGGTGCCGCGAGCTGTGATCGAGTCGCTCAGGCATGCCCGCCGCGCTGCCGCCGCCCGAGGAAGAGCGGCAGGAAGCGGTAGACCGCGACGTCGGATGGCCGCACGCGCCGTTGAGGCGCGCAGGCGAAGATGCGGTAGCTCGCTCGGCGGGGCCTCGGCTTGCGCCGGGGCCCCGACGCGACGCACAGGTCCGAGCTGGTAGCGAAACACGCTGCCGGGCTAGCAGCTTTGGCGCGAACAGGTCGCCGCCAGCTGCCGCACCGCTGCCGCTGGCAGCACGGTGTCGATCCGGGAAGTCCTCGATCCTCAGGACCGCGCGCTCGGATCCACCGCCCACTCGACGACGGTGTCGAGACGGCGGCTTCGCGGGTGCGGGCGCACAGGCAGGTAGACCGAGCTGGCGGTGCGGCCCACGCGCATTCTGGTTGTAGTCGACGAGCACGCGCTCGGTCAGACGCCGAGGCGTCACACGGTATTCGGCGGTGAGCAGGCGCGGATGCGCTGACACGACCGGGAATGGTCTTGGCGATCGACCACACGTCGCTTCTGCGTGGGCCCGCGGACGATCGGCACGTACACGTGAATCCCGCGTGAGCCCGTGGTCTTAACCTGCGGGTAGCTCGGCGTTCTCGGGGAGTCGAGCGTCTGTTTGAGGAGTCGAGCGCGGCCTCGCGCTGACCTGCCCGCGAAGGTGGCGCCCTTCACCGGATCGAGGTCGAAGTGCATTTGAAGATAGTCGGGCCGATGTCGGTGTCTGTCGCACCGCGCGTTCCAGCTGGTTCAGATCATCGATGGCCACGCACGAGGTTCGACCCTGAGCGGCGCGGGAGTCACCGATGATCGGGAAGTCGATCACGCTGCCCGGCGCTCGTGCTCGGTGGCGCACGTCTCGATCCAGTCGGGCCACGGGGGCGACGGCGCGCGCTAACAGCTGAAAAAGAAGTCCCCGGCGGCGCCGTTCGGATGGCGCTTCAAATCACCGCTGGCTGGTCAGCGCAGATGAGAAGGGGAGCACCACCGGCACGTCGACGTAGTACTGCGCGCGAACAGGAGAAGTCGCCCCTGCAGTGAGGCCGAGCTCAGCCGGGCCAGAACGGCTTGCGCAGATTCGTCAGGAATGAACCGCGCGCTGCCGCACGCATCTCGACCGTGTCGACGTCGGTCGGGATCACGCGGCCGGATGCTCGCGTCGAGCGAGCTCCGTCACACGCGCCGCGCCGGCCGAGCTTCATCAGACGGCGGCGGCAGGCGCGGCGGTCGGAGGCCGCGGCGCACCGCGTCGCGCACCTTACGTACGAGGGTTCGGTGCCGGCGCGCGCGCAGCGAGCAGCAGGCCGCCGCGGCTCGGCCACCGCGCCCACGAAGTCGGCGGGAAACCGCGACGCTCGCCAGTACCGCCAGCAGCGGGTCGACGTACTTCCCGCGATCGCGATGCTGCCGAGCAGCACGACTTCGCCGCCGGGTCCGATGCGCCGGGCGAGCCGTCGCGCGTCGCGGTCGAGCGGCTGCCGATAGCGGAGATCGTCGCCCTCGATGTCGACGGTCGCGAAGCGTTGCGAGCGCGCGCCAGATCTATGGTGCTACCGTCGGCCGAGCATAACCCGTCGGTCGGCGTGATGACGAACACGCCCGCGTGACCGTCCGCGGGATTCGCGAACGCGCGCGCGTAGGTCAGCTTGCCGCGAAAGTGAGACCGCTCGAAACAGCTTCACCGAGCGGCGCCCACCCCGAACGCAGCAGAGCGGCTCGAACGACGCGCTCGCTGAGGACCATCCGCGCCCGCAGTCCTCCGCAGTGAGCGGAGAGAGCAGGAAGATCGGCTCACACACGGCCCGTCAGGGGCCGCCGACCGGACAGAGCTCCGCGGCGCTCCGCGTGTTCGACGCTTCGTCGCGCCTGACCCAGCCGCGCCGCGCGATCAGGGATGCGTACCAGCCGTTGCCGACTCCCCGACGGAATGGGCGTCGGTCGACGACGAAGCGGATGCCTCGCGCGCGGCTATGAGCCAGCACGGGGCCAGGTCGAGCCGCTTGGATCGCCGTTGGTCTCCACGGCCGCTCGGCCGGCGGCCGCCGCGTCGAGGACACTCCTCGGCTCACGGCACCTCGACCGGCCGGCGGCCGCGAGAGGATCAGCCGGCCGACGCGTGCCCCAGATCTTGAAAGCAAGGCAGCGATCGTGCGGACCAGATCGCTCGGTCATCTGGTTCGCGTCCATGTGGTGGCGACGATGGATACTCGCGATGATCACGTCAGCGCTAGCTCGAGGATCGCGTCCGGGTAGTCGAGGCTTCCATCGGCGAGGATGTCGGACTCGGTTCCCCCGGAGGAGCGCGACACACGCTCCTGGACGCGCGCGATCTTTCCTCCCACTGAGCCTTCGGCCGGTCGACGACTGTGAGGCCCGCCGCGTAGGCCGCGGCCGGCGAGTGGTCGGTGATCGTCATGTACTCCATGCCGAGCGTATCGGCCGCCCGCGCCATCTGCTCGACGGTGTGCTGACCGTCGCTGTACACGGTGTGACAGTGCACGAGCCCCTTGGAGATCCCCGCGGTGACGAGATCGGTGGGCAAGGTCCCGGGCATCGCGGCTTCCGATCTCGCCCTCGCCTTCCGGAGCTCCGGCCGGGAATGAACCGGAAGACCCAGCCGGTGGTAGATGTCGGCTTCGCTATCGCCCTCCGAGGCGAACGCGCGCGCGCTCGGGCCAGGCGCTCGAGGTGCTACGTGGG
>ERZ1370068.3960-contig-3055_pt1 | contig 10685 bp, 13 predicted proteins | sample MGYA00561227_ERZ1370068 | MGnify/ENA primary metagenome ERZ1370068 (study PRJEB38410, sample SAMEA6850437) | metagenome | study: Metagenomic assessment of the ecological functions of the soil: analysis of the soil microbiota associated with the...
CCGTGGAGCGGCGTCTCGATGGACGGGCGCGGGCTCGCGGGCTCGAGCAGGGCATGAGCGAAGTAGTCGACCATCACCTGATCGTCCATGTCCGGGCGCTCGAGGAGGGCCCGGATGTCGTCGATCACGACGCCGGGGAAGTCCTTCTTCTGGATGCTCTTCAGATCGGAGCCGCTGCCCTTGACGCGGAGCACCCGCACCTCGCGGCCGCGGTGATCGCGCTCCGTGCGCTTGACCGACGTGTTCCCGCCGCCCCAGACGACGAGCGAGAGGTCTCGGCGCCGATCAGGCGCGAGGCGTACACGAGCGAGATCGAGATCGGAGAGGCCCTGCGCCGCGGCGTCGTCCCAGCGTGAGTTCATGGCCGACACCTTACCGCAAGGGCGGCCCGGGCGCAAAGGGTCCCCACCGCGGCAAGGGCCGAATTGACAGGCTCGCGCGGCCCTCCTATCGGTTAGGGCGGGAACGGCCCGCGGCCGCCATCCGTGCGCTTTCGCTGCGTCACCTCGAAGGACCCGGGAGAACGATGCGATGAAGGGCCTGATCATGGACTATCCGCTCACGCTCACCCAGTTCTTCGAGCGGACGCGGAAGCTGTTCCACAGAAAGACGCTGGCGACGCGGGTGCCCGGGGTCGGGCTCCAGCGCTACACCTACGCCGACTACGCGGATCGCGTCTGCCGCCTCGCCGGCGGCGCTCGCCAAGCTCGGCATCCGGAAGGGCGACCGCGTCGGGACCTTCGCGTGGAACTCCCACCGGCACCTGGAGGTGTACTTCGCGGCGCCGCTCGATGGGCATGGTGCTGCACACGGTGAACATCCGGCTCTCCGCCCAGGACATCACCTACATCGTCAACCACGCCGAGGACCGAGGTCCTGATCGTGGACGCCAGCCTCTGGCCCCTGCTCGAGCCGATCAGGAAGGACCTCGACGACCGTCGAGCACTTCATCGTCATGAAGGACACGCCGGGCGCCGAGATCCCGCCGGGCGCGATCGACTACGAGGCGCTGCTCGCCGACGCCGCGCCCGGTCGAGGCGTGGCCGACGCTCGAGGAGACGGACGCCGCGGGCATGTGCTACACCTCCGGCACGACGGGCCATCCCAAGGGCGTGCTCTACAGCCACCGCGGCGATCTATCTGCACTGCTTCGCCGTCGTCCACCGCGGACGTGCTCGGCGTCTGTCGAGCGCGACGTGATCCTGCACATCGTGCCCATGTTCCACGCCAACGCCTGGTGCGTGCCCTTCGCGGGCGTCATGAACGGCTCCACCCAGATCTTCGGCGGCCCCAATCCCCAGCCGCGCGACATCATCGAGATCGTCCACAACGAGAAGGTCACGCGTGGTGGGGGCGGTGCCCACCGTGTGGATCGCCATCCAGGGCATCCTCGAGAAGGAGCCCCAGTGGGACATCTCCTCCATCCGCTGCATCCCCATCGGCGGCTCGGCGGCGCCCAGGAGCCTGATCGAGCTCTTCGACAAGAAGTACGGGGCCTACATGCTCCACGCCTGGGGCATGACCGAGATGTCCCCGCTCGGCAGCGTGTGCCGGCCGCGCTCCTACATGGACGACCGCCCGGAGGCGGAGCGCTACGACGTCCGCGCCAAGCAGGGGCGCCCGTCGCGGGGGTGGACATGCGGATCGTCGACGACACGGGCCGGGTGCTGCCGTGGGACGGCAAGAGCGTCGGGCGAGATCCAGGTGCGCGGGCCGTGGGTGACGAGCGGGTACTACAACAACCCGGAGGGCGCGGCCCAGTTCACCGAGGACGGCTGGTTCCGCACGGGCGACGTCGCCTCCCTCGACCCCGACGGCTACATCCAGATCACCGATCGCACCAAGGACCTGATCAAGTCCGGCGGCGAGTGGATCTCGAGCGTCGACATGGAGACGACGCATCATGGGCCACCCGAAGGTGCTCGAGGCCGCGGTGATCGCGGTGCCCCACCCCACGCTGGGTGGAGCGGCCGCTGGCCTGCGTCGTGCCCAAGCCCGAGTTCGCAGGCCAGCTCACCGCCGAGGAGATCATGCGACTACCTGACGCCCGCGGCGTGGCCAAGTGGTGGCTGCCCGACCGACGTCGTCTTCATCGACGCGGTGCCCAAGACCAGCGTGGGCAAGTTCGACAAGAAGGTTCTCCGCGAGCGCTTCAAGGACAGTCGCGGACTAGGCCTCAGCCGGCGCGCACGGATCAGGGCGCGCGGGGCGCTGGGTGCGGGCGGATGCAGATCGCCTTCAGGTCCTGCCACTGCTGATCGGTCAGGACGGGGGTCGGGGGCCCGGGGGCCCGGGCCGCGAGCTCGCGGAGGGTGGCGATCCGATCGCTCGGGCTCGGATGGGTCGACAGATAGCGCAGCACGCGCCGCGGCTGGTCGCCCTTGGCCAGCTCGTCGAAGAAGCCGATCATCCCGTCGGGAGCAACGCGGGCGGCGAGGAGCAGCTTCATCCCGTCCCGGTCCGCCTCCTCCTCGGCACGGCGGCTGTACTGGAGCTGGCCGAGAACCCGCGCGCTCTCGAGCCCGTAGGCGAGCGGCCCCGTCATGTCGCCGGTGAGGGCCGCGAGCAGGAGCCCGGTCGACGCGTGCTGGATCACCGCGCGGGTCGTGTGCCGGTGCAGGACGTGCTGGATCTCGTGGGCGAGGACCCCGCGAGCTCGTCGGGCGTGCGCGCCCGCTCGAGCAGGCCGCGGAAGACCACGATGTAGCCGCCCGGCGCGGCGAGCGCATTGACGTCACGGGCATTGACCACGCGCGCGCGAAACGTGTAGGGAGAGGGCGGCGCCGCCGCCGTCAGGCGGGCCACGATCGTGTCGAGCGCGCGCTGCCCGCTGGGACTCGCGCATATGCGGTCGGGCGGGGCGAGCTGGTCGGTCACGGCACGCCCCAGGCTCTCCTCCCAGGCCACGGGCACCCGGGGGCGGCGAGGGCCGCGATGAGCGGAATGCCCCAGAGATAGAGCGCCGCCGTGATACCGATGACCGCAACGCCCGCCAGGGCGGTGAGGCGCACCCGCCGGCCTCGCCCCGCCGGATCGTGGAAGCCGGAAGGCCGGGGCGCCGCCTCGTGGAGGCTGTGCAGAAATGCCGGATCCGACACGATGACGGCCTCCGCCAGCTCCCCGCCCCGCTCGAGCCGGACCTCCTCGCCTGCGTAGAATCCCTGCGTCTGGCGGATGTCCCGGTAGGGCCAGAGCCGCACCCACCCCGAGGCCGTGGTCACCTCGAGCCCCTCGCCCATCAGCCGGACGGTCGCGGGATAGCGGAGGGCGGTCTGCCCGTCCAGGTAGTGCGCCGCCCACTCGCGCCGCACGAGCCCGGCCATCGCGATCGCCACCCCCTAGGCGCCTGTCGCAGAAACCCGGTCAGAGCTCATCGCTCTAGCCGAGGTCGAAGCCGGTGTCGAGGAAGCCGGCCAGGCCCTCGCCCGTGGCGGACGCCTGCTGGGCCTGCTGCCGGATGCGCTCGAGGTCGAGCGGTCCGTCCAGCGCGAGGTAGCGGAAGGCGAAGTCGATATTCCGCACCCGCACCCACGGCCAGGCGAGGCCAAGCGTACAGACGAGCAGGATGGCATTGACCACCCAGAGGCCGAGCAGCGCGCCGCCCGTGACCGTCGAGCCGAACCGGGCCGCGCCCCGAAGGTGGTGTGCTCCCAGAAGAACCGCCGCTTGCGGGCGAGGAACCAGACCCAGCAGAGTCCGAGCGTGGGCAGCGTGAGCAGGACCGAGAGGAGGAAGGGGCCGAACAGCTCCCGACCCCGCCCGTCGAAGTCGAACCGCTCATTGCCGAAGTAGGAGTGCGAGATCATGAAGGCCTGCCGCCGGGTCACGAAGAACGGGTAGTAGAGCCCGAACGTCAGCCCGGTGAGGATGGTGCCCTTGACGAAGATCTTGACGAACTCGAGGGCGGCCCCGCGGAAGGAGAAGCGGATGCCCCGCCAGGAGGTGCGGCTCAGCCGGTACCGGCGAGCGCCCACCATCGCCACGGGGAGGAACATCAGGAACAGAAGCGAGATCGACAGCGCCGCCGCCCCCTTGATCGTCGGGCCGACGTCGAGCACGTCGCGCACCACCGTCAGGACGACGATGGGCACGAAGAAGACCACGAAGGCCTTCGCGAAGCCGAGGAGGAGCTCCTGCGCGGTGCCGTGATAGGCGAAGCGATCCCCTTCGAAGGCGCTCGCGCCGAAGAGATAGCGCCGGATGCGCGTCTTGCCCCAGAAGTAGTAGACGCCCAGCGTGAGCACCGGTGAAGAGCACGTTGACGACGTGGATCCCGAAGAGCGTCCCGCCCGTGCCGTGGAAGGACAGGCGGCGCCGGGCCGCCGGCAGGGGCGGTGGGACCGCGTCGGGAATGCCCAGGCCGGACGGCGGCAGGGGGTGGTCGAAACGTGGGCGGCGGCGGAGCGGCCGGCGGGGCCGGTTTCCGGAAGAACGATCCGGCCGATCCCGCGTGTTGCGCCATGAGCGCACTATGGTCAGACGTTGCGCGAGGTGTCAACTAGATCGGCGACGCAGGAACGCGATTGTCGCGAAAAAATCTGCGATCACCGACTGCACCTCGGCGCGATGACTTCGATTCGGGAAGTGGGGCCCGCCCGCCACGACGTGAAAACGGGCGCCCGGAATGACCGCGGCCACGCGCGCCGACATCTCCACGGTGGGGAACTGGTCCTCGGCGCCGGCGATGATCAGCGCCGGGCACCGGATGCGGGCGCAGTCGGCGAGCCAGTCCGTGCGCGCATAGGTCTCGTCCAGCAGCGCGAGGAGCGAGGCCACCGAATGCCGCTCGAGCCTTCCGGTCACCTCGGCGTAGCGGTCGGGGCGCGCTTTGAGCCGCGCCAGCGCCTCCTCCCCATCCGGAGCCGGATATTGGCGTCGAAGAAGTCGTCGAAGCGGCCGGCGGCGACGAGCGGCCGATGGCGGCTCCACCACTGCTGCTCCGACTCGGGCGGGGCGAACGGCGGCCCGCTGATCGAGACCAGGGCCTGGACCCGCTCCGGGTGGTGCGCCGCCGCCCAGAGCGAGAGCGCCCCACCCATCGACGCCCCGCCCCACACCGCCGCGCCGATCCCGAGCCCGTCCAGCCAGAGGAGAAGGTCCCGGCCCTTCTCGGGGTAGGTGTAGTCCTCCGCGCGCTCGAACTTCTGGGAGAGCCCATGGCCCCTGGTATCGGGGAAGAGCGCCCGGATCCGGGGCAGGAAGGGCTCGAGGTCCGGGAGCATGAACGAGGAGTCCTCCACCGAGCCGCCGTGGATCCAGACCACGGCGGGCGACGCGAGGGTCACCGGCCTCCCGCCAGTGCAGGCGGACGCCCGTCGGGAGCGTCACCTCAGGCAGGGCCGAGCCTCTTCTCCAGGTAGCTGGCGTAGCGCGACATCGAGTACGTGCAGATCCAGTAGACGATGGCGATGAAGAGGTAGAGCTGGAACGGGCGGATCTCGCGGTTGTTCACGACCTGGGCGGCCTTGGTGAGGTCCATGAAGCCGATGATGGAGGCGAGCGAGGTGTCCTTGAAGAGCACGATGAACTGGGTCACGAGCGACGGGATCATGTTCTTCAAGGCCTGGGGCAGGACCACGAAGCGCATCGATTGCGTCCCCGTGAGCCCGAGCGCCCGGCCGGCCTCCACCTGCCCGCGCGCCACGGACTGGATGCCCGCGCGGACGATCTCGCCGAAGTACGCCGCCTCGAAGATGACGAAGGCGGCGAGGGCCACGCCGAACTCGGGAATGGCCGTCCCGAGCACCATCGGCATGACGAACCACATCCAGAAGATCACCATGACGAGGGGCACGCCGCGAAAGAACTCGACGTAGAGCGTGGCGGGCAGCCGGATCCACCATTGCGGGGCGAGGCGGCCGATCCCGATGAAGATCCCGAGCAGGAAGCCGAGCACGATCGCGGGGATGGCCAGGCGCACGGTGCCCCGGCGAAGCTCCCGAAGCCCAGGAAGCCCTGGATCATCAGGAAGTGGAGGTTGCGCCAGATGACGTCGAGGTCCACTACCGCAGTGCTCCTGATCGGTTGGCGGACCATCGACGCCGCGGGGCCGGGGCGGGCGGGGGCGCTCTCCCGGGACACGCTGACTCGCAACCCGTCACCGGCACTCGAATGGGGCCACGAGACCGTGGTCACGCGGCTTCGGCGACGCGCAGAAGATACGGTCCCGGGAGAGCGCCCCGCCCACCCCGGCCCCGCGGCTCCGCGCTGTCTGCCGATCGATCGGACGGGACAGAGGGGCACCTCTGCGGGCGCGGGGGACGGCTTCATCTCGGTTGGCGGCCGGCCGTGATGAGGCCGGGGATTGCGGTGCGGCGTTCTACCCAGCCCATGATCGTCGCGAGGGAGACGCAGAGGACCAGGTAGATGAGCGTGCCCGCGGTGAGGGCTTCGATGGCCTTGGCGGTATAGGTCTCGATCTGGCGGGTCTGGAAGGTCAGCTCGGCGACGCTGATGGTGAGGGCCACGGAGGAGTTCTTGAGGAGGTTCAGGGACTCGCTGGTGGCGGGGGAAGGATGAGCCGGAGCGCGACGGGCAGGATCACGTAGCGGTAGGACTGGAAGGTGGTGAGCCCGGAGGCGACCGAGGCCTCGAACTGCGTCTTGGGGATCGCCTGGATGCCGGAGCGCAGCACCTCCGAGAAGCGCGCGCCGCTGTAGACGCCGAGGGCGACCACCGCCGCCCAGAACTCGAGCGAGTGGGCGAAGAGGAACTCCCGGGTCGTCTCGGGCAGGAGCGGCGGCACCGCGAAGTACCAGAAGAACATCCACACGAGCAGCGGCACGTTCCGGAAGAACTCGACGTAGAAGGTGGCCAGCGCCCGGAGCGGGCCGGTAGGGCACCGTCCGGAGCGCGCCCGACACGATGCCGAGGACGACGGCGAGCAGCCAGCCCAGCGCCGACAGCTCGAGGCGTGACGATGAGGCCGCTGAGCAGCCACTCCCCGGACTGCCCCGTCCACAACACCGACCAATCGAACTTGTACTGCACGGCCGAACGCCTCGGCGTTACTTCGGGCGTTACTTGGGGACGACTTGCAGGAGCATGAAGCTGCGGACCTGGGCGCTCATGGGATAGGGCAGCTCGCCCTTGGGACCGAACCACTTGTCGTAGATCTCGAAGAACTTCCCCGACTCGATCCCGTCCATCAGCCCATTGTTCACGACCGCGCGAAAGTCCGAGTCGTTCTTCCGCATCGCCATCCCGTACGGCTCATAGGAGTAGAAGTCCCCCACCACCTCCCATTGCTCGGGCTTCGGCGCCTTCAGCTTCAGCCCCGCGAGCTGGATGCCGTCGTTCGTGAACGCGTCCACCTGCCCCTGCAAGAGCGCCTGGAATGCCGCCGGCTGGTCCGGAAACTCCCGCAGCATCGCCTTCGGCGCCTTCTCGCGCAGGATGCGCGCATTCGTCGACCCCTGCTGGGCCGCGATGCGCTTGCCGTCGATGTTCTTGATGCTCTTGATCGGGCTCCCCTTCTTGACGAGGAACTGGGCGCCCGTCACGAAGAACGTCAGCGAGAAGTCCACGCTGTCCCGCCGCGGCCGGGTATCCGTCATCGTGCCCGCGATGAGGTCCACGGCATTGGACGACAGGAGCGGGATCCGCGTGGGCGGCGTCGATTCCTTCTTCTCGAGCTTGATCGGCTTGCCGAGCTTCTTCGACACCTCGGGCAGCACGAGCTGCTCGACCAGGTCGATCGAGAACCCCACCCACTCGTTCTTGCTGTTGACATAGGCGAAGGGCGGCGAGCCCGTCCGCGTGCCGATCGTCAGCGTGTCGGTGCGCGCGATCTTCTCGAGCGTGGTCTCGGCGAGAGCGGACCCGGCCGCCTCCGGCGAGGGCGACAGCCAGCGTCAGGACGGCGGCGATGATCTTCCGCATCTGCGTTCTCCTTTGTTGGTGGTCGGATTAGGGTGGTCGACTAGTGGGAGAGGATCTTCGACAGGAATTCCTTCGCGCGCTCGGACCGCGGTGCGGCGAAGAACGGCTCCGGCGCCTGCACCTCGACGATGCGGCCCGCGTCCATGAACACGACGCGGTGGGCGACACGCCGCGCGAAGCCCATCTCGTGGGTCACCACCATCATGGTCATGCCCGAGCGGGCGAGGTCGGTCATGACGTCGAGCACCTCGTTGATCATCTCGGGGTCGAGCGCCGAGGTCGGCTCGTCGAAGAGCATGATCTTCGGCTGCATGGCGAGCGCCCGGGCGATGGCCACGCGCTGCTGCTGCCCCCGACATATTGGCGGGATACGAGCCCGCCCGGTCGGGGATGCGCACCCGCGCCAGGAGCTCGCGCGCGGTCTTCTCCGCCTCCGCCCGCGGGATGCCCTTGACCTTCACCGGCGCGAGCATGATGTTCTCGAGCGCCGTCATGTGCGGGAACAGGTTGAAGGACTGAAAGACCATGCCCACCTCGGCGCGCAGCCGCGCGAGATCGACCCGCGGCGCCGTGATGGACTCCCCGTGGACGAGGATCTCGCCCTTCTGGATCGGCTCCAGGCGGTTGACGCAGCGGATCAGCGTGCTCTTCCCCGACCCCGAGGGCCCGCACACCACGATGACCTCGCCCGCCTCCACGTCGAGGCTCACGTCGGCGAGGACGTGGAGCGGGCCGAACCACTTGTCGACGCTCTTGAACTGGATGGCCTGGGCCACGGCGAGCGCTCCCGCTACTCGATCACGACGAGGACGTCGCCGAGATTGACGGCCTGGCCGGCCTCGACGCGGATCTCCACGACCGTCCCCGCCGCCGCCGCGCGAAACTCGTTCTCCATCTTCATGGCCTCGAGGACGAGGAGCCCATCGCCCGCCGCGACGACCTGCCCGACCTCCACCTCGACGAGCACGACCTTGCCCGGCATGGGGGCCTTGAGCACCTGGCCGCTGGCGCCCGCCTTGCCGCCGCGCGTGCGGATGATGTAGCGCGTCTCTTCCTCCACCCGGATGGAATAGCTCTCTCCGTCCACCTCGACGAGCGAGACGCCGTCCTCCTCGCTCACGTCGACGATGTGGGAGGCGCCCTCGATGAGGATCGACCAGATGCCCTCGGCGACCTGGCGCGCGTCGACGTCGGACGTCGCGTCGCCGACGGCGACGCGGTATCGCCCGCCCTCGCCCGTCACCTCGACGGGGACGGTCTCGCCGGCCAGCTCCGCCCGGAACTTCAGCGGCTCCTCCAGCCCGGCCGGACCGCCTGCCTCCACGCCCCCGTCGCGGCGGAGGCGGGCGGCGCCGCCTGCACGCCCGCGCGATTGTACGCGGCGAGCGCGGCCGCGATCAGTGCGATGCTCCGCCGCCGGCCCTGCGCCTCGGGCCGGGCCCGGTCGAGCAGCCGGTCGAGGAAGGCCGTGGAGAGCCGCCCCGCGGCGAAGTCCGGATCCGCCACGATGTGCTCGAGCAGCGGGATCGTGGTCCGCACACCGACCACCTTGTACTCGGCGAGCGCCCGCGCCATGCGCGCGATGGCCGCTTCGCGGTCCGGGCCCCACACCACGAGCTTGGCCATGAGCGTGTCGTAGAAGCGCGGAATGGTGTAGCCGCCGTAGACGCCGGAGTCGTCGCGCACCCAGGGCCCGCTCGCCGGCCGCAGGCTGGTGATGCGCCCGGGCGACGGGATGAAGCCGGCGTGCGGGTCCTCGGCATTGATGCGGCACTCGATGGCCCACCCCGTCGCGACGACGTCGTCCTGGGTGAAGCCGAGCTTGTCGCCCGCGGCGATCCGGAGCTGCTCCTTGACCAGATCGCGCCCCGTGACCAGCTCGGTCACCGGATGCTCGACCTGCAGGCGGGTATTCATCTCGAGGAAGTAGAAGCGCCGCTCCCGGTCGACGAGGAACTCGACGGTGCCGGCATTCACGTAGCCGACGGCCGCCGCCACCGCGCACGCCGCCTCGCCCATGCGCGCCCGCATCTCGGGCGTGACGAAGGGCGACGGGCTCTCCTCGATCAGCTTCTGGTGCCGGCGCTGGATCGAGCATTCCCGCTCGCCCAGGTGCACGACATTGCCGTGCCCGTCGGCGAGGATCTGGATCTCGATGTGGCGCGGCTCCTCGACGTAGCGCTCGACGTAGACGGCGGCGTCGCCGAAGGCCGCGCCGGCCTCGGAGCGCGCCGCGCGCAGCGCCCCGGCAAGCTCGCCGGGCGCGCGGACCAGGCGCATGCCCTTGCCGCCGCCGCCCATCGCCGCCTTGATCATCACCGGATAGCCGACCTCGGCCGCCACGCGGGCCGCCTCGGCATCGTCCGCGAGGGGCTCCGTGGTGCCCGGCACCACCGGCACCTTCATCTTCATCGCCACGCGGCGCGCGGCCATCTTGTCGCCCATGGACCGGATGGCCGAGGGCGGCGGGCCGATCCACACGAGCTGAGCGGCGACACACGCCTCGGCGAAGGCGGCGTTCTCGGCGAGGAAGCCGTAGCCGGGATGCACCGCATCGGCGCCCGCGGCCCGCGCCGCCGCGATGAGCTTGTCGATCGCGAGATAGCTCTCCGCCGCGGGCGGCGGCCCCAGCAGCGCCGCCTCGTCGGCGAGCAGGACGTGCAGCGATTCCCGGTCGGCCTCCGAGTAGACGGCGACCGTGGCGATGCCCATCTCGCGGCAGGCCCGGATGACCCGGACGGCGATCTCCCCGCGATTGGCGATGAGGACTTTCCTGAAGGGCGGCGTCACGGCGCCCGCATGAT
>ERZ1370068.7564-contig-6475_pt1 | contig 10666 bp, 10 predicted proteins | sample MGYA00561227_ERZ1370068 | MGnify/ENA primary metagenome ERZ1370068 (study PRJEB38410, sample SAMEA6850437) | metagenome | study: Metagenomic assessment of the ecological functions of the soil: analysis of the soil microbiota associated with the...
GACAATGCCGCTTGATTCCCAAGACCGCGTCCTCATAATCATCACCGTGACCGTCGCGCACGACGCGTTTCCGATCGTCGGTCCCCGGCTCCTCACCCGGCGGGGCCTCTGTCATGCCGTGCTATCGTGAGAGCGGCCGATGAGAGTTTCGGTGCGGTGGCGCGGAATCTTACGGACCGTGGCATTCCACGCTGCCTTCGGCCTGATCGTCCTGGCGGGCTCCTCCGACATTACCCGCGGTGCCGAGCCCGAGACCGGAGCATCCATCCTGCAGCAGCTGCGTAGCCTCGCGAACACGGGCAGCGTGCTGCTACGTCGCCGCGCATCCCGACGACGAGAACACGCAGGTCATCACCTACCTGGCGCGCGGACGCGGATACCGGACGGCGTATCTCTCGCTCACCCGCGGCGACGGCGGACAGAACCTGCTCGGACCGCAGCTCGGCGAAGCGCTCGGCGTGGCGCGCACCCAGGAGCTGCTCGCCGCGCGTCGGCTGGACGGCGGACGGCAGTACTTCACGCGCGCGAAGGACTTCGGGTTACTCGAAGAATCGCCGAGGAGACGCTGCGCGATCTGGGACCGGCAGCAAGTTCTCGGCGACATCGTGCGGGTGATCCGCGAGTTCCGGCCGGACGTGATCATCACGCGGTTCTCCCCGAAGCCCGCGCCGACGCACGGTCATCACACCGCCTCCGCCGTCCTCGCCGTCGAAGCGTTCACGACTCGCCGGCGACCCCGCGGCGTTTCCCGAGCAGCTCGGCGAGCTGCCGGCCCGTGGCAGGCGCAGCGCATCGTTCACAATGTCGGCAGGCGTCACCGTGGCGAATCCGCCGGCGGCGCGCCGTGCCGCTCACGCGCGAACATCCCGGACGGCCCCGGTGTCGTGAAGATCGAGGTCGGCGGCACACGATCCGGTGTCGGGCGAGTCGTTTGCGTCGATCGCCGCGCGCAGCCGCGCCATGCACAAGACCCAGGGCTTCGGCGTCGGTAGCCCGCCCGGTGGCACGAGGGCTCGACGGACCGAGCCGTTCGTGCTGCTCGACGGCGAGACCCGCCGACAAACGATCTGTTCGACGGAGTGGACACGACGTGGAACCGCGTAGCCGGCGGCGCTGAGATCGCGCGATCGATCGAGCGAAGCCATCGCGAGTTACAACACGCGAGACGCGGCCGCGTCCGCGTGCCCGCGTTCCTGGCGATCCGTCGCCGGCTCTGCCGCGCTGCCCGCGGATCCCCGTCGTGAGCGACAAGCGCGCAGCAGCTGGACCGGATCATCCAGGCTGTCCGTCGGTCTCGAGGTGGAGACCGTGGTGGATCGAGCCGAGGTCGTGCCCGGCGAGACGTTGAAGCTGCGCCACACCGCCGTCGTGCGGTCCCGCCATCCCGGTGCGCTGGACGGCGGTGCGGTACAACAGCGTTCAGCGCGCAGCTCAGCACGGCTGCTCGACCTGCGCGCCGAACCAGCCGGTCGTCCGCGACGCTACCCAGGTCCTGCCCGGCGACCGCGCCGCCGAGCCAGCCGTACTGGCTGCGCACAGCAGGGCACGGCCGGCTTGTTTCGACGTCGACGATCCTTCGCTCATCGGCCGCGCCGAGAACCCGCCCGCGTTCCCGATCGAGTACGTCTTCGAACGTCGGCGGTCAGACGCTGGTGATCTCGGGTGAGCCGATGCAGGCGGCAGACCCCGCCAGCGATCCGGCGCTGCGGCGCCGACTGGAGGTCATCGCGCCGGTCTCGCTTCGGTTCGCGTCGCGAGCGTGCAGCTCTTCGCGCCCGGCGCCGCGCGCCCGGTGACGGTGGAGCTCACCGCCGCCCGTGCGCGCGCCGCCGGCACCGTGCAGCTGGACGCGCCGGCCGGCTGGAACGTGACTCCGCCGTCGCAGCCGTTTCGACTCGCCGCCCCGGCGAGCACGCGCGCGATTCACCTTCACCGTGCACCGCGCCCGCCCAGCTCGCGGACGGCGCCGCTCGAGGGCGAGCGTGGAGATCAACGGCCGGCGGTTCAATCATGAGCGCGTCGAGGTTCGCTACGACCATCATTCCGTTCGAGCTCCTGCAGCGCCGTCGCGCGCCTGAAGGCGGTGGTCGCTCGATCTGGCGATTCGCGGCCGTCACGTCGGCTACCTGCCGGGCGCGGGTGACGAAGTGGCCGGCAGCCCTGGAGGAGATGGGATACGAGGTCACGCCGCTGACCGGCGCCGATCTGACGCCCGGAACGGCTGAGCTCGACTCGACGCCGTCGTCATCGGCATCCGGGCCTTCAACACCCGGAACGGATCTCGCCGAGCATCTTGCCGGCGCTGTTCGCGTATGTCGAGGCGGGCGGAACGGTCATCGCGCAGTACAACACGCTCGGACGGCCTGCCCGCAGAACTGGCTGGCGCCGTTCCAGCTCCGGCATCTCGCGAGACCGCGTGACCGACGAGCACGCGCCGGTGACGATTCTGGCGCCGAGCGCATCCCGTGCTCACGACGCCCAATCGCATCACCGCGGCGGACTTCGACGGGTGGGTGCAGGAGCGTGGCCTGTACTTCCCGGATCAATGGGACGAACGCTTCACGGCGATCCTCGCGTCCGGCGATCCCGGCGAGAGCGCCGCTCACGAGGCGGCCTGCTCGTGGCGCGGCTCGGCAAGGGGCACTTCGTCTACACCAGCCTGTCGTGGTTTCGGCAGCTTCCTGAAGGAGTGCCCGGGAGCGTATCGGCTGTTTCGCGAATCTCGTCTCGCTTGGGCAAGTGACCCGACCGCCGCTGCCTGACCAGCGATCCGACGCCGAGCCGCCCGGCCTGCCGGGCTTCCGCACGTGGCGCGGCGTGTACCTGTTCGTGTTCGGGTGGTTCGTCCTCGTGGTGATCCTGCTTGACGGTGTTCACCCGGATCTTCTCGTGAACGTCGCCGACTGGGTGGTGTTGCTCGGCACCATCGTGCGGCATCGCCGCGTACGGTTCGTGGCGCACGCGCAACGTCCGGAGCCTCAACACGTACCTGCAGCGGCAGCGCAGTCCACCGGCTGGGGCACGATCGGCCTGTCCGTGATGGCCACGCAGGCGAGCGCGATCACCTTCCTCTCGATCCCGGGACAGGGCTTCGAGAGCGGCATCGGCTTCGTGCAGAACTATTTCGGGCTGCCGCTCGCGCTCATCATCGTGTGCGCCGTGTTCTCTGCCCATGTACCGGCGGCTCGGCGTGTACACCGCCTACGAGTTCTCTGGGCCGGCGCTTCGACCGGAAGACCCGCCTGCTCGGCGCCGGCCTGTTCCTGCTGCAGCGCGGCCTCGCCGCGGGCAGTGACGATCTACGCGCCCGCCATCATTCTTTCCACGGTGCTGGGCTGGCGGCTGGATCTCATCATCGTGTTCACCGGGCTGCTCGTGATCGTCTACACCGTCACGGGCGGCAGCGAGGCGGTCAGCCTGACGCAAAAGTGGCAGATGGCGGTGATCTTCGCGCGGCATGGTGACGGCCTTGCGTCGTGCTGCTGGTCAAGCTGCCCGACGGGCCTCGGGTTCAATGGCGCCGCGCACGTCGCCGGCGCCCTGGGCAAGTTGCAGGCGGTGGATCTTTCGCTCGATCCGAGCCGGCGCTACACGCTCTGGACGGGCCTGCTGGGCGGGTTGTTTCTCTCGCTCTCGTATTTCGGCACCGACCAATCGCAGGTGCAGCGCTACATCGGCGGCGCCTCGCTGCGCGAAGGCCGCCTCGGTCTGATGTTCAACGCGCTGCTGAAGATCCCGATGCAGTTCCTCATCCTGCTTGCTCGGCGCGCTTCTTGTTCGTCTTCTACCAGTTCGACGCCGTCCGCCGGTGTTCTTCAACCAGGCCGAATGGCAGCGTCACGCGCGAGGCGGAAGGCGGCGCATTCGCCGCCCTCGAGGCGCGGCATGCCGCCGCGGTCGCCGCAGAGCCAGACGGCGATTCGCGCCTGGCCTCGGGCCCGGACGTCCCGGATGACGCCGCGCGCGAAGTCGACGCGCCCGCGCCGCCATGCTCGAGGCCAACCGCCGGGCCGCCGCAGTTCGCGCCGAGGCCAAAGCCGCGCTCCTGGCGGCCGATCCGCGCGCCAAGACGACAGGACTCCGACTACGTCTTCATCACGTTCATCCTGGCCGAGCTTCCGCACGGTGCGATCGGCCTGCTCGTCGCGGTGATGTTCGCCGCGGCGCTGTCGTCCAAGGCCGCGGAGCTCGACGCGCTGGGCACGACGACGACGATCGACCTCTGGCGGCATTTCCGCCCGCTCGCCGCCGCCGACGAGGCGCGCAACGTGCGCGTGGCGCGAGCGCTTCACCGCCCTGTGGGGCGTCGTCGCCGTGGCGTTCGCGCTGTTCGCCGGGTTCGCCGAGAACCTCATCGAGGCGCATCAATATCCTCGGCTCGATCTTCTACGGTGTCGTGCTCGGGATCTTTCCTGGTGGCGTTCTTCTTCCGGCGAGTGGGCGGCAGCGCGGTCTTCTTCGCGGCCCTGGCGGCCCAGGTCCTCGTGATCGTGATGTTCTTGTCGCTCAACATCGGCTACCTCTGGTACAACCTCATCGGCTGCGCGGCGTGCATCGCCTTCAGCATGCTGCTGCAGGCGGTCCTGGGGCCGCGCGCTGCCCGCCGATGAGGGCCGTGCGGCATGAGCGTCGAGCCGATCATCGCCTTCGGCCAGCAGCCCTGCGGGTTCTTCCCGCGGCGCTTCCTCGTCGCCAAGATCCGGACCGCGCGGCGGCTGCAGGCGCGAGATGGGCGGACGCGTCGTGTTCTTCTGCCATGACAGCGACCACGACCCGCGCGAGACGCGAACCATTCTGCGCCATCGCGCGACCGGCGAGCCCGCGCAGCTCAACTTCGCGGTCGCCACGAAGCTTCAGCGAAAGTTCTCGCCGCTCTACGTGAAGCGCATCGCGCCGGACTGGCACGGCAAGACCTTGCGTCAGTTGCCGAACTACGTGGACGGCCGGTTGATCGACCTGTTCCGGAAGACGTCTGCGGAGACGGTGGCGGACTTCTGTCTCGAGATGTATCGCGGCATGGCGCTTGCTCGATGGGATTCACGTCGCGCGCTCGAGCGATCCGGCGTTGCGGCGCAGCGCATGCGAGGTGAGCGATTTCTTCGTGGACGTGCCGTACGAGGGCGAGATCGTCCGCGCGCGCGCGCGCGACGGCGCGCTCTACCTGCACGAGGGCGGCGAGTCGTTCGTCACCGTTGCCGGCGACCGCCTTCACGAAGGGAGCAGATCAGTCCCACGCGAGACACTCGGCTGCGCTGGATGCAGTCGGTCATCCGACTGCACGCATTACGTGACCGGCGCGGGCGAACAGGCCTATCTCCGCCAGGATGACGCGCCGGAGATCACCTTACGTCCGCCGGGAGGACATCGATCGATCCGATGAAGCGTACACCGAGCTGTCGGGCTGACATGACGGCGGACACGCTGCGCGTCGGCATCACGTGCTACCCGTCGGTCGGCGGCAGCGGCGTGCTGGCGACGGCGCTCGGCGAGGAGCTGGCGGCGCGCGGCCACGACGTGCACTTCATCGCTACGAGCGTCCGTTCCGCCTGCCTTCGGACGCGCAGCGCCTGCACTTCCATCCCGTCGCGATCAACGAGTACGAGGCTGTTCCGCTACCCCGACTACACCCTGCCCGCTCTCCGCAGTGCGCATGGCCGAGGTGAGCCGCGAGCATCGTCTCCGGACGTGCTCCACGTCCACTACGCCGTGCCCCACGCCACTGCCGCGATCCTCGCGCGCGCGATGCCGCCGCCGGCCAGCGGCAGCTCCGCGTCGTCACGACCCTGCACGGCACCGACACGACGCTTGCTCGGCCACGATCCCGGATACGCACCCGCCATCAAGCACGCGCTGACCTCGTCGGACGCGGTCACCGCCGTATCCGAGTCGCTCAAGCAGCGAAACCCAGCGCATGCTCGACTTCGACGGCCCGATCGAGGTCATCCACAACTTCTTTCGCCCGCGCCGGCCCGGCCGCACGCCGAGGTCGTCCGCGCCGAGCTCGGTCTCGGCGACGAGGTCCTCGTGGTGCACTCCTCCAACCTCCGCCCGGGCAAGCGTGTCGACCTCCTGCTGGAGACCGTCGCGCGCCTGCAGCCGCGCGAGCGCGTTCAAGCTCCTCGGTCCTCGGCCGGCGAGGCGTTCGCGCCGTTCGTGGGCGACGTGCGGCGCCTCGGGCCTGGCCGACCGCGTGATCGTCCGCGAGAAGGTCCACGCGATCGACGGACTATCTGCAAATCGCGCGACGTCGGCCTCTACCTCTGACGCCGAGGCTTCTGCCTGAGCATTCTCGAGGCCATGGCTTCGGCTGCCCCAGCGTCTCCACGCGCGTGGGCGGGATCCCGGAGGTGGAGGACGGCAAGAGCGGCTTGCTCGTGTCCGGCCGGCGACGTCGCCGCGCTCGCCAAGGCGCTCGGACGCCCTGATCCACGACCGGGTCGCGCCGCCACGCTCCTCGGGCGCGCCGGCGCAGACGCGTGCGCGCGAGCGCTCTCTGCCGAGGTCGTCGTGCCGCGCTACGAAGCGCTCTACCGCCGGTTGTGCCGGTGATGATCACGCTGCGACGCGTGGCTCATCGCGCTTGACCCGCAGCGAACCGCTGTGGGATGACATCTCCCTAGGAGGCGATCCATGAAAACCCCGAGCTTGCGCGTGCGTGTTGCATTCCTCGTCGTCGCTGGCCGCCGTCCGCCACCGTCTCGTCTCGGGCGCAGAGCGCCACGGCGCCGAGCCTCGTAGCCAAGCGAGATGGCGGCGAGCTTCCAGCGCTCCTCCACCGAGATCATCGACGTCGCGGAGGCGATGCCCGCGCGAGAAGTCACGGCTACAAGCCGACGCCGGAGATCTCGAGCTTCGGCGAGCAGCTCGGCGCGTCGCCGGCATCACCCAGCGCTTCATCGACACCGCCAAGGGCACCAAGACGGAAGCCCCATCACGCCGCGACGACGAAGCCCGAGATCATGGCGCTGCTCGAAGAAGACGTTCCAGACTGCTCAGGACGCGATCAATCCGCTGACCGATGCCCAGCTCATCGGAGCCGTGAAGTTCCTGTTCGGCGACCGCACCGGTGCACCCGCGCGACGTTCTGGCAGGGCCCGCTCTACCAGATCCGCAACCACCACGGCCAGCTGGTGGTCTATCTGCGGATGAACGGGATCGTGTGCCACCGCCGACACCGCGCGGCGATAGGCCGCAGCATGCATCGCGAACTCGCCGGTTTGCGTGACTTTGCCGTCGCCGCCTGCCGAAGCGCTCGTGTCGGGCGCGAGCCGTGTCCACGCGCCCAGGGACACCGAATCGCCCGCGTCACGCGGGCGGCGGCATCACCGTTCCCGGCTGGATGGGGAGGATCGATCCCAAAGAGAGGAGCCGCAGCGGCGGCGAGAGCTCGAGAACGCTCGGCTCGCCGCCGACGGACGACGCCCTGCACGTGGCTGACCGGGCCCCGCCGTGGCCTGCACTTCTGGAATCCTGGAGAATTTTCGGCGGCGCTATGCGGCGACTACACGGTGAAGGCGACGTTCAAGGAAGCCCGCATGCGAGTCCCGAATACCGCATCCACACCCGTACGGCATCTTCATCGCCGGGAACGACATGGGCACCGACCGGCAGAGCTATCTCTCACTTTTGCGCGGCGTACGCGGCAGCTGGCACGTGTCATCGTGTGCGCGGCTTCGGCGAAGCTCCCTTCCAGATGAACGGCCGGCGGTGACCGAATTCCGCCGTGAGACCGGGCGTCAGCGGGCTCGGGCGAGCGCCGGTGACCCGGGGGATCGCCTTAGTACCGTGAAGGGCAGCAAGGTGGAATGCGCGATCAGCGGCACCGTAGTCGCCGCGGCCGTACGACTTAGTCACTGCAGCGGTGGCGGGCGCAGGAAGCTCGAGTCCACGGACGGCGTCTACGGCCGGTACTCGCTGCGCGCTGCAACTTTACGGAGGCGATCTGGCTGACCGGCCCTGGCGATGACGAGTCACTGACGAGCCGCGCGCGCGCGATTCGGCTTCAGGTCGTACCCAGGCCGCGGTCAGCGCGTGGGAAGCGATCGGCAGCGCGCCCGGAGGCGCTGCCGTGCCCGGTCCTCGCGCCCCCATCGTGTGGGAGACCCGTAAAACTCTTTGCCAATCGACCGCGGATCGGTCTTTGCCTGGCGCCCCGCAGCAGACCAGTCCAGCAGAGGGGCGCGCCATGAGGATTCTGAGTCTGTTCCTATCCGGATGCCTGTTGACCACGCTCTTTGCGGCGGACGGCCGAGCCGACTCCCCTCAATTTCGAGATCGTCACGCTGTCGAACCGCGCCGACCTCATCAGCGGGGGGACGCGCTCGTCGAGGTCGCGCGTGCCCAAGAACGTGCCGCTGAAGAAGGTCACGCTGACGGCTCAACGGCTACGACGGTGACGGCGGCGTTCGTCGCAGACGCGACGGCCCGCACCATGCGCGGGCGTGCTGACCGGACTGGTGGTCGGCGAGAACGAGTTCCTCGCCGACTCGAACGGCAACGGCAACGGCCGGCCGCGGGCGACCCTCGACGATCCTCAACCACCCGATCGGCGGCCCGGTGCTGCTGGGCTCGCAGACGCACGCCCTGGATCTGCGCGACGCCGACGCCGGTGGCCGAATCCGGCAACACGCCGGCGATCGAACGCGAGCGGGCTGACGACGTTCGCCGGTCGACGCGCAGTGCAACATCGCCACCGAGTACAAGCTGTTCTATCGCACGACCACGCGCGGGCTGCTCTGACCGCGCTGCCCGACCCGAGCCCGCCCGCGGCGCCGCCGACGAACAACTGCTTCAAGCCGTACATCGCCAGGCCCCGACGCCGGCCGACCTGCGCGATGGACCACGACCACGGGCCTGACGGTGCCGTACATCGTGCGCGTCGAGCGCGGAACGATCAATCGCGGCATCTACGACATCGCGGTGCTGTTCGATCCGCGCCACGCCCTGGTCGGCGCTGGCGCCGCAGCCGCAGTGGAACGGCAAGGTGGTTCTACACCTTCGGCGCCTCGACCGGGCAGCCGCGCCTGCAGTTCCGCAGCGAGCAGAACTGGGCCGACGACGCGGCGCTGTCGCGCGGCTTCATGGTCGTGGACAACAGCCTCACCGACTCGCTCTTCAACTCGAACCGGGTCCTGAACGCCGAGACGGTGATGATGATGAAGGAGCACATCGTCGACACCTACGGCGAGATCACCTACACGATGGGCAACGGGTGCTCGGGCGGCTCGATCCAGCAGAACACCGCCGCCTCGATCTTCCCCGGCCTGCTCGACGGCATCCAGCCGAGCTGCGATTACCCGGATTCGATCACGACCGGCCTCGAGGTCACTGATTGCGTGCTGCTGGTGAACTTCTACGCCGGCCCGGACTGGACGGCCTTGATGAGCGGGCTGACCCAGGCCGCAGATCAACGCGAAGAAGACGGCGATCAACGGCCACCTCGATCACGTGGGCTGCCAGTCGTGGAACAACTCGTTCGGATTCAACAACAAGCCGGGCAACTACGTGCCGACCCTGGTGATCAACCAGACGACGGGCGCGATTGCGCCGGTGGGCGCGCCACGCAACAACTGCCTGCTGCCCGCCGCGCTCGTGTACGACCCGGTGAGCAATCCGACCGGCACGCGGTGCGGCGACCTGATCTCTCGGCGGCGGTGTGGGGCACGACGGCGGGCATCGTTCCCGGGAGCACGCGCGCCCTGCAGACCGGGGACAACGTCGGCATCCAGTATGGCCTGAAGGCCCTCCTCGCCGGCGCCATCACGGCGGAAGAGTTCGTCACGCTGAACGAGAAGATCGGCGGCTTCGATGCGGATTTCAACCGCCAGGCCGCCCGCAGCACGGCCGACCTGCCCGCGCTCGACATCGCCTACCGGGCCGGCATCGTGGCCGAGCGGCGAGAACCTCGGCAAGCTACCGATCATCGACTCGCGCGGCTACGACGAGCAGGGCATCCATTACATCTGGCGCAGCTTCGCCGAGCGTGCCCGCATCGACGCGGCCAATGGCGGCAACCACGGCAACCAGGTGATGTGGCGCTACGGCACCGGGCTCTTGCCCGCCGACGCGGCGCAGGTCACGGCCGTGACGCTGAAGCTCGTTCTTGACCATGGACACCTGGCTGTCGAACCTGAACGGTGAGCGCGCCCGAAGGGAGACGCTCAACTCCGTGCGCAGCCAGGCCGAGGTCATCGCAGGCGAAGCCGGCGACGGCGTTCGACCTCTGCTACCTCACTGGTGACGCGACCTTCTCCACTCCGGTGACCGAACATGGCGGCGTGCGACGCCGACCCGCAGGCTGGCGAAGCACGCCTCGCCTCGCCAGGTCGCCGGCGGACCGCTGGCGGAAAACATCCTGAAGTGCCGGCTGAAGCCGCTCGATTCGGCCGAGTATGCTCCGGTGGTCTTCATGCCCGAGCAGTGGGCGCGCCTGGAAGGCCGCGTTCCCCGGCGGGGTGTGCGACTGGAGCCAGCCCCGGCATTGGCCAGCAGCCGGCCGATGTCGCCGCTCGACTTCGCCGAAGGCCCGGGCGGCGTGCCTTCCGCCGGCGCCGGTATCAGAGCGGTGAGGCGGAGCGTCGTGTCGTAGAGGTCGTCGTCTTCCTTCCCCACAGGCTCGGCGACCTTCGGCTTCCGAAGTCGCGGGCATGACGGCGGGCGCGACGCG
>ERZ1370068.6499-contig-5479_pt1 | contig 10657 bp, 13 predicted proteins | sample MGYA00561227_ERZ1370068 | MGnify/ENA primary metagenome ERZ1370068 (study PRJEB38410, sample SAMEA6850437) | metagenome | study: Metagenomic assessment of the ecological functions of the soil: analysis of the soil microbiota associated with the...
CGTTGACGTAAGTTTCCAGGCTCTTTCGGCGATCGTGCGGGTGCACTCCCTGCAGCCCACCCGTGTTCCCAAGCTCGTGCTCCATGGTAGTTTCCTGTAAAATCGAGCCACCGCTGGTTAACATAAGTACTATCGCTTTGTCGGCGCCCGAAACCCAGATCAGGGCGGGCGCCGTGTCGGCCATGTTTCTGAAGCGGGCTTCACTCTCTTGCAATGCCAGCTGCGCCGTCATCATTTCAGTGATGTCACTGGAAGCCGCCAACAGACACTCCTCGCCTGCAAGCTCAACCCTTTCTGCCGAAAAAAGCAACAGGCGCTCAGATCCGTTTTTGGTGCGAAATCTCATCTCGGTGTTCACAACCGATCCGCACTCTCTTACCTGCCGCACGATCTCAGCCCGGCTCTCAGGCCTCATCCCAGATCCTCAGAGACAGCGACGTTCTGCCAATTAGCTCGTCGCGGGTGTAGCCGCTCATCGCCAGGAAACTTGGGTTGGCGTCGATATAACGACCGTCCGCCATCGCGGTTAAAGACATCGGCTGCGGGTTGGCGCGGAAGGCCTTGCTGAATCGCTCTTCGCTTTCGCGCAGCTCATCGATTGCCAGTTTGCGAGTAGTAACGTCCCGGAGAATCACGGTATAGAACTGCTTGCCCGGGAGTTCCACTTGCGAGATCGAGGCTTCTATTGGGAATTCCTCGCCTGAAGTCCGCAGAGCATATAGATTCCCGAGCACCCCGATTTGCCGCGGCGTCACATGGTTCTCCTCAAAGCGCCGCAGGAACTCGGTGAGCTTTCACCGGACCGTTCGGGAATGAATCGCCTCAGCGGCTGGCCCATTGCTTCAGCCTGAGAGCACCGAAAACCTCCTCGGCAGCGGCGTTAAAGAGCACGATGCGCTGGTCTTCATCCACCGTGATAATCGCATCCATCGCCGATCCGATGATCCCGGCCAACTGCGCTTCATTTCTTTTCAAGCGTTTCTTCGATAAAGACTCTCGTTGCGTAATTTCGCGTACTACGGTCAGGATGTTATCGCCGCTGCGTATCATCACGCGCGCTTCAAACCAGCGCTCGGTTTCGTTAAGCGTGAGCTGGTATTCCAGGATCTGCGGTCCGCCTGACTCTTCAGCGCGCTTGAAGCAAAGCGAAGAGATCCTCCGCTAAGTCCGCAGGTAACACGTCTCGCATGTTTTTGCCGAGCAGCCGGTCAGGCGGAACAAGTAGATCTCTCGGATCATTTGCATGGCAATCGAGATAGACTCCGTCCCGCGTCTGCAGGAACATAAGGTCCGGAATCGCATTAAGGATCGCACGGTCTTTCTCTTCCGTTTGGCGCAGAGTTGCTTCCGTTAACTTGCGTGCCGTGATATCCAGGGTTACGCCCCGCAAGCCGATTACGCCGCCGTTTCCGTCACTCATCGGGCTAAGGTGGCTTTCAGTCCAAACGGTCTGCCCTCTTTGCCCTGCCAGCGAAATTCGCTAATCCCTTCCCTGCGGCTCGCAATAACTGCTTCAGTTTCGCGGGTAGCCTGTTCGCGATCTTCCTGGTTCATTATCACCAAACCAAAACCGGGCGACTCAGCCAGCCATTCTTCGTGGCGTGTATCCCAACATTGTCTGCAAATAATTGCTGATGAAAGTTGTCTTTCGCTCTTTCGTTACCGGGTCGACTCACTGTCTCCCCAAACGATCCCGGGGACGTTGGAGACTATTTCGTCAAGGCGCTTATGCTCGGCTGCGGCCAGACCCGCCAGCCGCAAATTATCTGCTTCGGCCTGACGTCGACGGACCCGCAGGAACAACAGCCAGGCGATCGAGTATGCGCCTCGATAATCACCACCGCCATCAGGCCGAACAGGTACCACTTGTAAAGCTCCCAGAATGACGGTTGTCTGAATTTGACTACGCTCCCGGGCGGAAGCCTTTCTTCGCTGATTCCCCCAGCGCTGCAGTTCGCGCCAGTCAACAGTCATCACGCTCGGCGCAGTTTCCTGCGGAATTCGTTCGGGCCTTTCGCCGGCAAGAATCCGCAGGCCCATCTCGGCAATTCGCTGGCCTGTCGTCTTCAAAATCGAGCAGCTTGCCACCTCGTAATCCCGAGGCCCATGAGCGTCTCGGTAGAACCATATATCGGAGCGGCGGAAACCGGAGCGAGCATCGAGAGGACTTCGGGCGCGGTATAATTGTTTCCCATCCTATCAGTCGAGAAGGAGGAGAAAATCACGATCGACCCTTTGTCCAGGGCCGCTAATTGCCGTTTCACTTCCTCGATTGTCTCGCCAGTGAGATACGAAAACTCTGCTCTGCTTTCGTAATTGCGGAAGTCAGCCTGCGCCTGCTCCATAACGACTCTGTTTTGTTGGGTAGCGCCGGAGATGACGAAGACCTTCCGTGCCTGAGGGTTCAACGCAAAAGCCAGGTCCAGCGTCGCTCGATAGCGATCCACACTGGCCCAAACTCCGGTGACGTTTGGCCCCAGACTGCGATTTGTGGCTTCGCGTTCGCTATCGAAGTCATAGAAGACTTTTGGGATATCTCTAAAAAGCGTCGGATCCTTTTGTGCGAGTAGGCGAAATCGCGGGGCTACCATCACGAGAAGCAAATCAATTCTCTCGTTGGCATACTTCCGCTTTAAATAACTGGTCAATTCTTCATCGTCGGCCTGGACTCTTCATCGTTGGGCTGGGAGGTATCAAGCAACATCGGTCTGCAGCTCGTAGAGTAACTCGACCCGAACTGGCGAACGGTCTCGTAAGGTTGATTGTATGCTCCTCGTGAGAATAGCGAAGCCGGGACGATTCGGGTCGGATCCAGTGAGGATGAGAACCCGCTTGGTAGTTTTCCTGGGACGCAGCATTGAGGGGAAAGAGAAGAACTGCAAGCGCGAGCAGACGCAAGACGATCAGCCCAAGCCTCCAACTCTGAGAAGGTTCGTAGGCGCGTGATCTCCAGCCGCCAACTTTGGGGCGTCGGTTTTTAGGTCGGCTAAGTTGGGAAGACGCATCAAACGTTAAGAAGCTTTTTCAAAGGATCAGTCTTCACCGCAAACTGTATCTGTCGCGACGAACCGGATTCGCCGGTCGGAAACCGCGTGTTCGTGATTCGCCCAAACGATGGGCTCCCGGCTACGTTGCCGGGTTGGCCAAAGTTCGCATGATTAAAAACATCGAAGAACTCGGCCCGCAGTTGCAGCAGCAGATGAGTCGCCGAATTTCGTGTTCTTGGTGATCGAAAAATCCGTGTTGTTGAAGGTGGGCCCGACGACTACGTTTCGGCCCAGGTTGCCGAAACGCGCGACCGGCGTAAATACGGAGGTATCAAACCACTCATCGACGCGGCGCAGAATGTTGATCGGACCATCAACATCGGGCCTCAGTGTGCCCACCACGCCGTTCACGGCGCTGTTGGTGGTGACGATGTTTACCGGGTTGCCACTCTGAGACTGCACGATGAGCGGCGAGCTGCCAGCCTTCCACCATTCGATTTCCGTGAAACGGCAAGTCGTAAAGGGCGCTGACCACGAACCGATGGCGAGCGTCAAAGTCAGATAATCCGCGGCTCCCGTCAACGTCATAGTTGTCCTGCGCCACCACTCCCCCGGTGCTGAACGAATTGTAATCAAGCGATTTGGACCAGGTGTACGACGCATCGAATTGCAGGTTGTTCCGGAGCCGTCTAGTGGCAGTGACCCAAACGGCGTTGTAACTGGAGTTGCCAGAGCCTTCAACCTGAGTGATGTTCCCGAGAGGCGTGCCGGGCAGGATAGGGCTGGAGCTGGACAACGAGGAATACGGGCGCGCACCGTTCACCGGCTGATTGATATTGCGTCGAGTAATCAGGTGCGTGCCCTTCGATCCGACGTAGCCGGCCATCAGGACGAGTTTTGAAATCTCGCGCTGAACGTTCAAATTCCACGACTGGACATAAGCATTATCAAAATCATGAGCCACCGTCTGCGGCGCCAGGCCCGCTGGACGAGCGAGATTGATCGCATTATTAAGGCGCACCGTGCCGGTGAAAGTTAGCGGGATGGCCAGTGGAGGATTTCCGCTGGTCGCGGTGACGATACTGGTCATTGGCTGGTCGACATAGATCCCGTACCCTCCGCGCAACACGGTCTTGCCGTTGCGGAATGGCAACCAGGCAAAGCCGACGCGCGGTTGAAAGTTCTTGTTGTTCTGCGTGATAGACACGGTCGATGTCTGTGCCGACGCGCACCAGCGAAGCCGTGCTGGGATCGAAGACGATGAAGCGGTTGTAACGTTCGCTGGGCGTCATGTTCCATTCGTATCGTAGGCCAAGCTCCAGCGTAAGACCTGCATCGCAGTTTGTAGATTGTCCTGCGCGAAGAACCCCAATGCACCCCTGGGCAATGCTGCTGGTCTGACTACCGCAGTGTCACGCATGAAAGAGTTTGCCGCGCCGGCCAGGAACGGCAGCGACGGTTGGGAAATTGAAAGAGCCCGGTGCCCTGGCGGAAATTGTTGTTCAGAAACTGCCGGTATTCTCCGCCGAACTTCAGCGAATGCCGGCCGTAAAACCAACTGACCGTGTCAGCCACGACAATCGTGGTATCGCCCCGACCTGACGGCTGCGCGGATGGTCCGCCGAAATTGAGAGCCACCGCCGGCGACGTTTATCTGGGGCAAGCCGATCGGCTGATCGACGCCGTTACAGAATCCCGAAATCGGCGGGGTTGAGTTGCGCATTCGGAGTTGTGCGCGAAGAGAACCGATTAAAGCCGGCGCGCGCCTCGTTGACGATGTTGGTACCGAAGGTGTGGGTTTCGTTGAGGGTGAAGATCTGTCTGAGCGCGTGGCTGGTGTTACCAAACCCGGGATGGTGTTGCCGGTCCGGACTGGTTCTCCGACTCTCGTTCGTTGAATGGCGTGATATCCATGCAGCCGGTCTCGTTGACGCTCAAATTGTAATTGATGTCCGTCGTTCCACTGATCGAGGTTGACCGGCGCGCTGGGCTGAGCTGATAAACCGCGGCGTACCCGATGAGTCGATGAAGTTCGCTCGCGGAATCCACTCGACTAATCTTGGCGATCACCGGATCTGTTACCGAGGCTCGCTGAGCATCGCTCAGGACCACGCTGTTGAGGTTGAGTCCCTGACGCTGGCGCAGACCCTCGTAAGCGAAGAAAAAGAACAGCTTCTTTTTGATGATGGGGCCGCCGACGTTTCCGCCAAACTGGTTACGCTTGAAAGGCGCCGGCTTGCTTGAAGTCAATTCGAAGAAGTTACGTGCGTCCAGAGCATCGTTGCGAAAGAACTCAAACACTTCACCGTGAAATTGATTAGCGCCGGAGCGCGTGGCGATGTTTACGATCGCGCCGGAGCTTTGACCGTATTGAGCGCTGAAGGTCGAGTTGTCGAGTTTGAATTCCTGAATGGTGTTGATCGGCAGCTGGAAGCTGATCGAACTGAACGTCAGGTTATTGAGCGTGATGCCGTTGACCATGGTAGTTGACGGTTTCTTCGCGATTGCCGCCGGTGTTGATCGCCAGCGCGCCCACGCCGCGGCCTGGGGACGCAGAAAAGCTCCTTGTGGCGGCGTAACCGATCCCGGAACGCGCAACCCCAGGTCCAAAAAGTAGCGGCCATTCAACGGCGTCCCCTGCACCATGTTTTGATCCACGACGTGACCGATTGCCATGGTCGATTGCTCGAGCAAATCATGATTAGTCGGCACAGTTACCACCTGAGAAATGTCTCCCACCTGAAGTTGGAAGTTCTGTGTGACCCGTCGCCCCACTTCGATCCGCGAACTCTCGACTACCTGCGTTTTGAATCCCGCGGCTCTTGCCTCAATTCGATACGACCCGACCGAGAGCGCGGCGATTTCGTAACGCCCCGCATCGTCGGTCCGACGGTGCGTCTAATCCCTATCTCGCGACTGACAGCCGTGATCTCGGCGGCCGGAACAATCGCGCCATTTTGATCGGAGACTTGTCCCTCCAGGGACGCAGTGGATTGGGCATGAACCGAAGCGCTGAACAAGAGAGGAATGAACAATAACAACCGTATTGTGTGCTGTTTATTGAGTTTCTTTGCGAAGTGACGAAAGACGCAGCTATGCCTGACGCTAATGAAGGCCGATCGGCCGTCAGGGGAGTAGATTAAGTTGTCTCACGCCTCTCCATCAAACCTGAGCGGCAATCGGCTCTCAACCTCTGGATTTGCGGTACGAACGTGACCGCTTTCGCAGGGGAGGAGTTTGAAAACACCGGGGCGACAACTATCCGGGAGGAAATCCAACTACTTTGGCAGGGAGTCTAGCATTTCTGTTCGGAGGCGTACAAAGGGATTTTCAGCGGAAGCGTGCTGATCGTGCGAACCGGACTTCTTTTTGCCCGGGTGTCATTCGGTGTTTGAGAGGTTTTGAGTTGTGACGGAGCCAGGCAACGCTAATTAAAGAGAACCAAATGGATTAAGGCAACAGGCGGTGACTGCGTGCCCCAACATCCAACAAACCACAAGCTTCTTCTCTCAGCAAACGAAAGTCTCGCGCCGTGGCATTGCCGGCAACCCTTCCGGCGCGCGAGACTACCCCTTGAAACAGATTAGCGGCGACCGCCTCCCCGGAACCCTCCGCCTCGAGACATACCGCCGCCGCGGTAGCTGCCGGCACTTGAAGAACCTCGGTTCTGATAACCACGGTTCTGATAAGTCCTGAAGTCTCGCGATCGCTGCGCCCCTTCGCTACGCGCCCGTGCGTCGCGGTTGAGGTTGTTATAGGTTGACCGATCCATGCTCGCCGGTCTGGAACCGACTGGCCGTGACCCGATCGCCCCCTGCCTCCTCGCGTGGCCGCTGAATTGTTCGAGACTCTCTCTTGTCGCTCACGTTGGCGCGCACTGTCGTTGAGCATGCTGTCGCGGACAGAGTTGTCGGGCCTTTGAGCGCTATTCCAACCTCCGTTCTCCCATTTGCTCCAGTTGCCATTCGCGTCGCGGCGGTAGGCATTGCCATCGCGACCCGCGTAGACGTTGTCGCCTTGCTTGCCGACAAAGCCTTGGCCGCTGCGATTGATCATTCCGCCATTTTCGCCGCGAGTAACGCGTGTGGTGTTACCGGCGCTGTTCGTGAAAGCGCTTGGTGCTGGCCCAGTCGTCGCCGCGTCTGTACCTGAGTCGAGCCCCAACTTCCGTACACACCACTGAACCCTGGCGCGTCTGCGCATAATTGCCGGTGCGCGGGTTATAAGCCTGGGCCGCGCCGCGCGCGCCATATGGCCCATAAGCCATGGCGCCGCGCGCATAGGTGCCGGTGCTCGGATTGTATCGGGCGCCGATAGCCAACGCCGCCGTATGGACCATAGATTCGTCCGGCAGTCCCGTAGATTCCGGTGTAAGGGTTGTACCAGGCGCCATAACCATAAGTTCTAAAATACGGGTAGTAGCCCGGGATAAAAGCCGCCGTACCAGTAATAGGGCGGGTAGTACCAGCCTGTGCCCCAAACGGCGCAGCCCCAACCGACCATCATTCCCCATGTATCCGCCATATGCGGCATAGGTGACCGTACTGGGACTGCTTTGTTCGACCGTTACATAAGTGACGCTGTGGGACGGTGAGCTGGCGGGGATTTGATAAATCTCCGGCGGAACTTCTGTCAGCCAGAGTCCACGGTCCCTGTCGGCGTTAGTGGAGATGAACCAAACACCCTGATAGCACATGTAGTAACTCTCGCCGGCCTTGATGATCTCTTTGTCAGTGTTTACTGCCCTTTGAAGTTGCGTGCCTGGGATCGGTTCGAATTTCGGTTCCCCCTGATAGATTACTTCCGGCGCCTTGATCTCCGTCTTGTTCACCTCAGGCAATCTGGGGCACCTGGCGCGAGCAGAACTGCTTCCGCAGCCTGATCCGTTCCGGGCACCGACGCCAGCACACGCGAACGCGGATGCTCGAATGAGAATCTTCTTGAAGTCTTCGGGCAGGTTCGGCGGTCGCAAAGGTCCAATGCCATTCCGTTGACATTCGGGCGCGCTGAACCATCTGCCGGCTACCAGGTAGAAGACTCGGTCCGGTCTCGCACCGTAACGAAACACATCGCTTTCCGTGTTGCTGATCCAGAGAAGCTTCGTTCCCGGCACTGGCACGTACTTTGGCTCGCCATCGAACAGAATCAATTCGGCAGGCTTGGTCGTGACATCCACCTTGGGAACGTGGGTGATCGGTTTACCGGGCAGGTTCAGAACCACATCTTTCCAGTTATCATCAGTGGCTGGTATTTTCCTGAAGCTTTCCGGCAGTGCTCCGGCCGGTGTCCACGGACCAACCAGCGCGGTCGCCTTGAGCCAGGTCGCGTCGTTACGCAGGTAGTAAGTATTGGTCGGCGGCATACTGAAAGAAATCCCAATTGGTGTTAACCGCGAACTTGAGATCGTTGTCCTTGATCGGACTCCAGATTGGTTCGCCGTCAAAGCTGACCAGAATCGCGGGCGTGCGGCTCATGAAGATCTGTGGCGGATCGCTCTTCAAGCCATCGACGCTTTTAGGAATGATCAGGCTCTTGTCGATCTGGGCCAGCACGCGGTCAAGGCCAATCGTCCGGTCATCATCAGGAATCGCCTTGTCGATCTCGGTCACAATTTCCTGCACCTGCATCTTTCGAGAGAGTTTGAAAATTCGTCTCGGTGACCTTGATGGCTGAGAACTTCACCAATCGCTCGGCGAGGGCCACCGACGTGTCGGCTTCCAGCTTGATCGTTCCCATCGCCGGTTTCTGTTCGTCCTTCTTAATGTAGAGAGACTGCCGGCCATCGCCACCAGTCGCTTCTGGCCTTCCAGGTTGAGGCCTGGGGTTGGAAGATCACAACTTGAGGCCTCGCTCGGCAGGCTGCAAGCGCGCGGCCAGGCGCGATCGCCGGGCTGTTGGAGCTTGATTGGGCCCCGAGTGGCGGCGGCGGTCTGTGTGCCCTGAGCCTGGGAGTTGGTCTTCGCGGGCAAGACCAATGAAAGTGGAGACTAAGAGAATCAGCACCAGTGAACCGACGGTTCGTTTCATTGCAATTCAACCTTCTTCCGTGCGATTGGCATTGGTTACGAAGCTCAGTGCCCCGACTATTTCCAGCTTAATTCTAGAGGCGCAGGAGATGAGGATAACGTCAGCACTTTTGACAGGGTTGCGAGGGCTCCTGGCTACGTGCTGGAGCTTATTGCCGGCGAGTTTATTCGCGACGAACCCGGTTTAGCCGAGATTGAAACAGAGCCGTTTTCAATCGCAAAGAGAAAAGCGGCTGAAAGTCCGCACAGCAGAGACCCCGAGATGCCCTCAATCGTTCCCACCAGGCGCCAGTTTTGAGGGTGGCAGAACGTCACCGCAACCAACCGTGGAATAGCTCTGAAGAGAGAAGTAGAAGGAAGCTTCGAAATCCTGAAACAGCCCGGCCCAGTAATAAAAGCGCCGCCCAGATCGTAGCTTCGCTTACGTGCAGAAGGATTACTGCGGAGAAAGCTGATATCAGTAGGCCCGTGGCAGACGCGAAACCAATTCGATCTCTCGATTCTTTGACGTTGACTAGCCAGCCCCTGCGCCCAGGAGAACGATGCCGGTAACGTGAAATACCAGGCAGATTCCCATAATTCCAAACGCGATCAGGAAGCTCCTTCTGCCATGGTGCGGTTGCCAGATTCACTCGTTCTCGGTGATCCGAAACACCGTCAATTTTGCTAGGTATCCTCTTCCTGCCGCGGACATAAGATTCGCCCAAGGTATTCTGCCAGGAGTCTCCCAGGAATCTGCCAGGAATCTGATTCGCTGGTAGTCGAAGAGTAATCATTCAGGGAAGTGACTAAAGAAGACTGAGCAATAAGCGAACAACGTCGTTGCAGTACAGATCTGGTCGCCGCCAGTCAGGAGTTAACAATGAGAATTCTGCACAGCCCCGCGCTTGCCGTTTTGGTAACAGCCTCCCTGACCGCCCCATTTCGATCAGCTCCGGATGCAGCAAGAAAGACGCATCCAAAGCGGCAAACGCCGGGCCGCCACCGCCAACGGTCATTGTGGAGCTGAGGTCGAACAACGGACGGTGCCGATCTATAGCGAGTATGTAGGCCAGACCCGGGCCGACGACACTGTCGAACTGCGAGCGCGTGTTGAAGGAATCTTGCAGAAGGTTTACTTCCGGGAAGGCAAAGCCGTTCGCAAAGGACAACTTCTGTTTACTATCGATAAGCGTCCCTTCCAGGCATCGCTGCAAGCAGCCAAAGCTCTACTCGCAAAATCGATTTCAGATTTGGCGCAGGCGAAACAACGAACCGATGTCATCCAGGCTCAGGCGCAACTCGCGGACGCCCAGGCCGTACTCAGCAAAACTCAACAGGATCTGAACCGACTCACTCCGCTGGCCAAAGAAAAGGCCGTGACTGAACTCGATCTTGATGCCGCGATCGCTGCTGACAAATCAGCTCGGGCCAATGTCGATGCGCGCAAGGCAAACCTCACCAACCTCGAAGCCTCAGTCAAGTACACCATCGAACGGGCGGAAGCCGAGGTCTCGGCGGCCAAAGCGCGAGTAACGCAAGCCGAACTGGAATTGAGCTACTGCGATATCTATTCGCCCATCAACGGCATCATCGGCTTTCTACAAGTTGATGAGGGAAACCTCATCGGGCGTGGCGAGCAATACGTAACTGAACGAAGCACAT
>ERZ1370068.2011-contig-11977_pt1 | contig 10654 bp, 19 predicted proteins | sample MGYA00561227_ERZ1370068 | MGnify/ENA primary metagenome ERZ1370068 (study PRJEB38410, sample SAMEA6850437) | metagenome | study: Metagenomic assessment of the ecological functions of the soil: analysis of the soil microbiota associated with the...
GAGGTCCTCGTGGGCATGGACTGTCAGCTCGCCGGTCTCCGCGTTCACCTCGACGTCCCGCACCAAGGCTGGGTACTGGTCGGGATCGACGGGCGCCCCGATCGCGACGGCGAGCAGGGCCTCAAGTAGCCGCGCATCGGGGTCCTGTTGGTAGATCACGATCCGATGATCGCTGACGTCGAGCTGGGGTGTGTTCAGCACGGCGGCAATCGCGTCAGGGTCCGTGACTCGTGCCCATTGGCCGGTGCCGGGGTCCTTCTCGTAGATGTGCCGGATACCGACGGCGGCCGTGAGGAAGGCGGTCAACACCGCGTCAAATGCCGCATGGACCCGTTCGTGGAGATACGCGAGCCCGATCGTGTTGGCCGCGACGATGGCGGTGTTGTTTCGCCGTGTCCGCTTCCGCTTCGTGGTCATGAGGTCTCACCGATGCAGCGCGGACCGGCCTCCGCCGGCCTGCTCCAGGATCGTCGAGCTGGTGCGGGCGGCCTCCATGATGTCCGCCTGAAGCGCGCGGAGCGCCTCACGCAACGTGAACAACTGGCCGCCCTGTGGCTCGGCGGCCAACACGTATTCGGTGAGCGCGCTGCAATGGAGAATGCGCTGCTGCCGGCGCGCGACGTCGGCCAACTGCTCGGGCGCCAAGCCGGCGGTCGTGAGGCTTGGCGCTGGCAGGGTTGGCTCCGGCTGAATCATGTCGTCGGCGCCGACATGATTCGCCCGCGGCGAACGTGTCGCGGCCTTCTGCGTCGCAGGGCGCTTGAGGTAGTGGCCCGTCACCGATCGACGGGCCGGTGCCCGGTGCGGGTGCCGCCCGATCGGCGCTTCGGCGACTGGCGCATCCCGCTCTAACCAAGCGATCGCGGCTGCCCGTTCCTTCGCCGTGCTGCCGCGGCGGGCCGTCTCCTCAAGACAGGTCCGCGCGTGCTCGACGGCCCCGGCATCGTCCCGCGTGTCCGTGACATCGGCCGTCACCATCCGGCGCACGGTCCGCGCGTGGACCTCGAAGAGCGTGCCAGTGCGCCCTTGGGAACATCCCACCGCCAGCAGCGCCCGCGCCGCGAGGGCCCGTCCAGGCGCGGGAGAACGGAGCCGGGTCCGCGAGTGGTGGCGCGACAGCGGCGGGCACGGGACTCATGACATCGGTCATCGCTCATGAACGGTTCGTCCACGGTCAGATAGTGCCGCCGGTGCAGCGGCCACCGCACTTCATAGTCCGCATCCATCACGCCGAGCGCCCTCGCCGCGACGGTGGCGATGCGTCATCGCTCGGAGGCGAACACGAACCGCGTTCACCAACGGTCCACATCCAGTCCACGATTTGCCACCCAAAGCAGCCGACAGGATCGGTATCGATGCCGACAGCTTACGCCACGCTTTGCTGAGGAAAATCGGCGGTTGTGCCCCGCCGGGGGTCGGTCTGGGAGGGATTACCGAGAGAGACCGACAGTCACCGGCACGAAACCGGTGGTTTTGTTGAGAGAAATGGGAGGGAAGATGGTCGGGGCGAGAGGATTCGAACCTCCGACCCCTCGGTCCCGAACCGAGCCATTCGTGCGCGAATCTCTCCGCCAATCGGCGATTTCTGCGCCAGGTCCACCACTGGTCCACGATCTGCGAATGTCATCCGCGCCGCTCCAGGCTGGCGGCGGCGGCCAGCTCGCGATCGCGACGAGTGTGAAAGTAGAGCGTTGTGGTTTGCAACTGGCGATGCCGGGCGAGCTTCTGCACGAGCACGGGATCCCGGGTCAGCTCGGCAAGACGGCTGATGAACTCGTGCCTGATCGAGGTGCCACACCAATCCGCTTTGGCGACCGTAGTCGAGGCCCTGCGAGCCCGAACAGCTCACGCCAACGCTTGGCGAGAATTCTTCTGCGGGCGGCCGTCCTCGGCGCCGAAGATGAACTGGCGTGACGGCGGGTTCTTCTCCAGGGCGAACCGCCGCGCGCCTCCAGCACCTGCCGGAAGCGCGCCGTGGCCGCGTAGACGGTCTCAGGCTTGCCGGTGGTCTTGCCGCCCTTCGTGATGTCTGGGGGCAAGCTGATCACGTAGGCTTCAATCGACGGCCCGTCCGCCGGCTGCAACAGCACCGTGTGCCAGTTCACATGATGCAACCGGATGCGGAGCATCTCCCCGCCCGCAGGCCGCCGTCGAAGGCCGCCACCAGTCGGCGCCGCATCTCGGTTCCCTTACTGCCGGGCTCGACCGTCGCCGGGTTCCAGATGTGCCCGCGCTTCACCGCAGAAATGATCGCTGGGGAGACGCCGTACTCCGCCGCGAGCGCCTTGCCCCGCTCGCCGGCAACGAGCGCCGCCCGAATCGCGTCTGCCTTCTCGTACATCAGCTTGTTGCGATTCGGTCGATGGGCCGGCCGGTTCAACGAGTCGACCACCGCGAAGAGGCGATCCTCCACGTCCTCGACCAAGTGCCGCTGCTTGAAGTGCTCCGGCGAGACAGCGACGCGGACCGCGATGTCCGTCACGGGATTGACGGCGAGCCGCGGCTTCCCATTGACCTTCCAGACCGTCGCCTGCTTCAGCACGCGCAACAACAGACCGCGATACTCGTTCCAGGTTTTGTTCGACCAGCGCCGCGTCTTGCCGGTCGCGGTCAGCCACCGTTCGATTTCTTGGGAGTTGCCGGCGAGGTGCTCAGGCTATGTCCGCCAAGCGCGCCAGTGGCGAGCACGTCGAGCATGGCGGCGAGCGAGTTTTGGGTCAGGCCCTGAACCTCGGCGTAGTGAACTTGCCACTCGGTGATGAAGTGGCTCAGGGTCTCCGCCGTTCCCAGCGGCGGGCGCTCGCCGGCCGCGTCGAACGTTCCGTCATCAACCGCCGCGACAACGCGGGTCAGCACCTTGATGGCTACGGTCTTGGTGTGCGGATCGACCGTGCAGCGCGCCCATTTACTGAGCGTCACCTCCCTTGCCGCGATACTTCCGTACCACGCACAGGCGCAACTGGTCAGGGGCCCCCGGTTCGTGCAACCGCGATGGCGTTTAAAGAGGCCTTTGGTACCGCTACTCGCTCGTTTCGGCATACCCCTCCGACGCTGTCGTCGTCACCGCGCGTGAGTTTCCGCCCAAGTATTGACCCATTCTTTGCGTGTTCGGATCGTCGAGTGTCCCAGTTTGACGTGCCGCAGACTCTTGTTCGCGCACGCGTCGTAGACGCGATCGATTCCCACCCCGAGTACGCCGCGGCCTCCTTTGGGGAGAGCCACGGCGAGTCCACGCGGTCGGGCCAGGGTCCGAACCCGCCGCGACGGCTTCCTGACCTCGCTCCCGTCCCACGTCCCGATCGCCTGCGTGTTCTCGTGCGCCGCCATCATCTCGTCCCTTCTGTGTGCGCGGCCGTCCGCCCCGCTGGCCGTTCAGGCGCGCCGCCGCTTGTTTCGGAGCAGAATCGCCCGCACCTCGTCCTCGACCGCCCGCGCGTGGAGGGCGATCCATGCGTCGACCGCCCGCCGCACCTGTTCACTCACTGGGATCCCGTCGCGCCGCTTGATCGCGTCGAGCGCCGCGATCACGCCCGGCTCAAACCGAAACGAGACGTGTTTAGTGATGGGGTCCCGCAGACGTCCTTGGTGATCCTTGGTGAGTGCCTTTATGTGCCTCATTGTGCCTCAAGGGGCGCGCCCGCACTTCGTCCTCGATTGCGCGCTGCGCGATCGCCGACACCTCGCCGTCGAGTGCGCGGGCTCAATGGGTGCGCTCCTGCCCGCGCCGCTCGCACTCGCCGCGCCGATGTCCCCAGGCTTCCTTGGTGAATCGCTCGATCCAGCCCGGCGAGCACGACGCGGAAGTCGTCATCGTCCCGCGGCGGATCGGTGTCCAGCAGATGCCCGACGAACGCTCCCATCACGCGCCCGCCCGAGGCAGCAATTACCACCGGCGGCACGTCCTGTTGCAGGGCCACGTCGATCGCGTCGCGCAGGATGTCGTCGACCGCCTCGATCTGCGCGTGCCGGATGTCGCGCTCAGCGGCGTCCACTTCGCCGCCTCGTACCGTGTCCACGATCTTGGTCATACTGCCTCCCGCTGCATGAGCAATCCCTTCTCCACTTTACGAAGATCGCGCGGATCAGGCGCGGCCTTCTCCTTTCTCAACCCGTGTGACCTGCGTCGCCCGGCGCTGATCGGGCATCGCCCGCCGGATCACGTCCGCTCGACCGGCCAACGAACCACTCTCGCAGCTCGCTCGGGGTCCTCGCGTCGAGGGCAATCAGACTGGGGAACAACAGGTGCCGGTCCGCCGCGAGCGCGTTGATGAACAGGTCCCCGGCGCGGCCGTCATTCGGCATCGTCCTCTCGATCTGCGCGATCGCCGCGGCGTCGAGTCCACGGACATGGCGGGTGACCGACGCACCCTTTTGAACAGTTCGTCTGCTTGCGGGTCGAGGTGGTCATTCTTCATCGTTGTCATGCCTCCGGGGCGCTTCGTGTTGTGATGTGCCGCCGTTTACGAAGGTCGCGCCGATCAGGCGCGGTCTTCTCCTCCTCGAACCTCTCACTGCTCGGCGTGTCGATAAGCGCCTTCACCTCGACAAAGCCCACCGACCGCTCCTCAGGCGAGCTTGCGGCCAGTTGCGCCAGTACTCTGCCGCGCGCGCGCCTGCAGGCGTTCGATCGCCGTCGCGCCGATGACCGCCAACGTGGTGTATTGCCGCCACTCGGCCCGACCCCCGTTCTGCTGCTCGATCAGGCCGGGGAGATAGCGCGCGCCGGGAAGGCCCCGCTGCCCGAAGACGCGCACTACGCGTTCGAACTCTTTGCGCTTCGCCGTCCACATCTCTGGCGACAGTTCCGCCGCGCACGCCTCCGGCCAGCTACCGAAGATGGCTTCGATCGCGGCGCCGAGCGCCGGATCGACCGTCGCGATGGAGGCGTACGCGCCGATGTGACGCATCGCCTTCCGGAACAGGGAGCCAGCCACGCTCGACGCCGTCGGCCGTGTCGCCTTGCGCGAGCGCCCGCAACTCGGCCGGCTTAGGGAAGAACGTCGACATGCGAGCCGCCTCCCGAATCGCGGGGAGGAGGGTGTCGAGTGGGAGGTCGCTCACGGCGTCGCAGTAGAGGGCCAGGCGGGTCTCGCTGAACGGCGGCCCGCCCAGCAGTTCCTGGAGCCCGATCAAGTTGGCGGTGAACGCCGGGAGGTCCGCTGCGGTCATGAGTCGCTCCGGCCCACGCGCGCTAGGTGACTGGTCGCGTGCCGCAATACTCTGCGCGGTGTTCGCCGATACGACGGTGACGGGCGGCGGTTCGTCCTCCCATCGAGCGTCGTTCAGGTAGCTTGAGGGTGTGGGATGAATCGACCCTGCTCTTTGATCCAGTCGGCTTGACGCGTTTGCCACGCCAAGGCGTCGAGGATCTGCTGCAGCCGTGCCACATCTGGACGCTGCTTCTGCCACGCCCGCCAAGCGGCGGCCTTCTTGGTCTTCCTGGGATAGGCCGCCCAAAACCGATCGAACCGCACGCGCTCTCCGTCGCCGTTGTCCGGCGACGAGGTGTGTGTAGCGGCTTGTTGTGTCTACGTTTCTTCGATGACGGAGACGAAGACGGGAGACGAAGACGGAGACGGAGACGAAGACGAAGACGAAGAGGCATCCTGACCCCATGCCTTTTTCGTGGGGTCGGGATAGGGATGGCGATGGGCTACCCCATCGTTCGGCGGCGCCACGCTTGCCGGCTTCGGCCTGACCCGCCCGATACCGTTGATACTCCTCCTCGTCGCGAAGCATCCGACGGCTCGTGAACGCGCCGTTGTCAGCCTTGCCAGGGACGCCCGCACGATCCAGTTCACCGAGCAGCCGCTCGACGACGCGCGGAGAGTCGCCGACCATCCGGGCAAGCTGGGCGGGCGTGATCGGGCGGCCATCGCGGTGGGTGAGGTGGCCGATCGGTGCCCCCTGCCGCATGTAGCAGAGCATGTCGATCCACAGGCCGCGTCCGGCGAGAGACACGGCGCGCAGTTCCTGACAGACCAGCCAATCGCCCCAATAAAACTGCGAGGCGGGCCGCTTCATCGAACGCTCCACCCGAACAGCGACGGCTGCTGAGCGGGCGCAGGTGCCGGAAATTGCCGGCGTGGCGCGGCGTGCGTTATCGTGGACTGGCGCATCCTTCGTTCAGGCGTGGTCCTCTTTCACGGGGCCACGCCGACCTCCAAGCGATTGTCGAGAGTGCGGTCGGTTCCTCGAAGAGCTGATCGACCGGTTGAGCGAGCGCACGCGAGCAAGGGCCGCCTTCTCGTCGTCGCGCGGTTCCGTCCAGCCGCGGACGATGTCCGAAAGCTTGTTCTCAGAGATGAGGTTCGTCTCCAGCGCGACTTGCCGCTGTGACTTGCCCGCCGCCAGAATCGCGACCTTCAATCTGAGCCTCATCGAACGCCCCTCGAAAGCGGTGTGGATTAATCACCCGATGGGGAGGCTAAGCCCCGGATCGCCGCGGGCGTGCAGTTTGAAACCCGATGAAACCTAGTGAAACCTAATGAAGCACGAGTGAAATGCTCACTCGTGATGGGCAGAACGAATGTAGGTCTCGTTCAGTTGAGGCCGAGGGGATCAACGCTCAGAGTTGATTCGATCGACTTCAGCCTTTGAAACCGACTGGTGTTTGCCAGTTCCGCGAATCTTGATCTTGCCAAGCTTGCCCCAACGCCACAGGGTGGGCTTCGACACGCGCAACTCTTTGCGGGCTTGGGCCAAGGTGTAGAAGACCTCTGACCTCTCCGCTGCTTTGGCGTCGATCATGGGGTTCGGTCAGGTTCTTCCCAGCCCTGCTCTCGTCGGTAGGTGTGAGGACCTGATCAGGACCGCCACGCATTTCCAGGTCGGCCTGTTCATCGAGTCGCTTCAGGCGTTTCCGGTCCTCGATGTAGCGGCGATCTTCGGCGTCGCGGTCGCGCTCGTCCTGTTCCTGAAGCGCCCTCATCGCCGCGTCGTGCGCGGCCTGGAGGTTGTCCCATCCGTCGGCCTTGGCGTGCGCTTCCTCGCCGCTTGTCGCGACGGTGCGGTCATCCAGCTCCGGTCTCCTGTCCGACTGGAGCTTCACTCTCCCGTCCGGGGTCGTCGCGAAGCGAAACAGCGCCTTGGGAAACTCCTGGAAGGACGGCTGCTCCCAGTAATCGCGATCGTTGGGCGTGAGGGGGAACCGTCCGGGCGAGTCTTCGCCATGGTCGCTCCTGGGGCGACGACCTGGAAGAAGGAAGCGCCGCCACGGGCCAGGACCCGGTGGTCGCCTCGACGAATCAGGCCTGATCACGTCGAAGCCTAGGCGGCACGGCCAGCGTACACGAGGCGGGCTGGCGCTGGGAACTACCCGCCTGTCATGTGACCGCTCGGTCGTATGACAAGTCGATCACGGTGCGACGGGCAGGGCCGATGCGCGACGCGTGGCGCCGCACGGATCCTCACGCGCTAGGTCCGATCAGGCTGCCCGACGCCGATACCGTCGCACCGTGATCGACTTGGCGCGCTGGCGCGTCTGGACGATGTCGTAGGACGACTGCATCCGCATCAACGTCTCCATCCGCACGCCGAACGCCTTCTCGACGCGCAGCGCCATGTCGCCCGACAGATTCGCCCGCCCGTTCAGCGAGGCTTGAGAGCGCGACGCGCGAGACGCCGAGGGCCTGCGCGGCCGCCGTGACCGACAGCCCGTGCGGCTCCAGAATCTCGGCCTGGATAAATTCCCCGGATGCACGGGATTGCCCATTCGTGTGTCGGTCTCAGTCGCCGTGATAGTCCTCATAGTTCACCTCCACAAGCTCGTCCCCGTCGATCCGGAACGTCAGCCGCCAGTTGGGCGTGACGTGCAGCGCCCACGCCCCGGCGCGGTCGCCTCGCAGGCGGTGCGCCTTCCAGTGCGGCAGTGTCCGCAGTTCGTCAACGGTCTCCATGTCTTGCAGGAACGTCAGCATCCGCCGCAGTTTGCCGACGGCGTCCGGCGGCAGGCCGCGGGTCTGGTCGCGAAGATACAGGCGCCGCAGGCCGATGGGCGAAGGTCCGAATCTTCAATACGCAGATTGTAAGCTGTAAAGATACGCTTGTCAATTGAAGGGAACTGCAGTACGCTGTAGAGGTAAACCGGACTACCGCCGTGCGGTAAACACGACGGCAGTCCTGACCCGAACCACCGCTTAACCGGTCGCCCGGGCTACCTGCCAGTGTAACGAACGGGGGCCTCGACCTTGAGAGGACCTCCGTTATGCGTGCCGCCATTTACTGCCGCGTCTCGTCCGATACCCAGACCGTCGACAACCAGCTCCTGGAGCTTCAGGCCTTTGTCACCGCGCGGTCGTGGACGCTGGCGGGCGAGTTCCGCGATGAGGGCGTGAGCGGCAGTAAGGACCGGAGGCCGGCGCTCGATCGCCTGATGGCCGAGGCCCGCCGCGGCCGGGTGGACGTCATCTGCGTGTGGTCCTTAGACCGGTTCGGCCGGTCGCTGTCCCACGTCGTCGCCGCCGTCCAGGAACTCCACGAGCGCGGCATCGCGTTTGTCTCCCTCAAGGAGGGTCTCGACCTGTCCACCGCGGCCGGGCGCCTGCAGCTCCACATCCTGAGCGCCCTCCGGCGAGTTCGAGGCGCGCTCGCCTGATCGAGCGGACCAAGGCCGGTCTGGCGCGCGCCCGCCGCCAGGGGACGCGACTGGGACGTCGACCGGTGCGGATTGCCGCGGCGAAGCTGGCTGAGGTGGCCCATCTCCCGGTGCGCGTCGCGGCACAGCAGCTCGGGGTCAGCGTGAACACGTATCAGAAGGCCCGCCGGGCCGCGTATCAACAAACGGCTTCGGCGGACCTCGAAAAACTGGCGCAAATCGAGGCCGCGTGATGCGGCCGGCCGGGCATCACGAATCGGTCGTTTGTTGATACGGACCGCTGAAGCGCCAGGCACCGGCGCTGTGGGTTTGAGACGCCTGTGGCCTGAAACGTCAATGCTCTGGCCGCGCCGGTCAAGCGCGAATCGCGCGCTCGCGCGTCAAATACCAACAAGAACACGATCGGATGGCCGCTCCAGCGTTCGCGGCCGCCAGCTTGGAGGCGCCGTGCGGTCGGGGTACGATGGAGGCGATCCGAGGACGAATACATGGCCCAAAATCTGATTAGCTTCCCGCTGAACCGACCGCCCGCTACTACGACGACTTCGACGCCGCCAACCGTGATGCCGCCGCCGCCGTCGCCGCGGAATCAGGACGAGGTCGATCTGCTGGCGGGCTGGACCCACAGCCACGGGGCGCAGTGGGTGCGGGAGAACGGCAATCGGGTGCTGTTCGAGGCGCGGGCGATGGGCGACGTGTAGACGTCCCCGCCGTCGCTGACCTTCGCGCCCGCCCCGACACACAGACAGCGAGTTTATGGCCCAAAATCTGATTGGCTTCCCGACCACCCGACCGCCCACTACTACGACGACTTCGACGCCGCCAAGCGTGATGCCGCCGCCGCCGCAGCCGCGGGACGCGGACGAGGTCGCGATGCTGGCGATGTGGGAGCGGGTCAACGGGGCGCAGTGGGTGCGGGAGAACGGGCACCGGATTCTGTTCGAGGCGCGGGCGCTGGGCCTGTAGCGCCGTCCGTCACACGAGGGCCGGCAGCCGGCGGGCTCACTTTGGCTCGCCTTTCGCGGCGCGCAGCCGGGCCTCGTCGAGGCGCCGCCCGGTCTCCTGCACGTTGACGGTGGCGTCGATCCGGGTGACGAGGAGATTGTGCAGCTTGGCGGCCATCTCGACGAACTGGGCGCGGCTCACGAGCTTGTATTTCAGGACGCGGTCCACTTTGTTGTCACCGGCCGCCGCGTTCTTCATGACCACCTCGAACCCGGCGATGCATTGCCGCTGCGCTTCGGTCAGCTTGTGGGCGGGATCAGATCGCCCTTCGTGTCGAAGAAGTCGCCGGGGTCGTAGAGGGCGCCCGCGCGCGATCTGCTCGATGGCGGCCTCGGCGGTCAGCTCCGCGTGCTGCTGGATGAGGGCGGCGCGCAGGCGGGTCGGGGCGTACGGCCCGGTGCCGGCGCCTTTGGGCTTGCCGCCCCGGCGGCCGTTGATGCGTGAGGTGTGCGCGCGCTGATCGGGCATTCCGGTTGGGATGGCCGCGACAATTCCCGGAAAATTAACCTAACAAACCTAATTGGGCCCTCGTGTGGGCGAGGTCTTTGGCTTCGCCGTCCGACCGGGTCGATGTTGACGCTGGATCCAGACCGCGGGACCGAGCGCCTCCAGCAGCGCGTTGAACACCACGGCGGGCGCGCCGGCCTTGCGCCACAGACGAATCACAAACGCCTCATCGCTGCTGAGACGCATGGTCTCCGCCTGCGAGACGAAGTCCGCGTGGCGCAGGGCCTCATAGGCGGCGTAACGCTTGGCCTCCTCCGTGTGGGCCAAGCGCCGAGCCTGATCATAGGCGGCGGTGAGTGTCATCTTCCGCATGTCGTCAGCCTCCCCGGCGGCGGGCGCCCTCGTAGACTGGCGGCAGCTCGCGTCGCTCGGTTGCACGAGTGAACGGGTCAGGGCCGCACCGGTGTGGATTGCACCGGTGCGGCCTGATACAGCGAACACTCTACTGCCGAATGGCGGCGGCAGCGGGGCGACCCGAGTCGCGCAGATGCTGAGTGGACGATTCGCGCCGAGGCGAGCGCGTCGCGTAGCCGGCGGAGCTGCGAG
>ERZ1370068.3381-contig-2491_pt1 | contig 10652 bp, 11 predicted proteins | sample MGYA00561227_ERZ1370068 | MGnify/ENA primary metagenome ERZ1370068 (study PRJEB38410, sample SAMEA6850437) | metagenome | study: Metagenomic assessment of the ecological functions of the soil: analysis of the soil microbiota associated with the...
GAGCGTGCCCTCCTGGGCGCCGCCGGCGGCCCCGCCAGCAGCAGGGCGCACAGGGTGATGAGGCCGACGGAAACGAGGCGTCGGCGGTTGTTCATGGTGTCGTGTTCTCCTGACTGAGGGTTGTTGGGGCTCCAATATAGACCATAGGTCCGCCCCGCCGCGTACGGGTGGGTACAATAGCCCGGCCGATCGATCGACCGAGGCCAGGAGGAACACGCATGCCCGCTGACGCCCCGCCGCGTTCACCGAAGCGCTCCTCCGCGAGGCGCGCGAGACACACCCCCTGGCTGCCACCATCCGCTCTTCCACATGATCTGGGACGGCAAGCTCCGGCCGGCATCAGCTCCAGAACGTCATCCGGCAGCAGGGCGCCTTCTTCCTGGACACGCTTCGCCACGCGGCGTGGAAGATCATCTCGGTCGGCGGCTACACGCCGACCTTCGCGGACCTCGAGCGCCAGCGCGCCCTCATCCCGCTGGTGGTCGAGGAGGGCGGCGAGGGACACGATCGGCGGCAAGACGACCGCCCATTCGCTTTCTCTTCATCAGACTCGCCGAGGCGCTCGGCATCTCGCGGGACGAGCTGTTCGCGACCGAGTACCTGCCGACGACGATCATCGAGAAGAACGAGCTGTTCTTGCTGCAGCGCTCCTCGACCATCGAGGCCCTGTGCGGCGGGAACATCGCCACCGAATCGCTCAACGCGATCCACGTCCAGCGCATGGCCGACGCGCTGGAGACGCACTACGGCGTGCCGCGCGCGGCTCTGGACTTCTACCATGTCCACATGGAGGTCGAGGGCGACCACGCCGACCGCGCCGTCCGTATCCTTGTCCGAGCTCGCGACGACCGACGAGGCTCAGGCTCGCGGCCGTGCTGGCGATGCGCCGCGCGATCACCGTCGGCGCATCTGCGCTGACGGGATGCTCGAGGCTTTCGTTACGTCTCGCTAGCCGCGGAGCGGCGGGCCGGGCGGGTGCGGGAGGGTCGCCGGACCACGCGGCACGGCGTCGCGCTGCTCCGCGCGCGGCTGGGCTCCATCCGGGTGCTGCGGCGCCCGCCGCTCGCATGCGGGGAACGGGTCGACGCCCTCCCGCACTCCCGCCCGGCGGCTCCGACACCGCGTACTCGCGTGCCAGCTCTTGTCTGAGTCGCGCTGCGCGGTGCGCGGCTTGCGCGCCGGCTCGGCGCTGGTAGCTGCCGCGTCGGGCGCGCTGCGCGTGGCGCTTACTTGATGGCGCCGGCGGTGAGGCCGGAGACGTAGTAGTCGAGGAAGAAGACGTACAGGATCGACGATCGGCACCGAGGCCAGGACCGCGCCCGCCATCAGCGAGCCCCAGTAGTAGATGTCGCCGCGGATCAGCTCGCTCGTCACGCCGACGCTCGCGGTGATCTGCTCCGACGACGACGTGAACGTGAGCGCGTAAGATGAACTCGTTCCAGGAGAGGGTGAAGGCGAAGAGCGCCGCGCACACGAGGCCCGGCACCGCGATCGGCAGCACGATCCGCCAGAGCGCCTGGATGCGCGTGGCGCCGTCGACCATCGCGCACTCCTCGACCTCCTTCGGCACGGTCCGGAAGTAGCCCATCAGGAGCCACGTGCAGAAGGGGACGAGGAACGTCGGATAGGTGACGACCAGCGCCCACTTCGAGTCGCCGAGCCCGAGCCAGTTCACGACCTGGGCCAGCGGCAGGAACAGGAGCGACGTCGGCACCAGGTAGGTGACGAAGATCGCGGTGCCGAGGCTGCGCGACGGCGAAGAACTTCAGCCGCGCCAGCGCGTAGGCGGCGATCGTGCCGAGGACGAGCGAGACGACGGTCGCCAGGATGGTGACCAGCAGGCTGTTCTGCGTCCACGTGATGAAGCTCGGTCTCCCACAGGAGCCGTTCGTGTAGTGCTCGAGCGTCGCGCCCTGGCGGATCAGCAGCGGCACCGCGTTGCGATCGTACAGCTCCTTGTTCTGCTTCAGCGACGTCAGCGCCATGTGATAGAAGGGGAACACCGCGAAGATGCATGAACGGCATCAGCAGCCAGGTGCGATCAGGATCTGCTGCCAGAACTTCCTGCCGACATCATCAGTAGGCCTGCTTTCGGACGAAGCGCAGCTGCGCCCACACCACGATCATCAGCGCCGGGAACAGGTAGAGCGAGATCGCCGCGCCCTCGCCGATCCGGCCCGTCTCGAGCCCGACCTGGCGCGCCAGCGTCGCGAAGAGGTGGGTCGAGTTGATCGGCCCGCCGTGGGTGAGGACGTAGCACGATGTTGAACTCGCTGAAGGTGAAGATGGTGGAGAAGAGCACGACGATGGCCAGCACGCCCTTGAGCAGCGGCAGCGTGACGTACCAGAAGCGCGCGATCGGTCCGGCGCCGTCGGCCTCCGCCGCCTCGTAGAGCTCCTTCGGGATGGCCACCAGGCCGGCCAGGATCGTGATCGCGAAGAAGGGCAGGCCGCGCCAGATGTTGACGATGATGACCGCGGCCATCGCGTAGTACTTCTGCCCGAGCCAGTTCGGCCCGGGCGGGTCCATGATGCCGAGGGCCAGCCCGGTCCAGTTCACCACGCTGTAGAGCGAGTTGAACATCCACCACCAGCCGAGCGTCGACAGCGCCGTCGGGATGACCCACGGCAGCAGCACGGCGCCGCGGATGAGGCGCTTGAACCAGAGCTGCTGGTTGAGCAGCAGGGCCAGCGAGATCCCCATGACGAGCTTCGCGCCGACCGCCAGCCCCGCAGAAGACGAACGCGTTCTGGAAGGTCTGCCGGAACGCGTCGCTCTGCCAGAGGTTGATGAAGTTGCGCAGGCCGATGAAGTGGCTCGGCCGCCCGATGAAGGCGTTCGAGACCGAGAAGTAGAGCGCCATGCAGAACGGATAGGCGACCAGGAGCAGGAGCAGCATGAGCGCCGGGCTCACGAAGATCGGGCCGAGCCACGACTCGCGGTCGAGGAGCTCGCTGATGCGGGTCCGCAGCGAGGTGACGCGGCGCGGTCGCGATATCGACGGTACTGATGGCCATTGTCAGATCACCCTGCCATGACTTTCTTCATCTCGTTCTCGGCCCAGGCCAGCGCGTCCTTGGTCGAGGTGCCGTGTGACCGCCTTAGCGATCATGTTGGGCAGGATGAAGGAATTGGTGATGAGCTGCACCTTGTCGCGTCGGCGGGCGCCGGCCAGCCGTAGCAGTGTGATACTTCACGCCCTCGCGCCCTGAGGGCGGCGTAGCTTCGGATCGGTCTTGAGCACCGGATGGTCCTGCAGCTTCTCGTAGACCGGCAGGATGGAAGGCGTCGCGCCGACATGATGTACTCGTCGTAGGCTCTCCTTTCTGCCGAGGAGATAGCGGATGAACTCCTTGGCCGGCTCGACGTTCTTCGAGAACTTCCAGATGCCGATCGGGCGCGGCACGGTGCCGTCTCGTGGCGGCCGGCCGGGCCCGCCCGGGCGTCCGGTGGTGGTTGATGGCGTCCGCGGTCGGGAGCTTCATCGTCACTGGCCACGATGTAGGCGCTCACCGGATTGTGGATCCAACCGGCCTTGCCCTGCTGGATCGACTGGTTGTTGCTGGCGTCGTCCCACGAGAGGCACCTCGGCTCCATGCAGTCGCGGAACATCTTCCTGTACCACTCGATCATCTGGGCGGTCTGCGGGCGTGTTGATCTTGACGGTCTTGCCGTCCTTGTCGACCTCGATGCCCGCCGAACGACCAGAGGACCGGCCCGCCGGTCGAGATCGTGTCGTAGTTCTGGCTGATGGGAATCCCGACCGGGTGCCCCATCTTCTTCAGCTCCTTGCCGACGCGTGTAGAGGTCTTCCCAGGTGTCGGGGATCTTGAGGCCCGCCTTCTTGAAGAGGTCCTCCCGGTAGGTGGCCACGAACATGGCGTGGTACTGGGGCACCGCCCGCCAGACGCCGCTGGACGTGCGCGGCCTCGTCGCGGCCGAGGAGAGCACCTTGCCGTACTTCTTCTCGAGGTCGCCACGATGTCCGGAGACGTCGACCAGCTGGCGCTCGTAGAGCCACGGGAAGTGCATGCGCATCTCGACCAGGTCGTGGCCGGCCTGCGTCTGCACCTCGGAGGCGTACTTGGCGGCCTGCTGCGGCGGCCGCGATGTGGTCGATCTTGATCTTGATGCCGGTGTCCTTCGTGAAGCGCAGGCCGATCTCCGCCAGCTTCTTGTCCATGAGCGGCGCGAAGTTGTTCCAGCAGAGGTACGAGACCTCGCGCTGCTGCCCGCGCGCGGGCGGGATGCCGGCGGCCAAGATGCCCGCCAGGCCGGCGCCCGGTCGTGGTTGTCAGAAAGCGGCGACGCGTGATCGATGCCATGAATCCTCCCTCTGTCGTTCACTGGCGGGTGCGCCTCGCGCCTGGGGCGGGGCGCCGTCGTCTTCGATCGGGGCAATCGTTCGTGGGAATCGCTCCTCGGAACATCACGTAGAGATGCCGCGGAGAAACCCCATTGGATCGCCATGATACCCAACTCCACTTCACGGTGGACCGCCGCCGGGGCCATCTCGCCCGTGTGTCCTCCGACGTGGCGCACCGAAAGCCGACGAAGCGGGTGGCCGGCGGCGGCGCTGCGGCGGTCGCAGCGAGAGCCGCCGCGGTCACGCTGAGCTGACTGGCCGGGTCGTCGTGGCTCGCCCCGCGGACCACCACCCGGCCGGTCGCGCCGTAGGGCTCCCGGCCGTCATCGGCACGGTACGGATAGGGCCGGAGCACGGTCGATGTCCACTCGCGAGATTTCCGAGAATGTCCTGGACGCCGTACGGGCTCGCCCCGGCCGGCCGGCTTCGGGACGTCGGTCGCGTTATGGCGCTGCCGTCGAACGCCGCGCGCTCCGGCGTTGGCGCCGCGAAGCCCCACGGGTACGGTCGCCGGTCGTCGCCGCGGGCGGCCTTCTCCCACTCGGCCTCCGTGGGCAGGCGCCGGCCCTTCCACGCCAGTAGTCGCGGGCGCCGAACCAGGAGACGCCGACCGCGGGGTGGCGAACTCACGGGGTCGGCGATCCAGCGTCCATCGGACCGGTGGATCCGCGCGTCGGGATCGTCCTTCGTCGTAGCGCCGGTCGGCTCCGGTGGTCTCAGACCGGTCGCGTTCAGAAACGCCGCGAGCTCGGCGTTCCGGTCACCTTGTCGCGATCGATCCAGAAGTCGCGCACGATAGACGCGGTGCAGCGGGGCCCTCGTCGGACGAGCCGTCGTCGCGCCCCATCCAGAAGGCGCCGGCCTGGATCCAGCATCACGCCGTCGGCGCGGCCGAGGGCGGGCGCGGCGAGGAGCCCGGCGGCCAGCACGCCGGCGGCCGACGGCGTCGGAAAATCCACGAAGATCATGGTATCGTGGGGCCGGCATGCGCTCTCGCTGGAACGACAGCCGAGGCGAATCAGCTCCACGGCCTCGACCTTCTCGTCTACGCCTCCCGCCTCGTCGGCGCCGAAACCTCTGCTGGTGATCCTGGGGCGGCGGCAGCACCTCGATCAAGACCGCGCGAGCGCGACCACCGCGGCCGCTGACATCCGCGTGCTCCGGGTGAAGGGGAGCGGCTCCGACCTCAAGTCCGTCCAGAACGAAGGACTTCCCGGGCGTGCGGATGGACAGACATCAGGCGCTCCTCGGCCGCGACGGAGATGCGGCGACGAGGAGATGGTGAGCTACCTCGCCCACGCGCTGCAGGAGCCGGCGGGCGTGCGCCCGCGATCGAGACGCTGCTGCACTGGCTTTCTCTCCGCCAGCGCGATCGTCCACACCCACGCGGACGCCGTGCGTGTCGCTGACGAACAACGATCAGCGCCCACGACACGGTCCAGGAGCGTTTACGGCAAGGACGTCATCGCGCTCCTCGTATCGCCGGCCCGGGTTCCGGATCTCCCGGCGACGTCGCTGACGCCATCTCGCGACCGGCCTGACGCGAAGGCGCTGCTGCTCGAGCGATCACGGCACGATCGCGTGGGGGCGCACCGTCCGCGAGGCGTACGAGGAACGATCGAGCTGATCTCGCGCGCCGAGGCGGCGATGCGCCGAGCGGAAAGCGAGAGCCGCGCGGCTTCGGCGGCGCCGCGCGCTCGCGTTCGTGGACGGCGCCGGCGCGGCGACAGACTGGTCAGCGCGTTGGCGGTGACGCCGCGCTGCGCGGTCAGCCTGCTGCGGCGCCGCCGCGGGTCATCGTGACCTTCTGGCGACGCGCCAGCCGTATGACTGGAGTTCGCTTCGCCTCCGCCGACGCGCCCCTGAGTCTCTCAGATCGGGCCGACACCCGGATCCGGCACGATCTACGCCGAGCGCCTGCCGTAAGCTACGTGACGGCGGCCGGCGCCGGAGACCGACGCCGACCTCGCGCGCGCGATCGAGCGCGTCGGTGGGAGCGCTTCCGGTCACCGACTGCACGCGCTACGCTCGAGGACGAACCGCCTCGAGGCGCGCAGCTCGGCGACCCACTCCGCGCGTCGTGCTGGTCCCGGGCTCGGCATGTTCACGGCGGGCAAGGACGCGCGGACCGGCCGGGATCGTCAGCGACATCTACCACCACACCGATCGACTGCTCGGCAATGCCGGGCGGCGTCATCGGCCCCTACGCCTCGCTCTCCGGCGCAGGACGCGTTCAACGTCGAGTATCTGGCCCCTCGAGCTCTACAAGCTCCAGCATGGCGCCGCCCGAGAAGGAGCTGGCGCGCCGGATCGCGCTGGTCACCGGCGCCGGCGCAGCGGGATCGGACGCGCGCATGGCGCGGCGGCTCGCGCGCGAGGGCGCCCGCTGTCGTGGCCGAGCGGACGTCGACGGCGCCAGCGCGCGCGACACCGCCGACGAGATCGCGGAGGACGTCGGGAGCCGGCGCGCCCTCGGACGTCGGATGGACGTGACCGCGGAGGCCTCGGTGGCGCGGCGCGTTCGAGGCAGACGGTGGAGCGCGTACGGCGGGCTCGACATCGTCGTGTCGAACGCCGGCATCGCGCACTCGTCGCGGCGGATCGCGCCTGGCGCTCGCCGACTGGGAGCGATCGTTCGCGGTCAACGCCACCGGCCATTTCCTCGTCGCCCGCGCGGCGCTGCGGCTCATGATCGCCCAGGGGCATCGGCGGGCGCTCGTCTTCGTCGCGACGAAGAACGTGATGTCGCCGGGCAAGGACTTCGCCGCCTACAGCGCGGCGAAGGCGGCCGAGGCGCAGCTCGCCAAGGTGGCCGCGCTCGAGGGCGCGCCGCACGGCATCCGCTCGAACATCGTGAACCCGGACGCGGTCTTCCAGGACTCGAAGCCTCTGGTCCCGAGGAATCCGGCGCGGCGCGGGCGCGCCCAGGGCATCGCCGTCGAGCGAGATCGAGGAGTTCTATCGCAAGCGCAACCTGCTCGGCGTCACCATCCTGCCGGAGGACGCGTCGCCGAGGCCGTGCTGTTCCTAGCCTCGGACCGGTCCGCCAAGACGACCGGCTGCACCCTGACGGTGGACGGCGGGGTGCGCGACGCCTTCCGCGGTGACGGCGTGATCGGCTTCAGCGCTCAGCTCGATGCCATCCGCCGGCCGAGCGATGGGCGCTCGTCAAGCGTCTGGAGGCGCTCGGCGTACGACCGGCTGTGGACCGGCGATCGCATGCTCCGTGTCCACAACCCGCTCAACGAGTCGCTCACGCTCCTGGCGTCGTACGTGCCGATCACGCGCCGGATCAGGCTCGGCATCGCCGTCTATCTGCTGGTCGCCGCGCGCGCCCGCGGTGGCTGGCGAAGATGGCGGCGACGCTCGGCGATGCCTCGGGCGGGCGGCTCGTCTTCGGCGTCGGCGTCGGCGGCGAGAACCCAGAGAGTTCGAGGCTGTGCAGGGTGCCCCATCAGGAGCGCGGGGCGCGGGTGACCGAGGGCATCGACGTGGTGCGCACGCTCTGGCGCAGCACACGCCGGCGACGGTTCAACGGCCGGTTCACGCGGTTCCACGGCGGTCTCGATCGATCCCAAGCCCGTCCAGCAGCCGCCGCCCATCTGGATCGGCGGCCGCTCCGACGCGGCGCCTGGCCCGGGCCCGGCCGCCAGGGCGACGGCTGGGTGTCGTCACGTCGTGCAGGCCGACCGCTACGCGCAGAGCCTCTGACAAGATCCGCGCCGCGGCCGACGCCGCACTGGTCGGTCGATGGACGGCTTCACCGCCGCGCACCTGGTCTTCATCACGGTGGGGCGCGACTACGAGACCGCGAAGAAGGCGTGGGTGAGCGTCCTGAGCAAGCGGTACAACCAGGACTTCAGAGCCGCTCGGTGAGGCGCTACGGCGTCATCGGAACGCCCGAGCAGTGCGCCGAGCAGCTCGAGCGATTCCGCGCCGCCGGCTGCAACTATCTTCCTCATGAGCGCGATCGGCGACCCGCGCGGCGAGCGCGCCCAGCACGAGGCGATCGCACGCCGAGATTATCCGCGATTCAGGTCGTCCTGAGCGGGTGGACGACGGACTTACCGATGGCTGACCTGACGGGCGGACAGCTGGTCGCCCGGACCCTGCGGCAGGCGAGCCGGCGTGCGCCGCACCTCTTCACGCTGTGCGGCGGCCACATCCTGCCGATCTACGACGGCTGCCTCACCGAGGGCGTCGCGGTCATCGACTGCCGCCATGAGCAGGCGGCCGCCCACGCGGGCGACGCCTACGCGCGGCTCACCCGCGGGCTCGGCGTGGCGGTCGTGGTTCGCGGGGCCCGGCGTCACCGGCACGCGGTCACCGGTGTCGCGAACGATGCGCGCGCGAAGCTGACGAGCTGGCCGAGACCGATCAGGCGCCGATCTCGCACTACCGCTGGGCGCGCGAGATCGCGCGCGCGGTGGACGCGCGACACGATCGTAGTGGGCGACGGCGGTGACGTGGTGAACTGCGCCCGCGAAGTTTCGTGCCGGCCCGGACCGCGCCGGGCAGTGGCTCGGCCCAGGCCCGCTCGGCTGTCTACGGCGTCGGCCCGTCATTCGCGCTGGCTGGCGAAGCTCCTCCGGCCGGATCAGCGCGTCCTGCTCGTCTCCGGCGACGGAGCCTTCAGGCTCAACGGCATGGAGCTCGAGACGGCGGTGCGCTGCAAACTTCCGTTCACGTGCATCATCGGCAACGACGGCGGCTGGGGCCAGATCCGGGCCCGCAGGTGTCGTTCTTCGGCGAATCGCGGGCCGTCGCCACGTCGCTGCCGACGACCCGCTACGACCGCATAGTCGAGGCGCTGGGCGGCCGCGGCGCGTTCATCACCCACCCGCCGCGAGATCGGCCCCGCGCTCGCGGGGGCCCTGGCCTCGGACGAGGTCTGGTGCCTCAACGTGGCCCTCGATCCCGAGGCCTACCGGAAGAGCGGCCGGGTCTCGATGGCCCATCTGATCGCCGGTGAAGATCACGTTTCTCTGCCCGCACCTGCGCATCGCCGGCGGCGTGCGCGCGATCCTGACCTACGCCGATCGGCTCGGCGGCCGCGGCACCAGGTCGTGGTGGTGGTGCCGGCGAAGAGCCGCGCCGCGCGCTCTGGCGCTCGCTCCGGGCAGTCGGACCGAATGGATCCCAGGCTCCGCGCGCGCATCTCGCTGGGTCGATCGCTGGCGGGCGAGGGCCTCGCCCGCCGCTGACGCCCTCATCGCCACCGCGTGGCGGTCGGCGGCGCGCGGTCGCGGCCGCCTGGCGCGCTGCGGCCGCAAGTTCTGCTTCGTGCCAGCACTACGAGAGCCTCTACCACGGCCAGGCGCCGGCGGTGGACGCGACCTACCGGCTGCCGCTGCGCACGGATCGTCATCTCGACGTGGCTCTCCGACGTGATGCGCGAGCGGTTCTGCGGCGCAAGGCCGAGATTCTGGTGACGCCGGTCGGATCCCGCGCTGTTCCGCCCGTGCCCGTCACGGATCGAGACGTCGCGGCCGCGCGCGTGCTCATGCTCCATCACGAGTACGCCTGGAAGGGGCATCGCCGGCAGGCTTCCGCGGCCGTCGCGCGCGTCAAGGGGCGCATCCCCGCGCTCCATCTGGTTGGGGTTCGGCGTGTCGGCGCCTCGCGGCCCCGCGGCCTACGACGAGTTTCACGCCAACCCGCCGCAGGAGCGGCTGGCCGATCTCTACAGCGGGTGCGAGATCTATCTGTGCCCCTCGTGGGACGAGGGACTCCGGCATGCCGCCCATGGAGGCGATGGCCTGCGCGCGCGCCTGCGCTCGTCACCTACGACAGCGGGCGGCTGCCGCGACTACGCGCGCGACGGCGAGACGGCGCTGGTGGCGCGGCGGCGCGACGTCGCGGATCTCGCCGCGAAGCTCGAGCGGGTCGCCGCCGATCCGGCGCTGCGCGCGCGCCTGGCGGCGGCCGGCTCCGAGTTCGTCCGCGGCGCGTTCGGTGGGGGCGCGCCGGTGCGCCGCCTGGAGGAAGATTCTCGCCTGATGGCGGCGCTTCCCACGGTGGACGCGCCGTGCGCCGTCTGCAGGGGCGACGACGCGGAGCAGATCTGGGCGACGCCCGACCGCGCCGTTCGATGTGCCCGGCCTCCTACACGGTCGTCGCTGTCGCGGCTGCGGACTTCTCTACCAGCGTCCGCGCGTGCTGGCAGGCACCTGGCCGCGTGCCGGACCACTGCCGCGTCGCCAGGGCCGTCGCCGCGGGTGCCGTTCAGAGTCGCCGGCCCGGATACGGAAGAACCGCCCGGTACCTTCGCGAGCGGGCTCCGGG
>ERZ1370068.693-contig-10634_pt1 | contig 10640 bp, 16 predicted proteins | sample MGYA00561227_ERZ1370068 | MGnify/ENA primary metagenome ERZ1370068 (study PRJEB38410, sample SAMEA6850437) | metagenome | study: Metagenomic assessment of the ecological functions of the soil: analysis of the soil microbiota associated with the...
TGATTCGGGCAGCGGTGCTGCCCTGTTCGCTGTGCCCGCGCGTACCCAGGGCCGAGGTGCAATGGTCGACTTTTGATTCAGATCTTTCAAGCCGCGAAGGCCGCTTGCGAACAGCGCCGATCATCCTGGAGCCGCGCCGCCGGGCAGGGTGATGAACTCCCGTCTTCTCATGTCGAACATGGAGCTTCCTTCTGGAGTTTCTTCCCAGGGGCGATGAAAGAGTTGGTTCCCGCTTCTATGCTCCCACCCATACGATAGCACATCACGGTTAGGCGGGAGACCGCTGCGCTGCGGGATTTCAATCCAGCTTATGTCGCAGATGGGTCATTCGCTACAGGTTCGGCCGAGACCGCTTGTCCACAAATGTCCGCTTTGCATCAATACCGACCGTAAATTCTGGGCTTTGGGATTTGTCGCGATGTGCCACGATCAGACGTGACCGATTTAAGACTGCGACAACGTCCGCGACCTCGTTTTGTCTTGCGTATTAGAGTGTCAGGGCATCGAAATGCAACAAATCGGGATGCACTCGCTGCTTCTCGGACTTATGGAAAAATGCTATGCCAACGAACCCAGGGTCATCAAAAGAGATCAGTGTGGCGAGATGTACCGTCAACACACTTGGAGGAAACAATGAGCAAAGTCTTCCGACGCGGCCTGGTATTTGGATTGATCGCTTGCACGGCTGCTGCCAGCGTCTATGCATCTGATGTCGCCGAGGCCCAGACATCTCTAAAGGTCATCGTATTTCCGACGGTATCAAACCTCTCGCTGTTTGCGGCGCAGAAAGAAGGCTATTTCAGCAAGCGCGGGCTCGCTGTTGAAATTCAGAATACGCCAAATTCCGAAGTACTTAGAACAGGCCTCGCCAAAGGCGAGTACCACATCGCGCACGCAGCGGTGGACAACGCGGTAGACATGGCCGACGTGGGCAAGGTTGATATCGCCATAATCATGGGAGGCGAAGGAGGATTGAACGAATTGATCGTTCAGCGGGACATAAAATCATACGATGATCTCCGTGGAAAAACGGTGGTTGTCGACGCTCCGGACACTGCCTACGCCCTGCTGCTGTACAAGATGCTAGAGATCAAAGGCCTGAAGAAAAGCGATTACGTCGTTAATCCGGTCGGCGGGTCGTTGCGACGATACGAGGTAATGGTTCAGGATAGTAATAATGCTGCCTCGATGCTTAATCCGCCGTTTTCGATCCGAGCCATCAAAGACGGGCTGAAGAGCTTAGGCTCTTCCGTCGATGTCACTGGTCCTTATCAAGCTGGTGGTGCTTTTCTGCTCCGAGGTTGGGGGAAGGCGAACGCCGACACGGTAGTCAAATACATCCAAGCTAATGTCGAGGGCTTGAGGTGGGCGATGAACCCGGCAAACAAAGCCGAGGTCATAGCCATGATTTCGGAACGGCTGAAACTACCCCAGGATATCGCCTCGAAGAGTTATGAAATGGTAATCGACCTCACAAAGGATTTGCAAAGGATGCGAAGTTCGACATGGGAGGGCTTCAGAAACGCACTGAACCTACGGGCGGAGATACTGCGAACTCCAGGAACCGACCCAGCGAAGCCAGAAAAGTATCTTGACCTCTCTTACTATCAGAGCGCAATTACGGGCCTATGATCGTGTCTACCTTTTTGCGGTGAGGGATCTCGCAACGCGAACTCCGTTCACAACGGCGTTATCGGCGACCGAGGCGACTTCGCCGCGGGCTGCCGACCGCAAATGCCACGGAGCAAAGTTATAGGCACCTCCGCGGAGCACACGGCGATCACAGTCTCCTGTTGTCCACGCAGAGCCGTCGGCGGGTGCCCCAAAGTAATTCTTGTTCCAGCAATCCTCTACCCATTCATATATATTGCCGTGCACTTGGTGTAGACCCCAGGGTTGGGCTCAAAAGAGTCGACAGGCACGGTCTTCCTTCGAAACTCGCCCATCTGCCCGGTTGCCGTTGGGTATGGAAACTCCCCATCATAATTTGCGCTTTGGCTCGAGATTGACACACCCCACCAGAAAGGCGTGTTTGTTCCCGCTCGCGTCACGTATTCGCGCTCGGCTTCGCTTAAAAGCCGGTAATCCCTGCCCGTTCTTTCCGACAGCCACTTTGTGTAGACCTTCGCGTCGCCCCACCAGAGATTGATCACTGGTCGGCGACCGCGCCCCCAACCCCGGTCTCAAGGCTGGTGCCGCCTACACCCGCCGTTAGCGACACATGCGTCCCATTCTTCAAAGGTCACCGCAAAGCGACCGACCGCAGAGGGTTTTGCAATCGTCACTTTGTGTTCTGGTCTCTCATTATCTTCGCTGCCATCTTCGGTTTCTGGTGCGCCCATCATGAACGCGCCAGCAGGTACCACGATCATTTCAGGACAGACACCGCATTCCTTAAACATGTCCAGCGGCTGTAACGCTTGCTCTTCTTGCCACCCCAGCGGTTTCGCTTCGGCGCATATCGACCAAAAGCCGCGTTGAGATCGCGGAGAGAGACTGTTCTCGCTTCTCGGTCTGACCAATCGCTTCCGATGCGGAGAGGCCGCATATCAATACCGCAGATCGAAGCCCGCGAGCCAAGAACATCTCAAGCCCCCGGAGCAATCACAGCGCCTGTCACGCTCGGCTTTCATGCAGTCGCGGCGCCAGCTCGAAAAGCGACGTCTGCGAAATGCGGATTGTTAGTAATGCTGACTGGCTCTCACCGGAGCCGGTCGCGCCCGTCAAGAAAATGGATTCTGAGCTGCTGACGATCACTGAGCCGGAAGTCAGTTTCCGAAAGCTGGGGTTCAGGTCTGTTGGTGAGGAGCTTCCTGTGCGGTGAGCTGTGCTCTCTCGATCGGGGACTGCGCAACGGCGCTGCCGATCGCGCCAACGCTGACAGCTGCGATTCCGATGGCAACCGCGATTCCAATGACCAATTGCGTGATGCTGCTTGGCATGATCGCCTCCATCCACGAATGCGATGGTATCGAGATTAAGAGCGACGCGTCCCTAAGCATGTGATGGCCATCACAAAGAGTGCGAATCCTGGTCAGTGCCATTGACGTATTAAAATCAGGGCGTTCGCTTTTGGCTCAGCGCGGACACTTGGCCATTCTGGAGCTGGTCCGCAAAGGCGGACGGGTTTGGCGTCCGCCGTTTTGCCGAGCAATGTGTACTCCGAAGCCACTTCACTCACAGTAGGTTGTATCTGTACTGACCTCTCGACGAAAGCGTTGGCAGCGCGTCGAACGCACTCTTGATCAACTACCTACCGTCCGAGAACGCGAGCTTGGCGCGATCGCGCACCGCGGCCGGGACATTGAGCGTGCGGACGACGAGCTGCTCCACCGCTGCGCCCGGCAACGGGTCGAGCTCGACATCCGGTGCGCTGCAGCTCGGCCACGAATTCCGGATCCTGACCATCGCCTGGAACGCGTCGCGCAACGCCTTGACGCGGTCGGCGGGAGCCCGGGCGGCGCGATCACCGAGCGTCCGATGGCGCTGCCGCTGGCATAGAGCGCGAACACCTGCTTGTCCTCGGGGGTGTCGCCGATCTCGCCCAGGCTCGGCGCGTCGCGGCAGCTCGGCGATCCGTTCCGGTGTGGTCTGCAAGATGATCCTGATCTTGCGCTCGCGCAGCCAGGCCTGCTTTCCGACTTTCACCGCCGCCCATGACGACGACGCGCCCTCGACCTCGCCGCGCTCCATGGCGAGCATGGCCTCGCTCGAGGCGGGATAGCCGCTGATGAGCTTGAACCTGGTGCCGATGAGCGCGTTCAGCAGCCGCGGCACGGTCTCTGCGATCGATCCCGGGCCGGTGCCGGCGAGCGAGGTCTCCATCCGTTTGGCGTCGTCGAGCGACTGCACCTTGGCGGTATGCCACTGCATGAAGATGTTGTTGCTGGTCGCGACGCGGCCGACATAGGTGAACTTGGCCGCGTCGTATTGCACGGCGGGATTGGCGAGCGCCTGCTCGAGCGCGGCGGATCTCGACGACGACGCCGAGCGCCGTTCCGTCCTTGGGCGCGACCTCGTAGAGATAGTTGGCGGCCTTGAGGCTGCCGGCGCCCGGCATGTTCTGCGCAATGAGGGTCGGTTGTCCCGGAATGTGCTTGCCCAGGTGGCGCGCCACCATGCGGCCGTAGAGATCGTAGCTGCCGCCCGCGGTGTAGCCGATGGTGATCGTGACGGTCTTGCGGGCGAAGAATTGCTCGGCCGGCTGGGCGGCCGCATCTCCCGCGGCCAGCAGCGCGGCGGCAATGGCTAGAGCACGTCCTGTTGGGAGTGAATCAGTCAAGCGGCAAACTCCGGTCTGCTCCCTCCCCAACCAAACCCCGGCTTGCCGGGGTTTGGTCACCTCGAGTTTGCCGGAAGCGGGCAAGCCCGCAGCCGGCCGGGGAGGGGCTGGGGGTGGGGGTCGCAGTAAGGACACGATGATATCTCCGCAGGTGGCAAGTCGAGCTAAGCGCAACGAAGCGAGAAGCCAGCGCGTGTCTCGAATATCGGCTGTAGGCTTGAGTACCGAGCAAAATAACGACCACCCCCACCCCCATCACGTTCGATTTCTTCGATCTTGTCGGCGAAAACGTGGACGTCTCGATTGACAACCGTCTAAGGCTTCTATCGGTTTCTAACGCATTACCAACAATCCGAACGGCAGCCGACCAGTGTCGGAGACGCGTCGCGGACTCCGGAAAGTGATCGCCGCGGCCTCGCTGTGCCATCCTGTTCATTCCGTGACATAGCGGGCGGTGAGCGAGTGCCCGTGCGCGAATTGGCCGAGAACACGACGCGCGCTTTCAGGCCGAGCGGCCCCTGCAACTTGCCGACCATCATATTTCGGGGTAGCGGGCTCGAGCGGTACTGCGTCGTCTTGCCGCCGTCCTGAACCGTCGCCCGACCCGCATGTCCTGGTCGGAGCGGTGAACCGTCATCGTCGCCGACATAGAAGATGAGCTCCTGGCCCTTGAGCACGAACTCGATCGGGTGCCCCTGCGAGGTGACGACCATCCCGCCGTTTGCGCCCTTCTTGGATTGCGCCTCGGCGAGGCCGATCGCTGCCATCGTTGCGATCACTAGCGCGAGCAAACCATGTTTGAGCATCCTGGTTCTCCAATGTTGCGTGCGAGAGGCTAGAAGGCTTCGGCCGGGCTGAGCGCGCCGGCCTTGCTCGGCGGCAAGTCGTTCCAGCGGCTTCTTCCCGAACGTCAGAAGAGGACGGGCGTGAGGACTGCATCGGCACGGTCGCGCTCAACAGACCGCCGAAGATGGTCACCGCGACCGGATGCAGGATTTCCCGCCCCGGCTCGTCGACGCCGATCAGCAGCGGGGAGAGCGCGAGCCCGGCGCAAAGCGCGGTCATCAGCACCGGGGTCATGCGCTCGAGGCTGCCCCGCATGACGGGGCCGGCCCGAAGCGCTCGCCTTCGTAAAGGGCGAGATTGATGTGAGTGCGAGACCTTGAGAATGCCGTTGCGGGCGGCGATGCCGGCCAGCGTGATGAAGCCGATCATCGAGGCCACCGACAGCGGCTGCCCGGCCACGTTGAGCGCGATCACGCTGCCGATCAGCGCCAGCGGGAATGTTGCCCATGATGATGAGGGCCAGAACCGTCGAGCTGATAGCGCTGATAGAGCACGATGAAGATGATGGGCGAGCGAGACGAGCGAGAGCGCGCCGATGACGCAGCGTGGCCTCTTCCTGCGCCTGGAACGTGCCTTCAAGCTGCAGTCGTATATCCCGGCGGTAGCTGTGATCTCGGCGATGACCCGCGCGCATGTCGGCGACGATGGCGGCCATGTCGCGCCGGCCATCGCCATTGCCATAGACGACGATGCGCCGCTGACCGTTCTCGCGCTGGATCTGATTGGGACCGTCGCGTCTCCGCGACCTCGGCCAGCATGCGCAGCGGAACGTGGCCGCCGCGGCGTGGACGATCAAGCAGGTCGCTGCAGCCCCGTGGTCGAGCGGTTCTGGTCGGACAGGCGCATCACCACATCGAAGCGCCGGTTGCCCTCGACGATCTGCGATACCACGCCGGCCATCTCGACAATCGCCTCCAGGGCTTCGTCACGCGCAGCCGGGCGTGATGCCATAGAGCGCAGCGCGCTCGTAGTCGGACGTCGACCTTCGTAGCTGCGGGATGAGCACCTGCTTCTCGACCTGCAGATCGACCAGCCCCGGCACCGATGGCAAGCGCTGCGCGCATCGTCTCGGCGAGATGAGCGCAGCGTGTCGAGGTCCTCGCCGAAAATCTTGACGACAATCTGTGCGCTGGACGCCCGACCGCAGATGGTCGAGGCGATGCGCGATCGGCTGGCCGATGGCGACCGAAACCGGCAGCACGGACAAGCGCTGGCGCGAATGTGCGGCGTACACCTCCTCCTTGGACGCGTCTCGAGCGGGCGAGGTCGACGTCGATCTCGCGGATTGATGGACGCCCTCCGCGTGCTCATCGAGTTCGGCGCGGCCGGTGCGCCGACCGACGGATCTTGACCTCCGGCACTTGTCGCGATCAGCCGCTCGGCGATCGACGCCGAGCCGGTTCGACTCGGCGAGCGAGATGCCCGGATTGTACTGAAGGTCGACGAGAACGGCGTGCCTTCGTTGAACGGCGGCAGGAACGCGCGCGGGCAGCAGATAGGCGCCGAGCGCCAGCTCCGAGCACGCCACGACCGCAATCGCGGCCAGATAACCGGTCACGAGACGATGGCCGAATGCCCAGTTGAGCGTAGCAGCGTTGCCGGCCTTCGAGATGACGAACGACAAAACTGTCGTCGCTCCATGCCCCTGCGGTCTTCCGGCAGAGAAAGTAATACGGCGAGCACGGGCGTCACCGTGATGGAGGTCAGCAGCGACGCCAGGATCGAGACGATGTAGGCGATGCCGAGCGGCGCGAACAGGCGCCCCTCGATGCCGGAGAGCGCAAACAGCGGCACGAACACCAGAATGATGATGACCGTCGCATACGACGATGCCGGAGCGGACCTCCTGGCTCGCCGCTCGCGATGACCTCGAGGACGGGCAGAGGTACGGGCGTCGCGCGGTTCTCCTTGAGGCGCCGCAGGATGTTCTCGACGCCGACCACCGCGTCGTCGACCAGCTCGCCGATGGCAATCGCGAGGCCGCCCAAGCGTCATCGGTGTTGATCGTCAGGCCGAAGGCGTTGAAGACCAGCACGGTCACCAGGATCGAGATTGGGAATGGCGGTGAGCGAAACCAGGGTCGCGCGCACATTCATCAGAAACAGGAACAGGACGACGGCGACGACCACGCGCGGCTTCCAGCAGAGCACGCGTTCGACGTTGTCGATCGAAGTCTCGATGAAGGTCGCCTGCCGAAACTGAACGTTCGGTCGCGGTGACACCCGGAGGAAGCGTGCTGCTGAATGTCCTGCAGAGGCGCGCCTCGATCAGGCGCGTCAGGCGTGACGGTATCGGCGTCGGGCTGCTTCTGGATGCTGATGATGACAGCAGGAGCGACCTCTGTAGCCGGCATCGCCGCGCTTCACGCGTGGCTGCGAACTCGACCGCGGCGACCTGCTTGCAGCAGGATGCGGCTGCCCGTTGCGTGGACGACAACGACAGTGTTGCGCCAGGTCCTCAAGCCGCTTGGTCAGGCCGACGTTGCGGATCAGGTATTCGCGTCCGTGCTGATCGACAAAGCCGCCGCCGGTATTGGTGCCAAAGCGCGATGACCGCCTGCTCGATCTCGGTCGGGCGTCAATGTCGAGCTGCCTGCATGGTCGCGATGTTCGGCGTCACGCGGTATTGGCGGACTTCGCCGCCAATCGGGATGACCTGCGCCACGCCAGGGAGCGCAGAAGCTGTGGACGGATCACGAAGTCGGCGATCTCGCGAACTGCCATCGGCGACACGGCATCATCGCTGGTAATCGCGACCAGCATGATTTCGCCATGATGGAAGTCACCGGGCCCATCAGGGGATTGATGCCGCGCGGCAGTTGCTCGCGGACGAGGGTAAGTCGCTCGGATCACGAGCTGCCGCGATCGATAGATGTCCGTACCCCAATCGAACTCTCGACGAACACGATGGACAGGCCGATGCCGGACACGGAGCGAACGCGCACGACGCCCGGCATCCCGTTCATTGCCGTTTCGATGGGAAAGGTGATCGAGTTGCTCCACCTCTTGCGGTGCCAGAACCCCTCAGCCTCGGTCATGGAGGGTGACCGATGGGCGGTTGAGGTCCGGAAACACCGTCGACTGGAATGAGCGGCAGCGTGATCGAACCATAGACGACGAGGACCAGCGCCGTTGCGAGGACGAACAGTCGGTGCTTGAGGCTGTTGGCGACCAAAGAGCTGAACATTGCGCGCTCCCCGAGCTGGCAGTTTGACTCACGAGATCGGCGCCGCGGACAACGATCCGTTCGCCTTCCGCTGCCGGCAGAGACAATGACGCGGTCGTCGAATGGCTGGCGCGCACGGGCTTTTGCCTGAACCGCTCGGCATCCAGGCGCACTGACGACGGCTTCGCCGTTGCTGCTGCGCACCACGGCATCGCGCGGAACGATGAAGGCCTGCATCGGCGTGCCACCGTGGCCAGCACCGTGACAGGTTGGCTGATGCTGACATTGTTGGGCGGGTCCGAGACAACGAAGTGCACGATCGAGGCGTGCTGCAGCACGCGGTTGAACCCTGATAGCTCAGCGCCATCGTTTGTCCGCCGGTTGTGACCGCCGTTGCGTCGGCAAGCGTGGCTTGACCATTTCGTGCCATATGCCAACGCCGACCCAAACGCCTTCGGGTCGACGATGGAACAAGGTATCCTGCGGCTGCACGACCTGGCCGGGCACCTTGGCCACGGGCGATCACGTGCCGCCACGGCGCGCGCAGGAGCCGGGTCTGGTGCGGTGCGTTGCGAATCGCCTCCCGACGACGACGCAAGCCTTCAAGTTCATCCGGCATCCAGGATCTGGCTCCGTGGCACGGCGTTGCCTTCGGCGAGCGGGCGTAATCGCCGCAATCTCGTCTCGACAATCGCGATCAGTTGCTCGATCTCACCGGTCTTTTCGAGATCGTCGCGCACGGCGAGTGCAGATACGGATCGATCCTTGACCAGAACGTCACCTTTGCCGACGGGTTGACCGACGCGCGGAGCCCGCTTTCCAGCGGAACCACCCGTCCGCCCTGACGCTCTGCACCACGCTGGTCCGGTTGGGATCACTGATCACGCCGATTAGGCCACCGCCGGAGTTGCGGCGTCGCTTCTGGGCGGCAACGGTGCGGACGTCCAGCAGCCGTTGAGTGGACTTGGCAACGAACGCCGTGCCGTCGGGGAGGCGCCGGGTGCGTCGCCCACTGCCTGTTCCGCTGATGGCCGCCGTGCGGCGTTGCCGGCTTGGTCGGGGGCCTCTTGGGCTCAAAGCCACGGCAACGAGCACGACGAGGACACCATAATTCATGCCGTACCCGTCGCAATGGCGGGATGACACGGCCGTTGCGTTGAAGGTGAACAAAAAGAACGCTGAGCGCGAATATCATCACCGTCAGCACGATCGGATTTCGGATGGGCGCTGGAATCGAGGCGGTCCACCCACAACGTTGACCAGCATTCCAACTCACGACCGGGCGGGCGCCGACGCCTTCGGCAGGGTCGGCACCGACCAGAGATCGTCGAAGCCGTTCGCGGTGATGGCGAAGATGACCTCGACCGACCCTGTCCCGGTCAAACCGCGGCGACGACACCGCAAGGGTACCGTTCTCCGCCGGTGCGGCATCGATGGCCTCGAAGATCCCCGATGGTCACCTTCACCTGGCATCGGTGACCGGTTCTCGTTCGTGGCCGATCGAGATAAATCACCAGACGGTCGCCCTGAGGATGCCGACGAGCTCATACAGTTCGACTGCGCGGTGACCCGCGGGCATATCGACGAGGCTGGCCGCGCGCGCCGAATTGTCGGCGCGGTCGTGCCCGGCGGGCGCGAGACCGACGTACCGGGCTCAGGACATGGGCTGCGATCCACGTCAGCGCAGCAACGCTGCGCATAAAAGCCGCGAGCAGCCCGAATGGGGCGGAGGCGAACTGGAAGCATCAAGCGACCCCCTTACACGCATCGCGCATCGCGCGGTGGCCGGAGTCGCCGGCGGCCAGGCCATGCCGGGGCTACTGGAGGTCGGTTTCAGCCTCCTGGCTCGACGCCCTGAAGATCGCCTATGCGGCAGGCAGTCGACAGCGCGCGCGACGGAGCATAACACTTCGAAAACGACTGCCGGGATCAGCGCGGACGTGTGGCCGATGCCGCAAATGGGCGCTGTACCCCCTCGTCCGGAAGTCGTCATGGTCGACGTCGGCAGGGCCAGGCACGTGGCCTGCCCCTCGTGACCGCTATGCACATGCAGATTGACTGCGAGATCGTCGAAAGTGGACGGACCCGGTCAGCATCGTTGCGGGTTGCGCATGAAGCCGCCGGACGCCGCCGCCTGTGACGCTGCGATCATCGCTCCCTGTTGCACGAATGCAGCCGTTGCCACCAGCATGACGGCGCTGGCGACCCGTCGCAGGTTCGGTAGAGGCTCAACCGCACCCGCGCTTGCCACGATTCCGGCGCGAACAAGATGCTCGGAAAAGCCGCGAGTGCGGGCCGGAAATCAGTCAGCTAACTGAACAGCAATACGTAACTGAACGAAGCACAA
>ERZ1370068.1509-contig-11405_pt1 | contig 10610 bp, 11 predicted proteins | sample MGYA00561227_ERZ1370068 | MGnify/ENA primary metagenome ERZ1370068 (study PRJEB38410, sample SAMEA6850437) | metagenome | study: Metagenomic assessment of the ecological functions of the soil: analysis of the soil microbiota associated with the...
CTCTGTTGTACTTCGTTCAGTTACGTATTGCTCTGGCCGTGGCGCGCCGTCTGAAGGATGAAGTAGGTGTACGGCCGCCCGAGCGTGGACCGAATCTTCCGGCACAATTCCAGACCGTCCATCTCGGGCATCAGCCAATCAGCCACGACGACACGGGGCGCCGAGAGCTGCCACAATCCCCACGCCTGGTCGCCGTCCTCGGCCTCCGTCACCTGGTGGCCCTGGGCCTTGAGGAGTGCGGCCAGGGTAGCTCGCGTGACGAGCTCGTCTTCAGCGAGCAGGATCATCATGCGCGGCTATCGGGTGGGTGGAGCCGAGGAGAACGGGGCATGCCCCCAGTATCAGTATCACCGGGAGCGAAGTCAAACCGGATTGGAGTCCGTCTCCGTGCGCGGGAGCTCCGCCAGGACCATCCCCACCAGGATCAACCCGCCGCCCGCCCACTGGAGCGCGGACATCCGCTCCCCGAACCACACCCACGACGCGAGTGCCGCGAACACCGGCTCGGCGCAGAAGATGAGCGCCGCGCGCGCGGAGGACATGAAGCGCTGCGCGCGCATTTGCCAGAGCAGGGCAACCGCCGTGGCGAGGACGGCGGTATAGCCGAGCGCGCCCGCCAGCGCCGGGGTCCAGCGCATGCGAACATCCTCCACCAACGACAGCCGCGAGCGCGGCACCCACGGCCGTCACCACTGTCTCCATCCACACCAGCCGCAGCGGCTCATACCGCCGGGAGAGGTGCGCTACGGCGACGATCTGCCCGCCGAAGCTCAGGGCGGTGACGAGTGTCCAGACGTCGCCGCGGTTCAAGCCACCCGCATCGGGCGCCGTGAGCAGATACATCCCGGCCCCAGCCAACCCAAGTGCGGCGACCACCCAGACGTGGGGGCGTTCGCGCACCACGAGAAACGCGACGACTGGCGCGAGCACGGACGAGCTGGCGACGATGAAGGCGGAACGGGCAGGGGTCGTATACACCAGGCCCACTGTCTGCGAGGCGAAACCGACGGCGAGTAGGGCGCCGAGCAGAGCCCCCGCACGAAGCTCAGCACGGGGGTACGGAGGCCGCAGATTGGTGAAGGGAACGAGTACCAGGGCCGCCACGCCGAAACGGAGCGCCGTAAACGCGAGCGGTGTGGCCGACGCCAGCGCGTCCTTCACGACGATGAAGCTCAGACCCCACAGCAGCGCCGCGGATAGCAGGACGAGGTCCGCCCGCCGGGCGTTCGGGGCCGATGGAGTCGTCACGTCAGGTCGCTCAGATAGCGGCCGGTGGGAGAGCCGGCCACGGCTGCGATCTGCTCCGGGGTTCCCTGCGCCACGATACGCCCACCGTCCTCCCCAGCCCCCGGGCCCATCTCGATGATCCAATCGGCCCGCTTGATCAGGTCCAAGTGATGCTCGATGACGAGGACCGTGTGCCCGGCGTCCACGAGCCGCTCCAAAACGCGGCAGAGCACCCGCACGTCGTCGAGGTGCAGCCCGGTCGTGGGCTCGTCCAGAATGTAGAGCTTGCGCCCCTGCTTGCGGCGTCCGCTCGCCAGCGCGAGTTCCCGCGCGATCTTCAACCGTTGCGCCTCACCGCCCGAGAGCGTCGTCGCGGGCTGGCCGAGCCGCAGGTACCCGAGACCGACTTGCTGGAGGTACCACAGGCTGCGGGCCAGGCGGGCCTGCCGGTGCAGGCGCTCGATCGCCTGGTCGACGGTCCAGTTGAGGACGTCATGGATTGAGCAACCGCCGAGCTTGACGTCCAGGACTTCGCGCTTGAACCGGGTGCCGCCGCAGATCTCGCACGGCACGAACACGTTGGCGAGGAACACCATTTCGACCAGCACGTGCCCCGCACCCTGGCACGCCTCGCAGCGTCCCCCGGGCATGTTGAACGAGAACGTCGCTGGGCGTGTAGCGGCGAGAGCGTGCCAGGGGTTCCGCGGCAAACAGGGCGCGGAGCTCGTCGAATGCCTTGACGTACGTGACCGGATTCGACCGCGGCGTGCGGCCGATCGGTTGCTGGTCGATGAGTGCGACATCGGCGAGCGCGTTCCATCCCTCCAGCGCCTCGACTTCTCCCACCGGTTCCCCGAGGTGCTGCTTGGCGCTGTGGCCGCCGTGCAGTCGTGCTTCCAGCTGGCGGTAGAGGATATCGTGCACCAGGGTTGACTTGCCGGAGCCCGACACCGCCGGTGACCGCGGTGAGGGTGCCGAGCGGGATCCGCGTGTCGACGCCGCGCACGTTGTGCAGACGGCCGCCCCGCAGCGTGATCCAGCGCGGGCCGGCGGGTCGGCGGGCGGAGGGCACGCCGATCCGCTTCTCACCGCGCAAGTATTGCGCGGTGAGGGTGTTCTCTTCCCGCACCCGGTTCATCGGCCCCTGGTACACGAGGTGCCCTCCGGCCTCGCCCCGCCGGGACCCAGCTCGACCATGTAGTCCGCGGCCCGCATCGCGGACAGGTCGTGCTCGACCATAACAACCGTGTTTCCCTGGTCGGCCAGGCGGCGCAGCAGGCCGAGCAGGCGTTCGATGTCGGCCGGGTGAAGGCCAATGGTGGGCTCGTCCAGGACGTACAGCGTGTCGACCAGATGGGAGCCGAGTGCATTGGCGAGAGCGATCCGCTGCGCTTCGCCACCGGACAGGGTCCGGGTCTGGCGGTCGAGCGTGAGGTAGCCGAGGCCGACGTCCGTGACGAACGAGATCCGCGCGCTCAGCTCACGCAGGATGTGGAGTGCGATCGCCTGCTGGAACGGGGCCAACGTCAGACCGGCAGCCCACTCACGCAGCGCCGCCGTCGTGAGCGCTGTGGCGTCGGCGATGGTGCGGCCGTCCACGCGCACGGCGAGCGCCTCGGGCTTGAGGCGCGCGCCGTGGCAGGTGGGGCAGGTCTTGGCGAGCTGATACTGGCGCAGGAACACCCGGATGTACTGCTTGTAGCGCTTCGCCTCGAGGCGTTGGAGGAACGGAAACAGGCCGAGATAGCGCCCCTTGGCGCTGTGCAGCAGGAAGTGCCGGTCGCGTGCGGGGAGGTCGCGCCACGAGGCGTCGAAGTCCAGACGGCGCGCGCGCGCGGTCTCCCGCAGCAACCGTCGCCGGCCCTCGTAGCGCGGCTTGGTCCACGGGTCGAGGGCGCCCTGGGCGAGCGAGCGGCCGGGGTCGGGTACGATCAACGACTCGTCGTACTCGAGGACCGCGCCGAAACCGTTGCACCCCGGACACGCGCCGCGCGGGTTGTTGAACGAAAACAGGTTGGGCGTGAGCACCGGGCCGGGGGCACCACAGCGCGAGCAGGTCGGGTGCTCGGAGAAGCGGTGGCGCGATCCGTTGTCGAGCGCGACGGCGACGCCCTCACCCTCGTTGAACGCGGTTGCCACCGCATCCGCGAGCCGGCCGCGGTTGGCCTCCGAGGAGGTCACGCGATCCACGACCACCAGCACGTCCGGCAGCCTCGCGGACGCGCCGCTCGGCGTCGGGTTCGTCCAGCCGCACGACGGTCCCGTCGAGCTGGGCCCGGACAAACCCCGCGGCCAGGAGCTGCGCCGCCACCGCGACGTCCGGCCGGTGGGCGGACGCGGGGAGGGGAAGGTGACGACGATTGCGGATTGCGGATTGTCGAGTGCGGAATGTGAGGCCGTGGCCGACGATTCCGCATTCCGCATTCCGCGCTCCGCAATCAGCTGGTCCACCACCTCCTGCACCGTGTCAGTCTTCACGACCTCGCCGCAGGCGACGCAGTGCGGCGTTCCGACGCGGGCCCACAGCAGCCGCAGGAAGTCGTAGATCTCAGTGGCGGTTCCGACGGTGGAGCGGCTCGTCGTGGTAGGATTCTTCTGCTCGATCGCCACCGCGGGCGATATGCCCTCGAGCCCGTCGACCAGCGGCTTGGGCATCCGTTCGAGAAACTGCTTGGCGTACGTGGACAGCGACTCGATGTAGCGTCGCTGGCCCTCGGCGTAGAGCGTGTCGAACGCCAGAGAGCTCTTCCCGGCGCCGGAGGGACCGGTCACGACCGTCAGCGCCCGCGCGGGGAGCTCGACGGAGATCCCCTTCAGGTTGTGCTGTCTCGCGTTGCGGATGACGATGCGGCCGGGAGACGAGGGCATAACCCGGGAAACTAACTAGGTGCTAGGTGCTAGGTGTTAGGTGTCAGGCAATGCATCCCTAACACCTAGCACCTAGCACCTGCTTCTTTACCTTGGCACCCCATGGCTCTCACGCCACGCCTGCTTCGCCGCGGGCTTCAACTGTTTGCCGTCATCTCCCTGGCCGGTGTCGGCGTCGTGCTCTGGGTCTACGGCGACAATCTCGCGGGCGTAGTCCGGACGCTGCTGCACCTCCAATGGGCATGGCTGATCGTCGGACTCATGCTCTCCTCCATGGACTGGTTCGGGGGCGGCACCCGGCTATGGGTCGTGGCGCGGCACGTCCACCCCGGGGTACGGTGGTGGGACATGGTGCTGGCTGGGGGATGAGCGCCTGGGCCGGTTACCTCACGCCGTTCCAGACGGGCGCCGGGCCGATGATGATGTGGACGATGCGCCGGGGTGGTGTGCGCCTTCCGGAGGCGATGACGTCCACCTTCATGACCTTTATTGCAACCGTGGCGTTCTTCGCGATCGCTGGTCCGCTGGCGATCTACGCCGGCGCCGGGCAAGTCGCTGGCTCAGCACAATGTCGTCCTCGGGATCTCGTACTACGACCTGTTTCAGCACCAGCCTCACGCTATTCGGAATTATCGGGGCGTTCATGCTGGTGGCGATGGTGTTTCCGACCGGTTGCGGAATGGGGTGCATTGGCTTGCCACGCGGCTGGAGCATCGGAGCCGGCGCGTCGCGGCGCGCATCGAGCAGCTGCGCGGGGGGATCGACCGGGCGCACGAGTGCATGGTGGCGTTCGGCAGTCCCAAAGGGTGGCTGGCGCTCTTCTGGGCCGTGATCCTGTCGGGCCCGTCGCACGCCAACAAGCTGCTGGCCGGCTACGCCGCGCTGCGGGCGCTCGGCATCCACGCGAACTTCGTTGACATCCTGCTGCTTCAGACCTTCATCACGTTCCTTCTCTACTTCGCGCCGACGCCCGGCTCCGCCGGCCTCGCCGAGTTTCTTTCGGCCGCCGTGATGCAGATCTATGTCGGGCCTGCGCAGCTGCCGTCGTACACGTTGATCTGGCGCCTGATCAACAGCTACGCGACGGTGGCGGTGGGCTCGCTGCTGTTCTGGTATTGGATCCGGAGCGGGCTCGTCGGGGCGGAGGAGACGGTATCGGACGACGGGTCCTAACCTGTGTTTCCTTGCGCGGTTACGGCGTCGGCCCTAACTTCGAAACTCGCTTTCCCCAGCAGGTCCTAATAGATGGCGCTGCTTGAGTTGGGTGGCAAAACATACCCCATACCCGTGGGTGAACTGGCGCTCGGCAGCGATGCCGCGTGCGGGATTGTGGTGTCGGGGAGCGGAGTCCTACCCAAGCACGTCTTGTTTCAGGGTCAATCCGACGGCCATGTGGTCATCCGCAAGGCAAACCCGGGCGCCGAGGTGCTGATCAATGGCGTCCGCCTGGGTGCTGAGCCGACCCCGCTCCTCCATGGGGACAAGGTGGACGTGGGTGGCCATGAGCTCAACTTCGTGGACGAACGGCGCAGCGGGAGCACCCAGTTCCTCCAGGTGGTGAAGGTGCCGGAGGCGATGGCGCAGGCCAGGAGCGGGGCTCCGGCGGCGGTCGTCGCCGCGAATACCGGGGCCGGCTCGTGAGTCTGACCGACGGACGGGAGTATGTGATCAGCGGGACGTCCCTGGTATTCGGGCGCGAGGCGGCATGCGACGTGGTGGTTGGTGGCAAGGACGTGTCGCGCCGGCATGCCGAGATCGTGCAGACGCCCAAGGGATACCTGATCGTCGACTCGAGCACCAACGGGACGTTCGTCAACGAGGAACCAGTGCGGGGCCAACGGATACTGACGCGTGCCGACGTTGTGAGAATCGGCGACGACAGCTTCCGCTTCTACGCCGAAGCCGCCGCCGCTGCCCCTGCGGTTTCCAGCGTGCCCGCTCCACCGCCCCCGTCGCCTCCTCCCCCACCGCCGCTCCGCTCCCGTTGCTGCTCCTGCCAAGCCTTCGGCCGGGGAGGGCAACGCTGCCAGTCAGGGCCGTTGGCGACGTTCCTGGTGCGGAGTGGCGCGCTCAAGGGCACTCGGTTCGAGGCGCGGACTCCCGTCGTGAACGTCGGGCGAGCCGACTACAACGATCTTCCGCTGGCCGACCCATCGGTCTCGACGTCACACGCGAAGTTGCAGCGGCGCGAGGGGATTTGGGTGGTGGTGGATCTAGACTCCACGAATGGGACCTTCGTGGACGGTGAGCGAGCGCCGGGCGAGATCCCGATCGCTCCCGGAGCGATCCTCAGGTTCGGCGACGTCGAGGTGGTGTTCGAGCCGACGGACGACGCCATGGGGTCGGGAAGGGCGGCGGGACGGTCGTGATGGCCGGGTTTACAGCGCCTCCGGCGTCTCCGCCCAAGCCTGCGGCACGGGCGCCTGCCCCGGATCCCGCACCTGCCGCCGCCCCGGCTCCTGTTGCGACCAAGCTCCCTCCCGCTCCGAGCAAGCGGCCGGCCAAGGGCGGTCCGTCGGCGGCGCCACCGAAACCCACGCGAGCACCCGCGCGCGCGCAAGGATCGACACCATCCGAGAAGAAGGGCAAGGGGTGTGGCGCCAGCGTGATCGTCTTAGCCGCAGGCGCCGGGGGATGGCGGCGTTCGTGTACTGGGTTCTCGCGTAGCGACGCGCCGCGTGCACATCACCTCGGCAGGCCGCAGCGACGTCGGCGTCATCCGATCGGGCAACGAAGACAACTACATCGTTGTGCCCGAGCGCGGGATTTTCGTGGTGGCGGACGGGATGGGGGTCACGCGGCGGGCGAAGTCGCGAGCGAGATGGCGGTCCACTACATGAAGCGCGAAGCTCGGCACCCTGGGAGTCTGGGCGACGAGCAGGTGGCCGAGCGGATGCGCGCGGCGATCCGCGCCGCCAATGGGGCGATTTTCCAACGCACCCTGACCGAGATCGACAAGCGTGGCATGGGAACCACCGTTACCGCGCTGGCGCTGTACGGCGCCCGGTTCTTGGTGGGGCAGGTGGGGGACAGCCGGGCGTACCTGTTGCGCGACGGCGCGCTCACGCAGATCACCAAGGATCACTCGTACGTGCAGGAGCAGGTGGACGCAGGCTACCTCACGCCCGAGCAGGCGCGTAGCCACCCTACAGCAACGTGATTACCCGCTGCGTCGGCGCGAACAGCGACGTCGTTCCCGATGTGTACGCCGGGGCGGTGCGGCTGCGTGACCTGTTTCTGCTCGCCTCTGACGGGCTCACCGGGATGCTCGATGATCCGGAGCTTGCAAAGGTGCTCATGTCGGATCGGTCGCTGCCGGAAAAAGTGGACGACCTCATCAACCGAAGCCAATCGCAACGGCGGGCTCGACAACATTACGGCCATCGTTGTCCGCGTCGATTCCGTGGACACGCCGAGCGGCGGGACAGCGCAAGACCCAGCCTATTCCCGCACGGAACTGACCAGACTTCGCTCTGCGTCGAGCCGGGCGGCGACTTCCTCGCCGGGAAGCATGATCAAATCCACGATGCGCCTGCACCGGCACGCGCACCGGCCGCAGCACGAACACGCGCGCAGCCGCCGGGCGCTGCGGTACAACTCTCCCGCGACCCGCGGCAGGCCCAGGTGCGCCGTCGCATCGGCGCCGGCCAGCTGAGTCACCGAGCCGTCTCGCTTCACCAGCGGCAGGTCGAGCGCCAGCATTTCGGGTTTGGCGGGAAATCCAGAAATAAGCTCGCCCGCCGCCAATCCCAGCTCCCGGGCCAGGCGGTCCTCCACCCGGAGGCACAGCCCGGGGTCGTCGCCCGGCCACGCGGCCGTCGTCGGCCGGGAGCTCGGTCGCCGGGATGTCGAGCGCGCGTTTGGCGAGCCGCCGTTCGCGCAACGCCTGCGCCAGACCCGTGACGTCCTCCCGTTGCAGATCATGAATCAAACCGTCGTCGGTCGCGAGGGCGACGATCTTCCAGCTTGACGCGCTGCGCGGCGAGGGCCGTCAGAACAAGCCGCTTGAACATCGCCGTGGCGCTGCGGACCGCGTGGTGCCAGTACACGTTGCGGTACATCTGGTATTTGGCGAAGAGCAGCGATTCGAGGCGCGGACAGTCCCTTCTCGTGCAACGCGAGCACGGGCCCGGTGGGTCCGGGAACGTAGGTCAGGGACGTGAGCAGACGCTCCACATCGATCACCCCGTAGGGGACGCCGCACATCCAGGCGTCGCGCGAGCAGGTAGTCCAGCTTGTCGACGTCGAGCGAGCCGGAGACGAGCCCCGCGAGCGGGCGCGTCGCTCGTGCCTTGAATCAGCGGCAGCAGCACGTTCGACCGGCGCTCCCAGGCGTTCGAGTCGCAGTGCCAGATCGCCCGCCCCGAGATGACGCGCGGCCAGTCCTTCATGGCGGGGCAACCCGGCCTCTTCGAGCGCGTGCGAGAACGGGTAGTGTCCGATGTCGTGCAGCAGCGCGGCGAGCTTGAGCGCAGCACGTCGGCCGGATCGAGCGCGGGACTCTCCTCTGTTCCTCGAGGTGCGCGCGAGCACCCGGCGGGCCAGGTGGTACGCGCCCAGCGCGTGCTCGAAGACCGGGTGTGGGTGGCGCCGGGGTACACCAGGAACGCATGTCCGAGCTGGCGCACGTAGCGCAGGCGCTGCACCGCCGGCGTATCCACCACGGTGAGCGCCTCGGCGTCGAGGCGGATGTTGTTCCACAGCGGATCGCGGACGACTTCGAACGGCGTCACGCGCGAGGGCCGGCGTCCCGCACGGCAGCCGGCGCCGCGATGTGCTCGAAGTTTTCCCGGAACAAGTGCGCCACCCGCGCAGCCTGCGCGTCGTACGCCGTCACGTCAGGCCACGTGCGCCGGGGATCCAGCATTGCGGCCGGCACCCCCGGCACCGCGCCCGGGATCGCGAGCCCGAAGACGGGCTCCGGCGCGGTCGGGGTGCCGTCCAGCGCTCCCGAGACGGCAGCCGCATACGATGAGCTCGAGTCAGCTCGAGCGGGATGCGCCGCCCGACGCCGTAGGGCCGCCCGGTCCAGCCGGTGTTCACGAGCCAGACGCGCACGCCGTGCCGGGCGACCTTGTCACCGAGCATGGTCGCGTACACTGTCGCGTCGAGCGGCAGGAACGGGGCGCCGAAGCACGTGGAAAACGTGGCCGCGGGCTCCGTCACGCCGCTTTCGGTCCCCGCGACCTTGGCCGTGTACCCCGACAGGAAGTGGTACAGCGTCTGAGCGCTCGATAGGCGCGCGACGGGCGGCATGACTCCGTACGCGTCGCACGTCAAGAACACGATGGAGGATGGGTGCCCGGCCATCCCGCTCGCCACATGGTTCGGGACCACGTCGAGGGAATACGCCGCCCGCGTGTTCTCCGTCAGGGCTGCCGAGTCGAAATCCACGGCCCCGCTGTGCGGATCCACGACGACATTCTCGAGCACCGTCCCGAGCATTCTGGCGGCCATGTATATCGTGGGCTCGCGCGTCGGCGAGAGCCCGATTGCCTTGGCGTAGCAGCCACCCTCGAAATTGAACACGCCCCTGTCGCTCCAGCCGTGCTCGTCATCGCCGATCAAGGCACGCTCCGGATCTGTGGACAGGGTGGTCTTTCCGGTTCCGGAGAGACCGAAGAACAGCGCCACGTCCCCCCGGTCCCTTGCGTCGCCGCACAGTGCATCGGGAGCACGCCGAGCGGGGAAGCAGGTAGTTGAGCGTCGTGAATACCGCCTTCTTCAGTTCTCCCGCGTAGCGGGTTCCGCCGATCAGGATCGTGCGCGCGGCGAAGTGAAAGACGACAAACGCGCCGGACCTGGTGCCGTGCCGCGCCGGGTCGGCCTGCAGCTCGGGGCGTGGAGAATGTGCCACGCGGGCGTGAACGTCGGAGGTCGGCGGCGTCCGGCCGGCGCAGCATGTTGGAAACGAACAGGCGCGTGCCAGCGTTCGGGGTCACGAGCCGAATCGCGGTGCGGTAGCGCGGGTCAACGCCGGCGAACATCATCCAGCACGAACAGCTCCTGCGTCGTTCAGGTGCTGCGCCACGTGTTCCCGCAGGCGGCCGAAATCGTCCACGGCCATCGGCTGATTCACCCGGCCCCAGTGCACGCGGTCGTTGGACTCAGGATCCCGCACGATGAACTTGTCGCCGGGGCTGCGCCCGTGTGCGGCGTGGTCACGACGCAGAGCGCTCCACCCTCCGCCTCGACGCCCTCGCCGCGGCGCAGCGCGTGGGCGCGCAGATCGGCGGCGGTGGCGTTCCAGTGAAGCGCACCGCGGGGTGCGAGGCCGGCGCTCGGCGAGCGGCGTCATTGCGGCGGCGGCGCCACCGTCGCGGCGGTGTGGTAGAGGACTTCGACGGTGTGTGCGATCAACGCGGCTCGGGGCGGCGGCCGTCGGCGTCTGGTTCATGATGTCGAGCGTGAAGGGACTGTGCTTGAGCAGTCCGATGGCATGCCCCAGCTCGTGGATCGCCACGCGCTGCAGGCACGCGGCGACCTGGGCCTGCGTGTAGCCCGTCAGGGCGCCC
>ERZ1370068.7454-contig-6368_pt1 | contig 10610 bp, 12 predicted proteins | sample MGYA00561227_ERZ1370068 | MGnify/ENA primary metagenome ERZ1370068 (study PRJEB38410, sample SAMEA6850437) | metagenome | study: Metagenomic assessment of the ecological functions of the soil: analysis of the soil microbiota associated with the...
GCTCCCTACTTCAGGGCACGCAAAGTCGCGGTCACGGCGACGCTCCGCAGCGAGTCCGATTTGCAGGCATTGAAGACCCAGGCCGGCAGTCGATAATCGACTTGGCTGTAAGCGTCTCGCGCCGTTTTCGTCGCGACGGCAGAACTGCCGCCGGACTAACGGCCGCCGGTGCGCGGCGGTTCGCGCCGGGGAGCGCCCGCACGCGCGATGATCTCGCCCACGCGCTGTCCGAAGCGTGCGAAATCGACGGGTGCAACAGCTCCGCTTGAAGCAAACAACGCGGACACGATGAGCTTCGGGTCCGAGGCGACCGCCTGTTCGTTGTTCTGCTCGTTTTGCTTCTCGGACACAGGAGCACCCAACTTCTGCTTCGAGGCTGGGGAACTCCAAGGGTTCACCCACATGCGCTCCTCCGGTCGTTAACCCCCTTTACTGTCGCAAGTTCCAGTCGAAATCGTCAGCGACGCCTTTCGATTGTTCCACGACCAACCTACTAAAGGGTCCATTGCCGCCGCAGGCGAAAGACAGCCGATCTCCCAGCCCACAGGAATGCGTGCAGCGGATCGCAAACGACCCGTGACAAAACCGGCGTGCAGACGCTGTGAACCATCGGATCCTTCCGCGCGCCATGAATTCATCGTTCGACTGTCTGATCATCGGCGGCGGGCCGGCTGGGCTCACCGCTGCGACCTATCTCGCCCGGTTCCGCCGCCGCACCCTGGTGGTCGACAGCGGTAACAGCCGCGCGGCCTGATCCCCAACACCCACAATTATCCCGCGTTCAGCGGAATTTCGGGGCCGAACCTGCTGGAGAAACTCAGGGCGCAAGCCTCGCAATATGGAGCCGAGATCGCGTGCCGGCTGCGTGCGCAGTCTGGATCGGCACGGTGAGGAATTCGTTGCGGTTATGACGGATGAGACCCCGGTCACGGCTCCCAAAGTGATCCTGGCCACCGGCATTGTCGACGAAAAACCCAACCTTCCCGGCATGCGGGAGTTCATCTATCGCGGCCGCGTGCGGTTCTGTCCCATTTGCGACGGCTACGAGGCCATGGATCAGCACATCGCCGTCATCGGATTGTTCAAGCCGGCTTTGAAAAAGGCGATATTCCTGCGAACCTATTCCCGGCGGGTCACCTTGCTGCTGATGGCCGACGTCGGCCCTTCAAAGCAGGATTTGCGGTTGCTGCAGGAAGCCGACGTGGAGCTGCGGCGCGCGCCTGTCGTCGACCTCCTGGAGCAGAATGATCACGTCAAGGCCGTCCTGGCGGATGGAACGAGCCTTGTGCCTGATGTGCTCTACCCTGCGATGGGCTGCCGCGTGCGATCCGACCTGGCGCTTCCGCTCGGCGCCAGCCATGATGACCTTGGCTCCCTGTTGACCGGCGGCGATCAGCTCACGAGCGTGCCCGGTCTTTACGCGATCGGCGACATTACGACCGAACTGCATCAGCTCAGCGTCTCGGTCGGTCAGGCCGCGATCGCGGCCACACACATCCACAACCATCTGCCGAGAAACGATCGCTAATCGAGCGCGCCCGCGCGGCCGGGCCGCTCAGGCAGCGTCTGCGCTGATCAACTGGTCCAGCATCCGCCGCGCCTGCAGCTGCGCGGCATCCGCTGCTATGTCGACCAACCCATCGAGCGAGCCGCCGCGACGGTTCGCCTGCACCGCTTCGAGCATCTCCGCGTCTTCGAGGAACGTCGCCTTCGAGCCTTCGTAGAGCAGCTTGGACATTTCGGCATCGCCGAGCGCGAAGTCGCGCGCGAACGAAAACATGTAATGGCTCGAATTCTCGGTCTCGGGGTGATCAGGTGGCTCGACCAGATCGATATTCCCTGGCTGCGATCGCCTTCGGGGGCGCCGGTTCCGGTCTTGGCGCAGCCGACGTCGAGGTACACCGTCGAGGGCGGATTCCAGGTCACGAACTGCCAGCGGTCCACGTTGCCGTTGAAATTGCCGGCTTTGGCAAACAACGGCGGCGGAACGAAATCGATCATCCAGCGGCCGACGCGCACGCCGTCCGCCAGGCGTTCGGTCTTGGTCGGCGTCGTCGCTTCGCGCGGGTCGCCCGCCAGAGTCTTCTTGTGAACGTAAGTGACATGCGTCAGGTCGAGCAGGTTATCGATGAGGAACTGATAATTCGAGTTCAAGTGAATGTAGCCGGGCGTGGCCGACCATTTCGGATCGGCAAGCCAGTAGAGGCTGGGAATCTTCGAAGTGTCGGCCTTTGCCGGCTCTCCCATCCAGATCCAGACGGCGCCCCACTGCTCGCAGACCGGATAGCTTCTGACCTTGGCGCCGCGCGGAATCAGGCTCTGGCCCGGCACCTCGACACATTGACCGTTGATGTCGAATTTCAGCCCGTGGTAGCCGCACGCGAGGTAATCGCCGGACCGTTCACCCCGCGAGAGCGGGGCGGCACGGTGGCAGCAGCAGTCTTCCAGCGCGCCGACTTGGCCGGAGCCATTGCGGAACAGCACCACCTTCTCGTTGAGAAAGGTGCGTGCGACTGGCTGCTCCTGCAGGTCACGCGACCAGATCGCGGCGTACCAGCCATTTCGCAGAAACATGCGCCACCTCCGGCATTCCATGACAAGGGCCCGCGACGAATGTTAGCTGAGCCCGCGCCCGCAGGCGAGGCGAGGCGCGTTCCTTCATCGCAGCGCACGGGCAAAGTGCGGCATCACCTCGCGGGCAAACAGACGCATCGAGCCCTCGGCCTCGGCGCGGTTGATCATCCCGAAATTCACCTGCAGCGAAGCGGACTCGAAACCCCCGACCTCGCGATCGTAGATCTCGATGGCCTTGCGGATGTCGTCGGGAGTGCCGCACCCAGGCCGCGCTCTTTTCGACCTGCGACTCGAAGGTTTCCTCCGAAATCATCTGGATCATTTTTTGGTAGTTGGGATAGTCGCGGGAAGACACGCCGGACATCCAGCCCGAGGCAGCGTCCACGATCGACTTGAGATATTGATTGAGCGGCGCGCGCGCGATCGCAGCCGCCTTCTCCCTGGTCTCCGCGCAGTACATGTGGAACGCGAGCATCACCTTGCCGCGGCCTGGGTGCCCCGCTCGCGTCCAGGCGTCGCGATAGATCCGAAGCAAGCTCTGCATATGCGCTCCCACCAGCGGAATCCCCATGAGGTGGTGCCCGAGCGTGCCGGCATTCTCGAACGACTCCTTGGTGGACAGCGCCGCGATCCAGAACGGCGGCCTCGGCTTCTGGGTCGGCCGCGGCAGCGAGGTCACGTTTTCGAAGCTGTGGAAGCGTCCGCGCGCCGTCACCTGCTCCTCCTCGAGCAGGCGCCGGACCAGGTCGAGGCCTTCATCGAACCGGGCCCGGCTCTCGTCCATCGAGATGCCGAAGCGTGCGAACTCGTGGGGCAGGAAGGCGCGCGCGAAGCCCACCTCCAGGCGGCCGCCGGAAATTGCATCCACCATCCCGATCTGCCCGGCGAGCTTGAGCGGATGATTGAACACCGGCAGCACCGCGCCGGTCACCAGCCGAAGCGAGCGCGTCATCGCAGCGGCGGCACTGAGAAAGATGAGTGGATCGGGACTGTAGCCGCCATAGGACAGAAAATAGTGCTCGACCGTGCGCACATTGGTGAAGCCCAGCTGCTCCGCCAGTTGCGTGAGCTCGAGCGCCTCGCGCCAATAGTGGTCGGCGCCCTTCTGATCGGGACCGACCGCGGGAAAGAACTGGACGCCGAATTCCATCAGTCGGCTCGTCCGGTCTTCGCTTCAGAGCTCGACGCCGATCTTGCGATCGATCGAGTATGGTCCCCCGCCCCGCAACGCGATCGCGAAGCAGACGAGGCCCCAGAGCAGCGTGTATTCGTAACCGCGGTTGAGCCAGGAGAACCCGGTTTTCCAATAGAGCGCCGTGATGATGAGCAACTCGATCGCAGCCGCCGCGGCGAAGAACCGCGTAAACAGTCCGAGTATGAGCGCGATGCCGCCGACGAACTCGATGATCAACGCCGCCCAAATCCACGGCAGCGCCGGATCGAATCCCTGCTCCATGAAGGGACGGATATAGGCTGACGGCCCGCGTGCGACCTTGCCCCAGCCGTGCACCAGCAGGTTCCAGCCGACCGCGATGCGAATGACTGGCCAGGCCAGAGGGATGACGATGTCGTAGAAAGATCTGAGACCAGGAAACAGCGGCCTGGGCTCATGGTCGATGTGTTCCGGCACGTGGTGTCCTCCCTGATTGACCGGTTTTTCTCATTATAGCAGCAGGCTTTCCCCGGTGTGCGGGCGGCTGGAGGCAAGGGAAATCCGGATACGGGATCATCGCATTTCAGCGGCGCGACGCGCGACAGGCCGAAACCGGCCGCCTACCTTGCCGGCACCGGATCGCCCGCGTGCTGCGGCCGCCACCCGAAAGGCATCCTCCGGGAACGGCATCACATCGAGACGGCGACCGGTCGCGTGCAGCAGCGCCTGCGCAACGGCGGGGCGACCGGGCGCCAGAACCACCTCGCCAAATCCCTGCGGCGGGCGATCGCTTGGCAAGCACGATCGGCACGATCTCCGGCATCTCGTCGATGCGCAGCAGCGGATAGTCGAAGAAGTTGCTCTGATCGGCGCCGCCGTTGGAGAAGGTGATCCTGCTCTTGAGCGTGTTGGTGAGCGCGAAGCCGATGCCGCCCTCGATCTGCGCCTTGAGCGTGTTGGGGTTGACCACGAGGCCCGGATCGACCGCGCAGAACACGCGCTTGATGGCGAACCGGTCGTCGACGCGCCGCAGCTCCACCACTTCCGCGACATAAGTCTTGAACCGCCCGCCGCGGCCGATATAGCAATTGTACGGCGATGCCGCGGAACGTATCGGGCGGCGTGGCGCTGTTCCCAGCCCGACGCCTGCGCGGCGGCGTCGAGCACGCGCAGCGCCAGCGGATCATCCGCCAGCAGATTGCGCCGGTAGGCTATACTGGTCGATCCGCGCGCGCGCTGGGCGAGCTCGGTGATGAAGCTCTCCCAGAAGAACACCGCCGCGGTCGAGCCGACCGAGCGCATGAAATAGACCGGGATCGGCAGCGGCGTGTCGACCGTCTCCACCAGGAAGTGCGGCAGCCGATAGCTCTGATTGTAGATGCCGTCGACCATGCTCTCGTCCCAGGCGCCCTCCGGCGTCTGGTCGAGCCAGCTCTTGCGCGTCGCACCGAACAGCGACTGGCCGGCGACGCGGGCGTGGATCGCCAGCGGATAACCGGCATCGTCGAGCACCGCGCGAAAGCGGCCGCCCGCGTTCGGCCGGTAGACGTCGTGCTGCATGTCCTCTTCGCGCGAGCGGATGAGCTTGACCGGACGCCCGACCGCCTTCGACACCTGCACCGGCCTGCACCACGATAGTCGGGCACGATCTTGCGGCCGAAGCTGCCGCCCAGAAAGGTGACGTTTACTTTCACGTCGTCGGCGGCGCAGCCGACCGCTTGCGCGACCGCCTCCTGGCAGGCCGTGACCGACTGGATCGGGTCCCCAGATCTCGACCGCGCCGTCCTGGTAGCTCGCGGTCGCGTTGACCGGCTCGAGCGGCGCATGGGCGATGTGCGGCAGCATGAAGCGCCGCTCGATGATCGACGCCGGCGCGCTCCCGCAGGATCTCGCGTCGGCTCGCCTCGACCAGCGCAGTGACGCCGCGTTCGGCACTCGAATGCGCGCCGCCAGCATGGCGTCGATCTTGGCGGTCGAAAGATCGCCGTCGCGCTGCCGCCGATCGAACTCGACGTCGAGCGCAGTCGAGTCGCGCGCCTGGCCTGCCAGAAATGATCGGCCACGACGCAGACCGCGTTGTGGCGCGGCGAATGCGCCAGGCGCGGATGTTGCGAGCCGGCGTCCTCGTTGGCGATCGCCAGCGCCGGGATCTTCACCACGGCGCGCACGCCGGGCATCTTCGAGAACATCGGCCTCGTTCCTGATGGCGGCCACCTGGCCGCTGAAGGAACGCGCGGTCCTGATCGCGGCGTTCGAGCATTCCCGGCACCACGACGTCGATGCCGAAGACCGCGCTGCCGTTGCACTTCGCCGGCGTATCCAGGCGCGCCACCGGCTTGCCGATCAGGCGAAACCGATTCCGGTCCTTCAGCGGCGGCGTCGCGCTCAGCGGGAGCTTGGCGGCGTCCGACGCGAGCTCGCCATAGGCGAGCCGCTCGCCGCGTGCGTTGACGACGAAGCCGTTCTCGGTGCGGCAGTCCGAGACGCCGCGATGTTCCATCGCTGCGCCGCGGCGCGGACGAGCACGTCGCGCGCGGCGGCGCCGGCGGTGCGCAGCCGCTGGTAGAGCGCCGTGGTCGACATCGAGGCGCCCTCCTTCTGCGCCGGCGCCTCCTGCCGGAACGCAATCTTGTAGGCGGCCTGCCCGGTCACGAACCGAACCTTGACCCGTTCCCAATCGGCGTCGAGCTCGTCGGCGAGGATCTGCGGCAGCGCGGTGTACGACCCTGCCCGACCTCCGGCTGCGACAGGCCGAGCGTGACCTGCGCCGCTCGGCGGCGATCAGGATCCAATCCGTGATCTCGTAGTCGGCGTCATCGCTGCGCTGCGCGCGCGCTGGCCGCGTCGAGATCGGGACCAGCAGCGACGCTGTCGCGAGCGCGGTCCCGGCGAGCACGAAACGGCGCGACATCTGGGACATTATTACCTCCAGCGTCCGCCCCTGTTTTCCCGTGTAAACAACAGGAAAACAGGGAGACATCGGGAAATGATCGCTTCTGACAGCAGACCGAACCGGTCTTCCCGCGCTCAAATCATTCCAGCGCACTAAAAGCCCGGCGCGGTGTCCCGCCCGGGCGTCATGCGTACTCTGGATAATAGTTGAACATATCTAAGATCCGGTAACACAAGTCAATGGTATTGGACCGTCGGCACGCAGCTTGCTCGGTGTCCGAGGCGGTCCCGGACCGCGGTGCGCCGCCCATAGCCTGGGAAGACGGGCGTGAACGCCCGTGCGGCCGCGAAGGACACAGGGCGGCGTTCCCGCGCAACCGCCGATCAGTTGAGGCGTGGCGCGGATGGCCACAGGCTCTGACCATCTGTTCCACGGCACCCATCCGCGAATTGATTGGGCACGCTTCCCCTTAGCGTCGGCTCACGTCAGTCGCGGGGGCGGCAGGCAAGCGTGGCGCACGGCCGGGTTTCCCGGCCGTGTCGTTGCAGGGGTCGGGTGAATGCGTTCGCATCGGTTACGATCACGGACGTCGCAAGCGGCGTTGCGCGCCGAAGTCCGGCGTTTCGATGGGCAATATCGCCATCCGGATTACGGCGCCGGGCGCACGCGCCGCATCGACGCGCGCGGCGCTGCTCGGAGGTGTCTGCATCGGCGCGCTCGCCGTGCTGGCCCGGGCGCCGCGCATGCAGTGGATGGCACCTGACACGGCCCCGGCGCGGAGTGGACCATCGGCACCAACTGGATCTCGACCCTCACCCCTAACACCGTCCCCGACAACACGGCGACGTTCAGCAACACCGGCCCGACCTCGGTCACCATCTCGTAACAGCGCCTCGATCAACACCATCGACGTTCAACGTCGCGGCACCGGCCTATTCGTTCACCGTTCAGAACGGGGCCACGTTCACCGATCAACAGCATCCAGCAACAGTTCGTCGTTCTGCGCCGAACTTCAGCGCGTCAGCAGTGGCGCGACGCTGGCGCATCGGGAACGGAGGCGTGGTCGAGATCGCGCTCGCTGGCGGGCGGCGGCGCCTTGCAGCTCGGCGCGTCCGGATCCCAACACCCTCCTGTTCATCGCGGGAAAGCACCAGCACCACGTTCTCGGGCAGTCTATCAGTGGCCCCGGCTCCACTCGAGATCGACGACGCCGCAGCGCTGAGGCTGACCGGCATGGGCAGCAGTGATCGGCGGCGATCTGACCTCTGCCTTTGCGTCGACAATGGCTGCGCTCACCATCAACGGCGGCATCGCTGACCGTCAACGGCTTCGGCCTCAGGCGCGTGACGGTCGAAGGCGGAACGCTCAACGTCATCAATGGCGGCGACGCTGCAAGTCGGGCCGACGAGCGGCAGCCCTGGCGACCTCCTGGTCGCATCTGACATGGTGATCTGCGGCCGCCGGCTCGACCGTGACCGTGGCACAGGCGGATTTACCGGCAGTCGGCGTCTTTCGGCGGACCGGGACGCGCTGACCACTTCAGCAACGGCGGCGTGCTCAACAGCCAGGGCGGGGCCGAGATCGACGCCGATCCATTTGGCACGCCGACGGTGACGGTGACCGGACCGGGCTCGACCTGGAACGTCGGCTCGCTCGGCCGGTCGGCGGCGGCAGCACGTCGGCGGACCCGGAATGCTGACGATTTCCAACGGCGGCGTCGTCAACACCAACGTCGACCCTTCATCGGCGACAATGTCGACGGCGTCCTCGGCGCTGACTGGTGACCGGCGCCGGCTCGGCGCCTGAACGCGCAACGGTCGGGCTTGTCCATCGGCGACGACCAGCTGCGGCTGCGGCCCTGGTCGGAACGCTCACCGTCGCCGACGGCGGCGTGGTCAATGCGGCCGGCTTCACCGGCATTCGCGCCAGGGCAGCACGCTCAATCTCGGCACCGGCGGGCTCGGCCGGCACGATCGATCACGCCTGCGATCGACAACGACGGCGCAGATCGTCGCGAACTTCACCGATACGCTCACCCTCGCCGCCGATATTTCCGGCGCCGGCACGCTGAGCAAGGCGGGCGCGGGGCACGCTTGATCCTCACCGGCAACAACTCCTATGCCGGCGGCACCACCATCACCGGCGGCCTCATCAACTTCGCTGCGGCGAACAGCTTCGGCACGGGCGCTCATCACGATCAACGGCGGCGGCCTGCAATGGGCGACCGGCAACAGCGCCGACATCTCCGCCCAGCTCGCCGCGTTCGGCGCCGGCGGCGGCGACGTTCGACACCAACGGCAACAACGTCACGCTCGCCGGCATCATTTCCGGCACCGGCGGCGCTCACCAAGACCGGCGCCGGCACGCTGCACGCTGTCGGGCGTCAACAGCTATCAGGGCGGCACGGCGATCAACGGCGGCACGCTCGCGGTCGCCGCGGCGACGCCAATCTCGGCAGCGGCGGCAGGCGGTCTCGCCTTCGGCGGCGGCACGCTGCAATTCCTGTCGGGCTTCACCACCAACCGCGCCGTAACGCTGAATGCGCGGCGGCGGCACGTTCGACACCAACGGCAACAACGCAACGCTTTCCGGCAGCGATCGGCGGCACCGGCGGCGCTCACCAAGCTGGGCATCGGCACGATGACGCTGTCGGGCGCCAGCACCTATCTCGGCGGCACGGCGGTCAACGCCGGCACGCTGCAGGCCGGAGCAACGAATGCCTTCGCGCCGGTCAGCGCATATCACGATCGCGTCACGGCGCCACGCTCAACCTCAGCAGCTTCAACCAGACCATCGGCTCGCTCGCCGGCGCCGGCGCCGTGACGCTTGGGCGCGGCCACGCTCACCACCGGCAACGACAACACCAGCACGACTTCTCGGGCGCGATCTCCGGCACCGGCGGCCTGACCAAGATCGGCACCGGCACGCTGCTGCTCACGGGCGACGAGCAACTATACCGGCGCGACCACCGTCAACGCCGGCACGCTGTCGGTGAACGGCTCGATCGCCAGTTCCAGCCGTCACGGTCAATGCCGGCGGCATGCTCGGCGGCAACGGCACGATCGGCAACACCACCATCAACGGCGGCACGCTCTCGCCCGGCAACCTCGATCGGCACCCTGACGGTGCAGGGCAACCTGGTGCTGACGTCGGCCTCCGCTCTACCTCGTCGAGGTCTCGCCCACGGCTGCCGACCGCACCAAGCGTCACCGGCACCGCGAGCCTCGCCGGCACCGTGCAGGCGGTGTTCGGCCGGGGAGCTCATGCGCGCGCACCTACACCATCCTCCTCGGCCGCGGGCGGCAGCACGCGGCACCTTCGGCAGCCTTGACCACCACCGACCTCCCGGCCGGCTTCACCGCGAGCCTGAGCTACACCGCGACCGACGCGATCCTGAACCTCACCGCCAGCTCTGGGCGCGAGCGCAGCTCGGGACCGGCGGCCTGAGCACCAACCAGCAGCAACGTCGCCACGCTCGCTCAACACCTTTCTTCAACAACGGCGGCACGCTGCCGCCCGGCTTTCGTCAGCGATCTTCGGCCTCACCGGCGGCAATCTCGGCAATGCGCTGAGCCAGCTCTCCGGCGAAGCCGCGACCGGCGGCCAGCAGGTCGCGTTCCAGATGGGCAACCAGTTCCTCGGACCAGCAGTCGAAAGCATTGATATCACGCGATTTTCAGCCCGGTTCGGGGTTTAGTTCCGGGACTGTTGGACGCGTTCCAACGCTTCGGCGACCTCCGCATCCAAGCACGTGAGCTGGCAACGCAGGGTCGTTCGGATATCTCAGATGGTTCGCGCGCCTCTGCACCAGCTTGAGGTTGCCGGTGGCCCGCAACAGCTGGCGCCGAAGTCGTGGCGGAAGTCAGCGGAAGCGAAAGCCGGTCACGCCCAGCCGCCTGCTTGCGCAGCCGGTGCCAATACGCGTCTGCACACCGGCATATGTTAATGGTCGGCGTTCGAGCAATACGCCGTAACCGGAACGGCGGCTAC
>ERZ1370068.2545-contig-1688_pt1 | contig 10599 bp, 12 predicted proteins | sample MGYA00561227_ERZ1370068 | MGnify/ENA primary metagenome ERZ1370068 (study PRJEB38410, sample SAMEA6850437) | metagenome | study: Metagenomic assessment of the ecological functions of the soil: analysis of the soil microbiota associated with the...
CGCTCCGGATTTGGGGCAAACGCGCCGCGATCCGGCCCGGTCCGCCGGATTTCGCAAATGAAATTGCCTGGATTCTGGGACGGCCGGCCAGAGCGAAAACGCTCCGGGCAGGGGGCTAACAGGAGCAACGGGTGATGAGGTTTTTCACAGATTGGTTTTGGCGGCGGGGCTCGTGCTCGTCACGACGGCTGCGCAGGCCGAAGGGCTCGCGGCGCCCAACGAGGCCGGACGCTCGGCCTACACGCCGGTGTCCGACGTCAACGGTCCTTATTCGGGCGGACCCTATGCGGCGATGGCGGAACCATCCGGGCCGGTCCGACGCGGCTGCCTCCGGTGGAGGTCTATACCGTCGTCCGCGAGAGCGGGTTCTCGCCGCTCGGCATTCCGCACCAGCGCGGTTACATCTATGCGATCGCAGTGATCGACCGCGGCGGCGAGGATGGACGGCTGATTATCGACGCCCGCAACGGGCGGGTGATCCGCTTCGTGCCGGCCCGCAGGATCGGCGACACTTTCAACGACGATCTCCCCGTCACCTACGGCCCGCCTGGCGCGCTGCCGCCGATGACCAATGTCAGGGGCGCTCCGCGGCCGCCGCGGACCATCCCGCATGTGGCGACCGCACCGTGCCGGTGCCGAAGGCAAGCCCGCTCGCCGCCGCCAAGCTCTTCGCCCGAGTCGGCGCAGCAACAAACGCCTCGGGCAGCCACAAGCGCCGGCGCCGCAGCACATCGGCGGCAGCACAGCCGAAGCCGGCTGACGCGCAAACGCCGCCGCCGGCCGCCCGCGACCACCGGTGCTGCCCAAGCCAAGCCCGCGCCGCAAATCGCCCCGACGCAGTGACATGCCTGTCGTGCAGGGGCTGGAGTAGGGCATCCATCCAATCGTCAATTCCGGGGCGAGGCGTAGCCTCGAGCTATGATGTGCAATAGCGCATCTAAGGCCTGTGCCAAGAGGCGCATCGATGCGCAATTGCGCATCTGAGAATGACGAAGGAACAAGAAACGCCCCGGTTTCCCGGGGCGTTTCGCATTCAGCCAATGTTTGCTGAAAAGCTGATGGCCTTTACGCAGCGGCCTTGAGCCGTCGACCACCTGCGGAGGAGCCGTCTGCGCGCCCGAGCTGGATCGGAATGCTGCGGGGCTTCTTGGCCTCGGGGATCTCGCGGACGAGATCGACATGGAGCAGGCCGTTCTCGAGCTGAAGCGCTCTTCACCTGCACGAAATCGGCAAGCTGGAAGGCGCGCTCGAAGGCGCGCGCCGCGATGCCGCGGTACAGCACTTCGGACTTGTCGCCTGCCGTTCTCATTGGCGGTTTTCTCGCCCTTGATCGTCAGCGTGTTTTCCTTGGCGACGATCGAAAGCTCGCCCTGCGAGAAGCCGGAGACCGCAACGCTGATGCGGTAGGCGTTCTCGCCGGTGCGCTCGATGTTGTAGGGGGATAACCGGGGCTGCCGTCTGACGCTGCCTGATCGAGCAGGGTGAAGAAGCGGTCGAAGCCGACGGTGGAACGATAAAACGGGGTGAGATCGTAGGTACGCATAGGATAGTCCTCCATTGAGCGACTGTTGCAGTAACCCGCCCGCCATCGGGCCGGGCTTTCGTCGATGTGCAGCCTCAGGTCGTCCTCGGTTTCCGGTTCCGAAACACTGGTAGCGGCCTGCACGAAGGTGATATGGGAGGGGCCGAACACGCGTTCAAGAGGGGCCAAACCGGCCTCTTTTTGCCAGCTCGACGCCTTGATTTCCAGCCCTTTCACCTAGCCGGTCCTTGCTCCATGACGCTCGTCTCGATCCCCGCCAATCCGGTTCCCGAGGATGTCGTCATCGGCACCATCAAGACGCCCGACGGCGCCGAATTGCGCTTCGCGCGCTGGGCGCCGCCGGCGGGGCGCAAGGGCACGGTCTGCGTCTTCACCGGGCGCAGCGAGCAGATCGAGAAATATTTCGAGACCGTGCGCGACCTGCGCGACCGCGGCTTCGCGGTGGCGATGATCGACTGGCGCGGGCCAGGGCCATTCGTCGCGGCGCTTGCGCGATCCGCGCAAGGGCTATGTGCGCGATTTCTCCGATTTCGAAATCGACGTCGAAACCTTCGTGCAGCAGGTGGTGCTGCCGGATTGCCCGCCGCCCTATTTCGCGCTGGCGCATTCGATGGGCGGCGCGGTGATGCTGCGGTCGCGCATGCGGGAAAACGCTGGTTCGACCGCATGGTGCTGTCGGCGCCGATGATCGACCTGCCGGGACGCCGGCACCTCGTTTCCGGCGCGCGCGCTGTTGCGCATGCTGCGGCTCGCAGGGCAGGGCGGCCGCTACGTTCCGGCGGCAGCGACGCCGTTGACCGGCTCGGATCCTTCATCAACAATCCCTGCACCAGCGATCCCGTGCGCTTCGCCCGCAATGCCGCGATCCTCGGAGGAAGACCCGACGCTCGGCATCGGCTCGCCGACGGTGGCCTGGGCCGATACCGCGTTCCGCGCGATGCGCGGCTTCCGCGCACGCCGACTATCCGCTCGGAGATCCGCCAGCCGATCCTGATGCTGGCCGCCAGCAACGACACCATCGTCTCGACCGCGGCGATCGAGGAGTTCGCCTATCATTTGCGCGCCGGCTCGCATCTCGTCGATCGCCGGCTCCAGGCACGAAGATCCTGCAGGAGCAGGACCGCTACCGCGCGCAGTTCTGGGCGGCGTTCGACGCCTTCGTGCCGGGCACCGCTGTTCAAATGATAGGCTGAGCGAAGCGATACCGTTCGCATGCACTCGCAGATTGCGACTTATCTGCGCAGCGCGTCAAAGGCCAGCGTCGAACTCCCGGCTACGGTTTCGGCAGACGAGCCGCGATCGACGGGGAATCGATGGGTGCGACGAACAGCGTCTGACCTCGGCGTGCTGAAGATAGCGCTCGCTCTCGCCCTCGCCCAGGATGTTCGAGCAAGACCGGCCATTCGCCTTTCATCAGCATCGGGTAGTACCAGCGGTGCCGCATCCCCGGCGCGCTTGCAGATTTGCGGCATGACGGTCTCGATCTCCTTCGCGCCGTCAGCGTCCGGTCGATGCCGCCGGCTGAGTCGTTGCATCGGCTCTGCCGAAGGTGGCGAGGCGGTCGATCTCGTCCAGATGCACCTGCGTGCGTCGACGCCAGAGGATGCGCAGAACCGGCGCCATGCTTGTCGAGCGGTCCGTTGCGCAACTCGTCGAGCACCGCGCCTGACCATGGCGCTTTGCAGCAGGCGGAAGTGGGTTGAGGCCGTTGGCGACCAGCGGCGACCACGTAGGTTTCCAGCCCGCCATTTTTCCTCCAGCCCCTGTTCGCCGCTGGCTGCCATGCTCGATGGTTTCGGCAGAGCTTTGACAGGCGGCACGATATGGCCGCCGACATAGCCGTTCGCGACCAGCGCGCGCAGGAACGGGCAGGGATTGTTCGGTGAAACGGCGATCTGCGGCGTGCGTCTGGCATGGATCCAATCCATCAAAAGGCAGCGAACATGAAAAAGAGAATCGGCCTCGATCTGAAGGGATTGGGATCTGAAGGGAGAATCCGCCGATGACACACTACTTCAGGGTGTAGACGAGTTTTCGCCGAATTCGAAGCCGTGTCAACCGAAGGCCGCAAGGCGGGCGCGTTCCCGGTGAGCTCAGGAATCGGCGGCGAGCTTTGGCGACGACTCGACGAAGCGTCAGTCTGGTGGAGGGAACGCCGGCCTTCAGCAGACCGTCACGGTAATGGGCGATGTCGATCAGGCTTTTCCAATGGAAATTGCTCAAGTGCCGTTCGACGGTGAAGGTCGGATAGTTGCTGAGCAGGACTTCGGCGGCGTTGACCGCTTCCCTCGGCGCGCGACCGAGCTGGGCGAGCGCCGCCGCCCGGATCGCAAGAGCGCCTGAAGATGATTGGGATTGAGATACAGCTGCTCGCGCGCCCAGGACAGCGACGCGTCATATTGCCCGACAAGGTAATGGCTGAACGCGTTCACGGCCGCCCATTGATATCGGGGGTCGGAGTCGCCGCGCTGCGCCGCCATTGAAATCCAGCTCGATGGCCTGCCTGATGTTCGCCGCGCAGTAGAAATAACAAAAGCCGAGAACGCCGCGGGCGCCCATGTCGTAGGGGTTCAGCCCGACCGCCCGGTTCGCGGCATCCATGGCATCTCGTAATGTCCTTCCAGGGCGTGCAGATAGGCGACAGATCTGGAAAGGCAAAGGAAGAGCGCGGATCAAGCCGGACGCTGCTCTCCGCGAGATCCATCGCCGTGGTCCACAACTCGCGCGTGCTCTTGATCCATCCGAACTGGATGCTCTGCATCATGATGGTGGCGAGATAGGCGCGCGCAATCGAAAGCGTCCGGATCGAGCGCGATGGCTTCCTTGAACAGGCCGATCGAGGTGTCGAAATCCGCCTTGGTCTGCAGGTAATAGTAGGAGAGCCCCTTCAGGGAAGCGATCCCAGGCGGTGAGGTCGTTCGACGAGGCCCGGGAGGGGCGGACGCCTCGGCCCGGTAGATCTCGAGGCGACCGCCGCCGACAGGCTGGTGGTGATCTCGTCCTGCATCGCGAACAGGTCGCCCATGTCACGGTCATAGCGGCCGGTCCATAATTGCTCGCCGTTTTCCGGCGCGATCAGGTCGGCGGTGACGCGGATCTTGCTTGCGCACGGCGCACCGAGCCCTGGATCAGGTAGGTGATGGCGTCGATCTCGCGCGCGATAATGCGCGTGCTCAGCGTTCTTGCCCTTGAACGAGAACGTCGAGTTCCGGCTCAGCACCCGGTAGAACGATTGCAGCGACAGCGCGTGGATCAGGTCCTTCGGTGAGGCCCGTCGGAGAAATATTCGTCGGCGCTTTCGCTCAGATTGGCGAACGGCAGCACGCCCACGATCGCGGTCCGGTATTGGGCCGGAGGTTCGCTGGGTCCTTGCGCTCCCGGCGGGCTGTCGGATCCGGCGGCTCCGCAGGTCCAGACGCTGACCGGCTCCTCGATGTTCTTGAACCGGTGGGGACCGGCATCGACCAGGGCGACGCTGAGGCGCTTGCCGGCCTCGCAATAGGCCTTGCCCGAAACCGCCACGCCGCCGGGGGCGGCAACCGACTCCAGCCGGACGGCGATATTGACATCGTCGCCGAACACCTCGTCCTCGTCGGCCATGACGTCGCCCATATGGATGCCCATGCGGAACTGCATGATGCGGTCGGCGGGCAAGTGATGGTTTCGTTCAGCCATCAGCATCTGCATCGCGATCGCAGCCTCGATGGCGCCGACGATGCTCGGGAACTCCAGCAGGAAGCCGTCGCCGGTGTTCTTCACCAGCCGGCCGCCATGGTTGAGGATGATCGGATAGATCGCGGTCCGATGGGCCTTGAAGGTGGCATGCGTGCCCGCCTCGTCGGCCCCCATCATGCGGGAATAGCCGGCGACATCAGCGCAGAACGATGGCGGCTAGCCGTCTCTCCATGTCCCTTGAACTCCAGAACTCGGCAGATAACCACTACGTGGTCGGCCAGCCGATTCCAATGCATTATAAAATACGCTGTCATCTGGCGGAAGGCCGATTCAGGCGGTGATGTAACGCAATTCAGCCGGATGGCATGCGCTGGATCAACTGGATGGTCGACAAGGAATTGCCAAGGAACTGGTCAAATCGATGGGCGAGTCATGCTCGGCATCAACGAACTCTGGCTTTTCGTCCTCTCCGGCTTGCTGCTTAACGTCACGCCGGGGCCGGACACCGCCTATATCATCGGCCGCAGCATCCAGCTGGGCTGGCGCGGCGGGGCGGCGGCCGCGATCGGCATCAGCTGCGGCTGCCTGGTTCACGTGTTCGGCGCTGCGATCAGCCTGTCGGCGCTGTTGATGACGTCCTCGGCGGCGTTCGCGGTCGTCAAGCTGGTCGGCGCGGCCTATCTGCTGTTCACCGGCGTCCAGATGCTGCTGTCGCGCGCCGCGCCCGTGGCCGAGGTCGACCGCGCAGGACGAGGCGCGTCCCGCTCGCGCCAGCGTGTTCTGGCAGGGCGCGCTGACCAACGTGCTCAATCCGAAGGTGGCGCTGTTCTTTCCTGGCGCTTCCTGCCGCAATTCGTCGGCGGCTGATCCGCCGCACAAGACGCTGGCCTTCCTGCTGCTCGGCGCTGATCTTCATCTTCAACGGCACGCTGTGGTGCCTCGGCGTCGCGGCCTTCGCTGCGAAGGCGGCCTCCCGCATCCGGCAGTCCAGACGGCGCGATGGTCTGGATCAACCGCGCGCTCGGCGGGATGTTCGTCTATCTCGGCGTCGCGTGGCGATGCTGCAGACGCGAATGTAAGCGCAGCGATTTTCAGCAAGTGCGATGCCTGCGTCCAGCGTGCGCAAGATGAAACCAGCGTTCACGGAATCGAGGCGTCAGCCGCCAATCGGGCATACCAGATTTCACCAGCGCGTTGCCGGCGAGATAGAGCCCGAGCAGGATCATCGCGATCAGGAACCAGCGGCGGAACACGTCCGGCTGCATCCGTGAGCGCACCGCCTGGCCGATGAACATGCCGGCGAACGACGCCGCCATCGCCACCGCGCCGGGCAGCGCGGTCGCCGCCGTCAACAGGCCGGACGTCGGTGATGTTGAAGGCGAGCGCCACGCGTCGCGACGGTGAAGAACACGCCGAGCGCCTGCACCAGTTCGTCCTTCTCCATGCCGATCGCCTGCATGAACGGCATCGACGGGATGACCTGCACGCCGGTGGCGGCCGAAACCACGCCGGTCATCGAGGCCGACGATGCCGCCGATCCATTTTCGTCGCGGCGCGCGACCTTGAAGCTGAATCTGCTCAGGCCGACGATGGCGTAGACCACCAGCAGCACGCCGAGCGATGACGGTGCCGTAGGGCGCATAGGGGCCGGTCAGCAGCCCGCCGTTCAGCCAGATGCCGATCACGGTGCCGACCATCAGCGGCCACAGCCGCCGCATGATGTCGCGCAGATAGCGGCCGACAAAGGTCTGCCAGATATTGGTGACGATCGCCGGCACGATGACGATCGCGATCGCCTGGCCCGGCGGCATCGTCACCGCGAGCAGGCCCATCGCCACCGTCGGCAGGCCGAGCCCGAGCACGCCCTTGATGAAGCCGGCGAGCAGGAACGCGGCCGCGATGAGAGAGCAAGCGAAGGAATCTGGATCATGCGGCCGACATTGACCGATCGGCCGTATCAGGCACAATCTGGAGATTACGGAGACAGCATTCGGCCATGCCGAAGGCAGATAGCGGAACTCGAGTGCCATGCGCTTCGATCTGGTCGATCTGCAGCTCTTCATCGCGGTGGCGCGAGACGCGCAGCATCACCAATGGCGCGCAACCGCGTTCATCTGGCGCTGGCCTCGGCCAGCGCGCGGATCAAGGGCCTGGAGGCGGCGCTCGGCGTCGCGCTGCTCAAGCGCGGCCGTCGCGGCGTCGAACTGACGCGCGGCGGGCGAAAGCCTGCTCGATCACGCCCGCATCGTCATCCACAATGTCGATGCGATGCGCGGCGATCTCGCGCCTTTGCCAGCGGCGCGCGGGCCAGCGTGCATCTGCTCGCCAACACCTCGGGCCTGTCGGAATATCTGCCGAAGGCGCTGGCCGCCTTCCTCAGCCGAGCACCCGCGCATCTCAGATCGACGTCGAGGAGCGCGAAAGCGCCGATATCGCGCACGCCGATCGCCACCGGCGCCGCCGATCTCGGGCTTGCGCCGCCGAACACGCCGCTGCCCGACGGCATCGAGCGGATTCCGTTCAGCGAAGACCGGCTGGTGCTGGTCGCCGCGCGCCAGGACGAACTGGCGAACCGGCGGCAGGTCGATTTTCGCGAGGTGGTGGAGCGTGACTTCGTCGGCCTGATCACCTCGAGCGCGCTGCACGCCCATGTCACCGGCCACGCCGCACGGCTCGGCGCGCGCCTGCGCTTTCGCGCCCGGCTCAACAATTTCGACGCGATCGGCCAGATGGTGGCCGCCGGCATCGGCGTTGCCGTGATGCCGGAGGTCGCGGCGAAGCGCTGCGCGCGGTCGATGAAGATCAGCATGATCCGGATCCGGGATCCCTGGGCCAACCGGCGGCTCGCGATCTGCGCCCGCAGCTTCAAGTCGCTGCCGAAACCGGCGCAGCAACTGGTCGATCATTTGCGCAAGATGGCGCCGCGGTTGAAAAGGAGAACCGCAATGCTCAAGATATGGGGACGCCGCAGTTCGTTCAACGTCCAGAAGGTGATGTGGCTGATCGGCGAGCTCGGAGCTTGCCCACGAGCATATCGACGCCGGCGGTTCGGCCGGCGTGGCTCGATGCGCCGGCTTTCCTGGCGATGAATCCGCACGGCCGCATTCCCGTGATCAGGATGGCGGAAGCAATCGTGGGAATCGCACGCCATTCCCGCGATATCTCGCCGCGCGACACGGGCTGCAGGGCTTCTGGTCCGACGATCCGGCCGTGCGCGCCGGCGCGTCGACGGCTGGATGGATTGGTCGCACACCGCGCTGCAGCCGGATTTCCATGGGGTGTTCTGGGATCTCACTGACGCCGGAAGACAAGCGAAACTGGCCCGGCAATCAACGCGGCGCTGGCGCGTTGTGCAACGGATTTCGGAAGGCTTGACCTGCTTGCTGGACGGGCCGCGCCTTCCTGCTCGGCGAGACATTATCGCTCGCCGACATCACGGCCGGGACCTCGCTGTATCGCTATTTCGAACTGGAGATCGAGCGGCCGCCGCTGCCGCAGGTCGAAGCGCTGGTATCGCACGCTGCAACAGCGCGAGGCGTTCCGGCAGCACATCATGATCCCCATTCGGCGAATTGCGCGGGCGGCTGGATTATTAGGGCGTGCTCCATAATCGAGCTAGGCCGTCGCGGTCTGATCGATGTCCGCTATGCCCCGATATCAGCCAAATTCCGCCTCGCAGCGGAATGACACGTGATGTGCCAGAAGGCGACCTTGTGCTGATGAAGTTCAGCGCAAACGCACGAAGCTGATGACCGTCGATGGGTGGCAAGCCTGGCGAAACAGGCGCATAGCGCGCAGTTCAGTCTAAGCTGGTTGGCATGGGATTCGCCGCGGCAGCTGCCAGCGTGCGACAACTCAATTCAGCCATCAGCTTGCGCGACAAGGTAAGTCGATGATCACGGTCACTCGCGCAGTCCCAGGCTCGCGCGGATTTCACGGACCATCGCCTCGGAGCTTCGAGTTGCGCCAAAATGCGAGCCCTTGTCCAGTTGGTTCCAGTAGATCAGGTTCGGATAGCGCTGGTCCGCCTGCGGAGCGCGGATATTTGAAGAGTCGTTCTGAAGATCGTGGCTGGCACGTGGACCGATGTGCCAGCCAGAATGACGTGTTTCGTGCCTCCCAGGATCGCGCGCGCGGAGAGGATACCGCTCTGGGGTGAACCAATGGAGCGAGAGAAATATTATCCAGCATCTCGTCAATGCTGATCGCGTCTTCTGCCGTTCTCGTTATCGGTCCATTTGAACTTCGTATATCCACATTGCTTGGCTACTGATCGGCGAATCCGTCAGCAAATAGCCGATAGTTTGAGGCCGGGTCTTCTGATGCGCGAGAAGCCGCCTTCCTCACCCTGCGTCCACATAAGCGCGTTGAACGCTCTTCGCGTTCCTCATCTGTCGCGTCTTCAACAAGCGCTCGGGAATGTAAAAAGCAGGTTGCGCATGCGACCCCCTTCCGGGATGCTCACCAAGATCAGACAGAACGTGCGCTCCGTGTCACCGCCTTGCGCGACCCACCTTTGTATCCGAGCCCGTCCATGAGCGCCGTGCACATCCGGGCCAGGTGCCCATTCCCAGCCTTCCTGCGCGCCTCCGTGAAACCCCAGCCGGGAAGGGGAGGGCAGAACGACATCGAACGCATCCTCTTCGGCGCGGCCGCCGTGGGACACTGGATCAACGAGCGGTTCGATCAGTCGAATGAATTCGACGATTGAGGGCCAGCCATGCACCAGCAGGATCGGCATGGCCCTGAATACTTGAGCGTACGTGGAAGAAGTGAATGTCCAGATTGTCGATGCGGGTGACAAACTGGGGAAACGCGTTTGCTCTTCGAAGCGCTTCCAATCACTTGTTCTGCCAATAACGCGACTTCGCGAGCCTTATGCAGCGGACGTCCCCTGTTGCCACCCGCTTGCCGTTTCCTTGGTCGGCCGGGTGTTCGCCAAACGGCGCTTCAGATCGTCGATATCTTCCTTCTGCGGAATGTCGATCCGACAGGGCCGAGAGAACGCTCGTCCCACGATCGACCTGCCTGCGACGCCTCCACTCATGCGCGTTTAACCCTCGTAGCCTAATGTGTCTATCATGGGTACGTAAGGCCGGATCAATGCTAGCTTTCATGCCAGCCGCTGACGAGTTCCGTGCAAAGGTCTTCGAGACGAACAAATCGATCCTACGAACGAGTAGCCTTCCCTTAACGTTGGCGATATCTGCCGCCGCACTGGCCATCCCTGAGCGCCTTGCGGATGGCGGCCACGTGACCCGAGGCCGCCCTCCTCGCCACGGTGACGCGTTCTCGGACGAGGCATCAACGAGCTCGTTCTTACTGATGACCTCGCCTGACGTTCGGCGAGATAGAGCAATACGTAACTGAACGAAGTACAA
>ERZ1370068.5880-contig-4884_pt1 | contig 10596 bp, 12 predicted proteins | sample MGYA00561227_ERZ1370068 | MGnify/ENA primary metagenome ERZ1370068 (study PRJEB38410, sample SAMEA6850437) | metagenome | study: Metagenomic assessment of the ecological functions of the soil: analysis of the soil microbiota associated with the...
GTTGTACTTCGTTCAGTTACGTATTGCTCAAAGCGGCATACGCAACTATGACGCTTGAGCATAATCTTGCATTTGTTCTCTGCGAGTGACACACAGACGAAGGGTCGTTATGAGGCACTCATTGAGAACAGGCCGTGAAGAATTAACCGTGCTACGTTTTGGTATTTTAGGAGGCGACTCTTTATTCCTCGCCCTCCTCACCATGGGCGAAGGCTATCACAACCATCACCATGAATTTCAGCACGATTACCGCAACGGAGTGAAGCCATGGCAGTTTGACCCGATCAAGCGGCTTATCTGGACGCTTTCGAAGTTAGGACTCACCCTGAATCTGCGCCGCATTCCGGCAGATAAGATTGAGTCGGCGCAAGCACAAACGAGAAACGCGAGTTGCTGATGTGCGGGCACTCCCTGATCGCGAGATTGACGATCGCGGTTTTCGTTTTTCAAATGCTCGGCGTCACAAGTGTTGTTCACGCTGAGAGGCCTGATTCGACGGCGGGGACATCGAGCGCGGGCACGCGCAAACTGTTTATTGGTCCAAGCTCCGCCTCCGTCGCCCTGGGGAAAGCCAGCCTGATCGTCAGTCCGCTTACACATCGAGACGGAAATTATGTGGGTGACTATCAGCTCAAGGTGAGGCCCTATTTTTTAAGAGTGAGAAAGGCAGTTTACTCCTGGCGGCATCCGATGATGCGGTTCGGAAGCTGCAGGCGGGAACAGCCATCAACTTTACCGGTCAGGCCGTCACGCACAAAGACGGCAGAACTCATATCGTGCTTGGGAGGGCAACACCGTCATCACGTGACCGCGGGAGCGTCACATTTTCTATCGTAACGGACGACGCAAGGATAGTCTTCAACACTTCCTATCACTTCCCGGCACCGCGTCCGTAGCTTTCATCGATGAATCCTCTATCTTTTTTTAAAGCCGCGCTGATTTGGGACAAAACGGGAAGGCCGGAGACAACGTATGGCGCCGCCAGGCAGGTAACTCAGTCAGAATTAATCTGCGACGAACAGCCCCAACTCCAACCGGCTTTGCTCAGATTGTCAGCGATGATTTCCCAGTGCCGCTTCACGCGCGATAGATCCTGCCGTTTTTTGTCGCTTTCCCCGGCAATGATAAAGTGATATGAGAGGCGCAATGAGACGGCGCACGTTGATGTCGAAGATTCTCATCTTGGTGGTTTGTCTCGCGTTTTCCGCGAGAAGCAACGCCGGTGAGTCTACTAACATCGGCGCGGACGATGCGCTCAGTCGGTTACTGAGTGAGAATAGGCGATTTGTCGCTGGAAAATCAAACGAGCCTACAGGTCCGGCACTGATTGAACGTCGCCATGCCCTGGCAAAGGAGCAAAACCATTTGCTGTGGTAGTGAGTTGCTCCGATTCCCGCGTCCCGCCTGAACTCGTTTTCGATGTAAGCTTAGGCGACATTTTTGTCGTTCGCACCGCCGGAGAAGTGGTGGATGAGGTCGGGTTGGGCAGCATCGAATACGCAGTCGAACATTTGGGAACGCACTTGATTGTTGTACTCTGGGCACCAACGCTGCGGAGCGGTTTCCGCCGCTGTCGCAGGAGCGACGGAGACGGGAGATATTCCGAATGTGTTAAGAGCGATTTCGCCAGCGATTGAGGAAACGAAAGGGCAGTCCGGCGATCAATTGAAAATGCCGTCCGCGCGAACGCACGCGACATCGCCGAAACACTTACAGAGCGCCGGTCCTATCATCGCGCCGCGCGTGCGGTCGGGAAGTAAAGGTCGTCGCAGCGTAGCACAGTCTCGATACAGGGCAGGTTGAATTGCTCAAGTAAAGTGGCGAAAAGAAATCCGGTCCGACCGCGCAAAGATCATACGCGGCGTCGATCTGAGTTTCCGATGCGCTGCCATTCGGGCGACTGTGGTATGGCAGGCAACGCGAGCGCGCATGCAGTCGGTTACGCGAAGCTATCGCAGCCGATCACATGACGCTGCGATCCGCGTTTCTGTGGTTTTTCGCTTGCCTAAACCCCGGAATAGTCGGCACGACTCTCGCCGTCGAGGTAACTTCGGGGCTTTCCGCGCCGCTAGGAGATCGCGCTGGTGCTCTGGTCGGCGGTTACGCCCCGATCAATCAAGTCCCATGATCTTGACTGTGGCCGTCGGTGCCTTACCGAGGATCTTACTGGATCTTCGTCCATGTGAGGCGCCCTTTGCGTCCCGGAGCATCCGTCGGAGCTGTCTGTCCTCCTGCCTTTACGGTTCCGACCGCGTTGAGCGTCGTGTCGGGGCGATTGTCCCAGCCAAGGACGACCTTTAGGATCTGAACGTCAGCGCCCTCGACAGAGAGCCTTACCTGCTTGACGTCTTTCTTCCATCGACCCCCTTGGGACTTAATCTCCGCGCTGGAATCGGCGGACTTGAGCGCCTGCTCGCCCATCACAAACCACTGGTCAGCAGCTCTGGCGGTGCCCACAGCCCCCAGTAGGACGGCGGACGCGGCGACAACGGAAAACACTGTCAGATTATGGATCTTTATCTTCATATTACTTTACTCCTTTTCCCCATGATTCTAAGGGCCTGCCAGTCGGGACGATATAGGACCTTGGTCTTACTCCTAACGAATCGCCTAAAGAGGACGTGAGCGCAGCAGATCGATTACGCGAAGCACGGCAGCCCCGCTCACATGACGCTGCCTTCTCCTCGAAAAAGACGCATTGGACTAAAGTCCTATTTGCGGTTGTCGGCACTGGTAGTAAGATCATCCTCGATTACGTCATCCGACGCCTCAACGCACTTTCGGCCGGCTTGAAAACCGGTTGAAAGGCTTAACCTTCGCTGAGACACCGCTTGCGCGATCTCCAGATTCAACTGGAGCCCCGAGTCACCTGAAGCGAGGCCGCTGTTGAAAGCGCCCCGTGAAGATGGTTCCTCGTTCCGCGCGGATTTGGAGCAGTCAACCCCAAATGAAAGAGCGGTTTATGAAATTCGTAGCGCTCAGAACAGAGCGTACTCACCCACCGGGCGATTACATAAGCCATTAGAAACGGAGATACGTCATGACAAAATCAACCCAGACCCTTACGCAAAGCGGACTGCTGGCCGTGTTGCTGCAACGCCAGCGCTACAAAGTATTCCAGTTGGCCCGGCGTAGTGCACACCGCAAGCGTGTGCGTGCCGCTTTTGGAATACCCTCACTTGGTCACGGCCCGCGTTCACCGCGCCAAAGCTGGTCGACGGCCGGCCCACACGTGAATCTTTCACCAGGCCAATTGCCATGTCTCATCAAATCCATACCTACAGCGAGCTCCGGCAACAGATTCACGACGACCTCCCAATCCAACACCCCGAATGGGTCGAGCCAAATGGCGAATCCTTGATGTGCCTCATGGAACTACTCGATAGTTTGACGCAAAGGGGGATCCAACGAGTCTATCGCTACTCCTCATCGCGCCTTCGAACAGGGACTAAACCGGCTCGACAGCGTGGCGGTGTAATACCTCCGGAGGTAAATTGAAACTTCCGGCGCACGTCCTGTTTTACGTGTTGTTGGCATTCACAACGCTCGCGCTTGCGTCACCATGCCAAGCGCAGCACCGAGCGCACTAGTAGGCAGCACAATTCTACACCGCAACAGGCGTTGGATAAGAGGCAGGACGCTTTTCAAGGAGACAAGGCAAAAGGAGTGCATGCTAGCTACCAGTGGGAGCTCAGTGGTCCAAACGGAGGCGACTGGTGGTTGATTGTAAATGATGGAACTTACACAATTGGTAGAGGAAAGATTCACAATCCAAGTGTCACGTTTGTAGCGAGCGATGAAGATTGGGTTGCTATGTCAAATAAAACCCTCAACGTCTCATTAGCATACCTGACTGGCCGCTTAAAGATTCAAGGCAGCCATCGGTTGGTAAAAGAATTAGACAAGATTTTTCCTTAAAACTTGGAACGAATCTGTAGCAGCGCCGCCTGTTGATTCTGCGATGGCGAGTTATTACAATCTCGACACCAGCAAGGTTGAATGGAAGGATAAATAGCCGTTATGCCTGGCAATCCTACTGATGATTCGGAACCTTTGCCGGCTTCCAGGATTATGCCTGGGCCGGCTGACCTGCGGCAATATCCCGCTCATAATCTGGTTGCCTGGCAACCACAAGGTGTACTGGATGATCAGCTGCTGGACGAGATTGGTGAATGGCTCTGTCATATCGAAAAAGCGTCTGCGCCGTTAAAGAGATTCGTTGATTTCAGTCGATTAACGAGCGTGGCAGTTCGCACCAATCATGTTTTTGCTTTTGCGCGGAAGCGGGCAGAGCAATTCGCCGGGGTTACGCCGGTGAAGTCGGCCTTGTTTAGCGAAGATTGGGTCGGTTTTGGCATTGCCCGTCTATACGAAAGTCTGATGAAGGAAACGCCGATCGATGCGCGCGCATTTCGCGACCGCGCGAACGGCAGCCGTCTGGCTGGATGTGCCGGCGGAGATTTTGAAACTCGAAGATAAACCAGCGCCTCCCCATTAGGCGTCACAGCCTTCTCGTGAACCGGATCGATCACGCTTGGGCGGCCGGTCTCTGTGTATCGAGGACGCCGCCGGCGAGCGCTGCGACGGGGGTAGCGTCAAAGCTGCCGTTGCCTGGCAGGTTACGATTATGTGACGTCTGGAAATTGCGGCGCACGCAATTTTTTGTCGTCGTGCAACAGTTGCGGCAATCCCGTTATTCTTCACCAGCAGTGTCTTGTGTATTTCGTTAGGCTTCCAGGGAAATGAGCCATAGGATCAAATGAACAGCATGCAGAAGAAAAACCTGGATCGTACGGCTGGATCGCACTCCAGGTTTTCCTGACTGGCGTCGCGTATTATGTGGCGACAGAGATTGCGTGGGCCCTTTGCTTTCCCAATAGCAAAGTTTCGCTTCTTTTCCGCCGCACGCTGTTCTGGTGGTTATCTTGCTGTTGGTGCCGGTGCGGCACTGGTGGGCGTACACTCTCGCCACAATCGTCGCTCATTTCGTGGCCACGCAGCAGGCGCACTGGCCGGTGCTTTACGCTTTGCACTGCGAGGCTTTCGATGCTGCGCAAAACGTGTTGGCGGCGGCTGGGATTCGGCTCTTCATCAAGTCGCCTTTAAACAAAATTACGCTGCGCGACGCCATTGTTTTCGTCTTGATTGCCGTGATCATCGTTCCTTTCGGGACGGCATTCTGGGGCGCGGCTTTTACCATCTCCAACGGTTTCGGAACTAATTACTGGGTTGAATGGCGTAACCTCGGAATTTCCAACGGAGTGACCGCGGTCGTGTTAGTCCCGGCACTTTTGCTGGTCGCCGAGCGTTTGTCGCGTCGCGGAAGTAGAACGACGACGGCGCGCCTGATCGAGGGAAGTTTGCTGGCATTGGGAATCATTATTGTCGGCGCGTATGTTTTTGCCATTGTGCCGGCCGGACCGGATACCTCGCCGGCTTTACTCTACGCGCCGATCCCGCTGCTCATCTGGGCGGCGTTGCGTTTTGGACTGAGCGGAATCAGCGCGGCCATGTTATTGGTCACGTTTGAAGCGATTTGGGGGGCGATGCACGGACATGGTCCGTTTCTGCAGCAGAGTCCGGCGGAAAATGCGCTCGCCTTACAGATGTTTCTTATCGTCACGGGCACTCCGCTCATGTTCCTCAGCGTGCTGCTGGAGGACGACAAGCGGTCACAGCAAGCGCTGCACGAAGTGGAAGAGGACGCACGCCGTCATCGTGAGCAAATCAACCAGCTTAGCCGCGTTAGCTTACTCGGTGAGATGACTGCCTCACTCGCCCATGAACTGAATCAGCCGCTCTCAGCCATCGTCAGCAATGCCAGTGCGGAATGCGGCTTTATCGACCAGAGGTAAGGAAGACTCCTGCGACCTTGCGCGATATCCTGGTCGACGTCGCGTCGGACGGACGTCGCGCCAACGACATTATCCGGCAACGTGCGCAACACAATTAAGAAAGGCGATCCTACCCGGCGCCGGATTGATCTGAATGAGCTGGTCACGAATGTAGCGCATGTCGTTCAGGCCGGATGCAGTGGGCAATTCCTGCGAGGTAGAAACATCGCTGGCCAAGGACCTGCCACCGATCGAAGGAGATCCGGTCCAGATTCAGCAGGTCCTGGTTAACCTGGTCAGTAATGCCCTTGATGCCATGCGGCAGACACCACCGGGCCAGACGCAAGGTAGAGATTAGCACGGCTGGCAATGGCGACGAGCGAAGTGCGCTTGAGCGTGCGCGATCATGGCACAGGCATTCGCCCGGAAGTGCACGAACGCTTGTTCGACCAGTTCTTTACCACCAAGGAGCATGGGCTGGGAATGGGACTGGCAATTGTTCGCTCTATCGTGGAATCTCATGGCGGTAAAATCGACGCGGAGAACGTTGCCGATGGCGGCGCTCGCTTCCATTTTACCTTGCCGGCAATTAAGACAACATGATGGCGGGCGAGCCGCATCGAGCGAGTTTTCGGAGGACGAAAGTCGATACCACCGCAAAACGTGCTTCTCACGCCCGTCCCGGCGTGTTACAGATAAGGCACATCACGGCCTTTTCGTGAACTGGAACGATGACGCTTGGGCGGCCGGTCTCTGTGTATCGAGGGCGCCGCTGGCCAGCGCTGCGACAGGGGTAGCGGCAAAGCGTCCGCCGGACGAGTGTTACGGTTGTGTGACATCGGGAAAGTGCGGTGCGCGCCGTTCTTTCTGGTCGTCGCGGGGATACAACGCTCAATGTATCTCATCCGATACGAGCAGCCGTACGTCACTTGGCATCCGCGCGATTGGCCGGATACACAGCGCGAGATTGCGATGGGCAGGGAGGTCGCCCGGATCGGCAAAGCAATACCATGCAAGGCCTAGCGAATCTTGTAGCGCGCGACCTGAGGGCAGTCATTAACTCGCCTGATGTCCGGACTCTTCTCGGGCTCTGTCTTTTCGAGGTCGCATATTCTTTTGCCTATCGCTATGGCATGTCCTTCGGCAAGGAGTCTGCGTCCCCTTCTGGTTTCCTGATTCGGTGTTGCTTTGCGCGCTCCTGCTAAGCGCGCCGGGGAGATGGTGGATTTTTGTTCTCGCTGCTCTGCCCATTCGGCTCTTCGTCGGTGTCCCGCCTGATGTTCCCGCAATGGTTCCTGCTCGCTACGTTTGCCATTGATTCTGCGAAAGGAGTGTTCGGGGCGGCGATTCTGCGACGTCTGATCAAGAATCCGGTGCGTCTCGAAACGGTTCGGGAATTCGCGGTCTTCTGTTTTTCGCGGTCTTGCTGATTCCGTTTGCTTCCGCCTTTGGTGGCGCCGCTCTCCGGCATTTTCTACGGGCTACGCTTTTTGGCCGGCATGGCAGCAGTGGTTCATGGGAGATGCCCTGACTCAATTGGTCGTGACGCCGGCAATTTTCTATCTCTGTCATCGGGTTTCCGTGGCGTATGCCCGCGCCGACTGCGAAACGCGCTGTGGAAGGAGGATTGCTGACAGCTGGACTAATCCTAACCGGATATATCGCGTTCAATACGTCACTCCGGGAAGGCGGTTTCGCGGAACCGCGTTTCTACGCACCGGTGCCGTTTCTTTTCTGGGCGGCTATTCGATTTGGCATGTTTGGCGCCTGCGGTGCAGTCACGATTATCACAGTCCTTTCCGTGGCGGCTGCCCTTCACGGCCGCGGGCCGTTTTCGGGCAATCACCCGCCGACACGGCGCTGGCTCTGCAAGAATTCCTCCTCTTGCGCGCGGCGCCGCTCTGTTTGGTGGGCCGTTCTGATCGAACAGAAAGGAAGATGAATACTCTCTGCGTGAGCTTCGCGAAGACGAAAAACGGTCACGGCAGGCCTGGGCGAAAGCGAAGCCGTTTTCAGACACATGGCTGATGCCGCACCGGTCCTAATATGGATGTCGGGCGAAGATAGGCTTTGCACCTTATTTCAACAAAGCATGGCTGGAGTTTACCGGGCGAAGCATGGAGCAGGAACTGGGTAAAGGCTGGAAGGAAGGCGTCCACCCGGATGACCTGGCAAAAATTTCTCAGACCCACGGCGACGCCGTCGATGCGCGCGAACCACTCGTTATGCAGTATCGCCTGAAGAGCTCCGATGGAGAATATCGTTGGATTACCGATCAAGGAGTGCCGCGTTATGGACCGCACGGGAATTTCCGCGGCTATGTCGGTGCCTGCGTGGACATCACCGATCTACTGGAGCAGCAAAGAGCGTTGCACGAGTTTGAAGAACGCGTGGCGTTGGCGGCCGAGGTCGCGCATCTCGGGGTCTGGGAATTAAACACTAAAACGAACGAAGTCTGGGTCTCCGACAAAGTGCGCGAGCTTTATCAGTTCCAGCCGGGGACATCGATAACCTACGAAGAGTTTCAAGATCGAATCCACGGGGAAGATCGCGCGCTGCGTGATACCGCCGTGCAGCGGGCGATAAAAACACAGGGCGGATATGAAATTGAATATCGAATTTTGCTTCCCGACGGGACGGTGCGCTGGATCGGAGGGCGCGCCCGTTGTGTCGGAGACGAGGAGGGCACGCTGACGCGGCTTCTTGGGGTTTCCATGGATATAACAGAACGGAAAGAGGCCCAGGAATTATTCAAGCTCGCCACGGAAGCTTCGCTAAGCGGCACTTTGCTGGTGAATGATCAGGGACGCATCGTTCTGGTCAATGCCCATATCGAAGAGTTATTCGGCTACGAGCGCGAGGAATTAATCGGGAAACCGGTCGAGGTCCTCGTTCCGGAACGATTTGCGGCAGAGCATGTGGCGCGTCGCGCAGAGTTTCTGGCGGCACCGAAGGCGTGACCAGCGGACGTCGTAGGCGAAGTGTCTGCCCGTAGAAAGGACGGCACTGAATTTCCAGTCGAGGTCGGTTTAAATCCAATTCAGACTCCGCATGGCACTTTGGTTTTGGCTACGGTGGTCGATATTTCGGCGCGCAAGCTTGCCGAACAAGAAGCGCGGCGCCAACACGAGCAAATCAACCTGCTGACCCGAGTTAGCCTGCTCGGTGAGATGACTGCCTCGCTCGCCCATGAACTGTATCAGCCGCTCTCGGCCATCATCACCAATGCGAATGCTGGAATGCGGTCTATCGACAAGGGTAAGGAAGACCCTGGAACGTTGCGCGAGATCCTGGTCGACGTGGAGGCAGACGGGCGCCGCGCCCACGATATCATCCACAACGTGCGCAACACAATTAAGAAAGGCGATTCTACCCGGCGCCGGATTAATCTGAATGAGCTGGTCACTAACGTAGCGCATGTCGTCAGGCCTGATGCAGTGGCTTATTCCTGCGAGATAGAAACATCGCTGGCCAAGGACCTGCCACTGATCGAGGTAGATCCGATCCAGATTCAGCAGGTCCTGGTGAACCTGGTTAGTAATGCCCTTGATGCCATGCGGCAGACACCACCGGACCGACGCAAGGTAGAGATTAGCACGGCTGGCAATGGCGACGAACGAAGTGCGCTTGAGCGTTCGCGATCATGGCACAGGCATTCGCACTGAAGTGCACGAACGCTTGTTCGACCAGTTCTTTACCACCAAGGAGCAGGGGCTGGGAATGGGATTGGCAATTGTGCGCTCCATCGTAGAATCTCATGGCGGTAAAATCCAGGCGGAGAATGTCGCCGATGGCGGCGCGCGTCTTCTATTTTACTTTACCGGTAACGAAGAAAACATGTGATGGCGCCGGATCCATCGGTGTTCGTGATCGACGATGACCATTCCAGCGCACTCCTTTTTCAGAAGCAGCCTGTTTCCAGCATTGGGCGACTACCACATCAAACCGCATGCGCCTAACCAGACGATGCCTCGTGAAGTTGGTGCAAAGAGCCGGCCTGCCGTCGACCGCAGAGCATAAGACCAAAGTCTCATTGCCATTTGCCTGACTGACGCTGTCTAATTCGGCAGCGTTCTTCGAATATATGAACCAGACAACTGGAACAAACCTGGCGCCCGACTCTTCTCCAACTACGTCCGCGGAGATATGCTATGTCGTTGACGACGATCCATCGATGCGCAAATCCATCAGTCGCCTGCTCGAATTGGAGGGATTCAAGGTACGCGCCTTTGGCGATCCAGAGGATTTTCTCAATGAAATGGCGACAAATCACTGTGCGACTTGTTGTCCTGGATATCTGGATGGAACGAATGACGGGAATGGAATTACTAGCACACCTGTGTGCGAGATCGCCCGAGACTCGTGTGATTTTCATTACGGGTCATGAGGATCGCGCTGCCGAAGCCACCGTGATGCAGGCTGGTGCCTCTGGTTTTTCATCAAGCCCTTGGATAACGAAAAATTCATCGCTGCCGTTCGAGACGCACTTAAGCAATCCTAGCGATTAGGGTGGAAGAGAGTGCGCTTCGCGGCTACTGAAACGTGTTAGAAAAAGGTCTAACTTAGCTATGGCGCAAAAACTCGTTCATTGCGATTCCGCTTCCCTAAATGGCCGAACAATTCGGCACAATTCTTCATTGGGGCGTCATGAAGTCGACGCCGTTTCACAGGTTTGCTCCCCTCCGTCCCAGCGGCGCCAAGCGAATTATGCGGAATTTCCTCGCAAAAAGAGACGCGGCAATCCCGCCACCTCTCGTTAGGT
>ERZ1370068.3740-contig-2842_pt1 | contig 10586 bp, 13 predicted proteins | sample MGYA00561227_ERZ1370068 | MGnify/ENA primary metagenome ERZ1370068 (study PRJEB38410, sample SAMEA6850437) | metagenome | study: Metagenomic assessment of the ecological functions of the soil: analysis of the soil microbiota associated with the...
TCTCGGATTTGGGCGTCTCGGACAATAGAATCGGCTCGTGAAAATAAGATTTTCTCTTTTCACTGGGGCGCTGTTAGCTGCCGTCGGCAGTGTCGGCGCAGGCTCGATAGAACTGGCGCCGAAGGAGACCGCGCCGCCCACAATTACTCAGAGCGAGCCGTGGCAATTTACGATCGCAGCGCCCGGTTGGCTGGCGAGCATGAATGGGACGATCGGAGTCCGCGGGGTCAACGCAGATATAGACGTCCCCGTCGATGAAGTTCTGCAACACCTCGACATGATTTTCGCGATGCGGGCGGAGGCGCAAAAGGTCCGTTCGGAATATTCGGTGAATTCATTTACATAGGTCTTTCCGACGGCGCGCAGATAAACGGGCTAATCAACAACATCCACGAACAAGTGGACCTATCTTTGGTTGACGGCGCATTGAGTTGGCGGCTCTTCAACCAGCCACGCTGGTCGCTCGATTTCGCTGCTGGCACGCATTACACGAACGTATACGAACAACTCGAACTACATTCCGACCCGATCGCTGATTCAACAGACAAGCGAACAATTCGTTGACAATATCGGCGACGATTTGCGGCGCCGCCTGAACAACGACATTTCTAACAGCGAATTTCTCGCAACACTCAAGAGCACGATCGAGGCAGACATTGTCAGCCAGATCGACAAGCATAACTCGTTAGAACGCCACCAACGTAAACCAAACATTCCAATCGGTCCGTTGGCCGGGCACATTGAAAAAGATGTGGCTCAACGGGTCGAGAATTTTATTGCGAAGGAAAAGGCCGTTTTGGAGGCACGCGTAGATGCGCTCGTGGCGAGAGGCGTCGCCCGCCGGGAGGCTGTCGACAGAGTAGTTAACGCAGCCAAGGCGCGGATCGCCAATCGACTCGCGCTTCGCCTGAACAAGACCCTGAGCCAAACCTTGTCAAAAGACGATTTCTGGTTCGATCCCTATGTCGGATTGCGCACCCGCTACAATTTTAACAAGACGTATTACACCGGCGTACGTGGCGAGATTGGGGGTTCGGAGTTGGCGCTGACTTGATGTGGGAGGTCGAGGCCGTGGTTGGTATTAACCTAACTCGTTCCATCTTTACTGAGATCGGTTACCGGGCTCTCGGTGGTAACTTCGAGGATCGCGACTTTCGTTTCGACGTGGTCATGCACGGCCCCCAAATTACGACCGGTATCACTTTCTGAGTGTTGTCAGGACGGCGATTAATTGGTATTAAGGGCGCGAACGACAATTGCTGATCAGACCACTATGAGTAAATCAAGTTTGGTAAGGCGTTTCCTTGAGCGACTTCTGGTCGCAACGGCCTTTTCCTTGCGCCACTTCTCCTTGCTGGGTCAGAACCATACGACATTTCAAAAGAAGCGCCGCCTCCACCGCCACAGCCTTGGTGCCAAACGCCTCCGGCGCTCGAAATCCGCATCGGTGTTCCCGGGTGGATGGCGGGTGTGTCCGGTAATAGTGGAGTAAAGGGCGTCGTTACGTCACCCGACGTCAGCTTCGACCAGATTCTCACGCATCTGACTCACGTCCCCCTTTCGCTGTCGGTTGATGTTCGCTATCAACGATGGGAGTTCTTCGGAGATGGTCTGTACTGGATGTAGGTGCTTCTGCCACGCTACCTGGTTTGCTTTTTACCAACGCCAATATCCACCTCCAAACCGGGTTTGCAGAAGGATTCGTCGGTTATCGAGTGATCAATTGCGATAAGGCTGCGCTCTCTCTCTTCGCCGGCGCTCGCTACAGCTATCAGGGAGGCGATCTAAGCATTTTCAATAACGGTGACGCACGCCTGGTCAGACTCCGTCAACTACTGGGAATCCGCAACAGGTTGGACTTCTCCGATTCGACCGATTGGGTCGATCCCGTGATCGGCGCGCGCGGCAGAGTGAAGATTTGGAAAGCCACATCGCTTTACGCGGAAGGCCGATGTAGGTGGCTTTGACGCCAACTCTGGCTCCGCGTTCGAAATCCACCGCGAAGGGCGGACGATTGCGCGAGAATCGGTGGACAGCTCTGATTGGAGCTACCAGGTGCAAGGCGGCCTCGAATTTCAAATCAGCCGGTGGTTCTGGCTGCAGGTTGGCTGGCGTTATCTAAAGTACGACTACAAGCAAGAAGGGTTCACTAACAAGACTGCATTGAATGGCCCCCAGATTCAGGGCGGGATAAATTTTTGAGCAACAAACGCCTGCAAACTGCTCTGAAACCTATTGCCCTAAAGTCCTATAGGCATTTCCTCGTCGGTATGGCAAAGACGTGACTCACCACTAGAAAAATCACCCTGTAAAAACCAATCAGAAACCTAGAAACCATGAAAACCAACCTCATCAATTCCACCTTTGTCGAGTCTCACATTCCTTCTCATCGCCGGATGCGCATCAATGACGCAGGCGCCGAGTACAACGCCCTCGGCCACTGTGAGCATTCACGAGTGGTCGGCTGCCTATTACGCTCAGGCTGAAGCCGGAAAGGGCACTCTTTATTACAACGGCGGGCGGCACCGTTTCACCATCTCTGGTGGCGGCGTTGGCGGCTCGGGCGCTCCAAAGGTCAATGCCACCGGCAAGGTCTATAACCTAAACAAGCTCTCCGACTTCTCCGGAACTTACCATGGCATCAGCCGCGGACTCACACTGATCGAGGGGAAGATGCATGCGAAGCTGACGAACCAGAATGGCGTGGTCATGTATCTCGCCGGCGAGACCGAAGGCCTGGCCTCCTCCCTCGGAGCGCAGGCATTTGAGGTCAACTTAACCAATTGAGGGAGGAAGCGGCCAAGCTCGCGGCGTTGTTTATCGACAAAGACAACGCACGTCCATCCGGCGGAGTTGATCATAGTGGTTGCGCAAGAATTCGCCCGCGCCTTGTCGTTTTAACGTTTCAACGTTTTAACGATGTAACCCGGCGAATAGCCAAATCGCCTGTGAAAAGGCACTACAGTAAATTATTGTTCGCAGCCCTGGCGCTCATTCCCGCCGCCTTGTTAGCTCAGAACCTTGCTCCAACACCTCATTATTCTGACCAGGCCGAACTTTCCAAAGTGGAAGAATGGGTGCTTTCTCAAGGCATTGTACAATCAATAGCCCCGGAGCTGGCGGCCATACTCGGGCTTGGCAGTGACCGTCTTCCAGTGAAATTGAAGGCGTTTCGTACGCCGGATGGTATTGATCTCGCATTTGCTGTCAGCACTAACCCAAAGCAAGAGGGCATCGTGATTTCTGCGCTCAAAACAATGACAGATAAGACAGAAATTTATTCCGTAGGCACTGCCTGGCTTACGGACAGATCAGGAACTCTTCGCCAAACGATAGCAGTGGATGGTTTCGGCGCCAAGGTTCTTCCAAACAGCTCCCGCGCAGCGAAATTTAAGGACATAAAGGCACTTCTTCATCAAGGAACTTCAGGCCACCAATCCCACCACCACCTTGTCACCCTCTCCCAGAATATCTGCAACAGCTGCTGGCGAGGAAAAGAGAGTCAAGTGACAATGAACTACGAAGCTGCGACCTGCTGACCGCGCACTTTACGGGATGTTGACCTACAGTTTCGCTTGCTACCTTAGGGTCTTTTTTTACCCCTGCCGCTCTTAACGGCAAGTTGGAACGAGGCCCACTTCGTGGACGACGAGTTGTGTTGCGCCTGGTCTGGCGCATTTCGACGCTCCTCAGCGCGGGCTTGGTTCCAAGCCACTTTAAGACCGGGGACCTACCTAACAGCGGGGTGAGCGATCTACGGGCCGGCATTTGAAAAGGCACTCGCACATTGATGAGCTCACGATGAATACCACTCTCACTGTGCCCTCATTGTCTTTGGCTGCCTGGTGGGAGCCGTGTTGGTCGGGGAGAGCTATTAGAGGACCTGCTTCCTGAGGCGCACTTGGCCAACGGAAAGCAAGGATGCGGTAAAACTGGCCATGGGATTGGTGGCGACCATGTCGAGCCTTGGTGCTGGGTTACTGGTAAGCTCAGCGAAAGATGCTTATGACACGCAACGAACCGAGGTGATCCAGATGGCCGGCAAGGTCACTTTCTGGCCGAGTGTTGGCCGCTTACGGACCTGGAAGCTGCCGCGTGTCGGGCGCAGCTTCGGGACACCGTCGAGCGAGGCAATTCAACAAATGTGGCCCGGTCAAATGCGCCGCCCGACAGATCGGAATCCCGATGTTCACGCAGGTAATCTAGTGTATGTCGCGCTGCAGCGCTCTTTCACCACAGAACGACATGCAGAGCGCCCTCAAATCCCAGGCCACAACAGCTGGCCGGGGATCTGGCCTTCGAGACTCGATCATTGCTAGCAGCCCAGTCGGTCCCTCTGTCTCGCAGCCGATGCTAATCATCCTTGTCTCATGGCTCGTCGTGATTTTTGTCGGGTTCAGTGATGCTTGCGCCCCCTACTGCGACTACGGTCGCTTGCGTCTGATGGTCTCAGCCCTTGCCGTCTCTGGCGCTATTTTCCTGATTTTGGAGTTGGATCGAGCCATTTGGCGGCCTGATCGGGATTTCCAGCGAGCCGATGATGAATGCCATGCACCAGCTCGCACAATGACGGAATCAGGAAACCAGTTTCTCCCGTTGCGATTATTGCTCGACCAGTTGCTTCCCAGGTACGAGATCGATACGCCGAAGTCTCGGGCCGTGGTGAAGCTGATTCCATTCTGACAATATGGAGCGCGCCTGATCCACTCATTGACGGCGAAACGCCGGGTCGGTGAACAAAAAAATCATCCGCCGCTCGCTCGTCACCAACAGCCCCTCGGGCACGAAGCAGCACCCTTCGATGTGCTGGTTCTTTAACTTCGTGTGGTGTGGGTTTGCGTTGCTGACGCGCGTCACGTCGCCGTCGATGCGAAAGACGTAGGCGCCGTTCTTGGCCACGAGTCCAAGCAGCGTCCCGTCGGCCGATATGTCCGCGCCCGTGACTGGCGATTCGATTTTCGTCGTCGCGACCAGTTCGAGCGTCAGCGGCCGGTTAGTCTCCTTGAGAGGAAAGCGAAAAATTTGCGCGCGGGCGTTATTGAACACCTTCGAGACGACGTAGCCGTAATCCTTCCAGACAAACAGGCTCTCGCAGTCAAACGGCGCTCCGGGAAACCTCAAATTCCAGACGCGTTTCGAGGAGATACGTTCGGCACCCGCCTGCGGATTCGGTTCTTCGATTTCATAAACGGCCAGCGCGTCCCGTTTGCTATCGTTGTTCCCGATGTCGCCGATGTACAGATGTCCAGCGCTGTCGATGGCGAGGTCTTCCCAATCGTGCAACGTCACGCCGATAACGGGGAAGGACGCGCGCGTGTTGCCCTCGCGGTCGATCGCGTAAAGGACTTGTTTCTTCGGCCCGCCGCCGTCGTTGTGCGTCCAGAACACATCGGTGTACCGGCGGCTGGCGACGACGCCGGAGCTTTCGCTTGATTCGTGGGTCGCGAATGTAAGCGAGCAACCGGACGCCCGGCGCAATTTCCTGGCCGGGCTCGGCGGCATTGCACTGCGTTCAGTAACGCTGCCAGCAACGAAGCGAGTAGTAGAGTTTTTGTTTGGCTCCGGGCCATGTTGTTGCTTTCTGCGTTCAGGTAACCGACATCGCGCTTTTTGGATAAAATCAGAGAATCCATTTCGAGGCAAAAGGAAACATCGCTCTCCTCTTTAAACCTTTGTTCCTGTCACTTCCAATGGATGCCCGCATCGCCGCGCGGATTGGGTGATTCATATAAGGCAAGTGATTGCGTTGATAATCAGCAAGTGCATGGCATAGGCTCTAAAGTCCTATAGAAATCCCCTGACACGCAGGAAAATTGCGCTTGCTCAAACGAGTTGGATGAGCAGCAAGCCCTCAGACTAAAGCCTATGAAATCAGCAAGACAGATCCTCCTTGGCGGGATGCTCGCTGCCGCCTTCATGGCGGTTGCGCCTTCCGCAACGAGCACAAATCCAAACCACCGGCACGCCCGGTTCACCGAGCGCCACCACTACGATTGACGGAAAACAAATCCCGCCGCCACCGCTGCCGTTCGGCGGCGTGATCAAGGAAGATGCGCCACGGATTCGAAGCCGTACTGGCCGCCGCGCGTCGTGCCGCCCAAGGGCGCGCCTAACGTGCTGCTGATCATGACCGATGACCAGGGTTACGGCGTGTCGGGAACGCTTTGGCGGCGTCATCCCGACTCCGGCCATGGACCGCATCGCCAAGGCGGGACTGCGGTACACGCAGTTTCACTCCACCGCGCTTTGCTCGCCGACGCGCGCGGCTCTGATCACCGGCCGCAATCATCACTCGGTCGGCTACGGCGTGATCGGCGAGATGTCCACCGGCTTTCCCGGTTATGACTCTGTTATCGGTGAGGATAGCGCCACGATCGGCGAAATCTTGAAAGAGAACGGTTACGCCACGTCGTGGTTTGGCAAGAACCATAACACGCCCACCTATCTCTACAGCGCGGCCGGGCCTTTTGATCAATGGCCGATCGGCATGGGATTCCAGTATTTCTACGGGTTCATGGGCGGCGAGACCGACCAATGGACGCCCTATCTTTATCAAAACACGACCCCGATTTTTCCATGGATCGGCAAGCCCGGCTACAATCTCACGACCGACATGGCGGACGAGGCCATCAAATACATGAGCAGCCTGAATGCGGCTGCGCCCGACCAGCCGTTCTTCGTCTATTACGTGCCCGGCGGCACTCACTCGCCGCACCAGCCGAAGCAGCGAGTGGAGGGACAAGTTCAAAGGCAAGTTCGACATGGGCTGGGAAAAGTTGCGCGAACAAATCTTTGCCAACCAGAAGCGGCTTGGCGTGATCCCGGAGGGCACCCAGCTCACCGCCTGGCCGGACGGTCAGGCTGAGTATGGCGGCGCGAAGCTGCCGCGATGGGACTCGCTCTCGCTGCGTGCAGAAAAACTGTATGCCCGAGAGGCGGAAAACTTCGCCGGCTATGCTGCCTATACAGACAATGAGATTGGTCGCGTCATCCAGGCGGTCGAGGACATGGGTAAGCTGGACAACACGCTCATCATCTACATCAGCGGCGACAACGGCACGAGCGCCGAAGGCACCGTGGAAGGCACGTTTAACCAGATGACTGCCTACAACGGCATTCTTAACCCTGCCGGAGGCCGTGCAGATGTTGCATTACGAAGGCTGGGGTTCTGACACGACTTATCCGCACATGTCGGTCGCATGGTCGTGGGCGTTCGATACGCCATTTAAGTGGACCAAGCAGGTGGCCTCACATTTCGGCGGAACCCGGCAAGGCATGTGCATCTCGTGGCCCGGCCATATCAAAGATGTGGGCGGTATTCGCACACAGTTCCATCACATAATCGATATCGTGCCGACCATCCTTGAAGCCACCGGCGTCAAGGCGCCGGACATGGTCAATGGCATCAAACAGAAACCGATCGAAGGCGTGAGCATGGCTTACACGTTCGACTCAGCGAACGCCAAGGCACCGTCGAAGCGCGACACGCAGTATTTTGAAATGTTCTCCAACCGCGGCATCTACCACGATGGCTGGTACGCCTGCACCACGCCGCCCGAGGCGGTCTGGCTCCTCGGCGCCAAGCCGCTGCCGCCCGTCAACGACTACAAGTGGGAGCTCTACAACATCACCGAGGATTATTCGCAGGCCAATGATCTCGCGGCCAAGAATCCCGACAAGCTTAAGGAACTGCAGACGGTCTTCATGGCGGAGGCCCAAAAATACCAGGTCTTGCCTCTGGATAACTCGATCCTGCCGCGCCTGCTTACACCACGGCCAAGCGCGGTCGCCGGGAAAACAGAATTCACCTACCAAGGTGAGAATCCCAACATTCCCGTCGGGAATGCTCCGAGTATTATGAACAAGGATTACACGATCACCGCCGAGATCACCGTTCCCAAAGGCGGCGCGGAGGGAATGATCGCGACGATGGGCGGTCGCTTCGGCGGCTACGGCCTTTATCTGCTCAAAGGCAAGCCAGTGTTTACCTACAACCTCCTTGATCTGGAACGCTATCGCTGGGAGGGCGGCGTGGGAGCCCACGACTGGTTAGGTCAGCGCCCTCGAGCCGGGCAAGCATACAATCGTGTTCGACTTCAAATACGACGGCCCCGGCCCCGGCAAAGGCGGGACCGGTGTTATGACGGTGGATGGCAAGGAGTTTGCCAAGAAGACGATTCCGCACACCATTCCCATGCTCATGGCTATCGACGAAAGCTTCGACATCGGAAGCGATACCCGCTCGGGGGTTGACGACAGTTACAAGCTGCCGTTCCACTTCACCGGGACAATCGACAAGCTGACCTACAAACTTGGGCCGAACCAGATGACGGCCGAGGAGCTAGAGGAGCCGCGGCGGAAAAGTACATCGCCCGAGTGAACGACTAACACGGGCGAAAAACCTGCCGCGGTGACGCCTGCAGCTATCAGTGCCCAAAGGCCGCCGAACAACCAGATGCCAAAGCGGGCATCCAGTGCGAAGCTTTGAACTGTGAGAACAAGCGAAGAGCCGCGCGATTCGCTGGCTCCAGCGTTGGCCGGAGCCATCGCTGTGACCACTTTTCACCTGCAGACGCGACGCAAGCGCGCACTGCCGCTCCGCTCACTGCTGCAGAAGCGACCGCGCTAAGCCACCGAAACTTATATCTTTGGATATCCACTCATCACGATTGGAATACACCCGCCGGGTTATTACCAATGTCGAACAAAGTTGAAGGCACGCCATGGGCCGATGGGCCGCAGCTCATCCGTTTGCGCGGTATCCAACATGCCGCCTCTCAGAGACGTCTGGCCGCGCCCAATGCGGACACTGCTATACACCACTCTGCTTCTCTTGATGTAGTGGCAAGGAGCCATATGTGCTGAGCCTGCCGTGATCGCCCACGGTCCGCTATTACCTCTTCCCCCATGCTCGAGGGCGTGACCGATGATGCTTCCGCGGGTGCCGGGCAAGCGCACGACTGGCACCGGCCCGCAGACGTATGCCATCACAGGGCCCGGCTGGAAGGGCACTCTGCCGAAGGCGGAGAAGCGAGTAAATCGCCGACCGCCATCGTGGTGGGTCCTCGGGCGTATCTATCGCACACGGCACGCCGGAAGACTACGCAGGCCGTGCACAAGATGCAGGACGAGATCTCGGTCGTGCCGCTCAGCTCCTACGGCAAATCCTATACACCGCCCAAGTTGCAAGGTCGGATCCGAGCATCGACATGAAAGACGCCGGTGCGCGACCAGGTGAACGCACTTACTGCTGCGAGGCTTACTTCAGCTTGCTGGCACGCTCCTGAAAGATAACCCGCCCGCCAAAGCCGATGCGACCGATGGTCGCGAAGCTGGCCAAGCTAGGAATCGTTCCGGGGCAGGCGTTCGACGCGTAGCAAGCTTGGCGACGAAGGTGCGAAGGCGCTGGCCGATGTGCCCAAGCTGGGCTTCGAAAAGATCATGGGGCACCTCAAAGGAAGCAGCGACGGATGGAGAACGGCTGGACCTTCTCGACAAAGACCGGCCTCTACGGCACTCGATTACCTGCTAACGCGCATTCCGTCACTGCCATCGGCTTGGGGGCGAACCGCCCCGCAGGACGCGGTCGTATCCGACCTCTGAAGTGGACGCGGAGGGCAAGCCCTACAGCGGCGCTAGCACAAATACGTGATGCACTTTCCGAAAGGACAGCTACCACCTGCGGATGGCTTTTGGTCGCTGACGATGTATAACGCCGCGAATATTTCTTCTTCGTCGCCAGCCCGCTCAACCGCTACAGCATCAGCGCCCGTCAGAACCTCAAAGCCAACGCCGACGGTTCCACGAGGATCTCTTACATTCAGAACGAAAGTCCCGGCGCAGACAAGGAGTCGAACTGGCTCCCTGCGCCGACAGACAAGTTCATCCTCATGCTCACGCCCTCTACTGGCCGAACGGAGAAAAGTCCTTCGATTATCAACGGGACATGGAAGATCCCGGCGGTTAAGCCCGCAACGTGACGGTGGCATTTGGCTGTGAAACGCATCGCGTCCTTTGGAAGGCGGCTCCGATTTAACAATTCGACACTAACATTGCCCTAAAGTCTATGATTTGACGGTCAATTTTGAGGAACACGATGGGCACGCAATTAAGCGAAAGGAATCCAAAGCATGAAAAGATATAGTTCAATCATTTACATCGTCAGTCTGGCTTGTGCCGGCCTGATCTTCACCGGGTGCGCAACGACCAGGCGACCGCGCCAATACCTGCCGAATTCAGGTCATTTGCTCATTAACCGGGTCGCAAACTTCGGGAGCGATCTCAGCCTTGTCGTGTCTGTTGATGGCAAGGATGTGGGAAGCTTTACCGAGGGCCGAGGTTACGGTGGCTGCTTAACGGCAGGTCAGCACCAAATTGTCGTCCGCGCGTGATCCCAATCCGGGCGGGAAGCGCCCAGGACGAATGACCCTGACGGTACATCAGGGCAGACATATTCCTACACGCAGCCTTGGTCGGGACAGAGTTTGGCTTTGGCGAGGAACCAGGGTCAGACGATGCCAACCTATTAGATAGGAAAGTTTTATCTTGTCGGGTCGGTCAATCTCGAAGTAGCGTGCTGAGATAGC
>ERZ1370068.7367-contig-6288_pt1 | contig 10582 bp, 15 predicted proteins | sample MGYA00561227_ERZ1370068 | MGnify/ENA primary metagenome ERZ1370068 (study PRJEB38410, sample SAMEA6850437) | metagenome | study: Metagenomic assessment of the ecological functions of the soil: analysis of the soil microbiota associated with the...
AGCCGCGTTCACCGGCTCATCTGCCTGCCGCATCGACGGCGGCGTCAGCCACGCGATAGTGACAATCGGCGCGTGTCCCAAGAGCTGACGATCGTTCGCCCCGACGACTGGCACCTGCACGTGCGCGACGGCGCCGCGCTTGCGCGCCGTCGTTCCGCACAGCGCGCGCCAGTTCGGCCGCGCGATCGTCATGCCGAACCTGCGCCCGCCGGTGGTCACGGTCGCGCAGGCGCTCGCCTACCGCGAGCGCATCGTCGCCGCGCGTGCCCGCGGGCAGCGCGCTTCGAGCCGCTGATGACGCTGTACCTCACCGACACGACGCCGCCCGACGAGATGCGCGCGCGCGCAGCGAGGCCGGCATCGTCGCGATCAAGCTCTACCCGGCCGGCGCCACGACCAACAGCGACGCCGGCGTCACCGACCTGCGCAAGACGCTACGCGACGCTCGAGGCGATGCAGCGCGACGGCATGTCGCTGCTGGTGCACGGCGAGGTCACCGATCCCGCGGTCGACGTGTTCGATCGCGAGGCGGTGTTCATCGATCGCGCTGATGCAGCCGCTGCGCCGCGACTTCCCGGCGCTGAAGATCGTGCTCGAGCACATCACGACGCAAGGAGGCGCGCAGTACGTCGCCGAGGCGGCGCCGCACACCGGCGGCGACGATCACCGCGCACCACCTGCTGTACAACCGCAACGCCATCTTCATCGGCGGCCTGCGGCCGCACTACTACTGCCTGCCGGTGCTCAAGCGCGAGGAGCACCGGCGCGCGCTCGTCGCAGGCGGCGACCTCGGGCAGCGCGCAGCTTCTTCCTCGGCACCGACAGCGCGCCGCATCGCGGCGCGCGCTGAAGGAGCACGCCGGTCTGCTGCGCCGGCTGCTACACCGCGCTCAGCAGCGCTGGAGCTGTACGCCGAGGCGTTCGACGCGGCCGGTGCGCTCGACCGGCTCGAGGCGTTCGCGAGCCGCCACGGCCCCGACTTCTACGGCCTGCCGCGCAACGCGGCACGCGTCACGCTGCGACGCGAGCCTGGACCCTGCCCGAGACGCGTGCCGTTCGGCGACGCGCGAGCTGAAGCCGCTGCGTGGCGGCGAAACGCTGGCCTGGCGGCTGGTCGACTGAACGGAGCCTGCATGATCGAACAACCAACCCCGCATCGCGCTGCTGATCGACGCCGACAACTCGCCGTCGGCGAAGATCGACTTCATCCTCAACGAGCTCGTCGACCTTCGGCGAGACCAGCATCCGGCGCGCCTACGGCAACTGGAAGAAGCAGGAGCTGCAAGGGCTGGGAGGATCAGCTGCACGAGCACGCGATCCGGCCGATGCAGCAGTTCGACTACTAGCAAGGGCAAGAACGCCAGCGACATGGCGATGGTGATCGACGCGCTGGACCTGCTCTACACCGACCGGCCCGAGGCGTTCGGCATCGTCTCGTCGGACGCCGACTTCACGCCGCTGGTGATGCACCTGCGCGCGAAGGGCGCCGCGGTCTACGGCTTCGGCGCCAGCAAGACGCCCGAGCCGTTCGTCAACGCGTGCTCGCGCTTCCTCTACCTCGACAAGCTGGCTGCCGCGGTCCGACATCGACCGACAGCGAGCGGCGCCGACGATGGCAAGCGCGACGCGCCAGCAACGCGCCGCTGCGTGCCGACGCCGACGCAAGCTGCAAGCGAGACGCCAAGCTCGTCGACGCTGCTGCGCAACGCCGTCGAGCTGCGGCGCAGGACGACGACGGCTGGGCGCGCGTCGGCGCGGTCGGCCAGCAGATCGGCAACCAGGCGTCGTTCGACCCGCGCAACTACGGCTACGCAACGCTCACCAAGCTGCTCAAGGCGACCGAGCTGTTCCAGCTCGACAAGGAGGGGACGTCGGAAGTCTCGGTGCGCGACATCCGCCGAGGCCCGCGGCGCGAAGGCCTGAGCAGCGGCGGGCAAGAAAAGCGGCTCCGAAGAGCCGCCTTCTCGATCGGCTCGAAGCGCCGATGCTTCGTCGAGTCCGCTTTACTTCGCGCTCTCGCCGGCACGCCGGATTTGGCCTTGTTCTTCTGCTGGGCCTTGGTCTTGGCCTTGCGCTGCGGCACGGGTGGTTTCCGAGCCCGGTGCTCTTCATGGCCTTGTCTTCCTTCATGGCCGCCGGCTTCGCCAGCCGGCATCCTTGACGTTGCCGGCCTTTGGCCTTTCGGCTGGTGTCCTTGCGCTCCGCGCGGGTCTTGTCCGACGTCTTCGACGGTGCGGGCGTCGGTTGTCACCGGCGGGCGCGACGGACTTGGCCTGGGCGCCGGCCTGGCGTCGGCACTGATTCGCCGGAGCATTCGCCGGAGCCGAGGCTTTGCGCGAACAGCGCCTTGCGAGAACGACGGCGATGGCCGCGGCGACTGCGCTCAGAGCGAGTTTGGTCTTCATCGGGTAACTCCTGATCGTTGCATTAATGGGAAGGGGCACCTTCATGAGTCGCCGCTCTGGCGTGCAGTGCATTTCGAGCGAGACCGATCATGAAAACGCGACAACGGCGATTCGGTTGACGCGAGCGAGCGGCGCTCATGGCCCCGCGAGGCGGCATTCTAGCCATGCCGGCGAGCGGCAGGTGGCTCGAATTCGCCAGCTCACTTGGCCGTGGCGAGGCAGCGACCCGCCGCCGATAATCCGAGGTGTGAAGCGAGCCAGGCCGCCGCGGGTGCCGTCACGCACGGCACGCGAGGAAGGTCCGGACTGCACAGGGCGGCGTAGCAGCTAACGGCTGTCCACCGCGAGGTGAGGATCAGAGCAACAGAGACGAGTCGGTGCCGATCGCAAGACGGTCGCCGGGTGAAACGGGCAATCTCTACGCGCAGCAATACCAAATAGGCCGGCGTGGGCCGGGCGCTTCGGCGCCGGCCTCGGAAGTGTGGCTCCGCACGAGCCGGCGGGTAGGTAGCACCGAGCCGGGCAGCGATGCCCGGCCCAGAGGAATGGCGGTCACGGCGGCGCGTCGCAAGACGCGGGCGCCGCACAGAATCCGGCCTATCGGCTCGCTTCACACTTTTGTCCGACAGCGCCGGCCAGCCGGGCTGCCTACACTCGACCGGCTCGATGAATCCCGACGCCCACACGACTCTGGCAGCGCGCCGAGCTGGGCCCTGGCCGTCCTGCTCGCCTGCCTCGGGCATGCTCGGGCCGTTCTCGATCGACACCTACCTGCCGGCGTTCACCGGCATCGCGCAGTCGATCGGCGCGACGCCGGTCGAGATGCAGCAGACGCTGTCGGCCTACCTGTTCGGCTTCGCGGTGATGAACCTGTTCCACGGCGCGCTGTCCGGACAGCTTCGGCCGCCGCCCGGTCGTGCTCGTCGGGCTGGCGCGTCTTCACGCTCGCGTCGGTCGGCTGCGCGCTGTCGCAGCACATCGGCGCGCTGGTGCTTCTTCCGCGCGCTGCAGGGCATGTCGGCGGGCGCCGGCATCGTCGTCTCGCGCGCCGTCATCCGCGACATGTTCCCGCCGGCCGACGCGCAGCGGGTGATGTCGCAGGTGACGATCTACTTCGGCGTCGCGCCGGCGGTCGCGCCGATGGTCGGCGGCTTCCTGTTCGTGCACGCCGGCTGGCACGCGATCTTCTGGTTCCTCACCGGCGTCGGCGTCGTGCTGTTCGTCGCCAACTGGCGGCTGCTGCCCGAGACGCTGCACCGCAGCCACCGGCAGCCGTTCAACGTGCGCAACCTGCTGCGCGGCTACTGGCAGCTCGGCAGCGAACCCGCGCTTCCTGATGCTGGCGCTGGCGAGCGGCATCCCGTTCAACGGCATGTTCCTCTACGTGCTGTCGGCGCCGGTCTTCCTCGGCGAGCACCTGCAGCCTGGCGCCGGCGCAGTTCTTCTGGTTCTTCGTGCTGCACCATCGCCGGCATCATGGCCGGCGCCTGGCTGTCGGGCGCGCATGGCCGGCACGCGTCAAGCCGAAGCACCAGATCCGCCACGGCTTCGTGATCATGCTGGCGGTGTCGGTGCGTCAACCTCGTGCTCAACCTGCTGTTCGCGCCGCAGGCCTGGTGGGCGCTGCTGCCGATCGCGCTCTATCGCGTTCGGCTGGGCGCTGATGGTGCCGGTCGTGACGCTGATGGTGCTCGACCTCGTGCCCGAGCGGCGCGGCATGGCGTCGTCGCTGCAGGCCTTCGTCGGCAGCACGGCCAACGGCGTCGTCGCCGGCGTGATCGCGCCGCTGGTGATGCACTCGACGCTGCGCGCTCGCGGTCGACGTCGCTCGTCGATGATGAGCATCGGCGTCGTCGCCTGGCTCGTCGTCAAGCCGCACATGCGCCCGGCACGCGGCGCTGGCCGCGGCGCAGCCGAGCGCGTAGCCGGCGAGCGCGCCGCGCTCCGGCGTTCCACGCCACAATCCGCCATGCTCGTGCTGTCGTCGGCCTGGTGATCTTCCTGGGCATCCACAGCGTCTCGATCGTCGCGCCCGGCTGGCGCGACGGCGACAGATCGCGCGCCTCGGCGAGCGGCCGCTGGAAGGGCTCTACTCGCTCGCCTCCGGCGTCGGCCTGGCGCTGCTCATCGTCGGCTACGGCATGGCGCGGCGCGATCGCCGGTCGTCCTCTACACGCCGCCGGCGGCGCTGCGCCACCTCGCGCTGCTGCGTCGATGCTGCCGGTCTTCCCGCTGCTGTTCGCCGCCTACCTGCCGGGCCGGATCAGCGCGCGGCCGCGAAGCACCCGATGCTGCTCGCCGTCAAGCTCTGGGCCCTGGCGCACCTGCTCGCCAACGGCACGCTCGCCGACGTGCTGCTCTTCGGCGGCTTCCTCGCCTGGGCGGTCGCCGACCGCATCTCGGTGAAGCGCCGTCCGCCGCCCAGACGCACGCGGTGCCGGCGGCGCCGCCGCGGCCGATGCAACGACGCGATCGCGCTGATCGGCGGTCTGGTCGTCTACGCGCGTGTTCGTCTTCTGGGCGCACCGCTGGATCATCGGCGTCTCGCCGCTGCCGCTGATCGCGCCACGCCAGCGCCTCGAATGCCGTGTCGTCGCCGTTCGCGCTGTCGGCCGGGCCTCGCATTCGAGGTGGCGCCGTTTCGCCTCAGCGGCACCGTCTACGGCGACGCTGCTGAACCACCGCCGCTCGCTCTGGCGGCGCTCGGCGATGCCGGTCGCAGCGGCGCCGTACAAGGCGCGCCGAAGGCGTCGTCCTCGCCGTCAAGCCGCGCAACACGCTCGTCGCTCCCGGCGCGCGCGATGCGCAGTCGACGACGCGCCGGAGCGCTCGAGGTCGGCGCCGCGCTCGGCATCGTGATCGGCACGCACGCGCCTGCGCGCGTCGCCGAAGCCGACGCGCTCGGCCACGTCGCCGGCTACGTGATCGTCGCGCGACTGCAGCGCTGCCGCACGCTAGCTACTTCCGGCCGCAGATCCGCTTCAAGGCGCGCGACGCGTCGTGCGTCCGATCGGCGCCGCGGTCGTCGCGCGCGCGACGAGTCGCCGATCCCGACGCGCTCGGCGATCCGCGTCTTCGTCGACGGCGCGCTCGCGCACGATCGTCGAGCACCGCCGAGCACGTTCGCCGGCGGCGCGGCTGCTCGCCGACGTCAGCGAGTTCATGACGCTGCGTGCCGGGCGACGTCCTGCTGACCGGCGGCGCGCCCGGCGCGCCGCGCGTGCGGCGCCGGACGCGCAGCTCGCGATCGAGATCGACGGCGTCGGCCGGCTCGAGAACGCGCGTCGTCGCCGACGACGCGAGGACGCGCGCGATGAAGCGCGCCCGCGTCGCCTACGCCGGCGCGATGCACGAGGCGACGCCGCGACGCCGGCGCCGGCGCGCATCCGCCTCGCCGACGGCCGCGTCGTCGCCGAGGACGACGGTCGTCTGGCTGCCGCCGTTCGAGGTCGGCACCGTGATCGCGCTCGGCCTGAACTACGCCGACCACGCCAAGGAGCTCGCCGTTCAACGCGCAGCAGGACGAGCCGCTGGTCTTCCTCAAGGGACCGGGCGCGCTGATCGGCCACCGCGGCCAGACGCGCCGGCCGGCGCGACGCGACCTTCATGCACTACGAGTGCGAGCTCGCGGTCGTGATCGGCAAGCCGGCGCGGCGGGTCGCGCGCGCCGACGCGATGGCGCACGTCGCCGGCTACACGGTCGCCAACGACTACGCGATCCGCGACTACCTCGAGAACTGGTACCGGCCGAACCTGCGCGTCAAGAACCGCGACGGCGCTGCACCGTGCTCGGGCCGTGGCTCGTCGACGCCGCCGACGTCGACGGCGCCGCCTGCAGCTCGACCTGCGCACGCTCGTCAACGGCCGGCGTCACGCAGCAGCGGCAACACGCCGCGACCTGGTCTTCGACATCGCCGTTCCTGATCGAGTACCTGAGCGGCGTTCATGACGCTCGTCGCCGGGCGACGTGATCCTCGACCGGCACGCCCGAGGGCGTCGTCAACGTCGACGTCGGCGACGAGGTCGTGTGCGAGATCGACGGCATCGGCCGGCTCGTCAACACGATCGTCGGCGACGCCGAGTTCGGCCGCGTCGAGCGGCGTCGGCACCGAGCGAGCGAAGGCGAATCGCATGCGCATCCAGCACCTGATCGACGGCCGGCCGGTCGCGAGGCCGCAGCTACTTCGAGACCGTCAACCCGGCGACGCAGGAAGTGCTCGCCGAGGTCGCGCGCGGCGGCGCGGCCGAGGTCGACGCGGCGGTCGCGGCGGCGAAGGCGGCGTTTCCGGCGCTGGGCCGGCGCGCCGGCCAGCCGAGCGCGCCGCGCTGATGCGCCGGCTCGGCGACCTGATCGCCGCGCACGTGCCCGAGCTCGTCCGAGACCGAGACGCGCGACACCGGCCAGGTGATCGCGCCAGACCGGCAAGCAACTGGTGCCGCGCGCGGCCGACAACTTCCACTACTTCGCCGAGATGTGCACGCGCGTCGACGGCCACACCTATCCGACGCCGACGCACCTGAACTACACGCTCTACCACCCGGTCGGCGTCTGCGCGCTGATCTCGCCCGTGGAACGTGCCGTTCATGACGGCGACCTGGAAGGTCGCGCCGTGCCTCGCGTTCGGCAACACCGCGGTGCTGAAGATGAGCGAGCTGTCGCCGCTGACCGCCGCGCGCCTCGGCGAGCTGGCGCTCGAGGCCGGCATCCCGGCCGGCGTGCTCAACGTCGTCCACGGCTACGGCGGCGAGGCCGGCGAGCCGCTGGTCGCGCACCCCGACGTGCGCGCGATCTCGTTCACCGGCTCGACCGCGCACCGGCAACCGCATCGTCCAGACCGCGGGCCTGAAGAAGTTCTCGATGGAGCTCGGCGGCAAGAGCCCGTTCGTCGTCTTCGACGACGCCGACCTCGAGCGCGCGCTCGACGCCGCGGTCTTCATGATCTTCTCGAACAACGGCGAGCGCTGCACCGCCGGCTCGCGCATCCTGGTCGCAGCGAGTCGATCTATGCCGGAGTTCGTCGGCGCGCTTCGCCGAGCGCGCGCAGCGCATCGCCGTCGGCGATCCGCTCGACGAGAAGACCATCGTCGGGCCGATGATCAGCCGCGGCCATCTCGCGAAGGTGCGCGGCTACATCGAGCTCGGCCGGAGCGAGGGCGCGACGCTGCTCGTGCGGCGGCCTCGAGCGCGCCGACGCTGCCGGCGCGCGTGCAGCAACGGCAACTTCGTCCTGCCGACCGTGTTCGCCGACGTCGACAACCGGATGCGGATCGCGCAGGAGGAGATCTTCGGCCCGGTCGCCTGCCTGATCCCGTTCGACGACGAGGCCGACGCGATCGCGCAGCGCCAACGACATCGCCTACGGCCTGTCGAGCTACGTCTGGACCGAGAACCTCGGCCGCGCGCACCGCGTCGCCGCCGCGATCGAGGCCGGCATGTGCTTCGTCAACAGCCAGAACGTGCGCGACCTGCGCCAGCCGTTCGGCGGCACCAAGGCGTCGCGGCACCGGCCGCGAGGGCGGCACCTGGAGCTACGAGGTGTTCCTCGAGCCGAAGAACGTGCTGCGTGTCGCATCACGGACCACCACATTCCGAAGTGGGGCGCGTGAACGTCGCTCCCCACCGCAAGCGCCAGATGGGCCCCTCCCAGCCCTCCCCGAGGGAGGCGCAGAGGGCGATGAGTCTCTACGGGACGCAGAAGTTTCTGCTATCACCTGAACCGCGACCCGGCGGTGCAGACGCGCTATCGCGACGACCTGCGCGGCGCTGCTCGGCGACTACGAGCTCGACGCCGAGGAGCGCGAGGCGATCCTCGCCGGCGACATCGGCCAGCTCTACGTGCTCGGCGCCAACGGCCAGTTGCTGATGCACTTCGCGGCGCTGCTCGGCATGCCGTGGGCCGACTACATCGAGGCGATGCGCGAGGGCGTGCGCCGCCACGGCCCGGTGCGCGCCGGCATCTACGCGATGACGACGTCGACCGACGAGAAAGTCGCCGGCGTATGAGGCGCGCGCCGCATGAGCCTCGTCTTCGCCGGCGTCTGCAGCCACGCGCCCGGCATCACCGGCCGCGCGCACCTCGCCGACCCGGCGCTGCAGCGACGCGTTCCATGCCGAGCTCGCGCGCCTCGGCGACGCGCTGCGCGAAGCGCGGCCCGACGCGCTGATCGTCGTCGCCGCCGAGCACTTCGCGAACTTCTTCATGGACAACATGCCGGCCTACGCGATCGGCATGGCCGACCACTACGAGGGCCGATCGAGGATCCGGGCGTGGCTCGGCATCGCGCAGCACGCGCATCCCGGGCAACGCCGACGCTGTCGCAGCCGGCTCATCGCGCGAGGTGATGCACGACGGTCGACGTCGCCTTCGCCGAGGAGTGGAAGTTCGACCACGGCATCATGGTGCCGCTGCACTTCCTGACGCCGCGCTTCGACCTGCCGGTCATCCCGGTCAACATCAACTGCCAGGGCCCGCCGCTGACGCCGCTGCACGCGCGCCTGGGCGTTCGGCGCGGCGCTGCGGCGCGCGGCTGCGACGCGCGTGCCGGAGCGGATCGCGCTCGTCGGCACCGGCGGCATCTCGCACTGGCCGGCGACGCCCGACTCGGGCAAGATCAACGAGGCCTGGGACCGCGAGTTCCTCGACCGCTGGGCGCGCAACGACCAGCGCGGCGCTGCTCGACTACAGCGACGACGGCGACCTACCGCGACGCCGGCCAGGGCGGCTTCGAGATCCGCACCTTCATCGCCGTCGCCGCCGCGGCGCGGGCGCGGGCGAGATTCGCCACTACGCGCCGATCCCGATCTTCTCGGTCGGCTGCACGGTGGCGACGATGGCGCGATCGAGATAGGAGAGACGCCGATGCCGCACGTCGACGATCCAGTACACCGCCAACCTCGATCCCGAGGCGACGGATCGGCGCGCTGCTGCAAGACGCTCGCCGAGATCATCGTGCGCGCAGCGCGACGGCGCCGGCGCGCGGTCTTTCCGATCGGCGGCACGCGCGTGCTCGCCTATCCGACGCCGCACTTCGCGGTCGCCGACGGCAGCGCCGGATCGCGCCTTCGTCTACCTCAACGTGCGCATCGCCGCCGGCCGCGAGCGCGCGCGCGATCGAGCGCCGCCGGCGAGGCGCTGATCGCGGCGGTGCGCGCGCACTTCGCGCGCGATCTTCGCGCAGCCGGCCGCTCGGCATCACCTTGCAGATCGACGAAGGCCGCCGGTGTTCGACGCCAAGCACAGCAACCTGCATCCGCTGTTCGCAGGCACGCTGAGCGCATGCTCGCCGACGCGACCATCGCCGCGCTCGCCGCCGAGCTGCACGACGCCGCAGAGGCGCGCGCGTCCAGCTGCGCCACTTCTCGCAGCGCCATCCGGGCATGACGATCGACGACGGCTACGCGATCCAGCGCGCGTGGGTGCAGCTCGAGCTCGCCGACGGGCGCAGCGTCAAGGGCCGCAAGATCGGCCTGACCTCGCGCGCGATGCAGCAGGCGTCGCAGATCGACGAGCCCGACTACGCGCCGCTGATGGACGACATGTTCTTCGACGCGGGCGGCGACATCCCGTTCGACCGCTTCATCGCGCCGCGCGTCGAGGTCGAGCTCGCGTTCGTCCTCGGCAAGCCGCTGCAAGGGCCCGGCGTCACGCTCGTTCGACGTGCTCGCCGCGACCGACTACGTGACGCCGGCGGTCGAGATCATCGACGCGCGCATCGAGCAGTTCGACCGCGACGACGAAGGCGCCGCGCAAGGTCTTCGACACGATCGCCGACTTCGCCGCCAACGCCGGCATCGTCACCGGCGGCCGCCCGGTGCGGCCGACGACGTCGACCTGCGCTGGGTCGGCGCGCTGCTCTACAAGAACGGCGTCGATCGAGGAGACCGGCCTGGCCGCCGGCGTGCTCGAACCACCCGGCGACCGGCGTCGCCTGGCTCGCCAACAAGATCGCGCCGTACGACGAGCAGCTGAACGCCGGCGACGTCGTGCTCGGCGGCTCGTTCACGCGGCCGACGACCGCGCGTGCGCGGCGACAACTTCCACGTCGACTACGGGCCGCTCGGCGTCGATCGAGTTCAGCTTCGCCTGAACATGTTCGCTCGCAGCGTGACGTAGTGCCGCGACGCGCCTCGAGACCGCCACCCACGCGCGAGCCACTGCACGCGAAATAGGCGGACT
>ERZ1370068.7131-contig-6068_pt1 | contig 10579 bp, 14 predicted proteins | sample MGYA00561227_ERZ1370068 | MGnify/ENA primary metagenome ERZ1370068 (study PRJEB38410, sample SAMEA6850437) | metagenome | study: Metagenomic assessment of the ecological functions of the soil: analysis of the soil microbiota associated with the...
CTGGGAGGAGTTGGCCGGGCGCATTTCTTTCATACCAAACACCAGGATCCGGACGAGTCGCGGCACATGCGCGATGATCAGGACGCGCAGGATATTTCGTGGCCCAATTATCATTCAGGCCGTAATGGCGACTATCAGCAAATTACCTGCGTCGAGCCGATTCACCCGTTGCTGCGGAATCCCGGCAATGGTTCAGGAGTAATTGAATATTTTCCGGCGCACCCGCACGAAGGCGGTGTAGGCGTACCCGACGGTGAAGAAGACGCGTGGGTCATCGCAACCGGAATTAGCCAGGTAACTCAACGCCCTTTCAATCTGATGGTGGCGTTTGAACGAGCGCGCGATCAGCACGGCCACACGCTGGGGCGCGCGATTGCCGAGGCCAGCTTTCACCACTTCGTTGATTACAACTGGGACCCCACGAAAGGCTGTCCCAGTTTCCTGGTCGAGACGCCGGGCGATCAGATCAAGCGCGAGCCGGAGAAGATTGAGGATGTGAAAACCTACGTCACGAACCTCGCTCGATGGTTGGCGCCCTGGGACTAGCGGGAGATCCTGACGTTAGACTCGCGGTCGCGCCCGCGCATTCTCGAAGGTTAAGCAAACATCTGAATGGGTTAGTGACCTGAGTCCATCGTGGATTTTCGCTAGCCCAGGCGTTTACGCCTGGGTAAGAACCAGGAGACGCTACTAAAGCCCCATTAATGGGGCTTTTGAAACTAAGCGCTCCTTCATTCCGATGCGTAAACGCCTGGGCTACGAAAAAGTCAGTCGAATTTGGGCACCTTCTGAATGCCGTTTAAACGGTTTCAGATCTTAACTCGGGCGGGCTCCACCTGGCTAAAGCCAGGTGTGAATGAAACCAGAATCCGAAGAACTCATAAATTTTGGTGTGCCAAACGCACTTTGCGCAAAGCAGAGGTGCCTAGACTTTCTGTTCGTCGCTTCGGCGTTTCTCTTCAATTCGATGTTCGAACTTTTCCAGGGCCAGAATCCCCACGGCCAGAACCGTAATCATCAAGGCTATTCCCAGACTTCCCAGACCAATAGTGACGCCAATAGCTGCGGTCATCCAGACGCTGGCCGCAGTTGTCAGGCCCTTGATCTGGTGCTGCTCACTTAACTTCAGGATCGAACCGGCGCCGATAAAACCAATGCCGGTAATGATGCCCTGAATCATTCGGGACAATCCTTCCGTGGTCATCCCGAAACTTGAACCCGCGATCACAAAGGCGGCCGTGGCCAGGCTAACCAGCACATGCGTTCGTAGTCCTGCGGGTTTTCTCGTGCGCTCACGCTGGATACCGATAATCGCTCCCAGTAAAGTTGCCGCCACCAGACGGATAAGAACCCGGGTTACCTGTTTCGAGTCGTGCAGTCCCGAGGTCAATTCCTGCCAAAAGACTTCCATCATGGGTTTCGCCTCATCTTCGCCACCGGCCAAATTCCGAGCGACACGACCGACTTCTTTCAGTCTATCGCTGCGCGACAAGCTGATCTATTCTCGATAGCTATCTAAACTGACTGACTACAATATGGCGAACAAGGCGCGTTCATCAATAGGAATCCTGCTCTTTGACTGGGACGGGACCCTGGCCGATTCGGCCCCGCTCGGTCTGGCTGCTTTCCGGAAAACGTTTGCCGAGCTGGCCATACCGTTCTCGGAACAGATCTACGACGCGGCGTATTCTCCAAACTGGTATTCGATATATGCCGCTTTGGGGTTGCCAACAGAGCGCTGGCAACAGGCTGATGATTTATGGAATAAACATTACGGAATGCAGACAGCGCGGCTGGTTGCAGGCGCCAGAGAGATCATTTCAGAGTTGCGACGGCGGGGCTACCGGCTGGGCGTTGTCAGCAGCGGCAACGAAAGCAGAGTACTTCGCGAGATTGAAAACGGCGGCCTGGCCGCGAGTTTCGAGGTGGTTGTTTGCTACGAACACGTCATTCAGAAGAAACCAAATCCTGAAGGCCTGGAGGTCGCCATGCGCGAGTTAGGTTGCGGCGCTCCGGAATGCGGCTATGTTGGCGACGCCCCTGAAGACATTGAAATGGGTAAGCGGGCAGGCGTTCTGACGATCGGCGTCAAGAGCTCGTATCCGAGCAACGTGCGTTTGCCGGCGGCCCAGCCGGATATCTATCTCGAATCAATTCGCGAGCTTCTAATTCATTTCCCGGTGTGCAAACAGGTCTGGAATAGTCCAGAAACCGGCGAGCTCATGAGCAACAGAATTAACTCTATCTTAAGATCAACTTAACCTGGCGTTAGCATTCGTCTAGTAATATCCGCGCGCGTTTGCCGAAGCAAAGAGGAAGCCGGCCAGCAAAACCGGTATTTCCCAAAGATTCGGCAAGCAAAACCCGCCCTGCCATCGCGTGCCATCGGCGCAAATCGCCATCCACGGCGCGCGGAATCGCACAAGTAGTGTAGTCTGACGAAAGCACCTCGGCGGCTTGCCACCGCCGAGGTTTTTTGCGCACGAATTGATTGTCCCCTCTCACTTTGGGAGAGGGGCAGGAGAGGGATTACGCGGCACGTAAACGCTAACCCCAACCCGCCCAGCTGGGAAGGGACTTAAGAATAATCCAACACGCCGGTATGCATGGTCATTTTCCATTCATCGCCGATTCGCGAATAGACCTTGCACACCCGGCCCAGCCAATGATTCTCGCGGCCGCTATGGTCGATCCAGAGAGTATCGATATCCACCACCGCAAAAGCTCCATCGCCCTCTTTCGAAATTTCGATTTTCTTAATCTCACGTTTGTTGTGGGCCAGGCGATGCGAGTCGAATAACTGTTGCCAGCCGGCTTTCCAACGCTCGTAGTCGTAACGTCCCCAGACAATCACCCAGTCCATTGGGTCGTGCGATTGCGGTGTTCGGGGCCAGGGCCAAACCATGTCGGGATGAAAGATGGTCATCAACAGATCGACATCCTGTGTGTCCCAGGCGCGGGTTTCGCGATTGACGATCTCTTCAATTTCTTTGCGCGGGTCGCTCATGATCTATTTCAAAGGTAAAGAGGCGCGAAGAATATCACGCTTCGCGCCTCTTGTTTTCCGTTCGGATGGACCGATCACTAGAAGGTAAACTTGATTGCCAGTTGTGCCTGTAGGGGATCGCCGACGCCTTGCCGCAGAAATCCGTCAAAGTTAAATAACCCTGGCGTGGTCAGCGGGTTAATGCTGTTCGCGTTATTGAGGGTATTAAACACCTCGAAGATGGGGATCAGGGCGTAACGGTCACCGCCAAACTTGAACGGACGCTGTATCCGCCAATCAAACGAGAAGTAATTATTGTTTTTCCGCAGGGTGTTGCGATTTGTCGCGGTGCGCGGATCAGGCGTGATGGGTTGCGCCGTGCGCCCCTGGATTACGAAGTTCCCCTCAAAGCCCCAACCCAACTCAACATACGAGTAGAAGTTGAACTTATGCGCGATGTCGCGGTCCGACAACGCATAGTCGAGCGTCAGATTGTTAATGTCGAATGATCTGTCGGTAAACGGATCGCGCTCGTTCGAGTCGTCGTCTCGATCGCGCGAATACACGTAGCTCACCTCAAATTGGTAACGCTTGCTGAGTCGTTTTCTCACTCCGGCGGTAAAGCCGTTGTAGAGTCCTTTACCAACCGCGCTGGTAACAAACACGTCACCCAGGGTAGGGAATAGCCCGGTCCGCGCATAGTTCAGAAAGCGCGTAAGGTGAACGCCCTGCGAGTGAGTGAAGTCGAAGAACACAGTAAAGTCTCTGTCAATTTCCTGCTCAAAACCAACGTTGGTCGTGTAGATGCGCGGATTCGCATAGTTCTTACTGAAAACCCGCACGCTGGCGCCGAACGGAATCCCACCACCCGGAGCGGCCGGAACAATGTTGGGCCAGGTGGGTGGTTGCGTAGCAGCTCGAAACAAGTGAAGGCGAAAGTTGAGGCACAGGTGATCCCAAACTGCTGGGCGCCGTTGTCGGTGATCGAACCTACCTGGGACAACATATTCTGTCTGGCGAAATAGATGCCATAGCTGGCTCGCAAAACAGACTTGCCCGACCTGGCGACATCCCACGCAAAACCGACTCGCGGCTGGAACTCTTTCTTCGGGCTATGCAGGGTGCCATCTGACGGGAAAGCTGGATTATTTAACAGACTCGCATAGGCAGTTTGCGACGGAGGAATTACCGGCTTGGGAAATATCTGCGCTTCCCATCGCAGACCATAGTTCAAAGTAAAATTGGATCGTACCTGCCACTTATCCTGGGCAAAGAGTGAGTAGTCCTCGTTGCTGATGGTGGACGCCCCGGGAGGGGCACACCCGCGATCCCGGTCGATATGCCATTCTGCAAATAGAGTAGCAGCGGACCTGCGGCGCCGCTTCCCGCCGGGCACGGCGTGGGAGATGTTACCCAACTCACAAAAGCGCCCGTCACACTGTTGGTGCACTCAATCGTTCTTGGTCCAAATCCGCCCGGCGCTGCCGGTGATGCATAACGCAGGAAACCGGTAACGCTGTCGAAGATATAGCGACCCGTAAAAAAGCCGCGGAACACCTGATCGTTAAGCGAATGCAGCCATTCGCCGCCGAACTTGATCGTGTGGTTGGCGCGAACGATGGTGAAGTTATCCTTGAGGTCGGTACGCCAAAGCAGTTCATCGACGGCGGGCTGGAGAAAGAAAGGCGCTCCAAATCTAAAGGTTGTCGCAAAGCCCATCGCCGTGTCGGCCGGCACGTTTGAGGCTACGGCGGCGCGAGGCCTCAGTTCACGCGTATATGAGAAATGCGCTTCGTTCAGTTTTGTTGGCGACACCGTCGAGAAAAGGTTGACGTTGAAGTTGTTGATCTTTGAGCCACCTTCAATGCCATTTGCGGAGTTGCCATAAGTGGCCACGTCGAAGGTCTGATTTGTGTTCTTCGAGTAGTCGTAATTGTAAGAGATCGTCAGCAGGTTCGCATTGGTGACATTGATATCAGTCTTGGCCAAAAACGCGTAATTCCTGATCGGGTGTTCGATCGGCAATCCTTCTTCCTGGTTCCGAGTGGTCCTCATGAAGTTGATCAGGGCCAGTCGTTGACAGTCGGAGCTGGCATTGATCAGGGCTTCGTTCGCAATAATCGTTGGCGCTGAAACCGGACAGGGCGCTCCAATCGGATCGCTGAGGTTTGCGCGGGTCAGGGCTTCGCGAATGCCTTCAAATGCCAGGAAGTAGAAGGCCTTGTTCTGTTTGATGGGCCCGCCGACCGTGCCGCCGAATTGCTCGCGGTGAAAACCGTCGAGAGGCTTGCCATCTGATGTGTTTGCCGTCAGCGCTTCCAGTCGCTGGAAGTAGAAGGCACTGCCGTGGATTTGATTGGTGCCGGACTTGGGGATGACATTGATGATCCCGCCGGCGGTGCGGCCAAATTCAGCGGTCGCGCCCGTGGCCACCACCTGAAACTCTTTCACTGCGTCCAGCGGGATATCGATCGCCGCGCGCTGGCCGCCCAGCTGCTCGCCAAAAAATCCGTTGTTGTAATCACCGCCGTCGAAGCTGACGTTATTGAAAACACCACGCTGCCCGGCAAAGGTGATTTCGTCTCCGTCCGGACCCTGGACCACGCTGACTCCCGGCGTCAGGGTCAACAGGTTTTCAAACTTGCGCCCGAGAATCGGAGTCGTGCTCACCGTGGTTTGATTCAGAGTCGTGCTCGATTCTGTTTTTACCACATCCACAGCGCCGGCCGCGGCGATAGTTACCCGTTCCTGAACTCCGGAAACAGACATCGTCACGGGAAGAGTCATGGCCTGTCCGACCGTCAGTTCCAGGCTTTCGGCAACAGCGGTGGCGAATCCCTGCTTCGAAATGGTTACGGAATACTTGCCGGGAGGCAGGGCCAGGGCCACAAAGCGTCCTCCTTCATCGGTCGTCAGCGTTTTCGTAAGGTTGGTTTCAAGGTTTTTGATCTCCACATTGGCGCCGGGCACAATGCCGGCGTTGGTGTCGACCACAGTGCCTTGAATTGTTCCAGTGGTTATTTGAGTTTGAGAAATAGCGACAAAGGCGGTCGCCAGAATAATTACCAACGCGAATCCAGTTTGTTTGAACCTTCGGGCGGCAAGAACGCGGGCTTGCAGAGTCTGCATTTCTTTTCTCCTATTCTTTGGGGGGCCAGGGTTAAGAAATCTCGTAAGTTCAGATTGAAAATCGCGAGGTGTTAAAGGGAAGTGGCGTCAGTTCGACAACGCCCGCCTGAGCGGGCTGAAGGGGAGACGGAATCGCGGTCTGGGCCTTGCGCATCGCCGCTCATCACCATCTGGTTGGTTTTTAATTACTTCGCGGGCATCTTATTAAAACGATGTTACAAGTGTCAACGATTTCATCAAGAGCTGCGAAGCAGCGGTCAGAGTTAAGCTCAGGGCGAGGCTTTGCGAGGGTATTGAAATACTTCGCGAATCAAGAAAACTGAATCGGCCGATGATTTACCCCACGGAAGGCTTATCTCCCTTCTCCCTTTTGGAGAAGGGTTGGGGATGAGGGACTGCGAACGGCGCGACAGCAACCCTCACCCCAATGGGAGAGGGCGTTGAAAAATACGCAGTGTGTCAAGGATGGGCGAGGCCCTTGCTTACGCGCGGGCTTCTGACACAGAACTGGTGAAGCTTTCGGGATCGAACAGCACTTCCTGTAACCGGCTTAGGAATCTTCCCACGTGCAGACCATCCATCAAGGCGTGATGAACTTCTACCGAGATGGGCAACATTGTTCGATCGTTCTCGTCTGTGAACTTTCCGAAAACGAGTCTCGGCACCGAATCGCCACGGCCCGGAGTTCGCGCATGCGCGAAACTGGTGAAAGAGATCCATGGCAACGTCGTGTGGTAAATCACGTCGTCACGCTGGGTCGGCTTCAAGGGTCCGGTTCCTGTCCGTATCTCATCTACTGCTTTGCCCATATCGGTAACAAACTTTTCGAAGTCGCGCTGATAATCAAAGTACGCATAAGCAAAGCTTTCGTTGGGCAGCAGCACGGTGGTGCCGCCGTTTACCACGTCGTAAACAACAACCTTTTTGTCTTTGAGACGGTAGCGGAATGGTTCGATTTCGTTGGCGACCCGCAGCGCAAAGTAATGGACGGCCAGCGAAATCTTGAGGCCAGGTTTCGCGCGGACAAACGCCACGAACCTGGTTACGTCAAGGCTGGTACAAACATTGAAGTAAGGGTTTTCATAGTCGATGAAGAATTCAAACAGCTCGCGCCGCGACCAGTTTTCGAGATCGAGATAGTGATCCATGAACGGAATTTTAACCCATTTCAGGAAGCTTCTTTGTTGGCCAGATCCAGCTTCCTAGTCGTCGGCTCGACGACACTGAACGGAGTAGGCAAAGCGCCGGGCGCGCTTACAAAGTCCGTCAAGTCTGCGGGGTTAAGCGCCTGGGTGGAAGGGCCTTCGTCCAACTCTTGAACCGGAGCTGACTCCTCGCGAGCGTGCTTGAGTCTTTGTCGCAACTTCAGAGTGACGGCAAAGCTCGAGGCTTGCCATCCCGCTATGCAAAGACAGAAAGCGGCAGCAAAGTAAACCGACCACTTCGCATCACCACTGCCAAGATATGTTGCGTAAAGCGCGATCGCTGAGACGAGCGCAGCCAGCGCGCTGATGGCGCTCATGAAAAGACTCGTGAAAATATTTTGCTGGGGCGTTGCGCCGCCGAACGAGCCGTGAGATCGGGTCGTGATGTCCGGCAGCCACTCACCGCAACGCTTGCAGTAGGCGTTGGCCGTTTGACTGTCGGCACCGCATTGCGAGCAATACATCGTCTCGTCCTGGCCCCCTGGCGCGCATTGTAACCCAGCAGCCATCAATACTTGACCTCTTCACATCGATTTAATTACATGTTCACACAGCGATAACCTCGAATCGGTAGACTCTGATGCGAAGCTTCATGTCCCCGGGTGTGTGTCGCCGTTCTTGTCGGCGAGTGCGAAAGGGACTGAGATGGCCAGACCTATTTTAATCATTGAGGACGATCCGGACATCGCGGAAGTTCTTCGCTACTGTCTCGAAGCGCAAAGCTTCGAGACCCGCGTGGCTCTTACGGGCAGGGAAGGGCTTTCGGCTTCGCTCGATAAGGACCGACCGCCGCTGCTTATTCTGCTCGATCTGTTATTGCCGGAAATGAATGGCCTGGAAATCTGCCGGCAGCGTGCGCAAGGATCCGGCCACGGCGCGCATTCCCATCATCATGGTGACGGCGAAAGCTTCTGAAGGTGACTTTGTCAGCGCCAGGTCAGCCGGAGTCGATGATTACATTACCGAAGCCTTTCTCAGTTCGGAAAGTGATTGAGCGCATCGGCATTCTGCTCTCAGTTGCCGAGAAGACTGTGTGATGTCCGACAAACTGAAGGAAGCTCTGATCAAGGTCAGATTGAAAAATAGCATTTGCTCCCTCCCTTTGGGAGGGCCGGGGAGGGGCGCAGCTACGGCGAAGAGAAAAGCAAATTACCTGTGTGCGCGGGCTTTCAGCCCGCGCGGGATCTCTTTTTGGTATCGACTCGTAGCTGCGCCCCTCCCTAACCCTCCCAGAGGGAGGGGAATCTACTTCAATCAGAGTTTCCTTCAGTTTGTCAGCCAAGCTAAAGCTTGTCGGACACATCAAAGAGATTTAACTGCTTCTTAACCTGGGGCTTAACCATGCCGTAACACCACACTCCTACAATCCTTCGCTTACAAATCAATTAGGTTCGGGTCGCGGTGTTGCCGAATTCGTAGTTTGCGAATTTTCCGTAGACACAGCCGTCAATGATTATCTTTCCGCTCCAACACTCTTTGTCCAAACACTGGAGAAACGACATGAAAAGGTCTGCTCACCCCATGCGTCGTGGCAGGGTTGTATGCCTCGTTGCTGTTTTCATCATCGCCATAACGGGCGCTGCAACCTGCCAGAGGGCAATCAGAATCAGGAAGTGCGGCAATCGAGGGCGCGGTGCGTGACGGAAGCGGCGCGGCAATCGCCGGCGCTTCCATCAACGTTCGCAACGTCGACACCGGTCTGGCTCGCATCCGCTGTCACCGGAGCAAACGGCGATTTCAACGTGCCGGTGCTTCCGGTGGGCCACTACACGGTGAAGGTAGAGGCTAAAGGCTTCGGACCTGCTGAGCGCACTGAAGTTGCTTTGCGAGTGGGGAAGCCACCACGGTTGATTTCAGTTTGAAACCGGCCGTGCTCAATGAAGAGGTCACAGTGACCCCGGATCCAGAGGTCCTTGACCGTGAAGAAGGGGCAACCAGCTCAACCATAAATTCCAGATCGGTTCAGGATCTTCCGACGCGGGGCCGCAATTTCAGCGAGTACGTCCTGCTGACTCCCGCAGTCATGCAGGAGTCGGACCGCCAGGGATTGGTAATCGCAGGTCAGCGCTCGATCAATTCGAACGTGTCCATAGACGGCACAGACTTCAACGATAGTTTGCAAGGCAATCAGCGTGGCGGCAACGAAGCGGTGTTCTTCTTTCCGCAGACGGCCATCAGAGAATTTCAGGTGGTCCGTTCCGGAGTGACAGCGGAAGTGGGACGTACCAACGCCGGCTTTGTTAATGCAGTCACCAAGTCGGGCACAAACAATTTTCATGGCGAAGGCTTCTTTTACAATCGTAATCGCGCCTTGACCTCGCCGGACGCTTTCGGCAACAAACTCGATAACCAGCAGAACCAGTTTGGCGGATCGGTTGGCGGGCCGCTCAAGCCCGATCGCGCATTCTTCTTCCTCGGCATCGAACAGAACTTTTGCATATTCCGTTCCTGGTGAAGTTCCTGCCGCCACCTTCGGGTACAGCCGTGCCGGCGAATCTGGCCGCCCTGCAGGGTGAACAGGCTACAACTAATAATCCAACGGCGCTCTTTGGCCGGGTTGACGTGAATCTGACAAAAACAATCAACTAAATCTTCAGTACACGTACGCGCATCTTCACGGTCAGAACTTTAACTTTGATAACAACACCACGATTGTGAGCGCGGCGGCAGAGAATAACTACGAACGCACCAGTGCGAGCAACGGCTTCAAAGCAGCTTTGGTATCTGTCGTCAGTCCCATGGTGGTTAACGAGGCACGCTTCCAGATTGCTACCGACAATCGATTGGAAGCTCCGAATACGGACGGTCCACAGAGCACTATCTCTGATTTCGGCCAGCTGGGGGCGACACCGCGCGGCCGCGTCTGTTTGAAGCCCGCCGCATTGAATTTGCTGACAACGTTACGGTGATTTCGGGCGCGCATCACTTGCGGTTCGGCTTTGACACAAATATCAACCGTGCCAGCCAGCAGCGCGAATCAAACACGCAGGCGCGCTGGGACTTTGAGACCCGAGTCAACAACGGGGCGCTGGTAGCCGATGGGCTGCAAAATTATCTGGCCGTCAGACCGCGGCGCTACCGCCAGACGTTTCCGGTAAACGGACCAGCCGATTTGATTTACCACGGAACGCAAAAGGAGTTGGCTTTTTTCGCCAACGATCGTTTTGCCATCGGGCGCACGTTAACGCTGACTGCGGGACTGCGCTGGGAAGGACAATGGAACCCCGTGCCTAGCAATACGTAACTGAACGAAGGCTAC